>Ga0308160_10000048_pt1 | contig 370171 bp, 307 predicted proteins | sample PhyFR1_FD_201036 | JGI IMG/M metagenome (GOLD analysis project Ga0308160, IMG submission 201036) | Phyllosphere microbial communities from UC Gill Tract Community Farm, Albany, California, United States - DLSLF.R1 | ecosystem: Host-associated > Plants > Phyllosphere > Unclassified | place... | reverse complement strand
CACCTTCATCAAACGCCCACACTTATCGACTGTTAATTTTTAAAGAACTTATTCGGTACTGCGCTTGCTACTTGGCGACAAATCGTTGTGTTTGTCAGCAGCAGAGAAGAGAGATTATGCCGTACTTTGCTTAACTCGTCAACCCCATTTTTTTCTTCAGCGCTAGCGGTATTATCAAACACCTAGCTCAACTACTTGATTTCGTTCAGCTTTTCTTGCGCTGCAGAAGCAGGAGGCGAACTATAGCAAAGGGTGGCGCTATCTGCAAGCCCCTGTTGTCGCGATCACGCCACGTTGCCGAACTCGGCTTTGGCGGTCAGCACCTGTCGCAAGGCGCTCTCCGGATCGATCCCCGCCATCATCAGATTGATGATCTCTTTCTTCTCTTCCGTGCCGACCTGTGCGCATGCAGCCCGGTGCGCACAAAAGTAGGCGTACCAGGCCACGTCGGCCGGGCGCTCCTTGCGCGGCTTCAAACGCCTGGGCACGGCCGCGCGCCGTTCCTCCATATAAGCGGCAAACAGCGGCGCCGCAGCCCGCCAGTCGGCGCCGGCCACTGCCGCCCTCTCCGCTTCCCAGTCGCCAACGTAGCCGGCGCGCGGACGCATGCTGCCAGGCTGCACCGCCAGGCATGCCAGGTTCGGATAGGCACGCGTCCGGCAAAACTCCTCGACCAGGGACAGCTTCGCGCCGATACCGAGCGGCACCGCGCGCCCCAAGGTGGCGTCCTTTGGATGCAGCGAACGGGCCAGGGTCAGCAGTGCGTCATAGGCGATCGGCGCGCCGCCCGCTGCCGCCGCATGCTGCGCCAGCGCTTCATACAATCTGGCGCCGACCTCGATATCGGTGAGGGTGAACTGCGGCGCAGCACTGCGGGGGGCGAGATCGGACATCGACTATGCCTCCGACATCAGCGCAGGTTGCCGGTATGCCCGAGCGAGTAGCGCCCCGGCTGCGGCCACACGGTCAGGCCATGCGGCTCGCCGCCCACCTTGATCTGGGTGACCGCGCCGCTATGGGTATCAAAGCGATACACGACGTCGTCAAAGCGGCCGGACAGCCACAGCCACTTGCCGTCGACACTGACATTGCCCATGTCCGGACTGCCGCCGCCGGGGATGGTCCAGCGTGCCACGATCTTCCCGGTTGCGAACTCCAGCACCGCCACGCTGCCCGGCCCCTTGCGCTTGCCGTGGATGCGGTGGGTGCCACGGTTGGCGATGTACAAATACTTGCCGTCGCGGCTAGGATACAAGCCGTGCGTACCCAGGCCCGCCGGGATGAAACCGATCTGCTTCATGGCGTCGCCGTCGACCACGTGGACGCCGTCGGCATCCATGTCGGCGATATAGAAGCGCTTGCCATCCGGCGAAATGCGCACGTCCTGCGGCATGCCCTTTTTGGCGCTGCAGACTTCGTCGGTCGGGAAGCGTGGATCGGCTCCCTCACGCTGGCGCGTTGACGGCATCTGCAGCTTCAGGTAGCCGACCACCTTGTGCGACACCATGTCGATCTTGGCCAGGGTGCCGTCGAACTCGCAGGTGAACAGCGCGTAGCGGCCGTCGATCGAGAACTCGGCGTGATTGATGCCGCCGCACTGCGGCACGTCGATCGCGTATTGCATGGCCATCGTGTGCGGATCGCGGAAGTCGAGGCGGTGGCGCGCTTCGGCCACCACGATGGCCGAGCGGCCGTCCGGCGAAAAATACATATTGTAGGGATCGTCGACGGCGACCGCCGGCCCCGGCTTGCCCGTGGTCGGGTCGATCGGCGTCAGGCTGCCGTCGCCGCGCCGCTCGGCATTGTTGGCCACCCACAGCGTGCGCAAGTCCCAACCGGGGATCACGTGCTGCGGGCTAGTGCCGACCTTGAAGCGATCCACCACCTTCAGGGTCGCCGGATCGATGACGCTGACGTCGTTCGAGCGCAAATTGGGCACGTAGACGCGCTCCAGGTCGCCGCGCACGGCGGGACTCAGGTGCGAGGGACCGATTTCGCTGTACAGGTTGCGCGCATCGACGACGGGCGCCATGCCCGGCACGGTGATGACTGCGGCGCTGCGCTCGGCGGCGGCGCCGGCTTTGGGGATGGCAGCCGGTGCGCCGATGACGCGCACGGCGATGGCGCCGCCCGCGAGGACAGCCAGGGCGAGGCAGGCGCCGATGATTTTTTTGGATGGCACGATGGACGTCTTGTCGTTATGGATGGGAAGAGGAGTTCTTGGCGGACGAAGGCTGCAGCGCGGCGCGGATCGCATCGACCGAGGCATCGACGATGCGCGCGACGCCGAGCTGGCCCAGTTCGGCGGTGGCACGGGTCGGGTCGCCACGCACGCCGCCGGCCTGGCCGGCGCGGGCGCCTGCCGCCAGGAGGCCGGGGCGCACCGACGCGGGATCCAGCGCCAGCGAGAGGCTGGTATCGGCCAGGCCGGCATGCAGGCCGATCTCGGCGTCGCTGTAGTGACGGCGCTTCAGGTCGGCCACGTAGCCGGCCTGCGTGGCCTGGTAATAATCGAGCAAGGCATGCGCGCGGCAAGCACCGCCGGCAGTCACGCGCGCCGCCGCCTTCACTTCGTTTTTCTGGTACCCGCCGTGGTCACCCAGGAAGAACACCTCGCGCACGCCGTGCTGGCACAGGCTGCGCGCGCTGGCTTCCAGGATCGCCTCGAAGGCGGCGTCCGGCACCGATATCGTGCCGGCAAAGCGCATGTGCCCGACCGGCGGCTGGATCGCACCCTCGGGCACGTAGGCGATGACCGGCGCCACCACCGCATTACCGAGGCGGGCGGCGATGCGGCCGGCCAGGATGCGGGCGCGCGCGTTGTGCTTGCCGAGGGCGATGTGCGGCCCGCTCTGCTCGGTGCCGCCGATCGGCACCAGCAAGGTGGTGGCGCCGGCGGCGATGCGCGCTTGCAGCTCGGGCGAGGTGAGGTCTTCGATAAATACGCTGGCGGATGGCGCAGCAGTGGCTACGGCTGTCATCGCCAGCATCGCCAGGCCGGCGGCGCTGACGAGGACGGGCACCTTGCGGCGCCATGTGTTCTGCAGGTGAAGCATGTTGGTCCGTCTTCCTGATCTCCACCCATTGTAGAGCAAGCGGAGGCCGCCACGCGGACGGCACACGCAAATTTCATCCGGCCGGGGTCGCGACCGGCATTGGCGATCAGATCGCCTGCTCCATCTCGTCGCGCTCGCGCTCGGCGTTCGATTTGTGGGGCGCCAGCGCGATGGCGGCCAGCACGCCGGCCACGAACAGCGCGGGCAGCGCCCAGGCCAGAAGGATCAGCGCGCGCGAATTGGGCGCCGGCGGCGGCCCGTAGCGGTTGGCGCTGCGCTCGCCCGGTGCGCACAACAGCCACAGGCCGACCGCCAGGTTGAGGATCGGGACCAGCAGCGCCAGGGCGATCCAGCGCGTGCGGCCCAGGTCGTGCAGGCGGCGCCCGCCGGCGATGAGTCCGAGCGCGGCGCCGGCGGCGACCGAGAGCCACTTCACGACGTCGGCGCCGCCGCCCTCGCCGGCAATCGCCACGCCGGCCACGGTCGCCACGAACACCAGCATTCCGAAGGCAAGACTATAGGCCAGGTAGCGCACGCGCCCGATACGGCCGTCCAGCTGGAACAGGGCCGGCGGAATGTTCTCGGGCTGCTTGTGGATGTCGTTCACGGTGTTTCCTGTCAGGCGAAACAGGAAATTCTACAAGGTTTGGCGCGACTCAGTCAGGCGCAGGTCAGCTGCGGGCCCGGCGCCCGTCCTAGTCTCAGCTGTCCGACTGCAGGCGTTCCAGCGGCGCCGGCGCCTTCTTGCAGGCGGCTTCCTTGGGATCGGCCGTGCTGCACACCCGCGCGCGGCACTGCTCTTCGCCGACGGCATTGTATTGCTTGCAGATCTGCAGCTGGTCGGCCAGGGTCGCCTTGCGGCGCGGCGGCTGCATGTGGCTCATCAGTGCGGCCAGCAGCACGACGTCGCTGTCGGCCTCGCCCTGCGCGCGGCGCTTCACAGCTGCTTCCTTGGCTTTCTTTGCCACCGGCCTGGTTTGCTCGGCCTTGCGCTGCGGCCCGTCCGCATGCGCCTTGGACGCCGGCTTTTCCAGGGCGCGGGTCAGGGTGTCGTGCGGCTTGGCCGCGTGCGTGCGGGTGGCGACGGCTGCGGGCACGGGGGCCATGTCGGCCAGCGGATTGGCGGGCGGCGCTTCCGGACTGTCGCTAATCACCGCCGGCGTGACGGCTACGTGCGGCGCCGACGTTTCTGCCGTCGCAGATGGCGCGACTGGCGCGACTGGCGCGGCAGCAGGTGTAACGACCGTCTTGCCAGACGCCGGCGCCACAGCCACCTGCACCGGCTCGGCCGCGTGCTCGCCATCCTCGGACACGGCAAACAGCGCGGCGCCGATCGCGAGGACGGCCACGGCTGCGCCACCCCATGCCAACCCCCGCCGGTTGCGGCGCGCTTGGACACGGTCTGGCGCGGACGGCGCCGGCCGCTTGGCCGTACCGTCGAGCGTCGTCAGGATGCGCTGGCGGTCCGGCTCGGCCTGTTCACCGGGTGAAAGCAGACTGGGCCGGCCGGCCGGGGCGCGGGGATCGCCTTGATCTTGCAAAACTAGCTCCTTGATTTTTTCGCACTACTTTACAAGAATCAAGAAACTTGCGCCCGAGATTTTTAATCGTGCGCATACCACATGTATGCACAAAACATAATTTCAATTGTGCGCGCCGTTGTCATAAGAGTAAGTTATACTCCAGAGAAATGTTTTTGAGGCATGTTCGCGGTCGCGACTGCCCGGGGAGACCGTCGTGTGGTGGCTGGCAATCGCTGTGTACTTCATCCTGGCTTGCGTGGTCAGCTGGCTGCTGCTGTTCCCGGCCGGGCGCGACTTCGTGCTCGAGGCGCTGGCCGGCGCCGGACAGCGTCTCCAGCGCGGGGCCGGCATGCTGGCGCGCCAGCGCCTGCGCGAAGCCGGCGCGCTGCAGCGAAGTAGTGTCGCGGCGGCAGGGTCGCTTGGCGCCTTCCTGCGCCGCCACTACCTGTTGTGCGCCGGCGGTCTCGCGCTGATCGCCGTGCCGCCTTTTGCCGCGCTGATGCTGGCGGGGCGACCGGCGCTGAACGGCTACGAATCCTCGACCCGCGAAATGAATACCCAGGTGGCCGACCTGCTGCAAGGCGAGCAACTGGTGCCGCCGCCGGCACTGCCGCCGCTGGTGTTTGCCCAGGCCGAGGTGGCGCAGGAAAGGCCGATGCTGGCATCGGCAAGCCGCGACTGGGCCTTGATGAACGCCAGCTACACGCAGCGCCTGCTGATGGTCTTCAAGATCATGAAGGAGCAGCACGGCTACGAGATGGCGATCCTGGAAGGCTACCGCAGTCCGGCGCGCCAGGATGCGCTGGCGGCGGCCGGCCCGGGCGTCACCAATGCCCGCGCCTACCAGAGCTGGCACCAGTACGGCCTGGCGGCCGACTGCGCGTTTGTCCGCGACGGCAAGCTGGTGATCTCGGAAAAGGACCCGTGGGCGATGCGCGGCTACCAGCTGTACGGCCAGGTGGCGGAATCGATGGGCCTGACCTGGGGCGGACGCTGGAAGATGATGGATTTCGGGCATACGGAATTGCGCCTCCCCGGCGTGATGAAACGATAGGAGTGCGAGCATGGCAATTCTCTTCTCACCGGGCCTGGCCTTGCCCGGGCGGGCCTGACATGCAGTCCTGGCTGAAAAAGCTGATGACTGGCGCCATCGCATTTGGCGCCAGCTGGACCGGTGCGCTCGGCTATTGGCGCAGCACCAACCGCCTGCCCGGCGGCGCTGACCTGGCGTTCTGGCTGGTGGCGGTGCCGGTCCTGCTGTTGCTGGCGGCCTGGGGCACACACGCGCTGTACCGGCGTGCCCAGGCGCCATCCGCCCCGGCCGGCAATGTCGCCGCGCCCGAAGCGGCGCTGGCGCCAGCGTCGGCTCCGGCCGCTGCGGCGGCGCTGGCCATCGTCGCCAGCGCCGTGCGCACACCCTTCGGCCACACGGCCGTGGACTTGCGCGCCGCGCTGGCCGCCGGCGAAGCCGGTCCGGCGCTCGATCCTGAACTCGAGGATGCCGATGGCTATCCGGTGCTGACGGCGCGCATCGCCGATGCCGATGCCGAGCTTGCGGCCTTGCGCAGCGCCTTTGCAGGTTCGGACAGCCAGCACACCCATTTCACCGATGCCCAATGGCGTGCGCTGGCGTTTGCCGATGCGGCCGTCTTCGAACTGGGCGATCTACTCGCACACGCCGATGCCGCCAAGCTGCCGCTGCTGCAACTGCACGCCGTCTGGACCGATGAATGGACGGCGCCGCAACGCACGGCCGCCAACGAATGGCTGCGCGGCCGCCTCGGCGCCGCGGGCTGGCGGCTCGATCGCATCGTCATCGCGCCCATGGCTGCCGACGGTGCCACCGCGCCGGCGCTGGTGGCGCAGTTGCTGGCGCAGGCCAGCGAACCCCTGCTGGCCGTGGTGCTCGCCTGCGGTTCCCAGCTCGACAGCGCCACAGTCGATGCGATGGCTGCCGCCAACACCCTCTTCAGTGCCCGTCAGCCCGATGGCCAGATTCCCGGCGAAGGCGCGTGCGCCCTGCTGCTGGCCGATGCCGCCAGTGCGCGCCTGTTGGCAGACGAAGCCGAATCGGTGCCGGCGCTGCGCGCGCTCGCCAGCACCACGCTGGAACGATCCGCCGACAAGGCCAGGCAGCCCGACACACAGGCCCTGCCGACGCTGCTGGCCCGCGCCATGGTGGATGCACGCTGCACGCCGGCCCAGGTGGTGCTGGCCAGTGCCGATGGCGGCCGCCATCCGGGCCGCATCCGCGAACTGATGGCGCTCGCCGGCGGCCACCTGCCCCAGCTCGATCCGATCGCCGACCTGGCCCGCGCCGGCGAAGCCTGGACAGGCTGCGCGCCGCTGGCCTGGCTGGCCGCGCTTGCCGTGGCCGCCGACGCCGCCCGCGAGCACCATGGCGCCGCCCTGTGCATCGGCAACCTCGATCCCGTCCGCCGCGACCTCGCCGTCGTTGCCGCAACCGATTTCACGCAGTGACCAACCCGCCCCTCATCATGCAAAAATTCTGGCAATTCCTGACCAAGCGCACCAGCCTGATCGTCATTGGCTGGGTGGCCTTCGCCGCCCTGCTGCTGGTCGTCGCACGGCTATTGCAATGGCCACCCGCCCTTCCCTGGATCGTGCTCGGCGTCGCGCTGCTGGCCGGCGCCGCGCTCTGGCTATGGCGGCGCCGGCGCCACAGCCAGAAGGCCCAGCAGCTGGGCGACATGCTGGAGCAGCAGGTCGCCAAGGTGGCGCCGGACCCGGCCCAGCGCCAGGAGACCGAAGCGATCCGCAAGCGCCTGCTGGACGCCATCGCCACCATCAAGGGTTCCAAGCTGGGCCAGCTCTCGGGCAATGCCGCGCTGTATGAGCTGCCCTGGTACATGATCATCGGGAACCCGGCGGCCGGCAAGAGCACGGCCATCGCCAGCTCCGGCCTGCAATTCCCCTTCGCCGACACCAAGATCGTGCAGGGCGTGGGCGGCACCCGCAATTGCGACTGGTTCTTCACCACCGAAGGCATCCTGCTGGACACCGCCGGCCGCTACTCCGTCGTCGACGAAGACCGCGCCGAGTGGTTCGGCTTCCTCGACCTGCTCAAGAAGCACCGCCGCAAGGCACCGATCAACGGCGTCGTCATCGCCGTCAGCGTGGCGGAGCTGACCCGCAACCGTCCCGAGTTCGCAATCAACCTGGCCAAGAACCTGCGCCAGCGCGTGCAGGAACTGACCGAGCGCCTGGAAGTGCATGCCCCGGTCTACGTGGTGTTCACCAAGGCCGACCTGATCAACGGCTTCAACGAATTCTTCCAGGACAGCGAACGCGGCGAACGCGAAAAAGTCTGGGGCGCCACCCTGCCCTACAGCCAGGACACCAGCAGCGAACAGTTGCTGGACCAGTTCGACGCCCGCTTCGACGAACTCTACGACGGCCTGAAAGACCTCAGCCTGGCCAACATGGCGCTGCAATGGCGCGAACGCATGCCGCCGGGCGTGTTCACCTTCCCGCTCGAATTCTCGTCGATCAAGCCGTCGCTGCGCGCCTTCATCGCCACCCTGTTCGAGGAAAATCCCTTCCAGTTCAAGCCGGTGTTCCGCGGCTTCTACTTCACCAGCGCGCTGCAGGAAGGCGAGACCGTGTCCGCCTCCTCGGCACGCGTGGCCCAGCGCTTCGACCTGCAACTGCAGCCGCTGCCGCCCGAGGAGCAGCACCAGCAACAGGGTTACTTCCTGCTCAACCTGTTCCGCAAGGTGATCTTCGCCGACAAGGACCTGGTGGCGCAGTACGCCAGCCCGGCCAAGACGCGCCTGCGCTACGCCGCCTTCTTCGCCGCCACCGCCCTGGTCGGGCTGGCACTGGCCGGCTGGAGCTGGTCCTACATGAACAACCGCCAGCTGGTGGCCAATGTCCAGGCCGACCTCGACCAGGCCACCAAGGTGCAGGCGCGCAGCCTCGACCTGCAGTCGCGCTTCCAGGCGCTGGAGATCCTGCAGGACCGCATCGAGCAGCTCGACCGCTACGCCGAGCACCGTCCGCTGTCGCTCGGCCTGGGTCTGTACCAGGGCGACCTGCTGAACCGCAAGCTGAAGGAAGAGTATTTCAGCGGCGTGCGCGAAGTGATGCTGAAACCGGTGAGCCAGTCGCTCGAGACCTTCCTGGGCGAAGTCAACGGCAACGCCGGCCAGCTGCAGCCGATGACCAAGCCGGTGAGCACCGCCGCTGCGCCCGCAGCAGGTGCGGCAGCGGCGGCGGGCACGACTGCCGACACCGCCGCCGTCAACAACGGCGCCCAGCAATTCAAGGACGCCTCGCCGCTGGACGCCGAGGACGCCTACAACGCGCTCAAGACCTACCTGATGCTGTCCGATAAGTCGCGCGCCGAAGCGGCCCACCTGAACGACCAGATCACCCGCTTCTGGCGCGTCTGGCTGGAGAGCAACCGCGGCGCCATGCCGCGCGAGCAGATGATCCGCAGCGCCGAGCGCATGATCACCTTCTACCTGGCCCAAACCAACGATCCATCCTGGCCGCTGATCGACGCGCGCCTGGCGCTGGTCGACCAGACCCGCGACAACCTGCGCCGCGTGGTGCGCGGCATGCCGGCGCGCGAACGCGTGTACGCCGACGTCAAGGCGCGCGCCGCCACCCGTTATCCGTCGATCACGGTGGCACGCATCGTCGGCGACGGGGACAAGGAACTGGTGCTGGGCAGCTACGCCATTTCCGGCAGCTTCACGCGCCAGGCCTGGGAAGGCTTCGTGCAGGACGCCTTCCGCGACGCCGCCAACCGCGAACTGCAAAGCGCCGACTGGGTGCTCAAAACCGCCTCCAAGGACGACCTGACGCTGGAAGGCAGCCCGGAACAGATCCAGAAGTCGCTGGTGGACCTGTACAAGAACGAATACGCGCGCGAGTGGCAAAAGTTCATCCAGGGCGTGACGGTGCGCGACCTGAATGGCTTCGACGGCGCCGTCAACGCCATGAACCGCCTGGGCGATCCGCAAAATTCGCCGCTCAACAAACTGGTGGCCACGGTGTACGAACAGACTTCATGGGACAACCCCTCGCTGGTCGGCGCCGGCCTGCAGCGCGCCCAGAACGGCCTGACCGGCTGGTTCCGCGAGACCGTGCTGCGCCAGAAGCCGGCTTCGATCAACGTCAACCTGCCCGCGGCCGGGGTGCAGAACGCCGCCCTGCCGCTCGGTCCGGTCGGCCGCGAATTCTCCGGCGTGGCGCGCCTGGTAGTGGCCCGCGACAAGGATGCTTCGCTGATGCGCGGCTACATCGACAACCTGTCCAAGCTGCGCGCGCGCTTCAACCAGATCAAGAACCAGGGCGACCCGGGCCCCGGCGCCAAGCAGCTGATGCAGCAGACGCTGGACGGCAGCGGCTCCGAACTGGCCGAGGCGCTGAAATACGTCGACGAGCAAATGCTGGTCGGGATGACCGACGCCCAGCGCCAGGCCCTGCGTCCGGTGCTGGTGCGGCCGCTGATGCAGACCTTCGCGGTGATCGTGCAGCCGGCCGAAACCGAGATCAACAAGGTGTGGGCGGCACAGGTGCTGCAGCCCTTCAACCGCAACCTGGCGCCGAAATACCCGTTCTCGACCGAGTCGCGGGCCGAGGCCAGCAATGCGGAGATCGGCGAAGTGTTCGGCCCGGAAGGCGCGATCGCCAAGTTCTTCAACACCACCATCGGCCCGCTGGTCGTGCGCCGCGGCGATTCCCTCAGCAGCCGCACCTGGGCCAACATGGGCGTGAACCTGGCGCCCAACGTGGTGGCCAGCTTCCCCGGCTGGGTGGCCCCGCTGGCCGCCGGCGGCGTCGCCAACGCGGCCGCCTCCAGCGGCGGCGAAGGCCAGACCAAATTCGACGTGCAGGCGCTGGGCGCCAGCGGCGCCACCGAGTTCACCATCGAGATCGATGGCCAGCAACTGCGCTGGAAAGGCCAGCCGCAGCCCTGGGTCCACATGAGCTGGCCGAACCCGGCCGGCGTGCCGGGCGCCAAGATCACCGCCATCACCCCGGAAGGCCGCAACGTCGTGGTGCTGGACGAACCGGGCCACTTCGGCCTGAAGAAGATGATCGACGCCGCCCAGCGCAAGCGCAAGCCGGACGGCGCCTTCGAACTGGCCTGGCAGGCCGGCGGCGTCACCGTCAACGCCAACCTGAAGGTGCTGGCCAGCGCGCCCGCGCCTGCTGCGGCCCAGGCCGCGCAACCATCATCCGGCTTCAAGCGCCTGCGCCTGCCGGCCACCATCACCGCGCCGGCTGCCGTGCCTGCCCCCGCGCCTGCTCCCGCTCCGGCGGCACCGGCAGCACCAACGGCAACGCCGGCGGCACCGACCGTCAGCGCCGCCGTGGGAGCCGCGCAATGAGCCGCGCCCTGACGCCGGTGAACGTCGGCTACTTCGGCAAGCTGCCCAGCCGCGGCGACTTCGTCAAGGGCAGCACCAGCCCGGGCCTGGTCAAGGTGCTGGACGGCTGGCTGGCCGAGGCGATGGACCTGATGAGCGCCAACGCGCGCTGGAAGCTGGCCTATGACGCCGTGGCGCCGCTGCACTTCGCCTTCGTGGCGCCGCGCCAGCGCCATGCGATCGGCGGCCACATCGTCGCCAGCAGCGACGAGTCGAGCCGGCGCTATCCCTTCCTGATGGTGTGCGCCATGGAGGTGGCGGAACCGGCCGCCTTCGTGCCGAAGTCACCGCTGGTGTTCACGCGCTTGTGGCGCCGCCTCGACGGCTTGACGGCCGACGTGCGCGCCGCCGCCGACCCGACGCTGGCGCTGCAGGCGGCCGCCGCCCAGCCGATCGAACTCGATCTGCGCGCCGGCGCCTATGATGCGGCCTTCGAGGACTTCCTCGAACTGCAGACCGTAGCCGGGCTGGACGCGATGCTGGCGCAGACGGGCTTTCGCGGCTCAGCGCGCCAGGTATTGCTGGCGCTCGGCATGCTGCTGCAGCCGGTGCTGGCCAGCGGCTCGAGCCGGCTCGAAAAGAGCCTGGTGCTGCCGCTGCCGGACGACCCGGTCTACCGCAAGCTGGTGGCGGCGTTCTGGATGCACCTGGTCACGCCCTTCCTGGCGCGCGCCGACTTCGAGCTTGCGCTGCTGCTCACCCGCCTCGAAGGCCGCCACGTGCTGGTGGTCGGGTTTTCCGGCGCCTCGGCGCGCACCCTGTGCTCGATCATGGACCCGCAAGCCGCCCCCGATCACCGCATCGGCTTCGAGGAACTCGACTGGGTCGAGGACCTGGTCGACAGCGACTATGCGATCAAGAAGATCTCCGCCTACCTGGCCCAGGGCGATTTGTCCCTGAAGTCCGCGCTGGAATCCGTCGGCACGGCATTTATCGGAACCTGACATGCGACTCATTCACAAATCCCTGGCTGCCATGGCAGTCGCCCTGCTCTCCATCGGCGTCGCGCAGGCCCAGAACGCGGCGCCGGCGCCGGCCGCGGCCCAACCCGGCCAGGTGGTGGCCGCCGGCACCGTGCCCGATGAAGCCACCAAGGCCGGCGTGCTGGCCAAGCTGCGCGAACTGTATGGCCCCGACCGCGTGGTCGACCAGATCGCCGTCGGCCCGGTGGTCATGCCGGCCAACTGGAACGGTTATGTGCAAAAGCTGATCACGCCGGAACTGCGCCAGATCAGCCGCGGCCAGCTCAAGATCGATGGCAGCACCGTCAGCCTGCGCGGCGAAGTGCCGAACGAGGCGCTGCGCCAGCGCATCGCCGGCAACGTCGCCGGCAGCCTGAACCCGACCTATACCGTCAACAACGGCCTGCGCGTGTCGGCCGCCGACCAGGCCATTCTCGACAACACCCTTGCCAACCGCACGGTGGAATTCGAGAGCGGCAAGGCAACCCTGACGCCGGCCGGGCGCGCCATCCTCGACGAGATGGTGGCCGCCATGCTCAAGCTGAAGGGCCGCAAGATCGAGGTCATCGGCCACACCGACAGCGCCGGCCTGCGCGCCTCCAACGTCAGCCTGAGCCAGGCGCGCGCCGCCACCGTCAAGGAATACCTGGCCGGCCACGGCATCGCCGAAGAGCTGCTGAGCGCCAGCGGCCAGGGCCCGGACCGCCCGTTGGCCAGCAATGACACGCCGGAGGGACGCGCGCGCAACCGCCGCATCGAGTTCCGCATGGCGCAGTGACACGACTTCAAAGGACCCCATGTTTACCGCAGAACAGCTGCTTCAACCCATCAGCCCCGCCAACCCGTCCGGCAGCGACCTGGCTTTTTCGCCTGAACTGGATGCGATCGCCCAGGCGCGCAAGTTCGACGACCCCTCGCTGGCCCAGGGCGAATGGGTCACCGAACTGAAAGAGGCGGACTGGGACTTCGTGCTCAAGCGCTGCGCATCGCTGCTCGCCGAGAAAACCAAGGACCTGCGCCTGGCCGTGTGGCTGACCGAAGCCGCTGCCAAGCGCCACCACCTGCGGGGCCTGGGTGAAGGCTTCCTGCTGCTGGCCGGTTTGTGCGAACAATACTGGGACCAGGGCCTGTACCCGGATGCCGACGACGGCGACCAGGAACAGCGCATCGGCAACCTGTCATGGATCCTGTCGCGCACGCGCCCCCTGGTGCGCGAGGTGCCGCTCACTGAAGGCCACGCCACCGCCTGGTCGACGGTCGATTTCGAAGCCGCGCGCAAGCGCGCCACCGGTTCGGATGCCGACGTGGCGCCGCGCCTGGCGGACATGGAGGCGGCGCGGCGCGCAAATTCGCTGGCCTTCGTGGAAGCCTTCCGCGCCGACGCCCAATATGCGCTGGATGCGCTGCACCGGCTGGAGCAAGCTGCAGACGCTCGCCTCGGCGCCGACAGCCCCGGCTTCGCCGGCGCGCGCGAAGCGCTGCAATCGATGCTGCATGCGATGCCGGCGCCGGCCGGCGTGACGCCTACGGTCCAGCCCGCGCCCCCATCGCTTGCTGACAGCGGTTCATCCGCCGCAGCGCCAATTCCGGCTCAGCCGGAATCACAGGTGGTTCAGGGTCCGATCCGCACCCGTGCCGACGCCATCGCCCAGCTGCGCGCGGTTGCTGCCTTTTTCCGCGAGACCGAGCCGCATAGCCCGGTGTCCTACTTCGCCGAAAAAGCGGCGAATGCCGGCGAGCAGGATCTGCACACCTGGCTGCGCTCGGTCCTCAAGGACCAGGCGTCGCTGGCGCATATCGAGGAATTGCTGGGGGTGCCGCCGTCGGTGTGAGGATGGCTGGGTAGTGATCGGTCTGGCCATTCTTCAGCGCATGGAGAAAGAAGGCGTCTCGTGCAAGATCGGTCAGTAGCGCCCGGATGACCTTGGCGACGAAACCCTGGCAACCAGGGTGACGCTGCGGCCTGCAAAGTCCGTTTGCGGCCGTGCCAGCCCTGTGCGACCTGTTCGAACACTTCAACTACCGAAGAATCCGATAGGCACGTCTTTTAGCAAAGTCAGAACGGCGGCGTTGTGATAATGTCCAACGGTGCAAGTTGCCCTAGTAGAACCAAATGCTCGACGGCCTTTACTTTCTGCAAGTAGTCTGTCGAGGGCGAGCCGCCGAGGGCAAGTGCCGGCACCAAGCCATACATTTCATCATGTTTCAGCCTACCGAGCTTCTTAAGCGCCGGCACAAACATCGCTTCGAAATCATTTTCCTCAGGGGAGATTCCCCCAAAAAATACTTGCAGCTCAAAGTCTCGATCCGGACCGATGAGTATACCGTCTCCCGGGATACAAAATGAGCCAGGCGCAAACAGATCCAGCGATGCGCCGGTACTCTCTCCCCATAAATATAATTTTCCGAATGCACTCCGTGCGATAACGTGATACGTATCCCGTTCCATCATAGACGTATTGCCGATCCAGGCTTCTACGACCGGCTCATACTCCTGTGGGTTTACAGTCCAAAAAAGGCCGTCCGCGTAGCCACTCCAGCCGTACTCACCCCAGTAATCGAGTAACTTTCCAGGGAGCTTTCCACGATATCGTTCGATGCTGGACGGGGGTACCAAGCGCTCCTCGGTACTCGGCCCCATTTTTTCAAGAAAATATTCAAAATCCTCATCCATCATTTCCCCTCACTTGCAACGCTCGAGTTTTGCATTCATCTTGGTACTATTGCGCAGCGGCTCCGGTATCTCACTTGCGGCCCTGTCAAGTTCAGCTACCCGCCCTCGCTTGTTCCACTGTGCACCGATACGCGAGTTGATATTGCGATCACCGAAATCACCGATCATATCCTTGCCTCCTGCCACCATATCCGGATTATGGAGTGCAGCCAAGGCGTTCATCCTGCGTGCAGTTTCTTCTGCAGCCGCGTATTCTGCGTCTCCTGACGAGAACCCTCTGGCGCGATATTCGAGCCTGAGTCTGCGTTTCAAGTTTGCCTTGAACGCATCCCGTGCCGCCGATGCAACGCAGCTTGACCTCACAGCGTCGCCGCATTGGAATGCCTCCCGCCCTTTGATGTACTCGTCCACGGTCATGCTGTTGATGCCTGCCTCCTGCCCGGCAAGCTGACGATCGAACTCTGGTACCTTCCCTTGCGGCAACCCCTTGGTAGTAAAGCACGGCACTTGCTTGGCCGGCATCCCGGCAGGCCGCTGAGTATCCCGCTCTCCGCCCCTAGGTTGCGTACGGCGCGGCGGCGGTGGAGAGGCTTCATCCCGCGGCAAAGCCCCTGTCCGCCGCGACTGCAACGCCGGATGCCTGCGCAAGCGTGCCTCATTCTCTTCGATCCAGCTCGCCACCCGTGGCCCCAGGCGCGGACTGCGCCGGATCTCGTTCAGCAGCACCGCCTTGTCGCCCTTGCCCCTGGTGAGATAGGCCGTCATCGCGGCGAGGATGGCGGAGACCATGATGACATGGCCGTTGGCCAGGTCAAATGCGGCGAACGATGGATCGCCGCGTCCGGTCATGTCGAGGCCGAAGCGCCCGTCCTGGCGTAGTGGTCCCCAGGCCTTGAGGAAGCCGTCTTCATAACATTGCAAGGCTTCGGGGATGGCCTGGGCCAGGCCTTCGACCAGCGACTTCAGGCCCAGCATGGCAAGCACGCCGCCGCCAACGTAGCTGCCGGCCGCGGCACCGGCCGCCGCGCCGGGCAATGCGCCGACGCCGCCGGCGAAAGCGCCGCCGAATCCGCCGATCGCGCCGCCGATCAGCACCGATCCACCGTAATAGAGGGCGATGTCCTGGCAGGCCGATACGAGGATGCCCCAGATCGCAGAGAGGTCGATGCCGGCCAGCCGCTCGACGATCATGCGCCGCGCGATCGGACCGGAGTCATCCAGCGCCCGGCGCACGCGGTGCACGCGGCCCATCTGCTCGCGGCCCCAGGCAATGCCGAGATGGGCGGCCGTGTCGGCAATCCGCCCCATGCTGTCGAACTGCGGACCCAAGCCGGGCTGGGGGCCGCCCCATTTCAGCTCATCTTCCTTGCGCTTAAGGTCATTCCACACGCGCCAGGTTGTGCCTGTACCGCCACTGGTGCCTTCGCTCATCGAACGCTCCCGAAGTGGGCCGCCTCAGCCGGCTCCGGCCGGCTGCTGTATTACTTCACGCTGATTACTTGACGCTGTACTTGAACTGCCCGGTCTTGCTCGCTCCCACCTTGATCTTGGCGATCGGCTCACCTTCCGCCATGCGCGCCAGCACCGATTCCGCAATCTCCGGCAGCAGCGTGCCATTCAGGATGTTGTCGACGTTGCGGGCGCCGGAATCGACTTCCGTGCAGCGCGCCAGCACCGCCTCCACCAGCGCCTCGTCGTAGCTGAATTCGGCCTTGTGGTTGGCGGCCACGCGGCGGCCGATCTTGTCCAGCTTGAGGGCGATGATCTCGGCCAGCACGTCGTCCGGAATCGGGTAGAAGGGCACCACCTTCAGGCGGCCCAGGAAGGCCGGCTTGAACTGCTTCACCAGCGCCGGGCGGATCAGTTCCTCGAGCGCCTCCGGCGCCGGCACTTCTTCGGCGGGCTTGTTCAGGCAAGCCTGCATCAGGGTGCTGGACGCCACGTTCGAGGTCAGGATGATGATGGTGTTGCGGAAGTCGACTTCGCGGCCTTCGGCGTCGTCCATCACGCCCTTGTCGAACACCTGGAAGAACAGCTCCAGCACGTCCGGGTGGGCCTTTTCGACTTCGTCCAGCAGCACCACGCTGTAGGGGTTGCGGCGCACCGCCTCGGTCAGCACGCCGCCTTCGCCATAGCCGACATAGCCGGGCGGCGAGCCTTTCAGGCCGGAGACGCTGTGCGCTTCCTGGTACTCGCTCATGTTAATGGTGACCATCTTGCGTTCGCCGCCATACAGCACGTCGGCCAGCGCCAGCGCGGTCTCGGTCTTGCCGACGCCGGACGGGCCGACGAACAGGAACACGCCCTGCGGCTTGTCCGGATCGTCCAGGTTGGCGCGCGCGGTGCGCACGCGCTGGGCCACCGCTTCGATCGCATGCGGCTGGCCGAGCACGCGCTGTTCCAGCAGCGGCTTCAGGTTGCGCACCGTCTTGATTTCATCCTTGACCATCTTGCCGAGCGGGATGCCGGTCCAGCCGGCGACAATCGCCGCCACCACGTGGCCGTCCACCTGCAGCGGCACCAGCGGCGCCTCGCCCTGCAGGGCGGTCAACTCAGCCTGTAGTGCCTGCAAGCCCGCCAGTTCGCCCTGGTCGCTGCCGGCTTCCAGTTGCGTGCGCGCTTCGCCGATGCGGCGTGCCAGGTCCTGCTCCTGTTCCCAGCGTGTGCGCAGCGCTGCCAGCGCGGCCTCGGCGTCCGCACGCGCCGCCGCCAGTTCCTTCAGGCGCGCGCCGTGCGCGAGGTTGCCGCCGGCCTGCTCGCGCTCCAACGCCGTGGCTTCCGCGGCCATCCGTTCCAGCTTGCGCGTCAGGTCTTCCACCGATGCGGGAGCGGCGTCGCGGCCCAGCGCCACCTTGGCGCAGGCGGTATCGAGCACGCTGATCGCCTTGTCCGGCAGCTGGCGGCCGGCGATGTAGCGGTGCGACAGGCGCACGGCTTCGCTGATCGCCTCGTCGTGCACGCGCACGCCGAAGTGCTTTTCCATCAGCGGCGCCATCCCGCGCAGCATGGCGCAGGCCAGTTCTTCGCTCGGCTCTTCCACCTTGACGACCTGGAAACGCCGCGCCAGTGCCGCATCCTTTTCGAAGTACTTCTTGTATTCGCTCCAAGTGGTGGCGGCGATGGTACGCAGTTCGCCGCGCGCCAGCGCCGGTTTCAGCAGGTTGGCGGCGTCGTTCTGGCCGGCCTGGCCGCCGGCGCCGATCATGGTGTGGGCCTCGTCGATGAACAGGATGATCGGGTGCGGGCTCTTCTTGACCTCGTCGATGGTGTTCTTGAGGCGGTTCTCGAACTCGCCCTTGACGCTGGCGCCGGCCTGCAGCAGGCCCATGTCCAGCGTATGGATCTCGACACCGCGCAGCACTTCCGGCACGTCGCCTTGGGCGATGCGCAGCGCCAGCCCTTCCACCACGGCGGTCTTGCCGACGCCGGCCTCGCCGGTCAGGATCGGGTTGTTCTGGCGGCGCCGCATCAGGATGTCGATCGCCTGGCGGATTTCGTGGTCACGCCCGATCACCGGATCGACCTTGCCGTCGCGCGCACGCTGGGTCAGGTTGGTGGTGAACTGGTCCAGCGCCGGGGTCTTGGTGGCCGACTGGCGTTCCAGCTCGCCGACCGGATCGCCGCCTTCGCTGCGCTGGCCCGCTTCCTCGCTCTCGACGGCACGCAGGGGCGGTGCTTCCTCGGAGCCGGCGGTCACGCGGTCGAAATGGTGCTTGAGCTCATCCACGTCGATGCGTTCGAACAGGCTGGAGGCGCGGTGCGCCAGCTGCGCCAGCTCCGGGGCGCTCAGCAGCGCCTGCAGCAAATGGCCGCTGCGGATGCTGGCCTGGCGGCCGGCCTGCAAATCCAGCGAGGCGATCAGCCAGGCGTGCTCGAACAGCTTGGGCAGGCGCTCGGAGAACACCGGCGTGCGCGTATTGCCGCTCCTGAATTTTGCCACCTCGGCCTGCAGGTCCGCTTCCAGCCGGTCGAGCGCGATGCCGCTGCGGCGCGCAATCACCGCCAGGTCGCTGCCCGACTGCTCCAGCAGCGCCAGCAGCAGGTGTTCGATGTCGACCTCGTACTGGCCGAGCGACACGCACAGGCTGGCCGCACGGGTGGCGGCGGCGCGGCTGCTGTCGTTCAGTTTGCCGATCAGCGTTTTCAGGTTGATGCTCATCCTCGCTCCCTCATTGGTTTTATCGATGCGACGGGTGGCCCATCGCCGGTCTATGCAGCATGAATCTCGTAATGCAGGTCGCCGCGGTCCGCCGTATGCGGGCCGTCGACCATGAATCCGTCCCAGCCCAGCCGTCCGCCGATGCGGTCCTCGACCAGGGCCACGCCGCGCACGTCGGCCGCGCGCAGCACCAGCTGCACCTCGTATTCGAGGGACAGCCCGGTGAACATGGTCAGCATGGCCTGCAACGCGCGCGCCGCCGTACCCCCGGGCAGGAAGGCGTCGTAGGCGGCCTGGTCTAGCGGGCCGATCACCAGGCGCAGGCGCAGGTCGCGCTGCCAAACGCGGCCGCCGGCCAGCGCGCCGCCGCCCAGCACCGCGTTGCCCAGTCCGAGCACCGTCTGCTGCGCCAGCGGAACGTCGTACCAGCGCCCGATGAACTGCTCGGCGCGCACCGCCTGGCCGAAGTACTCGGACAGCACGCGCGCGATCTGCACCGCCGACGCCGGACGCTGGCGCATCGCGGTGGCGAAGTAGGCCACCGATTCGTCCAGCACGCCCTGGCCGTGGTCGGACAGGCGCCGCCGCAGCGATTCGTGGCCCATGCCGGCCAGCGACAGCAGCAGCGGCAGGAAGCCGTCCTTGCGGCTGCCGTTGTAGCGGAACTCGAGCCGGTACTTGCGCCAGGCCTGGTAGAACAGCGCCAGGGTACGGTTCGAAAACGTGTCGAGGAAGGCGCGCGGGCCGTCGTCGCGTTCGTACAGCGCGTGCGCCGCGATGCGTTCGGTGTAATGCGCCGGCATCGCCCCGGTACTGCCCAGCAGGCCCATGAAGGCCGGCGTCATGCGCACGTAACGCAGCTGCGCCGTCTGCAGCGCGTGCGCCAGCGCGGCGCTGCCGGTCTCGATGCCGCGCGGCTCCGGCAACAAGGCCTCGATCTCGCTGGCCGGGAAGGCCAGCGAGGTGGAATTCTGGAAGCGCACGAAGTTCGCGACCGCGCCCTCTTCCGGCACCCCGCGCCGGCGCAGCCACAGTTCGATCATGCGCACGGCCTGGAAGTACTGGAAGCGGTAGGGCTGCGCGAACAGGCGCTCGATTACAGCAGGCTCAAATCGCCGCTTCGTGGCAGGCATCGCAGCAGTTCTCCTCCGCTCTTGTTGGAAACGATCACCAGCTGGGTGAAGCTGTTGGCGTGCACGTACAGGCCGAGGAAGCGCTCGATGATGTGGGCAAAGGCGTCGATGCCGCTGCCGACGAAGGCTTCCTCGTCCACCGTCAGGCGCACCTCGATGCCGCGCACCATGCAGGCGAAGGGGTTCCCGGCCAGCCAGGTGGTGGCCGGCTTGTGCTCGACCGCGACGATGCCGCCGATCTGGCGCTGCGAGGACGGCGAGCGCGGCAAGTCGTACAGCGCCAGCATCTCGCGGAAAGCGTCGATGCCGCCGCCGGACAGCGACAGATGGTTCAGCGACAGGTGCGAGATGAGGCGCCAGTGCGCGCCGCGGCCGCGTTCGAAGCGGTAAGGCGGCGTCGGCTTTCGCAGGAAGGTAATCGTGCGCACGTTGGCGCCACCCTCCATGAACAGGTCGCCCCCGTGCAGGCCGTACGACAGGGTCGACGGCAGGTCGCGGTTGGTGCAGGTCAGCTCGATGCTGAGCGTATCGGTTTCCACCTCGGCCGGGTCGAAGTCGATGTCGACCAGCGAGATCTGGATCTCGTAACCGGGGCTGCGTTCCGCCAGCAGCTCGTCGCGCCGCATGATCCAGTAATGCCCGGCCTTTTCCGGCACCTGGCCGTGACGCAGCGAATAGAAGGGGCGGAATTCGACGATCGATTCGCCATGCGGGGTCTGGCGCACCAGGCGCACCGAATCGATCGACTGCACCTCGAAGGCATAGGCGCGGCGCGCGTCGGCCAGCACCGGGTAGCTGTCGCTGGTATGGGTCAGGCGGATCGGCTCGCCACGCTGGCGGAACACGTTGACCACCGGCGTGCAGCCCAGCAGCATGTTGCTGGCCGAAAGCGTGCCCAGGATGCGCGCGGTGTTGGAATCGCTGCGCAGGCCGGACAGCGCCAGGTGCAGGGTGATGCTGGTGGCGCCACTCGGCACGAGCCTGGTCAGCGCGGCCAAGTCGATGTCGAAGAAATTGAATTTTTCGGGGAAGCAGAAATACTCGGTCAGCAGGCGGTAGGCGGCATGCGAACGCGCCGAAAAGTCGATCAGCGACTCATCCTCGCCGAAGCCGGCCGGGGCCACCGGGATCGCCTGCAGCGGCACCCAGCGCCCGTTGCCGTCGGCTTCCACGTAAGCGCTGACGCTGCGCATGAAGAGCGCATCGCGCAAGGCCGCGCAAAACGAGGGTTCGCCATCCATGAAGACGCGCAGGCTGGGCAGGCGCAGGCCGGCCACCGTCACCTGGGGCGCGCTGGCGGCCAGCGTGATCGAGATCGACGAGGTGGCCTGGGGCGGCGGGCGCACCGCCTCGGGCGCATCCAGGATGGCATCGAAGCGCGCTTGCGTCAGCGCCAGCGGCGCCGTGACCACCGGGTAGGCGGTGCGGAAGGTGCAGGCGGTGCCGCGCACCGGGCGCGTGGTCAGCTGGGTGCCGCGCGGGATGCGGGTGGTGACGGCGGCCGTGGTGCCGGGCTGGCCGCTGGCGGCCGCCAGCTCCACCCGTGCGATCGAGCACGAGGGAAACGGGCGCAGGTAATGCGGGTACAAGACCTCGAACAAGGCCTCGGTGAATTCGGGGTAATCGTCGTCGAGGCGCTTGGCGATGCGCGAATTGAGCAGCGCGAACGACTCGATCATGCGTTCGATGTGCGGGTCTTCGCAGACCTCGCCGCCGATCAGCAGCTTGCCGGCGATCTTGGGGTAGCGTTCGGAAAACTCGCGCGAATAGCGGCGCAGGAATCCCAGCTCCTGTTCGTAATACGGTAATAACTCGTCCAACTCAAACTCCCGGCTGCGCCGCGCGGCGCGCCTTACTGATGGTGTACTGCAGGCTGGACGGCTGCAGGACCGCGTCGAAATTGACCGGTTCGTGGGCGGCGCTGACCACCAGCATGGCGGTGATCGCGAAATTCAGGCGGTTGACGCTGTCCTCGCGCAACTCGAGCCTGGCCTGCACGTTGCGCAGGCGCGGCTCGTGGCGCGCGATGGCGGCCTCCAGGCTGGTGCAGATGAAGGCGCGGTCGTCCGCGCTCGACAGCGACAGGCCGGCGAAATCGTGCAGGCCGTAGGTCACGATCGAGCGCGCGCATTCCGGATACACTTCGAGCACATCTTCCGGAATCACCACGCGGGTATTCAACAGCGCTTCGAGGTCGCGCGCCACCGCGTCCTTCAGTTCATCGAGCGACATGCGCGGGACGGTGCCGCCGGCCGGACCTGGCCCCTGCTTTTCCATCAGCCGGTCGAACAGGCCGGGCATGAATCCTTTGGTCGGCATCCCGCGCAGCGTCCTTTAAGCGACCTTGTTGGACGACAGGTCCCAGCCGCCCGAGGTGTTGCCGCCCGAACCGCCGCCGACTTTTTGCTGGGTGTACTTCCACTTGACCTTGGAGTACTTGATGGCCACGTCTTCGGTCAGGATGTTGCCCGGTTCGACCGACGGCGCCACGCTGCCGATCAGGACGTTTTCCAGTTCGATCTCGAAGTACTTGACGCGTTCACCCTGGCCGTCGGCACGCAGGAACTCGAACTTCGCCTTCGGGATGGTCTTGCCGGACGAGCAGGTCTGCAGCAGGATCGGGGTGGCCAGGTCGGCCAGCTTGGACACGATGATGTCCTTGTGCTCGGTACGCTCGGCGGTGTGGCCGCCGCCGGTCGACGCGGTGGCCGATTTCGGTTGCAGCACTTCCCACTGCACGCTCTTGACTTCGATCCAGTCCTTGTGCGCGCTGTCGGCGGATTCGCCTTTGATACCGTCGATTTGCAGATAAACGTCGATTGCCATAATTTTCCTTTCGATTCAGTAGGGATGGACTACGGGGTGCATCAGGTTTTGGTCGATGCCGGGAGCTCCGCGACCAGACGGAGTGAAACCGACAGCTCGTCGAGCTGGAAGTGCGGACGCAGGAAGGACACGGCGCGGTACACGCCCGGCCGGCCCGGCACCTCCGATACCTGCACCGACGCTTCGCGCAGCGGGAACTGCGCCTTCTGTTCCTGGCTGGCGTTATCGTCCAGCAGGACGTACTGCGTCAGCCAGCGGTTCAGGAAGTCCTCGACGTTCGACGCGGCGGCGAAGCTGCCGATCTTGTCGCGCATCATGGCCTTCATGTAGTGGGCGATGCGCGACACCGCGAAGATGTACTGCAGCTGGGCCGACAGCACGGCGTTCGCGTTGGCGGCGTCGCTGTTGTACTTGCGCGCCTTCTGGGCCGACTGGGCGCCGAAGAAGGCCGCGTAGTCGGTGTTCTTGCAGTGGACCAGCGAAATGAAGCCGAGGTCGGACAGCTCTTTTTCGCGGCGGTCGGTGATTGCGATCTCGGTCGGGCATTTCAGCGCGACCTCGCCTTCGTCGGTCTTGAAGGTATGGGTCGGCAGGTCCTCGACCAGGCCGCCGCCTTCGACGCCGCGGATCGCCGCGCACCAGCCGTAATCCTCGAAGGCGTTGGTCAGCTTGGTGCCGAAGGCATAGGCGGCGTTGCACCACAGGTACTTCTGGTGGTCGGTGCCGTCGACGTCCTCGACGAAGTTGAAGCCCTCGGTGGTGGCGCCATCGGCCGGGTTGTACGGCAGGCGCCCCAGGAAGCGCGGCAGCGTCAGGCCGACGTAGCGCGAATCCTCGGATTCGCGGAAGGACTTCCACTTGGCGTATTCGACGGTGTCGAACACCTTCGACAAGTCGCGCGGCTTGCCCAGGTCGGCGTAGGTCTCGAGGCCGAACAGTTCGGGCGAGGCCGACGAGATGAAGGGCGCGTGCGCGGCCGCGGCCACGTGCGACATCTGCTCGATGAAATACATGTCCTCGGGCTGGCGGGTGATTTCGAAATCGCCCAGCAGCGCGCCGAAGGGGGCCCCGCCGAAGGTGCCGAATTCCTCTTCGTAGACCTTCTTGAACATGGTGCTCTGGTCGAACTCGATCGCGCTCTGGAAATCCTTGACCAGTTCGCGCCGGGTGGCGTTGAGCATCTTGACCTTCAGGTTGGGACCGGTCGCGGTGTTGCGCACCAGGTAATCCAGGCCGGTCCAGCTGCTTTCCAGCTTCTGGAATTCGGGCGCGTGCATCACGGCCGACAGCTGGGCCGAAATCAGGCGGTCCAGTTCGGCCACGCGGGCGTCGATAGTGGCGGCCAGGTTGTCGGAGACGACCACGGTACCGTCCATCACCTGGGTGACGAGTTCGGCGATCAAGTCCTTGGCGCGCGCATGTTCGGCGCCGGACTTTGCGACCTTGCTTTGCTCGACGATCTGGTCGAGCAGGTCGGTACCGGCGGCGGAGCTGGCGGAAGCGGCAGGAGCGGCATCAAGGGAGGCGGCGGCTTGCGGTTGCGCGGACATGGTCATTCTTTCGTGGTTTGCTGGCCCAGCTCGGCCATTTTCTCGGTGCTGTTCAACACGTCGTTGAGCAGGTCTTCCAGCTTGTCGTTGCCGGCGAGCTTGTTGCGCAGGTCGGCGAGCTTGGTACGCGCCTCCAGCAGTTTCTTGAGCGGCTCGACCTGCTGCACGACGGCTTCCGGACGGAAATCGTCCATCGAGCGGAATTTGAGGTCGACCGCGAACTGGCCGCCTTCATCCGACAGTTCGTTCTTGACCTGGAAGGCCGCGCGCGGCTCGACGCCTTTGATGACCTCGTCGAAGTTATCGCGGTCGATGCCGACGAAGCTGCGCTCTTTCAGGCGCTTTTGCGGCACCTCGGAATTGCCGCCGAAATCGCCGACCACGCCGACGACGAAGGGCAGTTCCTTATTCTCGATCGCATCGCCGATCTCCACGTCGTACGTCATTTGCACGCGCGGCGGCCGGATCTTCTGCAGCTTTTTCTGGACACTCGAGTTCTTTGCCATGAGATTCACCTAAAAGATTGGAACGGGCGTTTTATTTGAGGGCGCCAAAAGGATTGGCGCCGGAACCTTCATCCGACTTGGCCCTGGCTTTGCGGCCTTTTCCGCCACTGGCTTTTTGCGGGGCGGCAGCCTGCACCGGCGGCGGCACCAATACCTGTTCGCCGAGGCTTTCGCGCAGCAGCTTTGCCAGGTCCTGCGATTCGGTGCGGATCGAACCGGACAGATTGTTCTGGCGGCTCAGGTCGGCCAATGCGCGGGTCGAGAGACGCAAGCCGCTGATGGCGATGATGCTGTTGGCCAGGCGGTCGTTGGGATCGCGCACCAGCACTTCCTGGGCACTGGTGATCGCTTCGCCATACTGGCCGGCGTCATAGCGCGCCTGGGCGATATTCGTCCAGGGCGTCTTGTCGGCCGGGTAAGCGGCGGCGGCTTCCTTCCACAGCTTGACCGCCTGTTCCTTCTGGCCGGCGCCACTGGCCTGGCCGGCTTTCGCCAGCAAGCTTTCCATCGACGGTTTCGCCGGTTTATCGGCGACCGGCGCTTGCGGCGGCGTGCTGCAAGCCGTCAAAGAGATGGCGCAGGCAGCGGCGCCGAGGTAATAGCCGATGCGGCCGAATCGAATTGCAAGGGTCATGCGAACCTCAAAGCTTGTAATGAAAAAGATGCAGGCTTAATAACTTTGTAAAACGCAGCAATATTATCAGATTCCTTTATTCTTTGAAAAAGATGCAATATGAATTGTGCGCGCGAGAGTTAATGATGAAACGATTATTTAGAAACTCACGGATTATCACTTCAGCTCATGCATAATGGATAAAAACTCACACATTCTCACGATGTCATTAAATTCTCACTAAATCTCACACCGATAAAAGTTTCTATCAATCGGGCGCAAAGTTTTCCAAAGTAATGTTAATGTTCTGCCATTTTCATCGTTGGCAGGACAGGACGGATACAGCATGACGGGCAAAATCTTATGGGGCGAAGGCTTATTCCTGCGCCCCCAGCATTTCCAGCAGCAGGACCAGTACCACGAAGAGCGTTTGCACCGCACGGCCGGCTTGTTGCACCCATATGCGTGGGGCGTCGGAACGCTGCAGGTGGACCGTGACGCGCTGTCCAACAACGCGCTGCGCCTGCTCGAGCTGTCGCTGCGCTTCCAGGACGGCGAGCTGTACTCGGCACCCGGCGCCGACGAATTGCCCGACACGATCGACCTCAGCCAGCTGCCGCAATCGGTGCAAGTGGTCACCTACCACGTCGCCCTGCCCGGCTTCAAACCCTTCGGCGGCAATTTCGGCGGCAGCGGCGAACCCGGTTCGAACGCAGTGCGCTTCCAGCAGCTGAATCACGACACCCCCGACCTGTACACCCAGGCCGCGCCGGCCCAGCTGAGCTATCTGCGCAAGACGGTGCGCCTGGTGTCGGACGCGGAACCACTCGATTCCTACATCCACTTCGCCCTGCTGCGGCTGCGCCGCGCGGCCACCGGCGGCTTCGAGCTGGATCCGACCTTCATCCCGCCCAGCCTGTCGATCCGCAGCGCCCCGCTGCTGTTCCTGCAGCTGCGCCGCCTGGTGGATGCGCTGCAGGCCAAGGTGAGCGCCCTGTACGGCCACCACCGCGAGCCGAGCAAGCACGTGATCGAATTCCGCTCCGGCGACATGTCCTCGTTCTGGCTGCTGCACACCGCCAGCACCGCCTGCGCCACCCTGTCGCACTACTTCCACCATCCGGCCCTGCACCCGGAGCGCCTGTACGAACAGCTGCTGTCGCTGGCCGGCAGCCTGATGACCTTTTCCAAGAGCTGGACCCTGGCCGACCTGCCGCCCTACCAGCATGCCGACCCCGGCCCGGCGTTCGCGACCCTGCACCAGATCATCCGCGAGCTGCTCGACACCGTGATCTCGTCGAAGTACTTCGCCATCGCCCTGCGCGAAGTGAAGCCGTCCTACCACCACGGCGTGCTGGATTCGCAGAAGATCGACGACAAGACCAGCTTCTACCTCGCCGTCTCGGCGGGCATGCCGGCCAGCGAACTGGTGGACGTGGTGCCGCTGCGCTTCAAGATCGGCGCCCCGGACGACGTCGAGAAATTCGTGCTGTCGGCGATGCCCGGCGTGCGCCTGGTGCACGCGCCCCAGGTGCCGGCCGCCGTACCGGTGCGGCCGGACGCGGTCTACTTCGCCGTCGAGGCCAAGGGCCAGATGTACGAGCGCATGCTGCAGGCGCAATCGATCTCGATCTACGTCCCCGGCAGCATGTCGGACGCCAAGCTGGACCTGGTCGCCGTGACCAATTGAACCGAGGAGTTCCCGCATGACCACCGCCACCGCACCTTCCCTGATGGGCGCCGGCGCGCCCGCCCCGAGCGCCGCCGCGCCCCAGACCCTGCTCGACCTGATGTACGACGGCTTCTACGCCCTGTTCATGCTCAAGAACGGCAACCGCCCGCAGGATGACGCCGCCTTCGCACGCAAGATGGCCCAGTTCCTCGACGACTTCGGCCGCAACGCCAAGAAGCAGAACGCCTCGCCGGACGACGTCGACGCCGCCAAATATGCGTTCTGCGCCGCCGTCGACGAGATCATCCTGCGCTCCAGCTTCCCGATCCGCGACGCCTGGGAACGGCGCCCGCTGCAGCTGCAGCTGTTCGGCGACCAGCTCGCCGGCGAGAACTTCTTCAACCGCCTGGAACAGCTGCGCGCGCGCGGCAGCGCCCACCTGCAGGCGCTCGAAGTCTTCCACATGTGCCTGCTGCTCGGCTTCCAGGGCCGCTACATCATCGAAGGCACCGAAAAGCTGAACTACCTGACCGCGCGCCTGGGCGACGAGATCGCTCACATGAAGGGCAAGCGCGGCGGCTTCGCACCGCACGCCGAACGCCCCGACCAGATCAAGCACAAGCTGCGCAGCGACTTGCCGCTGTGGGTGCTGTACTCGGTGTTCGGCCTGATCTGCGTGCTGGGTTACATCGGCTTGCGCACCTCGCTCGGGCGCACCAGCGAGAGCCGCATGAATGCTTACAGCGATGTGGTCAAGATGGCGCCGCGGGCGGCGAACTTGACGATTACCTTGCCGTGAGCGCCATTTCACTTCGCTTGCCTGGCGTGCTGCTGATTGCCGTCCTGGCAGCCTGCTCCGGTAAAAAAGACCTGCCGGCGCCGGTCGCATCCCAGCCACCAACGCAAACCACGCCTGCGCCCGCGACGCCGCCCGCGCCGGCGGTGCAAGCGGAAGCGCCGGCCAGCGCGGATGCCGACAGCGCCGGCAGCAACCCGGCAATCGTCAAGAAGGCGACCCTCGATTGCGACGATCGCACCGTTTCGCTCGAGGCCACCTGCAGCAACGTCTATGGGCCGCGCTTGCTGGCATGCAGCAAGCAATCCCTGACTGTCATGGACCGCGCCAGCCAACTTGTGAAGACCACGCGTGAATTCAAACCCGCCCCCGGGACCGGTGACGACCCACCGATGATCGACGAAAAGATCGGGACGCTGAGCTGCACCCGATCGCAGGCGGGCGGGCGCTATATCGTCGCGGCGATGTTCAATGGAGGGAATTGCGAAGAATGCGAATGGAATGATTTGTATGATTGGGATGGCAAACTGATCGGATCCGACAGGGATCGCAAAAAGCCGAACGCACTGTTGAAGGAACTCGCCGCCGATGTGCGGCAGCGTCCGGACGGCGTTATTGCTCGCGATGAACTCGAGGGCTTTTATTCAGAGAGTCCGCGGCAATGATTGAGGACTCTATCAGCGCAAAGTGTCGATCGGGCCACTTTAGCCGGAAAAAGATGATTGCCGCAGCCGTGATCGGCTTCAGCTTCGGCTTCGGCCTCGCAGGTTCGGCCGTCGCCGGCGCGCCCCTGCAGCACAAGAGCGCCAGCATGCAATGCCTGGACCGGCGCATTTCCGTCGAAGCCGACTGTTTTCCAAATTCGTCGTTCACCATGTGTACCCGCCAGTCGATCCGCTTTTCTGGCGCCGATGGTCAAGCGCTCGGCGCGCGAACCTTCAACGCAAGGCCGCTCAAGGGCGCGGATTACCCCGTGGTCGACGAGGAGTTCGGAGAACTCAGCTGCGTCGAAACCAAAGCGAGGAAACAATTCGTCGTCGCATTGATGGACAACGGCGGCAATTGCGAGCAGTGCGAGTGGGTGGACGTGTATTCGCTGGAAGGTGTTCTGCTGGGCAGCACGCGAAATGGTAAGACGCTCCGCGCCGAACTTGATGCGGCCGTCACAGTTGCTTTTTCCAACGGCAGCAAGGGGGTACTTCGCCGCCAAGCGCTCACCGACTTGTACAAGCTTGCCCCTTCTCGGCGTTGAGGCGCCGGCGTGACGAGCGCGCGCGATACCGCGGTGATACCGAAGCCTGTTCGTGCACACGGCGTGCAAGCGGAACCTTTGTTGTGTCCCCGCCAAGACCTTCTCATCTGCAAAGCGATGGACTTGTAATCCTCCTCCATCTGGTATATTTTTCACACACGGAAAACGTTTACTCACTTTCGGCTCCGGCACGCTCGGAGCCTGAACAACGATGATGCAAAAAACGTTTTCCTGCAACTCGCGCACAAGCTGACGCAGTCGAACACCATTCGTGACATTTTCCAGGGAAACGTTTGTGTTCCCTTTTAATGTCAGGAAATTGGAAACGTTGCCAATTTCGCTGAATGGGACGCTGTCGCTGGTAAGACTCGTCAAGTCTTCGCGTGGGTCTGCGAAACAGCACCGTGGTTGATGAAAACAAATCCATAATAAGGAGACAAGCAATGCGCCACCTCAGCCGACCCGCCCTCAAGCCGCTTACCCTCGCCATCGTCACCGCTCTCCTGGCTACCGGCGCCCACGCCCAGACCGTCCCAGCCCCCGACACCGGCAAACTCGAATCGGTCATCGTCACCGCCAACAAGCGTGCCCAGAACCTGCAGGACGTGCCCGCCTCCATCACCGTCCTGGGCGACGCCGTGCTGCAGCGCTCCAACGTGCGCGAACTGGACGATTTGCCCGCCCTGTCGCCGGCCCTGACGCTTTCCTACGGCACCCAGCCAGGCAATTTCAGCATCAACATGCGCGGCGTCGGCACCTATTCGCTCGGCATCGGCGTCGAGGCCGACGTGGCCGTGATCGTCGACGACATCCCGCTCGGCATGCAGGCGAATGCCTTCAAGGACCTGGCCGACGTCAACCGCATCGAGGTGTTGAAGGGGCCGCAGAGCACCCTGTTCGGCAAGAGCGCGATCGCCGGCGCCCTGAACATCACCACCAAGCCGATCGGTGGACCGATCAAGACCAATGCCACCCTGCTGTCGACCAACGATGGCGAATGGCGCACCGGCGTCAGCGTGTCGGGGGCGGTGTCCGAGACCTTCCGGATGCGAGTCGCCGCCAGCAAGACCGATTACGACGGCACCCTCAACAACCTCAGCACCGGCGGCAAGCTGAACGGCAGCAAGGGCGACAACCTGAACGCCAAACTGGAGTGGCGTCCCAGCGACAGCCTGACCCTGGCGCTGACACCCCACTACAACCGTACCGAAAAATTCTGCTGCACCACGGCCTTCAGTTCGATGACGCCGGGCGGCCTGTACCGCAATGCGCCGCAATTGCCGCAAGCGGTGGTCCTGGGCGGCATCGCCATTCATCCGGCGAATCGCGACGTGCGCAACGATTACCCCACCGGCGGCAAGTTCCACGACTGGGGCAGCGGCCTGAAAGTCGACTACAGCTTCGCCGACAACGGCCCACTGGCGGGGCACACGCTGAGTTCGATTTCGTCCTACAGCAAGTACCACATGGACGATTACCAGGACAACGACGCCACCGACATCGACATCCTGCAGTACCTGACCCTCCAGGACGGGTCGCCCACCGGGATGCATGGCGGGATCTACCAGTACGGCCAGTTCAACGTCAAGTCGACCACCCAGGAGCTGCGCCTGACCTCGCCGGACAAGGGCGCGCTGCGCTACGTGCTCGGCCTCTGGTACGGCAAGAACGACCTGAACCGCGAGCTGGCCAAGGTGCCGCTGATCGCCAACTACGGCAGCAACTACGGCGCCGATGCCTGGAACACAAACAAGGCCATCTATGGCCACGGCAGCTGGGACTTGCGTCCGGACACCAGCCTGATCGTGGGCGCGCGCTTCAACGACGAAGACACCGGCTACCGCTTCCGCCGCTACACGGTGCCGCCCCAGGCATTCGCCCAGACCGAGTTCTACAGCAGCGACGACAGCAACAGCAGCCGCACCTGGCGCCTCGGCCTCGAGCACCGGCTGGACAAGGATGCGATGGTCTACGCCACCGCCTCCACCGGCCACAAGGGCGTGGCCTACGACCTCACCTCAAGTTTCAATGCTGCCCTCGCCGCCCGCCCTGCGGTGGCGCCGGAGACCGCGCGCAGCTACGAGCTGGGCTGGAAGCAGAGCCTGTGGGGCAACCGCGCGATGGTGTCGGCGGCGGTGTTCCGCACCGATTTCCGCAACTTCCAGCAGTCGGCCGGCTTCTTCGATTACGACGGCATCTTCCGCACTGCCCTGAACAGCATCGGCGGCCTGCGCACCGAGGGCCTGGAACTGGAAGGCTCGATGCGCGCGACCCGGCTGCTGCAACTGAACGGCAGCCTGGCCTACACCAAAGCCACGATCCGCGAGTTCCGCAACGGCCCCTGCTACAACGTGTTGAACGCGGCCGGCAACGCCGCCACGCCGGGCCCGGGCTGCTACCAGAGCCCGGAGTTCAATAACACCAACGTCCAGGACCTGGCCGGCAAGACACTGCCGAACGCGCCCAAGGTGAAGCTGAACCTGGGCGGCCAGCTCGACCTGCCGCTGGCGGCCCTGCCCTTCGACGGCTTCATCGCCGCCACCACGCGCTACCAGAGCCGTACCCAATACTCGCTGAATCAGGATCCGAACACGATCCAGGGCGCCTACAGCATCACCAACCTGAGCTTCGGCGCGGCCGACAAGGCTGGGCGCTGGAAAGGCAGCCTGTTCGTCAACAACCTGTTCAACAAGCGCTACGCGGCGGGCCTGAACAGCAGCATCGCCAACGGCACCTGGAGTCCGAAGGCGCCGAACACGCCGCTGGCGGTCAACACCACCGAATGGTTGCCACCGCGCGATTACCATCGCTACCTGGGCGTGCGTGCGGACTTGACGTTCTAACCGACGGGGTCCATGCCACGGTTTGATTTTGGCGGCGCAGGACGTATGCTCTGCTGATCGACTTTCCAGACCGTGGCACGATGTCGCTCCCGTCACACCAGTTCGCCTCACGCCTGCCCGCCGTCGATTTGCTGCGCGTACTCGGCATCCTGGCAGTCATCGGCCTGCACGTCGGCTATCAGACCGATCCTGCCGCCATCGGGCGCCGCTTCGACCTTGCGGCCCTGTGCGGCCAGTTCGAGCGCTTTGCGGTGCCGATGTTTTTCATCCTGTCCGGCTATTTCTGGGCCGGCAAGTGCACGCATCGTCGCGATTACTGGCCGCGTGCGCTGGCGCTGGCGCGCCGCCTTCTTTTCCTGTTTGCCTGCTGGTGCGCGATCTATGCCGCCTTCGACGTCGCGGCGGCGGCCTTGCGCCACGGCTCGCCGGCGCAGGGGCTGGCGACGGTCGCGGCGCGCCATACTGGCCCGCTGACCCTGCTGCTGCAGGGAACCCGCGTGCACCTGTGGTTCCTGCCTGCCCTGGCCAGCGCCGCCCTCCTCAGCGGCGCCCTGCTGGCGGCCGGCCGCTGGCGCTGGCTCGCCCTCCTGGCGGCACTGACATTTCTCACCGGCCTCGCCGGCAAGGCCTATGCGCCGGTTCTCGGGCTGTCCTGGCACTTCAATTTCCGCAACGGTCCCTTTTTCAGCCTGGCGCCCTTCGCGGCCGGCATCGCGCTGCGGCACATCGGTCCGGCGCCGGCCTGGCTGGGGCGCGGGGCGCTCATTGCCACCGCCGGCTTGTTGCTGCAGTTGGGGGAGGTAGCCTGGCTGCATGGCGCCTGGGGCGCCAGCCTGGAGCAGGATTATGTGTTCGGCACCCTCGCCTACGGGCTCGGGGTGGCCATGTTCGCCCTGTCCGGCGCCGGCGCCCGCCACCTGCCGCGGCTGGCTGCGGCCGGAGCGCTGACGCTCGGCGTCTATGTGTCGCATTACCTGTTCATCGACCTGCTGTATCCACTCGATGCCCGGCTGCGCGGCCATCCGGCCTGGCCACTGGCCTACGTCGCCCTGGTGTTCGCGTGCGCGCTGGCGCTGACGGCGGTGCTGGCGCGCTGGGCACCGACCCGCCGCCTCATCCAGTAACTCACATCCAGCCCTTGCGCGTCATTTCCTGGATCACCTGGCGCGCGATCAGCCAGTGTCCGTAGGGCGTCGGGTGAACCGTGTCGGCAAACAGGAAGTGGCTGACGTCGACCGGATAGGTGTTATACACCGTGCACAAGAGCGAATGGCCGCCCAGCAGGTTCGGGCCGCAGGCGGGGGCGGTGGTGTTGCTCAGACCGTAGAAGGCCGGGTTGACCACGGCGTCCCGTGTGAGCGCGTACACGTCGACCTGGGCCACCTTGGGCTCGGTGTCCAGCCAGGTCTTCAGCACCCGGTTGAATTCGGTCAGCATGGCCTGGATCAGGTTGCGCAGCGCCGGTTCCTGGATCGCGCCCAGCGGCGTGCTCGACAGGTCCGGGATGTTGTTGACCACGACATAGTTGGCGCCGTTCGCCACAAGCTGGTAAAGCACGATGCCGGCCAGGTCGTTGGCCGCGGCCCGCGCCGCCGCCACCGCCGCCGGACCGTTGGCGACCAGGTAGGCGTTGCGCTCCTGGGCCGCCTGTTCCGGCGTGGCGGCCGCGGCCGCGGCGGCGGCGGCGCCCTGCGCCAGCAGGTTCCACTGGGCGACGACGTCGTTGGCGCCAGCCATCACGAACACCAGCTCGTTGCCCTGGAAGCGCCCGCCCGCGAGGGCCAGGTGGCTGGCGACCTGGTTCGCGACCGGCACCGTCAGCTGGCCGATCGGCGAGCCGGCCGCGGCGTTGCCCGGGCCGACCGCTTCGCGGACGCGGGCACCGCCCTGGGCATAGTTGGTGCATCGCGGATGATAGGTGCTGACGCCCCACAGGCCGCGCCCCAGGTCGCCCTGCAGGCCGGTCTCGGCGGCGCACGGCACCGGCAGGTTGAGCTGGGCCGCCATCATCTCGTTCCAGATCTTGCCGACCAGTTCCGGATGCTGGGCGGTGCCGTCGCCATTGATGGTGAATTTGCCGCCGCCCGCCGCCGCGATCGCGCCGACCGCGTAGGTACCGACGTCGGACAGGCTGTCGCCAAAGGTGAGCTGGGCGCCATATTGCAGTCGCACGGCTTGCGGGCCATCGGCCAATACGGTGCTGCCGCCACTTCCGCCATCGCCGCCATCGCCGCCGCTACAGGCGGCCAGCAGGATCGTCAGTGTCAGGGATAGCAGGCATTGCTTGGTTTTCATGTGACCTCCCGATTGGAAACGTCAAGCTGAACGGACAACTGTCCGTCACTCTGCCAGTAGAGATCTGCAGAGGTCTTGATCGCGCCCTAAGTCGCGGGTGGCATCTTTATGACTGGCGAAGGTCGGCGGGCTAAGAGCGCCTAACAAACCCTTCAGGGCAAGGCGCATCGTCGAAGACAGTACGACTGTACGGCGAGACGATGCAACGCGGCCATGGAGGGTTTGTTAGGCGCTCTAACTCACTCCAGCGCGCGCTGGCGCGATTCGACGTCCACGCACAGGATCGCCACCGCCCCCACCAGCAGGAAGGCGGCAAGCATGCCCAGCGCCAGCGTGAAATGGGTCGCCATCACCGGCGCCACCACGGCCGGCGCGAACAGGCCGCCGAAGCGCGCCACGGCACCGGCCGTGCCCATGCCGCTGGCGCGCAGGTCGGTCGGGTAGACTTCCGGGGTGAAGGCGTATAGCGCCCCCCAGGTGCCGAGGAGTGCAAAGCTCATCAGCAGGGTCGAGCCGACCACCACTGCCGTCGTGCTGCCGAGGCTGTAGAGCATGCAGCCGGCTGCGCTCAGCAGCAAAAAACCGACCAGGGTCGGCTTGCGGCCCCAGCGTTCGACGCCGTAGGCAGCCAGCGCAAAACCGGGCAGTTGTACCGCAGCCAGCAGGATCAGGAATTCCTGCCCGCGCATGAAACCGAAGCCTGCGGCGCCCAGCTTCACCGGCAGGTAGACGAACACCCCGTAATAGGCGATCGAGATCAGCGCCCAGGCGGCGAACAGGGCCAGGCTGCGCTGACGCAGCTTGCCGGAGAACAGGGCAAACAGCGATTGCTTCACAGCGATCTCGGGCGCCAGCGGCGGAATCGGCGCCGTGCGCCCATTCACCCTGGCGATGCGCTCGAGCACCGCGCGCGCCTGTTCCGACGCCCCGCTGCGGTTCAGATACATCGGCGATTCCGGTACCGACAAGCGCAGCACGATGCCGACCAGGGCCGGCAGCCCGGTCACCAGGAAGATCACGCGCCAGGCATCGTCGCCCCAGCGCAGCGCCAGCAGGGCCAGCACCGCCAGCAGGACGGTGCCGACGGCCCAGAAGGATTCGAGCAGCACCAGCCAGCGGCCGCGCCGGTCGCTGGGCAGGAATTCGGCCATCATCGTGTAATCCACCGGCAGGGTGCCGCCGACGCCGACACCGGTGGCGAAGCGGAACACCAGCAGCCAGGCCAGGTCCGGGGCAAAGGCCGAGGCCACGCCGAAGCAGGCATCGACCAGCACCGCCATCAGGAGCACCGGTCGGCGCCCGATGCGGTCGGCCAGGCGGCCGAACACGAAGGCGCCGACCAGCATGCCGACGAAAAACCAGGTGCCGGTCTGGAGCGCCTGCGGCAGCGCGATGCCGAAGCTCTTGGCGATGGAGGGCGCGCTGAAACCGATCGACAGCACCTGCATGGCATCGGCCATCCAGACCAGTCCGAAGATCAGGAACAGGCGGTACTGGAACTTGCCGACACCCGCCGTGCGGATGCCTTGTTCCACGCTGATGGGCGAGGCCGACATCGGCGCGCTCAGGCCTGGGCCAGGCGCATCAGGCGCTGACCGTGGATGCCCCATTTGCAGGGGACGCCATCGTCGCTGCCGCACAGGGCCCAGCCGGTGCCGATCTTTTCGACGGTGACGCTGCTGCCGATCTCGGCGGCCAGCTTTTCGGCCCAGATGCTGGCGGCGCCCCTGCCTTTGAACAGTTCCTGGCCTTCGTAGATCACGGTGGCATCGAACACGGGCATGGCGAATACGGTCATTGTTTCCTCGGGAATCATCGTTATCAGGACGCTATCCTAACATTCCGGCTGCCGATGCCCGACATCAGTCAATTCGCGATTCTCAACAATGGAATTCAAATAGAAATCGTAATTGCTTGTTAATAGCATTTATTATTGCTACATTATGTCATCAATATCCCGAACGGCGATCCCGATGACAGGCACGACCATCAAGCGTTTGCTCTGCGATCCCTACGCCCTGGCGAAAGGCGCCGTCTTCGTGGCGCTCGCCTACCTGTGTCTGGGTCTTATCCTGCCCGGCGTACTGGGGATGTGGGAGCAAACGCATACGGTCAGTACCTTCGATGTCACGCCGGCGATGCGGCGGCAGCTGGTCGCCACCCTGTCCGACAAGGTGGCGCGACGCTATCTCGACGCGCAGAAAGGCGCGCAGCTTGCCGGCATGCTCGAACGGGCAATGCGCGAAGGCTGGTATGACGGCATATCGTCACCCACGCAATTTGCGCAGGAATTGACCCGGGACTTGCGCGACACCAGCGGCGATCTGCATATTGCGGTCCGGTTCTCGGCTGCGGAGGTGCCGGATTATGGCGACCGTAACTTCCCGCAGAGGACCGAGGAGGCACTGTCGATGCCGGCATCGCTGATCGACCGGCTGGGCCGGTCGCTGGCGACATTCGGCATCGAGGAGGTCAGCAAATCGGCCGCGGGCATCGGCTACATCCGGCTCGACGCGTTCTTCCGTCCCTACCTCGGGGCCGAAAAATACGCAGCCGCCCTCGACAAGGTGGCCGACACCCGGGCACTCATCATCGATTTGCGCAGTAACGGCGGTGGCAGCGAGGATAGCGTTGTCCTGCTGGCCAGCTATTTTTTCGACCAGCCGACCTTGCTGAACGAGATCGTGGCGCCGCGCAGCGGCGAGCGCCTGCAGAAGTGGACCCGCAAGGACCTGGAAGGCAAACACTACGGCATGCACAGACCCGTGATGCTCCTGACCAGTCGCGACACCTTCTCCGCCGCCGAGGACTTTGCCTACGCCATGCAAACCCGCAAGCGGGCGACGGTCGTCGGCGAGCCGACCCGGGGCGGCGCCCACCCGGTGGCCCCATTCCGGCTGAACGCCCACTTCGTCCTGGTACTGCCTGTGGCAGAGACCCTCAGCCCGCTCACCCATACCAATTGGGAAGGCGTCGGGGTCCAGCCGGATATCGTGACGGACGCCGCCCGCGCGCGTAGTGTGGCGACGATCGCCATCCTGAAGCGGCAGCTGGCGTCGGAAACGAAGCTGGAGCGGCGCGCCGACATCCAGGCATGGCTGCGCCAGGAGCGCTAGCCGGGAAGTCCCGCTCAGCCGCCGATATTGCGGAACGGGTCCAGCGCCAGGTCGATCAGGCGCCGCTCGCGCACCACGATCTCGGCCAGCGCCGTCATGCCGTAACGCAGCGGATAGCGGCTGTCGCCGACCTGGTATTCCAGTTGTTCCAGCGTGACCCTGCCCTCGTACACCGGCTGGCGGGTCTGGGCCGAGGGCCTGGTAGCCGGCGAAATGAATTGCAGCGTGCCGCGCATCAGGCCGTAGCGCTGGTAGGGAAAGGCGTTGAATTTCATCTGCACCGGCAAGCCCTCGCGCAGGAAGCCGCGGTCGTTTTCGGCGATCTCGATCTTCAGGATCGGCCGCGCGTTCCTCGGGGCGATGCCGCCCAGCGGCGCATTCGCCTGGATCTTGTCGCCGGGCTGGGTTGAGGTGACTTCGGTGACCACGCCGTCGACCGGTGCCACGATGCGCAGGAAGTTGTCCTTGTCGATGTTTTCGAAGCGGATGCGGGCCGCGGCATCGGCCACCAGGCGCGCGGTCTGGACCTGCAGGCGCAGCTTGTCCTCGACGTTGGCGACCTCGCGCGCCGCCGCCTCGGCCTGCAGGCGCAGGGTGCTCAGTTGCTGGCCGCTGGTCTCCAGCTCCGACCGGGCCTGGGTGGACTCCAGGCCCTGGCGGGCCGCCAGCTCGGTCACGCGCGCCTGCGCCACCCGCAGCGCGTTGTCGGCCGCTTGCAGCGCATTCTTCTTGTCCTCCACCTGCAATTGGGAGACCCCGCCGCCGCCCGGCAGGGCGAACAGGCGCGCGTACTTGTCGGCTTCGATCCGGGCGGCGTCGCGCGCGCGCCTGGCATCCTCGACGTTGGTGCGCGCTTCCTGCTGCTGCGCGCCCTGGCCCTGGGCCAGCCGGCTGGTGCCCTCTGCCAGTCGGCGCTGGTGCTGGCGTTCCTCGACCTCGGTGGCTTCCTTCAGGGCGGCGGCGCGGCGCGCCAGCATGTCTTTCTTTTCCGGGAATTCCTTCCATTCGCGCTCGGCGTCCTCGAGCTTCAGGCGCGCCTCCAGCGCGTTCCTGGCGGCCTCGATCGCGCCGCGCGCGTACAGCCGGGCCACCACGTCTCCCGCCTTCACCGGCTGGCCGGCGGCGATGTAGATGTTGCTCAGTTCGCCGTCGATGGGCGCGTACAGGCGCCTCACCTCGGACGCCGGCACAAGCGAGCCGGCGGCCGTCACCAGCACGTCGGCATGGCCGAAGAAGGACCAGACCAGCGCCACGCCGACCAGCCCGACCATGCTGTAGACCAGCGCCCGGGTGAAGCGCCAGGGCTCGGCGGTGAGGATCGATATCCCTTCCGCGCTGTGGTCCTCGAGGGCCTCGCCCATTGGCGTGAGGGTGCGCGGCTTGAGGGCGCCCCCCTCCAGCAAGGCCTGTTTCAGCCCATGCAAGCTTGGCAGCTTCAGCTTCACGGCGCGCTCCCGGCCAGCGCCAGCCGGCGGATTTCGCTGAGGGCGTCGGCGTAGGTGTCGCGGTAAGCCGGCACGTGGGCGGACATGGTCACGAAGGCGCGCTGGTGCGCTTCGCCCTGCTCGTCCCATTGGCGCAGGAAGCGGGCGATGCGGGCCGCGTCTTGCGCGTTGCGCACCGGCGCCTGGCCGCCGCCCCTGGCCGCCACGAAGCTTTGCAGGGCGACAATCCAGTCGAGTTCGTCCAGCAAGGGCGTCAGTTCCGGATTGTTGCCGGCCTGCCGCCGCATCGCGCCGACCTCGGCCGCCGCGCGCCCGTACTGGCCGGCGCGCAGCAGTGCCATCCAGCCAGGCAGCCTGGCTTTCAGCACGGCCTCGGTGCCGAGCGCCACCAGGCGGCGGTTGCCGGGGTCGTCCGCCAGCGCGGCGCCGGCCACCGTCGCCGCCCGGGCATAGGCGTGGTCGGCCAGCAGGTCTTCGACCTCGCGCTCGGGACTGCCGATGCCAAACAGCAGCCATGCCATCACTGCCACCAGGCCCAGGCCGGCGATGGCCCACCGACGCCGGCCTGGGCCACCGAGCGCCGCCAGCATGCCCGCCTTGCCCTCGGGCGGCGCGCTGGCGGCGGCATCGGGCGGCGCGGCATCCCGCAGCGCATCGACGGCGGGCGGCGCCTCCACGCAAAAGATGTCGAGGAAGGAATCGGCGGTGGCGACGAAGGTGGTGCGGTCGGCGTCGGCCGCAGGTTCGGCGGTGCCGGAGGCCGGACCTGATGCAGCCAGCACGCCGATGCGCGTCAGGGTCGGATCGCGCGGCGGCTCCTCCCACTGCATGCCGACCCGGTAGACGAAATGGCGCCCGCCAAAGGCCAGCAGGTCGCCTTCCTGCAGGGCCGGCGCATGTTCTTCCAGGCGGGTGCCGTTGACGAAGGTGCCATTGGTGCTGCCGAGGTCTTCCACGTGCAGCTGGCCGCCGCGCAGGAAGAGGTGGGCATGGCGGCGCGACAGGTAATTCACCTGCGCCGGGTCGCTGTCTTTGTAGCGCGCGAAGGTGGCGTCGGCCTTGCTGACCAGGAAGGGAAATTCCGTGACCACGATCGGCTGCAGGCCGCTGCCGGGGTGTTCCGGCGCCAGGGTCAGGCTGGCCAGGCGCGCGTGCTGGGGCTGCAGTGCGGCCTGCTCCAGGTGCACGCGGTAGACCAGGGTCTTGCCCAGGCCCAGCAGATCGCCTTCGTGCAGGGTGGCGATGGCCTGGCGGATGGTGGCGCCGTTGACGCTGCTGCCGTTCTTGCTGCCCAGTTCCGCCAGGTAGACGGCGCCCTGTTCGCAAAAGATGCGGGCGTGGCGGCGCGACAGGTCGGCCGCCAGCCCCGGCGGGTAGCCGTCGAAAGGCGCTTCCGTGCGGCCGATCGCGAACAGGGTGTCGTGGATGCGGATGGGTGCCAGTTCCGGGTGCGACACCGGCTCGAGCACGATCATCAGGCGCCGCGGCGGCGGCAAGGATGACGTGGCCGCTACCGCCCCGGCGACGGGGCGCGGCTGGCCGGCCAGCGCATCGACGGCGCGCATCACGGCGCGCTCCTCAGGGCCCCGCATTGCGCACGTCCGTCGCCGGCCAGCCGCCGCCCAGCGCCTTGTACAGCGTGACCGTGTCCGACAGCACCTGCTGCTGGTTGGCCAGCAGCGCCAGCCGGGACGCCAGCAGGCTGCGCTCGGCCTCGAACACTTCCAGCTGCGACACCATGCCTTCCTTCAGCTGGGCCTCGACCTGGGCCGCAACGATGCCGAGCCGCGCGGATTGCTGCTTCAGCTCGACCCGCTGGCGGCGGTGGGCGTCGAGGTTGACCAATGCGTTCTCCACCTCCTCGAAGGCGCCGATCACGACACGCCGGTATTCCTGCTCGGCCACCTCGGTGCGCGCTTCGCTGGTCTTCAGGCGCGCCTTGACGGCGGGGTCGAACACCGGGAAGTTAATGCTCGGCAGCAGGCCGAAGGTGAAGGACTTGAGGAGGGAGCCAAGCGCGAAGCTGGAGGTGCCGCCGCGCCCGGTCAGGCTGATCGATGGCAGCTGGGCCAGCTTGGCCTGGCCCACCACGTCGTAGGCCACCAGCACCCGGTATTCGGCGGCGACCACGTCCGGACGCCGCTTGAGCAGCTGGGACGGCAAACCTTCGGGCACGGTCGGCAACTGCACGCGCTCTTGCAGCGCACCCGCAGGCACGCGGAATTCCCCTGCCGGCACGCCGAGCAGGGTCGCCAGCGCATTGCCGGCCAGCGCACGCAAGCGCGCCAGTTCGATCAGGTCATTGCTCATGCGGTTGATTTCCGCGCGCTGCTGCAGCACCCGGGTCTGGGGCACCAGGCCCTGCCCCAGCATCGCTTCGTAGGTCGCCAGGATGTCGCGGTTCTTGGCGAGAGTCTGTTGCTGCTGCGCGCCTTGTTCGTCGAATTGCAGGATCTGGAAATAGGTCGTCGCGACGTCCGACACCAGCGTCAGGTAACCGGCGCGCCAGTCGGCCTCGGTGGCGTGGAATTCGGCGGTCTGGGCTTCCACACCCTTGGCCACCTGGCCCCAGACATCGATGTCCCAGTTGACCTGGGTGCCGAGATTGAATTGCTTCACGAAAGGCTGGCCGGTGGTCTTTTCGAAACTGGCGCCGGCGCCGGCCTCCAGGGTCGGCAAGGCACCGGCGCGCGCTTCGCCGATTTCCGTGCCGGCCACGCGGATGCGCGCCGCCAGGACCTTGAGGTCGAAGTTGCTGCGCAGCGCGCGTTCGACCAGCCCATCCAGGTAGGGGTCGCGGAAGCCCTTCCACCAGTCCGGCGCGATCATCGCGGCCGGCGCCACCGGCAAGCCCTTCTGGTTCGACCACGCGGCCTTGTCCGGACTGTCGGGGCGCTGATAGGGCTTCATGCTGACGTCGGCGCAGGCGGCCAGCGCCAGCAACGCCAGCAGCGCACAGGTCCGCATCGCACTGACCGGTGACGGCGTCCAGCCCGGGGCGAGCATCTCTCGTGATGGTGGGCTCATGTGCAGCCTCATGCGCCGGCGCGCGTTTCCCAGCCCCTGGCGTCGACGAAGACCTTGAACAGGCGCGCATCCAGGTGGCCGGCGCGGCATTCCTCGGCGATCAGGTCGAGCGCGCGTTCGCGCGGCACCGCCTGCTTGTAGGGACGGTCGCGCGCGGTCAGGGCGTCGTAGATGTCGCTGATGGTCAGGATCCGCGTCTGCAGGCTGATCTGACCTTCGCGCAAACCCATCGGATAGCCGGAACCGTCCAGCTTTTCGTGGTGGCCGTGGGCGATGGCGGGCACGCCGGCCAGCTCGCGCGTCCAGGGGATCAGGATCAGGAAGGAATAGGAATCGGCCACGTGGGCCTCGATCTGGCGCCGCTCGTCCGGCGTCAGGCAGCCCTTGCCGATGTTCAGGGCGGCAAACTCGTCGTCGCCCAGCAGGCGGAAGCCGGGATCGCCGGTGCCTGGACAGTCATGGCAGCGGATCGCCTCGAGCCCGGGCGCGGCCACGCTGTGCGAGATCGACGGCTCATTGGCGCGCACGATGAGCGCGAAAAAGTCGTCCAGGCGCGCACTCTCGGCCTGGAGCGTGGCTTCGATGTGGGCGACTTCCTGGCGGTAGGCCGCCATGCCGCGGTCGCCATTGCCGAACTCGCCCCGCAGGTGGCGCTCGGACAGGCTGCGCCAGGCGTGGCGTTCGAGGCAGGCGCGGGCATAGCGGAAACGCTGTTCCAGCAGGCGCATGTCGGCGTGGTGCAGCTTTTTCTCCTTGCGCAGCACGTGCTCGCGCACGCCCACCTTGCCGAAGTCGTGCAGCAGGGCCGCGTAGCGGATCTCGCGCAGCTGGGCCGGGGTGAAGGCGGCGCGCCGCAGCGCCGGGTCGTCGGCGCGCGCCATGGCAATCGCCAGGTTCTCGGCATAGGCGGCGACGCGGAAGGAATGCCCGGCCGTGACCGGGTCGCGCTCTTCGATCGCCTGCACCGAGGCGCACACGAAGCCGTCCAGCAGACCCTTGATGTCGGAATACAGCTGGAAGTTCTTCAGCGCCACCGCAGTCTCGGCGCACACGCCGCTGAGGATTTCCAGGTCGGCTTCCTGGAAGGCATGCGGGTCGGACGAGGTGTCCACCTGGATCAGGCCGAGCACCTCGTCGCCGAGGATCAGCGGCACGCACATCACGCTGAGGATGGCCTGGGCGACGATCGATTCATGGTTGGAAAACTGGCGGTCGGCCAGGGTATCGACCGACAGGATGGCGCGCTTGCGCACCAGCACCTGGTCGACGATGGTGTGCGAGATGCGGATGTGCGCCGGGTCTTCGACGGTGCCGTCGCGGCGCCTGGCCGCCACCGGGCGCGGCGGATCGCGTTCGCTGCCGGGCTTTTGCTCGCACAACATGATGAAGGCGCGCTCGGCCGGCGGGAACAGCTCGAAAATGAAATTCATGATCTTTTCGATCAGCGTGGCCTGGTCGGTCACCGCGCCCAGCGCGATGCTGACCTGGGCCATCGCGTGCAGCCGGTGCACGGTCTTCTCGAGGTCGCTGCGGCCGGCGTTGCGGGTGTCCACCACCGGGGCGAAACGGGTGGCGTCGACCGAGCGCGTGATGACGGTGGGCGCGCTGCCGCGTTCGGGCAGCATCAGCGAGTGGAACACCAGCTGGGCCGAGGCCAGCGCGAGCTCGTCGCCGTCGCGCAGCAACTGCCAGGCACCGGGCGCCAGGCGCTCGCCGGCGACGAAGGTGCCGTTGCGCGAATGCAGGTCTTCGACGAAATAGCTGGCGCCGCGGCGCCGGATGCGGGCGTGACGGCGACTGACGGTCTGTTCGGGAATGCAGATGTATTTGTCGGAGGCCAGCGCATCCTGGCGGTCGCGCCCGAGCACGGCTTCGTCGTGCAGCGGGAACACGCCCGGGCGCGCCGACTCGGGGCCCATCCATTCGACGTAGGCACGCACCGGCTCGTTGGAAGGGTGCGCTACTGCGGACAGGTGCGAATGCGGTTCCATATGCTCACCTGACCGTGATCGTGATGCGTTTGGAGGCGACCGGCGGCGTGTGCGGAATATGATTCTTGTCGCCCATCAGCAGCTGCAGCGTGTGCTTCCCGGGCGGCAGCTCGATCGTGGTCTCGGTCTCGCCGGCGCCGTAATGCAGGTGGTTGCGGTCGGAGGGAATCACCTGTCCCGCCGGCGGCAGCTCGGTATCGATCAAGAGGTGATGGTGGCCGGTGTGCTCGAAGGCCACGCCCTTGGGCGCCACGCCCATGTTGCGCAGGCCGAACCACACGCGGAAAGGCTTACCGGCGGGGAGCACGGCGCCGTCGGCCGGCCAGCCGATATAGCAATAGGCGTTGGCGGGGGCGTCGGTGGCGCTCGCCGACGCCAGTGCGGCCATGATGGCGAGGGCGGCGAATAGCGTGCGCATGGTATCTCTTCCTCCGCTCAACGCACCGTCACCGTGATCTTGCGCGACACCACCGGCGGCTTGTGCGGCACGTGGTCCTTGTCCCCCAGCAGCAGCTGCAGGGTGTGCGTGCCGGGCGGCAGCTCGATGCGCGCCTCGGTTTCGCCGGCGCCGAAGTGCAGGTGGTTGCGGTCGTTGGGGATCGCTTCCGTCATCGGCGGCAGCCCGGTATCGATCAGCAGGTGATGGTGGCCGGTGTTCGGCACCGCGGTGCCCTTGGGTGCGACGCCCATGTTGCGCAGTCCCATGCGCACCCAGAACTTGCCGCCGTTGATGACGCTGCCGTCGTGCGGCCAGATGAAGTAGACCTGGGGAGCGGATGGATCGACTGCCGCCGTGGTGGCGGGCGCAGCAGCGGGCGCAGGCTGTGCTTGCGCATGCGCCATGCCGGGCTGCGCGGCAAGCGCCAGCAACAGGGCAAGGACGATAGTGTGGCGCATGGTGTGAAACTCCCGCCGCGGTCGTACGGAGTGCGCATCGATACCTGTAAATCTGGCACACTCGCATCCAGATCGCAAGCAGTTCCTGTCAAACGCAGCATGCGGACTCGACATGCGGGAGGCGCGTTCATGTGGCACAAGCAATTAGTCTCTCGCCTGATGGCTCGCCTGCTGGCCGGCTTGCTGGCGGGCCCGGCATCTATCGCGAGCGCTTATGCGGACGTGGTGCCGAAGGCGCCACCCGAGCAGTTCGAGCTGGCCTTCTGGAATTCGGTCAAGGACAGCAGCCACGCCGGCGATTACGAGGCCTACCTGAAGGCTTATCCGAAAGGGCGTTTCGCGGCCCTGGCACAGGCCAGGATCGCGCGGCTGAATGCCCCGCAGCAGGCGCCCGCAGCGCCCGCAGCGCCCGCGTCATCATCCCAAAGCGCCGCGCCGCCGTCAGCAAATGCCGCAGCGCCGGTGCGCGCCGGCGCCGAGATCAAGGATTGCGCGGCCTGTCCGCCGCTGGTGTCCCTGCCCGCCGGCACCTTCAGCATGGGAAACAATGCCAGCGACCCCAGCGAAAAGCCGGCGCACCAGGTCAGCATCGTCACGCCCTTCGCGATCGGCAAGTACGAAGTCACGGTGCAGCAGTGGAATGCCTGCGCCGCCGCCGGCGGCTGCCAGAAGGTCGCCCAGCCCGCCAACACGGCGCCCAACGCACCGATGCGCGACGTCAGCTGGGACGACGCACAGCAATATGTGAAATGGCTGGCCCGCGTCAGCGCCAGGCCCTACCGCCTGCCGACCGAAGCCGAGTGGGAATTCGCCGCCAGGGGCGGCACCGCGACCGCCTACTGGTGGGGCGATCGCATGGCCACCGGCAAAGCCAATTGCAAGGAATGCGGGCCGCCCTGGACCAACGACAAACCAGCGAATGTCGGCAGCTTTGCCGCCAACTCCTGGGGCCTGCACGACACCAGCGGCAGCGTGTGGGAATGGGTGGCCGACTGCTGGCACAACAACTTCAAGGATGCACCGGCCGACGGCCGTGCCTGGGACCAGCCGAACTGCACGCTGAGGGTGATCCGCGGCGGCTCCTGGCGCGAAGGGTCGGCCTATATGGTCGCCTCCACGCGCTTCCGCTACGACGCCGGCGTGCGCCATGCGCAGAACGGCTTCCGGGTGGCGCGCAGCCTGCGCTGACCCCGGCCAAGCCAGACCAGACCAGGCCGGCCTAGCGCGCCCGCGTGCGCACCTGCAGGAACTCGACCCCGATCGCGCCGGCGGGACTGCCCGCGCGCATGCGTTGCAGGCCCTGCGCAACGGCGGACAGGTAGTCGCCGCGCGGCTCGGACTCACGCCGCAGCGTGGCGAACAGCGGCGCCGGCGTCGCCACCAGCACGATCAGCTCGGTGCCGAAGGGCTTGCCGATCAACCATTCGCCGTCGCCGCCGATGGTGCGCGTGGTGCCCGGCGCCGTGCCGCCGTCGGGCGCCAGCGCATTCGGCAGCAGGTGGGTGACATCGGCCCTGGACGAATACCCGTCCACGCGTAGGAAGCCGGCGGCTGCGGGCGCGCCGAGGTCGAGCACCAGCGGCTCGCCCGCGCTGAGCACGGGATTGGCGGCGCCGCGGCCGCGCGCGCCGCCAAGACGCAGCACGGTGCCCCCGCCCGCCAGGCGATGCGCGACCCAGTAGGGCGCGAACACCGCGAGCACCGGACACTGCTCGGGGTCGACCTGCTGGACGTCGAACTTGACGGTTGACACCCCTGGCAGCGCCGCCAGCCTGTCCTTCAGATCCTCCGGGTCGCCCTCCTTCGACAGGAAACCTTGGACCGCCACCAGATGCCCGCGCACGGCCGCAACCAGCGCCGAGCATGGTACGCCGGCCAGCGCGGCGTCGACCGCGGCAGTCTCGGGCACCGGCGTCGGTACCGGTGTTTGCACCGGTGTTTGCACCGGCGCACCCGGCGCCTGCGCACCGGCTTGCGCCGCGCCCGGTGCGCCGGCCGCGGGCGCCGCCGCGCGTTCGGCCGCCGAACCGGCGAGGTAATGCCAGACGGCGATCACCAGCGCCACCAGCGCCAGCCCGCCGCCGGCAGCGGCCGCCATCGTGCCATAGCGCGCCCCCAGGCCGCCTTCGCCGAACTCTTCGAGAAAGCGCGTGACGGTGGGCGTGCGCGCCTCGCGTTCCAGCGCCAGTCCACACTTCAGCGCGTTCCACTGTGTACGGCCCAGCCGGGCCGGGCGCTGCGGCCGCATGCCGGCGCCGCGCGCCTGTTCCGAGGACAGGCGGTTGTAGGGATGGCGCCCGGTGAGCAGTTCGTAGGTGATGCAGGCCAGCGCGAAGATGTCGTCGCGCGGATCCGGATCGCGGTGCTCCAGCATTTCCGGACTGGCATAGGCCGGCGTCAGGGCGCCGAGGCTGCCGGCGTCGAACACGGTGACGTCGACGTCTTCTTCCGCCTTCTGGAACACGCGAGCGATGCCGAAATCGATGACCTTGATCTTGCCCGAGTCGGTCACGAAGACATTGCCGGGCTTGAAATCGCAATGCACGAAGCCGCGCCCGTGCGCATAGGCCAGCGCATTGGCCATGCCGGTGACGATGGCCAGCACGTTGGTGTAGGGCAAACCGGCGAATCCCGGCGCGCGCAGCACCTGGCTCAGCGGCCGGCCCTGCAGGTATTCCATGGTGAGGTAGACCATCGGCCCGTCGCGGTCGAAGTCGTAGACGGAGACGATGTTCGGATGCGCCAGCGCCTGGGCCTTGCGCGCCTCGCGCTGCAGGGCGATCAGCGACTTCGGGTGGCCGCGGAACTGGACGTTCAGCACCTTGATGGCGATATAAGGCTTGCGGTCGGACGCCTCCAGCTTGCGCAAATCGAGCGCCTTGTAGACCGTGCCCATGCCGCCGAAGCCGATGCACTCTTCCAGCACGAAGCGGCCGTTCAGCGTTTCGCCCACGCCTTTCATGCGCTCCGGCTCGGCACCGAACGAGTCCTCGCCAGCAGGCGGGAAAGGAACGGACGATGGCGGCAGCGGGGATGGCGCACGCTCGGTGCGTCCGCCGGGCCTGGTCTGGACGAAGGTGTCATCGGCGCCGAACTGGCGGCGCGCCGCCACCAGGCGCTCGATCCGGCGCTGCACCTCTGTGTATACGTCGGCCGGCAAGGGCTTGCGCGCGTGCGCCTCCGCCAGCAGCTCCAGCAGGCGGCCGGCGGTCTCGGGGGCTGTCTCCAGCACGCGATCGAGCTGCGCGAAAAAGTCGGGATGCTGCAAGGCGCCGCTCTGCAACTGCTGCATCGCGTGAGCGAAACTTTCCATGGTCTTGAATGCACGCTTTCAGATTAAGACTAGCATGCGGGGGTGGATGGTCAAGCCTTTGTGCCACATCAATGTCGCCAAGGTGGACGGGTGTTTGGCGGCGCCGAACAGGGTGACGACAGGTGTTGGGCGGGCCCGTTCGCCGCGGTCCCCCGGAGCGCGGCACGCTTTCCTCACGGCTGCTTGCACGCACCGGGTTTCTCCTTTCTTTTCAAGAGCTTGCGCCATGACGGCGGACACGGCGAGGCGCCTGGCACGCTTCTCGCTGAATGGCCATGGAGCGCACACCATCTGCCTCGATCCCGACCACTCACTCCAGGAGCATGACCATGACCACCTTGACCATCAACGACCTGTCCCGCACCGAACAACTGGACCGCGGCGCCATGACGGCCGTGACCGGCGGCAGCACCGGCTGGAACAGCCGTGCGCCGTCCTTCCACCTGGGCGACGTCCACTACGCGCCCAGCAGCGACGACTCGATCCACGCCACCCAGAAGCTGATGCAGCAGCAGAGCGTGCTCACGGCCACCGCCAACGATGCTGCCTTCGTCGATGGCGTGCACGTGAATAGCCACGTGTCCCAGGACGGCCGCAACAAAATCGTCGGCTGAGCCCCCTTCGCTTTCCACCCACACCGACTATACTTTTCAGGAGAACGCACATGACAACGCTGACCATCAAGGACCTGGCCCGCACCGAACAACTGGACCGCGGCACCATCATCGGCTAGGTGGTTCACTGGCCCCGGCAATTCCCCATCCCGGCAACGGGATGGACCCCGTTAACCCTTTATCCCAGGAGCCACCATGGCCACCATCGTCATCCAGGATCTCACCGAAAACACCGAACTCGACCGCCAGGCCATGCTGGCGATCGCCGGCGGCTCGCGCTTGCGCAGCGGCGCCAGCGCCGCCACCCATGCGGCTGCGCGGCGCATCCGGCTGTTCGACCCTGGCACCGCCAAGGGAAGCAGGCCGGCTGCCACAAAGCCGCCATCGCGCTGAGCGCCCTGCACTCCCCACCGAACCGCCCGGCTCCGCGCCGGGCTTTTTTTGTCTCATCGATCCCTGGCGTGTTGGCACGCACCCCACATCACGTGGGCAGGGTGTTGGCGCCGGCCCAACGTTGCATGCGCATGGCTGCCGCTTCCCCGGGCATCGCCTCTGGACGCCGACTGGCACGCGTCCTGCTGTATCGGGATCGTGGGACCAGCAAATGCCCGCGCACCTTCCGCAACCAGCCTACTCATCTCAGGGGAACAGCATGAACATCCACAAGCACATGGAAGCCATCTTCGTCACCACGCTCGCCGTCATCGGCATCGGCGCCCTCGTCATCGACGGCATCTCGGAAGCCGAAGCCAGGCCGATGACGCCGACGATGCCGGTGGAACGCGCCATCGCCACGCCCGGCAGCATGGCGGTTGTCATCGTGCGTGCGCCCAGGCCGGCGCGTCACGACTGACGCCATCACGGCGGCCGGGCGCCAGCGCGGCCGCTTCTCCAGCAGTATCGATCTCCTCTCCGCCCGCCCTCCCCGCTTCCGCAAGCCGTCCCGCGTTTCCTGTCCTGCCTTGCCCTGCCCTTCTTATCCTGGGCGCCAGTCCTTCCATCGATCCCATGCCGCCGGCACTGCCTGGCTTCGCGTCATCACGCCTGCGCGAGACCACGCAAGGCGGTGTCGTGCCGCGCCATACAGGCTGTGGAAACTGTTGGATCGCAAGCGACACCCGGCGTCTGCGCGCGGATGGGCGCTTCGATGTCATCACCCGGCACATGATAGGAAAACCCGATACCAATCAAGGACTTATCGTGGAACACCAGCTTGACGGAGGCGCTGGCACGCTTCTCGCTGAATGTCCATCGAGCGCACACCAAATGCCTCGAATCCAAACCACTCACTACTTCAGGAGAATCACCATGAAAACCTTGACCATCACCGACCTGGCCCGCACCGAACAACTGGACCGCGGCGCCATGGCATCCGTCCGCGGCGGCTTCAAGCTGGGCCCCTCGCGCTACCCGCTGGGCGACCTGAGCTACATGCCCAGCGTCGATTCCTCGATCCATGCCACCCAGAGCCTGGGCCAGGCCCAGGAAGTCCTGACCGCCACCGCCAACGGCTCGGCTTTCGTGGGCGGCGTGCACGTCGACAGCGACGTCTCGCAGAACGGCGAAAACAAGATCATCCGCAAGTCGTGATTCCCAAGCACCCTTTCGAACCTTCCATCACATCATCTCAAGGAGCATCACCATGAAAACCCTGATCATCAAAGACCTGGCCCGTACCGAACAACTCGACCGCGGCGCCATGGCCGGCGTACGGGGCGGCTTCGGCGGCTTCAAGATGGACGCCACCCGCTACCCGATGGGCGACCGGCACTACGCACCGAATTTCGATTCGTCGATCACCGCGTCGCAGACCCTGGGCCAGCGCCAGGACGTGCTCACCGCCACCGCCAACGACTCGGCCTTCCTGGATGGCGTGCACGTGAACAGCCACGTGTCCCAGGACGGCAACAACAAGATCGTCGGCTGATGCACGAGGCTGCGTGGCGCTCATTGCAACACAAGGCCACGCAGCACCCCGTCACCAGGCTATCGCTTACCCATTTTCGGAGAAACACCATGTCATCCATCCTCATCCACGACCTGGCACACAATGCCGCACTCGACGGGCGCGCCATGACGGCCGTACGCGGCGGCAGCGCCTTCGGCAGCAAGCTCGGCAACGGCGTCGGCAAGGACATCAATGTCGAAGTCAACGTCACCCAGCAGATCGGCCAGTTCCAGCAGATCGGCGTCAGCGTCCTAAACAACAATGGCGTGATCGGTGCCGGCTTCAAAGGGCCGGACATTAAGGTACCGGCCAGCCAATGGGCCGAGAACCACGCCTCGTTTTAAGCAGCAGCCTCACCAACACCCCAGGAGAAACGCCATGCACACCTTGACCATCACCGACCTCGCACGCAGCGAACAACTCGACCGCCCGACCATGGCCGCCGTCCACGGCGGCTGGAAAATGGGCGCGCCGTCTTACCCGCTGCGCGACGTGAGATTTGCCGGCAGCACCGACTCGTCGATCGACGCCACCCAGAAGCTGGGCCAGATGCAGGACGTCCTGACCGCCACCGCTAACGGCTCGGCTTTCGTCGACGGCGTGCACGTCGACAGCGACGTGGCGCAGCACGGCGAGAACAAGATCGTGCGGCGCTGAGATTGCGCCGGATTTGGACTACACTGGTTAGACGGACTTCCGCGCCACCCAGTGTAGCGCTCCCTCTTGCATACGGAGATGCACCATGTCCACGATCAGCATCAGCGACCTCCCCGCCAGCGCGACCCTCGATCGCCAGGCAATGTCGGCCATCCGCGGCGGTGGCGGCGCCGGATGGGTATTCGGCTGGATCCGGCCGTATGTCGACGCATCCCCAAGCCAGACCCCGGTGATCAATTTTTACCAGATCAACAATTTCGCCGACCAGATGATCAACCAGTTCCAGACGGTGTCCGTGAACAATGCCGGCGCCAATGCCAGCCTCAACGTGGGCGTGGCGGAAAGCAGCGTGAACAACGCGCTGCGCTAGCGCTCTGCGCTGGACCATGCCCATGGACGGCGACAGCAACTTCCATTGGACCTCGGGCGCACGCACCGACGTCGGCCTGGTGCGCACCCGGAATGAAGACGCCTACCTGGCCCTGCCCGGGCGCGGCCTGTGGGCCGTGGCCGACGGCATGGGCGGCCACGCCTACGGCGATGTCGCCAGCAGCGCCGTGGTGGCCGCACTCGACGGCGTGGCGCCGCCCGCCAGCCTGGCCGGCGGCGTTGACGCCGTGCGCGCACGGCTGGACGAGGTCAACCACGACCTGCGCGAGGAAGCGGCGGCGCGCGGCGTGCCCGTCATCGGCAGCACGGTGGTGGTACTGCTGGCCCTGGGCCGCGAGCTCGCCTGCCTGTGGGCCGGCGACAGCCGCATCTACCTGTGCCGCGAGGGCCGCCTGCAGCAGCTCACGCGCGACCACAGCCAGCTGGAAGCGCTCAAGGCCAGCGGCGCCGACCTGGCCGCTGCGACCGCCAGCCCCAACATGATCACGCGCGCCGTCGGTGCGTCCGATACGCTCGAGCTGGACGTCGCCACCTTGCGTGCGCGCGATGGCGATGTCTTCCTGCTGTGTAGCGACGGCCTCAGTAACCCGGTCGATGAGGCAGCGCTCGCAGCCGGGCTTGCGGCGTGCGCCGATTGCAGCCAGGCGGCGCATGAGCTCGTGGCGCTGGCGCTGGCGAATGGCGGACGTGACAACATCACTGCGCTGGTGGTGCGGGTCGAGGACCGGTCGGGGGACAAGACGGTGTTGAATCCGGCAGTATAGGCCGAAGATGGATTCTGCCACTGCGCCGGTAAGACGCGTTTAATATCCGGCCTGAATTCTAGGCTTCGCTAAAATTTCCGACCGTCGCGAGCAAGGTGGCGCCACAATTAGTTTTGTGTCCCTCATACGCTACGGCGATACCGTCGATGGCATGAACGGAACTGCCCTCGGCAATGACGCATATTTCATGGCCCTTTATGGGACACATACATAAATCGCCCACGCGAGCGACAGCAATGCCGCCCACGGTGAAGTGATGAGCAGAGACACTCACGACTTTGCCGCCGTGAGATGTCGGGTCGCCGAGGCGGATAACGTTAGGCATGAATGAGCTCGTGCATTTAGTCAGAGAAGTTGACGCTTATTTTTTGTTAAAGGTCGTGGGTTAAAAGATTCTCGGTTCGCCCTGTTGCTATGCGCACTCGAGCATCGCTGACTGTCGACTCAGGCTCATCCTACGTGTGTCGTATCGTCATTCCCAGCTTGAGCCGGCGGCGAATCGATAGGCCGGTTAGCCGACGCCAACGGCGGGGTAGCATTCACTTCATCGTAGCCGACCAGCTTCCACAAGGTCGCGGTGCGATAAGAACGCCGGCTGCCCTTGAGCTTTTGCCATACAGACGATTCGCCAAGCATGACGACATCAGGCATCGCTTCGCCGGCCACGAAGCGTTTCCGGCGGCCGCCCTCTATCGTTCCCGATTCGCTGGTCTGCCACCAGCCGGTTTGCGGACATAGGCTCCCGGTCGCAACGAGCTCGCCCAGCGGCAGGCTGGGCGTCGGCTCGGGGCTCAGCCCGCTGGTTTTCACACTGTCACCCGTTGGCCGGAGGCGGAAGGAATTGAGTATGTCGTCCCAGAGCTTGATCGCCTGCTGATCGGTCAGCGTTGTTTTCTGCGGGTTGCCCTTGTCGTCCTGATGGCCCGTCGTCAATTCAATTTTGATTGCTGGCGTGTCCAGGGTGCCATCGCCTTGCGTCTCCCAAACGAATGCATGACCGCGCATTTCGCCGCTGTTGGGCGCGGAAGCGAGATGCTCCTGGCCCTTATATGGCCCAATTTGTCGGTTGCCTTTACGGAGTACATGTACGGATGATGCGAGGCTGCCGAGGGCCTGGGTCAAGCCGCCCATGCGTTCGAGCAGGGGCTTGTCATGCTTGTGATTGGCCAATGGATAAATCCAAACCGACACGAACGCATCCGGATGGTTGGCGATGTCGATGTCTACGCCTGCCTCCTCGTTGCGCCAGCGAGAATTTGCAATGAACCCGCTTACAAAGCAGTAACCCGGGTCTGATGGTATCTGGCCACTCACCCGAGTGCGCAGGCGAGAGAGCGCTTCTCTCATCCTGTTGATACCAAACTCCTGCTTGTCGTCATCGACGGTATCCTTGAATAGAAATCTCTCTCCATTGATCCAACGATAGCCATCGATATTAATCTGAACAGTACTAAAATCCGCTTTCCATGAAGATAATATCGTCGTATCTTTTTCTGGCTGAACAGATTGCAGCAACATACTTTGTTTAGTTTTATTGTTGTTAGCGGATTTCAGACTTGCCTCGCGCCCCCGCACTTCCTTTTCGAAGTCTTCATGATTTGCGACTTTGACTGGCTCGATCGCGATAAAGTCATATTTGTAATTCCCACCACTCAGCGTGGACCCAGCTGGCATGTCGATCAAAAATCGGCCAATGCAAAAAGTGGATTTATTTGATACGGTACTTTTACCAGCACTATCGTTCGACATCGTTGACACCTTAGAAGTATTCGGTGCTGCATCGCAGCTACCAGACTCCAAACCAAAACCGATCAGGAGGGCAATACACAAAAAACGTTTTTTATTTTTTATCGGCATAGCTTCTCTTTAATCCATTCGGAATCGGTGACAATCTTGATAATCGAGTAAAGCGTCACGCCCTGTGCAATCTTTGCCTTGTAAGAACTCTGATGATCATAACTTTCATGTCCTTTTTCCTTACCTTCATGCCGGAACATTTGGATAACATAAGGTGTAGGAGCGGAACCAGATTCTTCAGGTACAGTACCATCGCCCGGGCCGGACGGCTCTTCGATCTTGAACCGAAATTTTTTTCTTACCGGGGATGGTCGATTCAAGCTTCCGTTAACTTCTACACGAGCAGCGTTTTCAGCAATACTAGATTCTTTAGACACGGTTTTTAAACCAAAATCATGAGCATTTGGCGCATGTGGAAGGCTTTTTCTTTCTTCATCAAAATATAAATTTACAGTCCCATTTTGATCATCATCGTTTACCAGGGCAACCTTGATATCACCTTTCAAAGACTCGCCGCCCTTCCAGTGAACTTCATTCCAGGCTTTCTGTTTTGGGTCAGCTGCATAATAGCCATATGTCTTGGCATGGTATTTTTCAGATATGTACTGATGAAGAATACTTGCGGTCTCCATATTAAGATGAAATTTCTTGAAATCCGACTGACCTGGATTTTCCTCCACAAGTTCCTTTCCTTCGCGCTTGGCGTTTTCCCGGTCAGCCCGGCTAGCTGGATCAATCAGATCTTCTTTAACTAGTTTCCACCAGTCTCCAGTATTATTAAGATAAATATCTGTGTACGGATCACCATCACCTAGCAATATAGTTTCCGGCTCCATTCTCCCCTGAGAACTCGTTGCTACATAGCTGGCGCGTAGCCAGTGTCGCGTACCTTGACCAGACTTTGTTCTGTACTCGGCGGTAGGAAGCAGCTCGAGAGGGCCTGGGGCATTGGCCATAACTGCAGTACATTCAGCCGCATTACGCCCCAGAAGGACCTGTTCGACGCTTTCGAAGCCTGCTCGAAATCGCTTATAGGTCGCCGGCGCACCAATTGCCGGCATGACTCCGTGCACAATGCCAATTATGCGTTGGTCCATGCCTGGCTCTAGCGCGCAGGCACGAGCAACGAGACCACCCATACTATGCGTAACGACGATGACTTTTTCACAAGTTTTTCCTTTACTGCGATAGTGCGCGGTAATCCGTTCAATTTCTCTAGCAAGTCGCTGACCGGATTGTTTATTACTATGTAACCAGTTGTAGCCAACGCCATGTACGGGATACAGCACGTCCGCCGCATCGCGCAAATGACTTTCATCTAAAGGTGTGAACGGTTTCTGCGCGCCGGTCTCCGCTGCGTCCTGTCGGTCCATGACCAATTTTTTCCACGTAGTAGAAAGCTGCTTACCTTGACTTGCAGGATCGAAGATCATCGCAAAGCTTTTTTCCAGCAACGAAAGAATTTCGCCATAGCTCTCCCCGTATAGCTGGCCCCAACCGCGCCACTTTGCACGCTCGGCATCGGTCTTGCCCTCGGCGATTGCGAGCAGCGCTTTGCTGGACTCGTCAGGATGCGCCGGGCCGTTGTCGTCTACCTCGGTATTGTTCGGATCAAGCAGTTTTTGCCGATCCGCAGCAGACTTATTCAGATGCTTGAGAATCTGGACAATGCCACTCAACTTGCTCTCGGGCGGGAACCAGGCAGCAGCCTTGGCGCGGTTTTTGACATTCAGGCGCGTCCCCATGATTCCCGGGACAAACAGGATCGGCACGACAATATCTGGCGAGGTCAGGCAGAGCGCACGAACCTTCAAATTGGTACCAGTCAGCACAGACTGTGCAATCTCATTGCCATTCTCATCCCAGCTGGTAGCAATCAGCCGAGTCGCTTCTGTCGGTTGTGGCGTAACGATAACGGGATCGGTATTGGTATCACTCATGCTTCACTCTTTCAACAAAGTCAGGCGCGCGATCTTGAGCGCCATGTCTTGTGTCAACTCCGTGTGTCCTTGCTGATTCGTCACGCCCTCGACCGTGCGTCCATCGTCCAGCTCGATTCGATAACGTTGATTGGCGTGGGGGCGCCCGCTGCCGCGACGTGCGAGCACGAATCGCTCGTCGGTTTGCGCATCACTGGTGGGCAGGTCCAGCCCGGGAACGTTGCCGCTACCCGGACCGAGATGGTCGAATTTGGACGACTTGATCGTGTGTGCGCCGCTGCTTTGCTGGGTAATGGCACCACCGCCGAGATCGACTTGCGCTCCTTGTGCAACAAAGCGCACCTTTGGCGCCTGCAACACAATCTCATCGGCAGCGGTCAGCACAATGCGTTTGGCGGACGTGATCTCGATATCGTCCTCGTGCGTCTGGATATCGACCTTGCCACTGGCGGCGATCAATTTTATGCCAAGCTTGTGCGCGAACAGGCTGATGCCCTCCGCAACCCGCGCTTTCAGCTTTTTGCCGACCGATAGCTGCGTATTGCCCACGCTGAGCACATCGACATTGGTTTGCGCACCGATCGCAATATTCTCCTGGCTGGTTATCCCGATCCCGGCGGGTCCGGACAGCGCCACGACCGGCTTTCCACCAGACTCCGCGCTGGAAGTCGCGGTATTGCTGCCCGCTTCCCATTGCTTCAGGTAGCCGATCAGTTGCGTCAAATCCTTGCCGTCCGTGTCGTCCGCGTAATGCTTGACTGACAGCTCAGACAGCTGTTGTTGCACCGCTTGCAGTGCATCCATCAGGCCGACCATTTCGGCGCGGTCCAGCTGCTTGCCGCTTGCCTGCTCACGCGCCTCAGCGCTGATCAGGACGCCGCGGCCGCCGCGTACCGCAACCGCGTGGTCACTCCGCAGTTCAGCCCCCTCGCCGCGTGCCTCGCCCTTGCCCCCGCTGCGGGGATGGGTGAGCCATCCCAGGTTCAGTTCGCTGTGGCCGTGCTGGGACGACAACTGCGCATTGATCTGCGCCGGCGTGTCATCCAGGCGCAACTGGTTATAGCGGTTCCCTTGCACTTCCTTGCTTTTGATGCCGGCAAGGTACTTGTTCCCGGGGAGGTCGCCTGTATGACTGAACGAAGGCGGTGGCGCCTTGCCGCCATAGACCTGCGCCACGATGATCGGTTTGTCGGGGTCGCCACCGAGAAAATCGACAATGACTTCGTCGCCGACGCGCGGCAATGTGATTGTGCCCCATTGGTTACTGGCCCAGGTACTGGCGACGCGCACCCAGGCCGAGTCGCGGTCACTATCGCTGGCGCCGGCATCCTGTGCGTGTCCATGGTCCTCTGCCCTGGTGCCGGGAAAGCGCACCTTGACCCGTCCATACTCGTCGCAGTGCACTTCCTCCCCGGCAGGGCCGACGACGATCGCGCTCTGCAACTGCGGACGCGGCAAATCCGTACGCGGATCGAAAGCCGGAACGATCGGAATGCTGCGGCGAACACAGGCAAACCGGTTGGTATAGCGCATTCCACGTTCGGCGCTGGCTGTTTGCAGCGGGTTCGAGGACGGTGCTTCATCCCAGCGGCTGAGGGAAAACAGCCGCTGGATGCGGTCACTGACCGGTTTCGGCAAATTGTTTTCGGCGTCGACTTCCAGTCGCGTGATGATGAATTCCCGTTCCTGCTCCGGGTGGGTGTCGATTTCGGGATGGCCGCTCAAGCCGATCCACTCCCCGACACAGAGAGAGCGCACGCTGCCTTCGCCATAAAAACATTTGGATTCGTATTCATGCCGCTTCATTCGCAATTCGCCGAGTGTGCGGTAGTCGTCACCGTCTTTTCCGGCATGCGGCATATCGATCAGATAGTCGTCCAGGTTGAGTGCGAACTGATTGCCACTCGTGCCCTGATCGATACGGGAAGGAAAGTTGCTGGTCATCGCTTGCGTTTGCAGATAATCCCAGCTTTGCCGCGCGACGGTTCCCGGCCTGAGCGTGCGCACCGGACTCCAGGCGGTTACCGTATCCCGCTTCTCGGTTCCGCTGTCGCGGTGGTAGCGCACAATGCCTGCGGCATTCTGCGGCAGGGTGAAACCGTCGTCGAACAGCACCAGGGAGTGCGCAGGCGTTTCATCGCTTTTATGCTGGCTGGCCTGCCCCGGGCGCATGAACCAGGCAATGCCACGGCGTTTCCACAAGCGGCGCAGAAAGTCCGCATCGGATTCATTGTGCTGCATCGTGAATTCACGCGCCGGATAGGTGCCGTTCACATGCGACCAATCGACCTTGAATGCTTTCGCCAGCACAGGATTACTCTGTCGCCACTCGCTCAGAATGACTTCCGTAATCTCCAGCTCGTTGCGATTGCGGAAAACGCGGGTATTGGTGCGCTGCTCCATCAGCGCCAGGGCGTCGCGGACCAGCAGTTGGTAAGTCGCAAGACCCCCATCGCTCTGCCCGGCGGCGGCTTGCGAAACGATACCGCATACTGTGCGCAGGCCGCCCTGGTCCGTCACGAACTGCACCTCCACCGGCAGCGCAATGAATTCTTTCAAGGGGAGATCAGCCCGTGTCGACACGCACAACAGGCGATATTCGAGTCCGCCGCAGAGCGTTTCGCTGCCGGTGACGCGTTTTACCATCAGTACATCGTCCAGCACGCCGTTATCACGGGACAGTCGCAAGCGGATGGGACGGTTCGCCTCGGACAAACCGCCGGTGAACTGCATTAAATCTTCAAAATTCATTCAGACATCCTCGTCCAATCAGGCATGACGAATAAATAACCGGGTTTGCGTTCACGGAATTACCCATTTCGCATGCAGCACGCATGCATTTACAAACCGCACAAAGGGAAACCGGAGGTAGTGGGCAAACACTTGGCCCATCGCGGTGTCGTCTCGCATCCCGACATCGCGAAGCAGAGAGCCACGAGAATAAAAAATTTGACGATTTTCATTTTCTTGATAAACGCATGTATTCCAGGCAGGGGTAAAGAAGTTAACAGGCGGATTGATTGTATCAGCGTATCAGCTGAGACGATTTCCGATTGATAAGGTCATGCGCTTGCCGATAACGCCCGATTGGAATAAACAAGTCATCGCTTATTTACCAGTGCCGGCAAGCTGGCTGGTCCACGGACGCAATCATGCGCTTTCTCTGTTATCTGAGAATTCCGTGGTCCTTGCTTGGGTTTCAGGGCCGAGCGCCGATAGCGCTGGAAGGGCGACATCAATGCGGCTTGCGAAAATCCTTCGAATGCAAACCATGCTTCTTCAGAAGGATCTGCAAATGCGATCGATTCATGTCCCAGCGCCGCGCCAGCTCGGCCACGGTGCCGCCGACTTCCTGCAGCCCCCGTTCCAGGCAGCCGCGTTCGGCCTCGTCGCTGGCGATGCGCTTGGCCTCCGCCAGCGAGGTACCCGCATCCGCCGCAGCGGGCCCCGTCCGTACAAGGGCGGGCGCGGCGGGCCGGATGTCTTCCGGCAGATGGTTGATATCGGCGACCTCGCCGGCCAGGCAGGCCAGCCGGTACATGATATTGCGCAGTTCGCGGATATTGCCGGGATACGCATAGCGCAGCAGGAAATCGCGCAGGCGTGGGCTCAGTGCCACCGGGCGCCGCTTGAGGGCCTCGGCCGATTCGTCACCGTACCAGGCGAGCAAGAGCGGAATCTCGTCCTCCCGTTCGCGCAGCGGCGGCAGGGTCACGTGGATCACGCTGAGGCGGTAGAACAGGTCTTCGCGGAACGTCCCCTGCTCGATCAGCTTGCGCAGGTTTTTATTTGTGGCGGCGACGATGCGCGCGTCCACCGAGATGGTTTCGTCGGCGCCGACGCGCTGGATTTCGTGGGATTGCAGCACGCGCAGCAGTTTCACCTGTCCCGGCAGCGGCAATTCGCCGATCTCGTCGAGGAAGATGGTGCCCTTGTGGGCGCTTTCGAACTTGCCCTTGCGGTCGTTGGCGGCGCCGGTGAAGGCGCCCTTCTTGTGGCCGAACAGTTCCGATTCCAGCAGGCTGTCCGGAATCGCGCCGCAATTCACCGAGATATACGGTTTGTCGGCGCGCGCACCGTTGGCGTGGATGACCTTGGCCATCAGCTCCTTGCCGGTACCGCTTTCGCCGTCGACCAGCACCGGCAAATCGGTCGGCGCCGCCTTTTCCGCAATCTCGAGGGCGTCGAGCAGGCGCGGATTGTCACCGAAGGTGCCTTCGAAGACAAAGCTGCGCGCCAGCAGCGCCTGGCGACGCTCTCCGGTCGATGCCGCCACCGCCGGCGGTTCGGCAACCAAATCGGCGCGGCGTTCTGTCGCGCTTTCCATGCCCAGCGCCTGCACGAAACGCTCCTTGTGCGACAGCTGCATCACCTCGTCGCGCAGGGTGTTCGCCTGGCGCAGCAGCTTGTCGATGTCCGGGCGCTCCATGCGGGTGGCCCAGCGCAAGGTGGAGCGCATTATCTCGATCTTTTCGAGGAGGGCCGCGTAGGACATCGCCGAGCCGCGCTCACCGCCGGGGTTATACAGTTTCAAGTCGCCCCCAATTGCTTCTGCACCAGCTCGTAATACATGCCGCGCCGGTCCAGCAGTTCCTGGTGGCGTCCATGCTCGACGATCTTGCCCTCGTACAGCACGACGATCTTATCGGCCCGCATGATGGTGCTGAGCCGATGCGCGATGATGACCGCCGTGCGGCCGGCCAGGATCGCCTCCATATTGGCCATAATATTGCTTTCGGACTGGGTGTCGAGCGCCGAGGTGGCTTCATCGAAGACCAGCAGGCGCGGGTCGTGGTAGATGGCGCGCGCGATGCACAAGCGCTGCACCTGCCCGCCGGACAGGCCCACGCCGCGCTCGCCCACGACTTGCTCGTAAGCGAGCGGCATCTTGCTGATGAAGGCGTGGGCGTCGGCCATCCTGGCCACTTCCTCGATGCGGCGCCGGTCCGGGCTATCGTCGCCGCTGGCGATGTTGTCGGCGATGGTCCCGGAAAACAGCAAATTGCTCTGCATGACATAGCCGACCTGGGCCCGGTAATAATCCTTGTCGATGGCGCCCATTTCGTAGCCGTCGACGAAGATGCGGCCCTCGCTGGGCGGATAGAAGCCCACCAGCAGCTTGGCCAGCGTGGTTTTGCCCGAGCCGCTGCGCCCGACGATGGCCACCAGTTCGCCCGGCCTGATGTCGATGCTGATGTCTTCCAGCACCCAGGGCGTGTCTTCGCCGCCGTAGCGGAAATACAGACGGTCGAGCTTCAGTTCGCCCTGCAAATCGGGCAGCACGACGCGCGCGGCCAGGTCCGCCGATTTCTGCTCGGGTTCGATGTCGAGCACGTCGCCCAGGCGCTCCATGGCGACGGTGGCGTCGGCCATGCGGCTCCACAGGCCGACCAGGCCCATCAGCGGCCCCAGCACGCTGCCCATCAGCGCATTGAAGGCCATCAGCTGGCCGATGGTCAGCTCGCGGTTCAGCACCAGGGTAGCGCCGGCCCACAGGATCACGATGGTGGTGGCCGCGTTCAGCACCTGGCTGGCCAGCCCGACCAGGATATTGAAGGATTGCGCGCGGTACTGCATCTCGAGCGCCTTGACGTATTTCTTTTCCCATTTCAGGCGCACCGGGCGCTCGCTGCCCATACCCTTGATGGTTTCGATGCCGCCCAGCGCCTCCATCAGGAAGGACTGGGCGTCGGTGGACGCCGCGAACACTTCGCGCGCATAGTCCTTGATCTTCGGCGTCACCAGCACCGTCAGCGCAATGATCGGGATCACGAAGCCGATCAGCAGCAGGGTCAGCGTCACGTTGTAGAGGAACAGGATGGTGAAGTAAATAAACACCATCAGCAGGTTCAGCAGCGTGGTCACCGTGGATTCGGTGAGGAAGGCACGGATGGTCTGGTTTTCCGAAAAGCGCGCCAGGATGTCGCCGGTCTTGCGCTTGGCGAAGAAGGAAAACGGCAGCGACATGGTGTGCTTGAAGAATTGCGCCATCATCGAAAAGTCGAGGTTGCGCACCATGTAGTTGGACAGGTAGGCGCGCAGCGTCGACATCACCTGGCTGAACACGGTGGAGATCACCAGGCCCAGGATCAGCAAATGAAGCAGGCCCAGGTTCTGGTGCACCAGCACGCCGTCGAGGATGTTCTGGATGATCATCGGCGGCACGATGCCCAGCATCTGGATCACGAAGGTGGCCAGGAAAAGGTGCAACAGGATCTTCCTGTAGGGCCGCAAATAGCCGATGAAGCGCAGCCAGGGCGAGCGCGCCGCGTCCCCCTGCGCCAGCTGCTGCCCCGGCGTGAACACCAGGCAGGTGCCGCTCCAGCCGCGCTCGAACTCTTCCACGCTCATCTTGCGGAAACCCACCGCCGGATCCGCCATCCATACCTGCCCCGGCGCCACGCCATAGATCACCACGTAGTGATAGCCCTCCCAGTGCACGATGAAGGGCAGCTCGAAGCCGAGCAGCGCGTCGTAGGTGCATTGCACGCCGCGTGCCCCAAAGCCCAGCGCTTCGCCGGCGCGCGCCAGGCTGTCCAGGGTCGCCCCCTGGGTGGTGACGTTGGCCAGTTCGCGCAGCTTGCCGAGCGTGATGTTGATGCCGTGATGGCGGCACAGCATCGCCAGGCAGGCGGCGCCGCAATCCATTTCCTCGGCCTGTTCGACCCAGGCGAAGCGCTTGATGACTTTCTCGCCGGCCCCGGGCTGGGAGGCCAGGTCGAGGATGACCGGACGCTTGCGCCGCTCCGCCAGGCGTTTCTGGCGTTGCAGCTCGCGCTCGAAGAAGCGCACCCGGTCTTCGATCACCTCGCGGAAGCGGGCATTGCGTTCGAGGATGAAGTGCGCCGATTTTTCCGGAATGACGAGGAGCACCGCGTCGCCCGCCGCCACGACCTGCGCCGGCTGCTCCTGGCGCATCAGGCAAGCCTTTTCGCCGAAGATTTCGCCCGGGCCCAGCGTGGCCAGCGCATGGTCGTCGCCGGCGTCATGCACCACCACGCGTACCTGACCCTGGCGCACCACGTACAGGCGGCGGTCGTCGCGCCCACCCTGCGCCAGGATTTCCTTGCCGGCGGCCACGCGCTTGACGCCGACGCTGCGCACGAACTCGTCCAGCTCAGGCTTGCTGACCTTGCCGCGCAACTCGAACAGTCGCGCCACCAGGCCGCCGGCCGAGCTGATCGCCACGTGCTGGTTGATGAATTCCAGCGCCGCCGGATGCTGCCGCAGAACGGGTTCGATCGCGCTGCGCGGGATCAGCCACAACTCGGTCTTGAGCGCGGCGCGCGCCGACAGTTCGTGGCGGTGGCTGCGCAGCATGGCCAGCTCGGCGAACACCTCGCCCGCCTTGCGCACCCCCATGCTGGTTTCCTTGCCGTGCTCCTCGCTGAACAGGCGCACGGAGCCCGATTTGATGACCAGCAGGCCTTCGGCCGCGTCGCCGGCGCTGCAGATGGTGTCGCCAAAGGCATACGCGCGCGTCTCGACCGCCTCGGCCAGTTGTTCCAGCTCCTCGGGTGTGAACACGGACAGGATGTCGACGCCCGCGAGGAAGGCCGCGGCGGATTGCCCCTGGTGCGCCGTGGATTCCATGTCGGCCCCCGCCAGCGCCCCTGGTCAGCGTGCGGGGCAAGCTTCGATGATGTGCTCCTGCGCCCGCGCCGCCAGCCATTCCTCGCGCAGCAGGCGCCGCACTTCGACTGCGGTCTCGGTGTCCAGCGTGGCCGGATACTTGGCGTTCACGGCGTAGATTTCGTAGAGCGTGCGGTCGGCGGACGGAAATGGCCCCAGCAGCTCGCCGGCCGCCGCGTTGAAGACGCGCGCCTCGAGGTCGGCCCTGAGGGACCCGCGCAACACCTTGCCGATGACGCCGCCGTTCTCGCGCGCCTCGCCGACCGAATGCTCGGCGACCATCTCCGTGAAACTGCCCGGATCCTCGGTCAGGGCCGACATCATTTCCTTGGCCTTGCCTTCGGCATCGAGCACGATGTGGCTGATCTCGACGCTGTCGAAGCGCGGCGAATTCAGTTTGAAATACTGCTCGACAGCCTTGTCGCTGCACACCTGGGCCATCATCTTTTCGTGGTACAGGCTGTCGGTGACGAAGTCCTCGAACTCGTCCAGGCTGACCCCGAGCGCATCGAGGTAATGGTTCATGTCGGCGGCGCGGTGCAGGCCCTGGATGCGGCGGAACTGGTCGGCGCGCTCCTGCACCTCTTGCGGCGCCAGCACCACGCCCGCCTTCCTGGCGGCGAGCACGGTCAGCTTGTCGCGCACCAGCTGTTCGACCAGCCCCTCGAACTGCCCGGTGAGTTTCAGGGTCCGGATAAAGTCCTCGGTGTCGATGACTTCATCGTCGATGCGCACAATGCCGGCCATGGCGTCTCCTCGGCGTGATAGGTCCGCTGCCTATGCGTGGGACTGCATTCCGGGAGATTTGTTCCTTGGGGACCGGCGGCGCCATCACCGATTTGAATTGCCGAACGCGTAACGCAAGCCGGCCCAGATCGTGCGCGGCGCACCGGGAGCATAAAACGTGGAAGCGACCAGGCTGGCATTGTCGCCGGATGCCGCGAACGGCCGCGCAAGGAAGTTGCCGTCGGCACTGAAACCGGTCGCGCCCAGCTGCGCCGCGGTGGCATAGCGCCGGTCGAACAGGTTGTTCACCTGGGCGAAGAAACGCAGGCGCGGCGCCGCTTCCCAGGTGGTGCCGAGGTCGAACAGCGCATAACCGGCCGTGCGGCCGCTGCCAAGGAAGTAAGTGCCGTCGGGCTGGTGCCGGCCATTCTCGTTGCCGCGCGCAGTCGCGCCGGCCACCGCCAGCATGCCCGCCTCCGCCGACCACGACGGTGTGATGCGCCAGTCGGTGCGCGCCTTGAACAAATGGCGCGGTGTCAGGGGCATGCGGTCGCCGGGGCGTACCGCGATGTTGCCATCTTCGTCGGCGCTGCTGTTGGCGGCGCCGTTCAGCAGCTCGGCGCTGCGGAAGGTGGCGTCCAGCCAGGTGTAGCTGGCGGACCAGGACAGGCGGGCCTCACGGCCTTCCAGCCCCAGTTCGAGGCCCTGGCGCCGGGTCTTGCCGACGTTACGGAAATAGCCGAAGCCGGCCGCATTGTCGGCCACGAACAGGATGTCGTCGACATTCTCGGCGCGGAACAGGCCGGCGTTCCAGCGCAGATGAGGGAGCGTCCCGCGCAGGCCCGCTTCCCAGGTTTTGGTGACGACCTGGCGCAGCGGCGGGTCGCCGGCCATGGCGTTCGGCAGCTTGCAGGGGTTGGCCGGATCGGCGCAGCCGAGCTCGATGGCCGTGGGCGTGCGGCTGCCTTCGTTATAGCCGGCGTAGACGTTCAGCGTGGGTGCCAGGTCCCAGGTGGCGCCAACGGCCGGATTGAAACGGCTGAAACGGTGGTCGCCGTCGAGCGAACCGGGGCCGCCGCCCGGCGCGATGCGGTCGCGGTTGTGCACCGTGGTGCGGTTGTAGCGGCCGGACAGTGTCAGGTGCAGGGTCGCACCCAGGTCCAGGGTATCCGTGGCGAACAGGCTGGCGGTGCGGGTATGGCCCAGCAGGTCGACGCGGGCGTCGATGGGCGTGCCGTCGTCGTCGATCTGGCTGCCGTCGGCAAAGAAATCGACCGGTGTGACGCTGTGGTCCGGATTCAGGTAGCCGAATTGCGCCGACTGGCGGAAGTCGACCCGGCTGGCGTCGAAGGCGCCGCCGAGGGTGAGCTGGTTGCGATGGCCAGCCAGCCTCCCTGAAAACGTGCCCTGCCCGCTCACCCCGTAATTGGCCTGGCGGCTGTCGCTGCGGTTCAGCAAGCCGTTGCATTTCTCGGCCGGCTCGTCCTCCAGCAGCACGTTGGCGATGCAGCGCCAGGACGGGAAAGGCGAGTTGGCCGCCGTGGCGCCGCCCAGCGGATAGCCGCTGTAGCCGGCCGCGGCCAGGGCCGCCCGCTCGGCAGCGCCCGGCTGGTAGACCGATTGATCGAGCGAGTCGTCGTTGAGGTCGCCGTTCAGGGTGGCAGTGCGGATCTTGCGGTAATAGGCGTTGCCGGACAGCTGGAACCGGTCGTTCACCGCATGGCTGGCTGCCAGGTTGACCAGCATGGCACGGTTGCGGGTCTGGTCCGGGCTGGTGTAGACGCTGGCGCGGTCGCGTGCCAGCAGGCGCGCTTCCTGCAAGCCGTTGCCGGTGAGCCTGGAAGGCGTGAGCGCGGCGCTCAGCGACACCTCGCTGCGGCCATCGGTCCAGCCGAGTTTGCCGAACAATTGGCCTAGTCGTGTGGGTGAGGCTTCGCGCCAGCCACTTTCTCGGAAGCCATTTCCCGTCAAGTACCAGTGCCATCCGGCGGCGTTGTGATCACCATGCTCGAAGCCGATTTCTTGGCGGCTGTGATTGCCGGCCAATACTTGCACGCTGGTGCCGGGTGCGTGCAAGCCATCCTTGGTACGAATCGAGAGCGCGCCGCCCAGGGTGTTCAGGCCGAACAGCGGATTCGAACCCGGCATCAGGCTCACGGAGGCAATCGCATTGCGCGGGATCAGGTCCCAGCTGACGACATCGCCGAGCGGCTGGTTGAGGCGCACCCCATCCAGGTAGACCGACAAGCCTTGCGGCGTGCCCAGCAAGGGCGAGGCCGTGAAGCCGCGGAAGTTGATGTCCGGCTGGAAGGGATTGCCCTGGATGTCGTTGACGAAGACGCTGCCGAGCCGGCGGTTCAGGGCATCAGGCAGGTTGGCGCTGTCCGGTCCGCTGGCCGCAAGGCTGTCGAGGGTCTGGACATTGGCAGGCACCTGCAGGCGCGTCAGCCCAAGGCCCGGCAGCGGCGTGATGCCGACCACTTCCACCGTCTGGAGCGGGGGCGGCGGCGGATCGCCGGCGGCCCGGACCGGTGTACCGGGCAAGCCGGCAGCGATGGCAAGGGCGATCAGTCCGAACCCTCGCTTGGGCACCAGGTGTCGCGTCGCGCTGCACTGCTTCATGGGTGTCGTCTCCGCTGTCCGTGCAGGCCGATTATTCCAAGGACACCCTCGGCGCCGCTAGGGAAAATTTCCCGACTTGCAGGAGCGCCACATGGCACGTTCGTTGCATCCATGACCACAAACAACCTGATGGAGGAGAAAACCCATGGATCTGCGCCGCCGCCTGGTGGGCCTGCTCGGCTTGCTCTTGGGTGCGCTGCTGGCGGTGACCGCCCTCGTCCAGCTGGTCTCGCTGCGCACCGATATCGAAGCCGAGGTCGCGGCCTCGGCGCGGCTGGTGGATGTGCTGGCCGCGGCAGGCAGCATGCAGCCCGGGAATGCGGCGGCGCTGGAGGCGCGCCTGGCCCGCGCCGGGCTGCGCCACCTGCGTATCCGCACCGCGCAGCAACCAGCGGCCGCCGCCGCGCCCCATCCCCTGCTCGCCTGGCTGGGTCTCGCACTGCCCGACAGTGGCGAGCAGCAGATCCGCATCGGCAACCAGGTCCTGTTCGTGGCCCCGAATCCGCACTCGGAAATCACTGAACGCCTGGGGGACACTGTTCAAATATGGAACACCCTGCTGTTCTTTTTCGGAACAAGCCTGCTGCTCACCTGGTGGTGTGCCGACCGCGCGCTGGCACCGGTGCGCGAACTGGAGGCCAGCCTGCGCCGCCTGGCGCGCGGCGAACCCGACCCTGCCCTGCCCGCGTTCGCGCTACGCGAATTCGGCCGTGTGGCGCGCGCCATCGAGGCGCTCGCGGCCGCCCTGCGCACGGCGCGCGCGGCCCAGCGCGCGCTGGCGCGCCAGCTGATCACGCTACAGGAAGACGAACGGCGGGCACTGGCGCGCGAGCTGCACGACGACATGGGCCAGACCCTGACCGCGCTGAACGTGACGGCCACCCACCTGTCCCGCAACGCTGCCCGCCTGAGCCCGGACGCGGTGGCCGACTGCGCGGCCGACCTGCGGCGCGACCTGCGCAGCTGCAAGGAACAGCTGCGCACCATGCTGAAGGCGCTGCGGCCGCACGGCCTGCATGCCAGCGGACTGGCGCAGACCTTGCACGAGCTGGTGCAGGGCTGGCGCGGGCGCCACACCGAGATCGCATTCCTGCTGGATCTGCCCAGGACCATGCCGGAGCCCGGCGATGCGGTGGCGCTGGCGATCTACCGCGTCGTGCAGGAAGCCCTGACCAACGTCGTGCGCCACAGCGGCGCCCGTCATTGCACCGTGCGGCTGATGCCCGGTGCCAGCACGCTGGCGCTGGAAGTTCTGGACGACGGTTGCGGGCTGCCCACCGGCGCCGGCTGGCACGGCGGCTTGCTCGGCATGCGCGAGCGGGTGAGCATGGCCGGCGGCGAACTGCATGCGTTGCCGAACCCGTCGGGCGGGCTGCGCCTGTATGCTTTGTTCCCGCTGGACGCCGTGGCGGCGCCGGTATTGGAGAATGGCGCAGAGGTGCTGCCATGATTCGCATTATCCTGGTCGACGACCACGCCATCGTCCGCAGCGGCTACCGGCGCCTGCTGTCCGCCGAGGCCGATTTCGCCGTCGTCGGCGAAGCCGCCAGCGTGCAGGAAGCCAATGCCCTGGTCGGGCGCGTCCAGCCGGACGTCGCCGTGGTCGACCTCAGCCTGAAAGGCAGCAGCGGCCTGGAAGCCATCGCCGGCATGCGTGCGCGCCTGCCGGCGCTGCGCGTGCTGGTACTGTCGATGCACGACAGCGCCGGCCACCTGGCCCAGGCCCTGAAGGCGGGCGCGCACGGCTACCTGACCAAGTGCAGCGAACCGGAGGAAGTGATCGAGGCCATCCGCGGCGTGGTAGATGGACGGCGCGTGCTGTCGCGCGACATGCGGCAGCTGCACACCGCGGCGCCGCCGGAGGGGGAGGATGCCCTGCACGAGCTGAAGCCGCGCGAATGGGAGTTGCTGCGGCTGCTGGTGCAAGGGGAATCGGTGCAGGCGATTGCCACCGTGATGCACCTGAGTCCAAAGACGGTGCTGAACTATCTCACCTTGATCCGGCAGAAGCTGAATGCGGAGAACGACTTCAAATTGATGCACCTGGCGGCGCGCTCCGGCCTGGTGGATTTTGGCGGGCCGGTGCCCGCCTGAGCTGGCGGGAAGTCGCCTTCCCGCCAGTGCCGTCGATCACCGGCGTATTGCTCAGCGGCTGGCCGTTTGCTTCGAAGCGGAAACCGGCGCCGGCGCGTCCTTCACGTACTTGTCGAACCAGCGCAGCATTTCATACACCAGCTGTTCGTTCGACTCGCGCGCCGCGTACCAGTGCGGCTCGTAAGGCAGCATCACCAGGCGCGTCACGCCGCCGTTGCCGCGGATCGCCTCGTACAGCTTGGTCGATTGCAGCGGCGTGGTGCCCGGATTGGCGTCGTCGCCGCCGTGCACCAGCAGCAGCGGCGTCTTCAGCTTGTCGGCGTAGAAGAAGGTCGAGGCCTTGGTGTACACGTCCGGCGCTTCCCATACCGAGCGGCGCTCGTTCTGGAAGCCGAAGGGCGTCAGCGACTTGTTATAGGAGCCACTGGTGGCGGCGCCGGCGCGGAACAGGGTCGAGTGCGCCAGCAGGTTGGCGGTCATCAGCGCGCCGTGGCTGTGGCCGGTGACGCCCACGCGGTCCGGATCGGTCACGCCCAGGCGCACCGCTTCGTCGACGGCGGCCTTGGCATTGGCCACCAGTTGCTCGGTGTAGGTGTCGTAGGCCTTGCGCGGGTCGCCGACGATCGGGAAGGCGGCGCTGTCGATGATGGCGTAGCCCGACAGCAGCAGCAGGCGGTACTGGCGCAGGCGAGTGAAGGTGGCTTGCGAACCGGTGGTCTGCCCTGCCCTGGTCGCGTCCGCGTAGTCGGCCGGATAGGCGTTCAGGATGGTCGGCAGGCGCGTGCCTTCCTTGTAGCCCGGCGGCGTGTACAGCGTGAACGACAAATCGACGCCGTCGGCGCGCTTGTACTTCACCAGGCGCTTCTTGATCTCGCGTACCTGCGGCACCGGATCCGTCAGGTGGGTCAGCGCCACGCTGGACGAGGCATACGAAGGCTCACCAGTCGTGGCGGCGACCTTGGCGCCGACGCTGCGCACGAAGGCGTTCGGCGTATCCGCGGCGGACTGGTGCCAGGTCAGCAGGCGGCCGGTGTCCTTGCCGGCAAAGCCGAGGAACTGTTCGTAGGACGTCTTGCTGCTGCGGAACAGGCGTTCGGCTTGCTGCGTCTTGAGGTCGAACTTGTCGAGGAAGGGACGGTCGCCGTCGGGCGAGGAACCGATGCCGGACAGATAAATGATGTCGCCTTCCTGGCGGATCACCTGGAAGCCGTTGGCCAGCTGGCGCCGCACCGGCGTGCCCGGGTTGGCGTATTTCTCGTCGCTCGACATGTCCCACAGCAGGCGCCGCGAGTTGTTGGCATCGTCGATGTTGAGCTGCCAGGTGCGGCGCCATTTGCGGTTGACGTCATAGTCGCTGAGCAGGGCCACGCCCGGCTGCTCGCTCCAGATCAGGCCGGCATAGCGCTGCTGGGTGCGGGTCAGCTCCAGCGGCGCCGCCGTGAACGGCGCCTTCAGCATCATCAGCTTGTCGCGCTCGGCCGCCTGCACGTTCGGGTCGCCGCCGTCCAGGGCTTCGGCCCAGACCAGAGTCGCGGCCTCGGTCGGACGCCAGGTGAAATCGCGCGGGCCGACCGGCACGCCGCGGTTGGGCACGCGGTCGGCCAGTGGCAGCGCGGCGATCTGGCGCACCACCGGGTTGGCGCCGCCCGTACCCTTGGAAAGGTCCCAGATGTCGACCTGCTTGGGGAAGCGGTCGAAGGTCGTGACGTAGGAATACGGCGGACGGATCTCGGTCACCACCGCGTGGCGGCCATCCGGCGCCACGTCCAGCTCTTCATACAGGCCCGGCTTGCCGACCGGCGTGATCTTGCCGCTGGCGGCATCGACCAGCGCCAGCTGCGAGCTGCCGTAATAGTTGAACAGCGCTTCATCGTCGCGGTTGCGCAGCGTATCGCGGTTTTCATAGGTGCTGCTCTGGCCGGTGGCGCCGATCGATTCCTGGATGCCGGGGCCGGCCGATCCCGGCGGCGCCACGGGCGGACCGCTGCGTGCCACCACCTGCTTGACCAGCAAGGTTTTCTGGTCCGGCATCCAGTGCACCTGGTCGCCGAACATCTGGTTCAGGCGCACGCCGGGCAGGCGGCGCACGGCGCCGGTTTTGGCGTCACCGATCCACAATTCGACCGCTTCGGCGGTGATGTTCTCGAAGGCGAAACGCTGGCCGTCGGCACTCCAGACCGGGCGCCGCGGGCAGGCACTGGGCGGCAGCTTGACGGCGGTCTGCTTGCCGTCGGCGACTTGCACCAGGTCGATGGCGCTCACGCAAGGTGGGATGCCATAGCCGCCCGGGGTGTCGTGCTGGCTGTGGTTGCCCGGTTCGATGCGCACGCCGGCCAGGCGCAGGAAAGGCGTGGCGACCTTGGCGATCGACGGGTACTCTTCCATCGTCACCAGCATCAGCTTGTCGCGGGTGGGACTCAGGGATGGCAATGGCGGCGATGGTGCACGCATCACATCGAGGATTTCCTTTGGCGGCTGGTTGTAGGCGCTGGCGGCTGCGGCCGTGGCCGATGTTGAAACTGGTTTCGCGGCGGCCGGCGCGGCACCGGCGGCTGGCGCCATGGCGGCAAGCGCGCTGCTTGCCAGGCCCAGGAATAGGATTTTTCCCTGCATAAGTTTCTCCGTTCGATGAGACATGGGTGCACGGAGAGGATGGAGCCCCACACGTGAACGGAGACATTGCCATAGAAACATTTCCAAGGCAACGTTTATAGTGGCGGGAAGGCAGCACTTGCCTCTCCGCCGTTGCCGAGAGATTTACTTGAACAGCACCGCCGCCTTCTGCAGCGTGATCGCCACACCGATCAGTAGGGGCACGCCCACCAGCGCCCAGGCCAGCAGTGCCAGCGCAGGCGAGGAGCCGGCGACCGGGTTGCCGGCAATGGCACCGGCGCCGCCGATGCCCGGCAGCACGGTATCGCTGCCCGAACCGGCCATGTCGGCGGCGCTGGCGCGCTCATGCGCCAGGCGCTTTTCGTCGGCCAGTTCCTGCTCGCTCATGAAGTGGCGCTCGGCCACCGGACGCACCAGCAGGTTGCACAGGAAGCCCAGCACCAGCAGGCCGGCCAGCACGACCATCACGGTGTCGTAGGCTTGCGCCTTGGGCACGCCGTGCGCGATCTGGTATTCGCGGATGTAATTCACCAGGCTGGTGCCGAGCACGCCGGCGGCGGCCCAGGCGGTCAGCAGCACGCCGTGAATGGCGCCCACCATCTGGGTGCCGAACAGGTCGGCGAGATAGGCCGGCACGGTGGCGAAGCCGCCGCCATACATCGACAGGATAATGCAGAAGAAGGCGACGAACAGGGCCAGGTGGCCGCCGTGCGCCATCGACGGGATCGATGCGTACAGCACGCAACCCAAAGCCAGGAAGATGAAATACGTGGTCTTGCGGCCGATGTAGTCGGAGCACGAGGCCCAGGCAAAGCGCCCGCCGATGTTAAACAGCGACAGCAGGCCCGTGAAGCCGGCGGCAATGGTGGCGATCTGCGCCTTCTGGGCGCTGTCCAGCTCGTTGAAGCCGGCGCTGACGCCGATCAGGCGTCCGCCGAACACTTCCTGCAGCAGCGGTGAGGCCATCGCCAGGATGCCGATGCCGGCCGAGACGTTCAGGAAAAGCACCAGCCACACCAGCCAGAACTGGGGCACGCCGAGCACCTTGCGCACGTGCACGTGGCGGTTGGTGATCATGGTATTGGCGCTCTTCGCAGCCGGCGCGGTCCAGCCTTCCGGTTTCCAGCCGCTGGCCGGCACGCGGTAGGCCAGCGCGCCACCGACCATGAACACAAAGTAGATGGCAGCCAGCACCAGGAAGGTTTCCCAGGCGCCGACCGAAGTGGCGCTGGCGAAGAACTTCATCAGCTTGTCCGCCAGCGGCGCACCGATCATGGCGCCCCCGCCGAAGCCCATGATCGCCATGCCGGTCGCCATACCGCGCCGGTCCGGGAACCATTTGATCAGGGTCGACACCGGAGATATATAGCCGAGCCCGAGGCCGATGCCGCCGATCACGCCCGATCCCAGCCACATCAGCCAGATCTGGTGCAGGTAGATCCCCAACGACGAGATCACCAGGCCGCCGCACCAGCACACGGCCGACACCAGGCCGGCCTTGCGCGGGCCGGCGTGCTCGAGCCAGCCGCCGAACAGCGCGCTCGCCAGGCCGAGGAAGACAAAGAACAGGGTGAACATCCAGCCGAGCATCGAGATCTTCCAGTCGCAGCCGATCGCGGTGATCTCGGCCAGGAAGCCCATGTCGGCCGGACAGGCGATCGATTCCTTGATGCCGACCGCTTTCGACAGCGGCAGCCAGAATACGGAAAAGCCGTAGGCCATGCCGATACATAGATGGATGGCCAGCGCGGCCGGCGGTACCAGCCAGCGGTTGAAGCCCGGCCCGGCGATGGTGCGTTCCTTGTCCAGCCAACCTGGTGTTGCCATGTTTCCTCCACATCCAGCGTTATGGTTTAAAACCTGTACATTTGGAAAATATCATTGCGCGTGCAAGGGTATCATGACGTTTCCTGACAGAAAACAAACTTTTCCCATTTACATGACCATGTCTGCCCGTGCTTGCGGCATCTCGAAGGAGAATGACAGCATGGAAGCCCTCACATGTCGAATGAGGCGCCGATGCTGAATGCGCTACGCGACCTGATGCAGCCGCCTGCCGGCATGGCCTTCGACTTCAGCCAGCCGGCGGGCGAGCCGGCGCTGGCCCCACACGACGGCATCAGCTGGCGCCTGTTTGCCAATCCCGTGTCCTTGTTCATCGGTGGCGTGGCGGCGGTGCTGCTAGAGCTGGCCGAGCCCTCGGTACGGTCGGGCGTCTGGGACCACAGCGGCTTCCGGCGCGACCCGGCGCTGCGCCTGCGGCGCACCGGGTTTGCGGCCATGATGACGGTGTACGGCCCGCGCACGGCAGCCGAGGCGCTGATTGCACGCGTGGTGCGCATGCACGGCCATGTCAGCGGCACCACGCCCGGCGGACTTCCCTACCACGCGAACGACCCGCGCCTGCTGGACTGGGTGCAGGCCACGGCCGCGTACGGCTTCACCCAGGCTTATCACCATTACGTGCGACCGCTGTCCGCTGTTGAAAAAGATGCCGCCTTCGCCGAAGCCGGGCCCGCGGCAAGACTGTATGGCGCGGCCGGCGCGCCCGATTCCTGGCAAGCGTGGGATGCACTGCTGGCCGCCACCGCGCCCGGGCTGGAAGGATCGGCCATCCTCGCGGATTTCATGCGCATCATGGGCGAAGCGGCAATCCTGCCGGCGCCGCTGCGCCCGCTGCAGCGGCTGCTGGTGCGCGCCGCCGTCGAGATCAGCCCGGAGCCGGTGCGTTCGCTGCCGCAGTTGCGCGGACGCGGGCTGCGCGCCGGCGAGGCGACGCTGGTGCGTGCGCTGGCGCGGGCCGCCGCCTTGCTGCCGCTCGGCGATGCGCCGCCGGCGCAGGCCGCGCGGCGCTTGCGCGCCTGACCGCCCGAACGCCTGTACGCTCGAATGAAACGATCTTACAAGAATGTGTCTTGCCGCCTATGCTGAATTGACGCAATCACGTATGCTAGAGGCAAGCGCGCAGCACGGCGCAGGCAAGAACAAGACGGTAATGGGCATAGGACGCAGTGCGCGCCTGGCCCAGCCTCAAGCAATTGCCGCCGACAACAGGGCGGAGAGTCAGCATGGGTTCAACGAGAAAAATCCTGGTAATCGACGATAACATCGATGCGGCCGATCTGACGGCGGAACTCCTGCGTCATTACGACCTGGACGTGGACGTGGCGTATGGCGGCATCGAAGGCGTCGCGGCCGCCAAGGCCCTGGTGCCGGATGTGCTGTTCCTCGACATCGGGATGCCCTTCATGGACGGCTACGCCGTGGCAAGGGCACTGCGCGGCGAGGCGGCTTTGCAGCGCATGAAAATCGTGGCGCTGACAGCCTGGGGCGATCAATCGGCGCGCGACCAGACCAAGGCCGCCGGATTCGACCTGCATCTGGTCAAGCCCGCCCAGCTGTCCGAACTGATCGACATCGCGAGCGGCATGCAGCTCGGCTGACGCCGGCGCCGCTTCTCCTCGACTTCCCGTCAGCCCTCTGCGGGTTCCAACCTGAGCGACTGCCTGGCAAATGGCCGCGCGTCCACGGGAATGTCGATCAGGAAGGTCGTGCCGGTCGCGGCCGAGCTGTCGACGCAGACACTGCCCCCATGGCTCTCGGCAACCGCTTTCACGAACGGCAGGCCGATGCCCCATCCCATCGCCGCCAGCGGTCCCGCCTCGCGGCGCAGATACTCGAAAATCCGGTCGTGCTGGTCTTCGGGAATGGGATTGCCTTCGTTATGGACACTGAGCATCAAGCGCCCGCGCGTTTGCTGGGCTGAGATCTTGACAGTCCCGCCATCGCCGTATTTGATCGCATTGTTCAGCAGGTTTTCCAGCGCGCGGCGCAGCGAATCGTGGCACCAGTAGCCGATGACCGGTTCGCCTTCGGAGGCGAACGCAATATCCTTGCCGCCGTTCAGCCCATATTGTTCCAGCGTTTCCGCCGTCAGGTCGAGGATGTCGAAACGCGTCAGACGCAAGGGGATTTTCGCTTCCCCTTGTACCGTCAGCGCGTCCAGCAGTTCCGCCATCATCACGTCCAGCCGCCCGGCGTTGGATTCGATCCTGGATGCCGCGTTCTTCGCGATCGACAAGTCGGCCGTCATGCCGATGAGTTGCGCGCCATTGGCGATCACCGACAGCGGCGTGCGCATGTCGTGCGACAGCACGGCCGCCACTTTATGGCGCAGTTCGTCATGGCTGCGCGTGAACGCGAGGATGGACTCGCGCATGGCCGTATTGATGGATTGGTCGATGATCGCCCAGTCGGCGTCCCCCAGCTGCATCCGGCTCCTGGCGATGACCGCGATCGACTCGCGCAGGATCTGGTATTCATGGATCACCTGGTCCGGCCCGAAGGGCGTCATGCGCGCCCGTTCGCCGCCATGGACGCTGGCGGAGTTGGTGAAGCTGCTGGCTTGCTCGCGCGGATGCCCGGGACTCAGGGCTTCAGCGATGTTGTCGAAGAATGCCGGCAGGCTGTTGGTGAGCACGGGGCGCAACAAGTCGCGTGCGCCTTCCACGCGCGCGCGCACTGCCGACTCCCAGTGGTCCATCACCGCGTCGCGCATCGCTACGAATTGACGGGCGGTCGCCGAGAGGCCATGCCCGTCTGAATTTTGGTCTGTCGCCAGTGTCATGCTGCTCTTCGAAGAAAACTGGGCCAGAGGCGCGGCGGCAAGGCCGCGCACTGCCAGGGGTTTGCCCGGGCTGGCCGCGATGCCACAGCGGGAGGCGTCGCATTGCCGGTTTTGATTTTGAGCAAATATTATAGCCCTGAGCGATATGGAAGAGCTTGGCGCACGGCGCCGGCGCCGGGCGGGACTGCATGCCTGTTGCGTCGCCGCGACGGCTTCTTATTCCGCCGCGTCCAGGAAGAAGATGGCGTAGGCCCTGGCAGGCGCCTGCTCGGTCGGCTTTTCGATCTGGACTTGGGCGCAATCTTCCGCCACCAGGCTGCGCCAGTTGCGCACGCCGGCATTCGCGAACAGTGGATTCGCTTTGGCGCCCAGACTGATGTCCAGCGCCAGGCGGGCATTGCGCGGTCCGCCCTTGTCGTAGCTGACGCCGCGCAGTTCGGCACCGAAAGCGGCCAGCCAGGGCTCCCACAGGCCGGATTCGGTGCCATTCACGATGCGTTCCAGCATCGTCTCCAGCGACACGCCCTTCTTGACCACGCCGCGCAGCAGCGCCAGCGACGGCGCGAAGCGCGCGTCGGTGCCCTGCTTGCCGGCGCCACGCTCGGCGATCGCCTTCAGTTCTTTCGAAAAGGTCGCGTCGCGCTCGGTGTAATCGCGCACGCGGTCGTAGAAGCCGCCGTCGATGAAGGGGTTGTCGGGACGTGCGGCCGACGCACCGGCCGGCCGGGCCGCCGGGCTTGCTTTTTTGTTGGTCATTGTTCTAGTCTGCGATTCAGGATTTGGCGGCTGCGGCTGCGGCTGCGCGCGCCGCATGCAGTTTCTTGTAGCTGTCCATCAGGCGATGATGCCGGTCGAGCCCTTCGAGCGCCATGCTGGTCGGCGTGAGGCCGTGGAAACGCACGCTGCCGTCCACCGAACCGAGTGCCGCGTCCATGCGCGCGTCGCCATACATGCGGCGGAAATTGACGACGTAGTCATCCATCTCAAGCTCGTCGTCGAGCGTCACCTCCAGCACCACGTTCAGGGCCTGGTAGAACAGGCGGCGTTCGACGGTGTTGTCGTTGTACTGCAGGAAGGCGCCCACCAGGTCGTGCGCGTCGTCGAACTGCCCCAGGGCCAGGTGGATCAGCAGCTTCAGTTCCTGCACGGTCAGCTGGCCCCAGTCGGTGTTCTCGTCGAATTCGATGCCGATCAGGGTGGCGACGTCGGCATACTCGTCCAGCTCATTCTCTTCCAGGCGTTCCAGCAGTGCCGCCAGGGCGTCGTCGTCGAGGCGGTGCAGATTCAGGATATCTTCGCGGAACAGCAGCGCTTTATTCGTGTTATCCCAGACCAGGTCTTCGGTCGGATAGACTTCCGAATAGCCGGGCACCAGGATGCGGCAGGCGGTGGCGCCCAGCTGGTCATACACGGCCATATAGACTTCCTTGCCCTGCTCCTGGAGCAGGCCGAGCAGGGCCGCCGCTTCTTCCGCATTGGCATTCTCGCCCTGGGCGGTGAAATCCCATTCGACGAAATCGTAATCCGATGTGGCGCTGAAAAAGCGCCAGGAGACGATGCCGCTGGAATCGATGAAGTGTTCGACGAAGTTGTTCGGCTCCGTCACCGCCTGGCTGGCGAAGGTCGGCTGCGGCAAATCGTTCAAGCCTTCGAAGCTGCGGCCCTGCAGCAATTCGGTCAGGCTGCGTTCCAGCGCCACTTCAAAGCTCGGGTGCGCGCCGAAGGAGGCAAACACGCCGCCGGTTTTCGGGTTCATCAGGGTCACGCACATCACCGGATAGGCGCCGCCCAGCGAGGCATCCTTGACCAGCACCGGGAAGCCCTGCTCTTCCAGGCCCTGGATACCGGCCACGATGCCGGGGTATTTCGCCAGCACGTCCTGCGGCACGTCCGGCAAGGCCAGTTCGCCTTCCAGGATTTCGCGCTTGACCGCCCTTTCGAAAATCTCGGACAAGCATTGCACCTGGGCTTCGGCCAGGGTGTTACCGGCGCTCATGCCATTGCTGGCATACAGGTTTTCGATCAGGTTGGACGGGAAATACACGGTTTCGCCATCCGAATGGCGCACATAGGGCAGCGCCACGATGCCGCGCGCCGCATTGCCGGAATTGGTGTCGACCAGGTGCGAGGCGCGCAGCTCGCGCTCCGGATCGTAGATCTCGAGGGAGTATTCGTCGAGGATGCCTTCCGGCAGCGCATCGTCGGGGCCGGGCTGGAACCAGCGCTCTTCCGGGTAATGCACGAAGTCGGCCTTGGCGATGTCTTCGCCCCAATAGGCGCCGGCGTAGAAATGGTTGTTGCTCAGGCGTTCGATGTATTCGCCCAGGGCCGAGGCCAGCGCGCTTTCCTTGGTCGCCCCCTTACCGTTGGTGAAGCACATCGGCGAATGGGCATCGCGCACGTGCAGCGACCAGACATTCGGCACGATATTGCGCCAGGAGGCGATTTCGATCTTGATGCCCAGGCCCGCCAGCAGGCCGGACATATTGGCGATGGTCTGCTCCAGCGGCAGGTCCTTGCCAGGTATATAAGTACTGGAATCGGCGGACGGCTGCAGGGTCAGCAAGGCCTGGGCATCGGCGTCCAGGTTGGCCACTTCCTCGATCACGAATTCGGGGCCGGCCTGCACCACTTTTTTCACGGTGCAGCGCTCGATCGAGCGCAGGATGCCCTGGCGGTCCTTGTCCGAGATATCGGCCGGCAATTCCACCTGGATCTTGAAGATCTGCTGGTAGCGGTTTTCCGGATCGACGATGTTGTTTTGTGAAAGGCGGATGTTTTCGGTCGGAATGTCGCGGGTATTGCAGTACAACTTCACGAAATAGGCCGCGCACAGGGCCGACGAGGCCAGGAAGTAATCGAAGGGACCCGGCGCCGAGCCATCGCCCTTGTAGCGGATCGGCTGGTCGGCGATGACCGTGAAGTCGTCGAACTTGGCTTCCAGACGCAGCTTGTCGAGGAAGTTGACTTTAATTTCCATGGGGGATTCCAAATGATGCGCAAAATGAGGTGGGCATCATTATCCGTTGTTTCGGCCATGGAGCCTAGCTTCTTGACCGCATCGCCCGCCTCAGGGCGACACGATGAGCGCCACGGCCCCCCTTCGGCCATTCCGATCGAAGGCGGCCACGCGGATGCTGCCATGCGCCTCGATGGGTCCGGTCACCGGATGGCTTTGCGCGGTCGGGTCGCTGCCGTCGCTGGTGTAGCGCAGCAGCATCCCGGGCAGCACGTGATTGGCCAGCACCCGGCCCCCCTCCACCACCAGCCCCGGCGGCGCGATGCGATAGGCCAGCCGCGTACCGTCCGCGCCCGGCTCCAGGTCGAGGCGCGGTAGCACGCGCTGGCCGAGCGCATTCACGAAGCCCGACCACGCAGCCCGGCGCAGGGTCGCCGCCTCGGCCGGGTCGGCGGTGGTGGCCCAGGCCGGATCGGCGGCCCAGGCGCGTTCGGCCAGGGCCGCCAGGCGCGGCATCACCAGGTAGTCGATGCGGGCCGGATCGCGCGCGGTTTCCGCGAACAGGTTGGCCTGGATGCCGCGCACATGGCGCCGGCCGTAGTCGGTCAGCCGGTCCTTGCCGGCGCGCTCGGCCTCGGACGCATCCTTCATGATGTCGAAGGGAATGAAGTCGTACACCGTGTCGAGGTCGACATAGGCGCCCCAGTTGACGCCATGCTCCTCCGGGTTGGCGTTGGCCGCCATGTCGAAATACATGCGCGTCACCGGCGTCAGCACGATGTCGTAGCCACCGTTGGCGAGGCGGTAGGCCAGGTCTTCCAGGCCAACCGTGTTGTTCCATACATAAGCGGTGAAGCCCTTGCCGGTGAAGCGCGGGTTCGGGATCAGCTTCGGCTTGCCGTCCAGCCGGGTCTTGCGCGCGGCCAGCTCTTCCCAGCCCGCCATGCGCGCGCCCTGCGCACGCACGATGGCGTCGACCCGCTCATAGAAATAATCCCACAGGTCGGCGCTGGTCGCCAGGCCATGCCTGCGCATCATGGCGTGGGCGGCGGGCGATTTTTCCCAGGCGCCGTTGGCCAGCTCGTCGCCGCCCATGTGGATGGTCTGGAGCGGCATCCCGGCCTCACGGTGCAGCGCAGCCATCTCGCGCACCACGTGGGCGATGAAGGTGTAGCTCGACTCCAGGCCGGGGTTGAGCACATTGTCCTTGAACAGCTGGGCCGACAAGTAGTCCGAGCGGTCGTCGAAATCGTTCAGCAGGTAGCGCGCGGCGTCGCGCTTGCCGGCCGCCGCCAGGCGCCGGTAGCGCGCCTCCATCGCCTGCACGGCGGCGCGCGCATGGCCGGGCATCTCGATTTCCGGAATCACCTCGATGTGGCGCGCCTGCGCGTAACGCAGGATCGCCTTGTAGTCGTCGCGGGTGTAATGGCCGCTGCCGCTGGCGTCGCGCGGGTCCGGGCCGGAGCCGTAGGCCGGCTGCAGGCGCACGCCGGGCCGCGCGCTGTGGCCGCGCACCGCGCCGATCGTGGTCAGCTCCGGCAGGCCGGCGATCTGGATGCGCCAGCCTTCGTCATCGGTGAGGTGGAAATGGAATTTGTTCAGCTTGAAGCGCGCCATCAGGTCGAGCCACTTGAACACCGTCTCCTTGCCGTGGAAATTGCGCGCCACGTCCAGCATGAAGCCGCGGTAGCCGAAGCGCGGCGCATCGACGATGGTCAGCTCGGGCAGCGATGGCGCGTCCGTCCCTGGCAAGGGCAGCAGGTCGCGTAGCGTCTGCAGGCCATAGGAAACGCCGGCGGCGCTGTTGCCGACGATGGCGATGCCGCTGGCGGCGCCGATGTCGAGGCGGTAGGCTTCGGGCGACTCCTGCCCGTCGACTTTGCCCACGCTCAGGCGCAGCGGCGGTCCGTCGGCGGCTGGCAGGGCCGCGAACAGTCCCCGTGCCAGCGCACTCTCGTTGGCCAGGCCTGCCGCCGCGCTGATCGACGGGCGGCCCGCCAGCGGCAGGCGCCCCTGGCCGGGCCGCAATTGCAGCGGTGTCGGCAAGACCGGCGGCACCTGCTCCGCCGGCAGCAGCGCGGCGCGCGTGTTGCGCCGGTAGGTTTCTTGCGGCGACACCGCGGCGTGCGGACTGGCGGGCACGTCGCGCTGGGCCGGCTCGCTCAGCGGCGTCACCGTGTACTGGAGCGGCACGCCCACGTCCGGTGCCGCATCGTAGACCAGGTAGGGCCCGCTCGGCGAACGCGAGGGCATGAACACCGCATCCGCGTGACGGTAGGCGAATGTCAGCGTGGCGCCCGGCGCCAGGCCCGTGAATGCCGCGGTCGGCCGCAGGCGGAACAGGCCGCCGGCGACCGGCTCGAGCACCAGGCCGGCGGATGCCGCGCCGGCCGGCATGCGGTCGATGCCGGTGAGGTAGAGCGACCAGCCGGATGCCGGCAAGGGCTGGCGGTCGCCATTGGTCAGGATGAAGCGCGCCGGGCTGCCGTTCTGCGGCAACTGGGGTCCGGCCGGGGCGCGCTGCAGCTCCCAGCGCAGTTGCAGCCTGGCGCCGTTGGCAACGCCGGCGCTTGCCGCCGGTGGTGCAGCCGCCGCGGCCTGCTCGGCCTGCGCGATCGGCCCGGCCAGCGTCATCAACAGCGCCATCAGGGTCGACGCCATCACCGCGCCACCCGTCATTTTTTTGCCTGCCACGTTCATCATGCGCGGCCCCTCAGACACGGGAAGCCGGTGCGGCGGGCGCGGCGAACAGCCGCTCGATCTCTTCCAGCGACTTGCCCTTGGTCTCGGGCAGGAAGAAGGTCGCGGTGATGAAGTACACCGCGGTGCAGCCTGCCCAGAACAGGAACATCATGTGGTAGCCGAAGTTGCCGACGATCGGCAGGAAGGCGCCGGCGATCAGCGTGCCGGTGCCCTGGTTGATGAGGAGCGCGACGCCCATGCCCACCGAGCGGATCCGGGTCGGCATCAGTTCGGACAGGGCCAGCCAGACGCACACCCCCGGGCCGATCGAGAACGCGGCGATGAAGCCGGCGATGCAGAGCGCCGCCAGCAAGCCGCTGTTCTTGCTCGGGATCGGGCCAACGCTGGCGCGCACGATCTGGAGCGGCTGCAGCCCGGCGCCGCCATCGGCAGCCTGGATATGGATGCGCCGGGCCAGGTGGACCCGCCGCGCGGCATCGAGCGTGGCGCGCGCCTCCGGTGCCAGGCCGGCGATCATCTGCTGCGCGCGGTCGGCGGCGCCGGCATCGGTGTGCGCCTGCGCCAGCAGCGCTTGCCGGTCGGCGGACAGCGTGCGCTCCAGGGCCTGCTCGCGCGCCAGCACGGCCTGCGCTTCGGCGGTCGGCGTATAGGCTTCGGCCACCTGCTGCTTGTCGCCATACTGGTAGAGGATGGTCAGCTGGACCGGACCACCGGCGCCTTGCGCGAAGCGGGCGGTGGCCAGGTCGAGGTCGAGCGCATTGGCGCGCACCAGCGCCGCCACTTCGCCGCGCACGTCCACCCGCTGCGATTCGAAGCGGTGGAACAGCAGCGCCAGCAAGACCAGCGACACCATGATGCCGGCGGTGCCGATCTTGAGCAGGAACACCCTGCCCTTGCGCTCCACCAGCATGATGGCGGCCACCGTCATCACCGAATTCAAGACCTTGATCGCGGTGCCGTAGCCGGCCGCGCTCACCGGATCGAGGCCGGCGTGCTGCAGGATGGTCGACATGAATTGCAGCAGCGAATTGATGCCGGTGGCCTGGTTGCAGCCCAGGATCACGCAGGCCAGCACGAAGGGCAGCACGTAGCGGCGCTCGGTCAGCATGCCGGCCAGCGCGGCGCCGCGGCCGATCTTCGGCCGCGCTTTTTCCTCGGCCAGCGCGGCGCCGATCTCGGCCGCCTCGGCCGCGCACTGGTCCGGCGTGCGCAGGCGTGCCAGCACGCCTGCAGCCTGCGCCGCGCGGCCCTGGCGCATCAGCCAGCGCGGCGACTCGCTCACGAACAGGCAGCCGGCCAGGAACAGCGTGCCCGGATACAGCACCGCCAGGAACATGCTGCGCCAGGCATGATCGGCGGCGGCGCCCACCGCGGCGGTATCGCTGCCGGCGGCCTGGATCGCCAGTTCGGCGCGGCCCAGGTAGTGGTTGCCGATGAAGGCGGCCAGCACGATGCCGACGGTGAGCGCAAACTGGAACAGCGCCAGCCCGCGGCCGCGCTGGCTGGCGGGCAGGCACTCGGCCAGGTAGAGCGGCACCACCACGGCGATCACGCCGCCGCTCAAGCCCTGCAGCAGGCGCCCGAGCATCAGCGGGACGAAGGATGGCGACAGGTAGATGATGGTGACGCTGCCCACGAACAGCAGCGCGCTCACGATCATCATGCGGCGCCGTCCCAGCCAGTCGGCCAGCATGCCGGCGACCACCGAGCCCAGGATCGAGCCGCCCATCACGGCCGCCACCACCAGCGACAGCTGTCCTTCGGTCAGGCTGGTGGCCCGGTGCAGATAGGGCAAGGCGGGATCGATGATGCCGATGTCGACCCCGTACAGGAGGCCGCCCAGGCCGCAGATCGCGGTCAGGAAGAACAGGTGCATGCGCTGCTTGTTGGTGGTCGACATTGCTGGGCTCGAGGGCGTTGGTGGAAGCATCAGGGGTGAATGGGAGCGACTGGTGAGTGCGGTGCGTAATCTACCAGAACGCTGGGTAAAAAGGGCCGCCTGTTCAGCTTTTGACATGGCGGGCTTGCCGACTTATAGTGAACCGGGCGGCAGCGCAGGCCGCCCCAGTGCACGAAGCCCATCAAAGAGAAAAACAGGGAGCCATCATGACAGTGCTCGCGCAACTCGCCGGCTTCCGGCCCGATACCGGCAGCGGTACGCCGCTGTATATCCAGGTGGCGAACAAGCTGTCGAACGCCATCGGCGGCGGCGACTGGCGCGCCAACGAGGCGCTGCCGTCCGAGCGCACACTGTCCGAAATGCTCGACATTTCGCGCGTCACGGTGCGCAAGGCCATCGACATGCTGTGCGAACGCGGCATGCTGACGCGGCGGCGCGGCTCCGGCACCTACATCACGCCCAAGCTGGAGCAGCCGCTGTCGCGCCTGACCAGCTTTTCCGAGGAACTCAAGCAGCGCGGTTTCACCGCCGGATCGCGCTGGCTGGAACGCGCCATCGGCATGGCGACGCCGCTGGAATTGCTGTCGCTGGGCGTGTCGCTGAGCATGCCGGTGGCGCGCCTGAAGCGCCTGCGCACGGCCGACAAGGTGGTCATGGCGATCGAAACCAGCACCATTCCCATCGTCTACATGCCCGACCCCTACGGCGTCACCGATTCCCTGTACGGCTACCTGGAAGAACGCGGCGCCACGCCGTCGCGCGCGCTGCAGCACATCCGCGCCGTCAACGCGACGCCGGAACAGGCGCGCCTGGCCGGCATCGACGCCGGCGCCGCCATGCTGCACATCACCCGCGTCAGCTACCTGGAAGGCGGCGCCGCCGTCGAGCTGACCCACTCCTACTGCCGCAGCGACTATTACGAATACGTGGCGGAAGTGCGGCGCTGAACGCTGCCTAAGCGCGCAGCTGTTCATGCTGGCCTGACCCCGGCCAGCACACCCTGGCGCTGGGCCGGAATGTGCGCCGCCGGATCGCTGCCGGCATCGAAGACGTAATGCGCGAACAGCGCGCCCCAGGCCTGGCGCTGCGAGGGCGGCAGGCTGCGCAGCGCATCCATGGCGGCGATCATGGCCTGCAGCGGTGTGTGCTGCGGGCCTGGTGCCTGCGCCGCGGCGCGCCACCAGTAGTTGACCAGGATGCTAAGCGGCGCGCTCGATTGCACGTGGTGCCACCACAGCGCCGGGATGAAGATGGCGTCGCCCGGCCCCAGGTCGGCCACCAGCGCCGCTTCCATCGCGCGGGCGAAGCGCGGGAAGCGTTCCAGGTCGGGCGCACTGAAGTCGACCATGCTGATCGGCGTGGGCGTCGGCGCATACTCCAGCGGGCCGATATACAGGTTGCCGACCTGCTCCGGCGGGAACAGGGTGAAGCGGCGCCTGCCGGCGACCACGCAGGCGAGATTGTCCGATTCGTCGAAGTGGGCCGGGGTGACGATGGCGTTGCCGATCCAGATGCGCGCCGCCGCATCCGCCAGCCCTTCGAATGCGCGGCACAGCGTGTCGTCGGGAAAATTCGCGCGTCCGAAGCCTGGCAGACAATCATCGACGGGCGCGCTTTGCACCGCCACCGACGGCGGATCGGCAAACTGCGAGTAGCGCACCAGTTGCTCGATCACCGCCGCGATCGGCAGGCGGCGGCGCGCGTAGTTGAAGGCGTCCATGCCGGGACCGTAGAACAGGCGGCCACGCTCGGCGGCCGGCAGCAACAGTGCATCGACCGGCCGGCCATTGTCCAGCGCCAGCAGGGAATGGCAGATCGCCTCCGGCGACGCGCATGCCTGCGCCACCGCCGGCCAGTCCGCGACGGCGCCGCGCAGCACGAGCGGCCCGTGCGCCGCGTCGGGGATTGCGCCCGCGCCCAGCGCCGCGGCGACGCTGCCGCATTCGCGCACTGGCCGCGCCATCAATACTTGATCCGCAGGCCGGCGTAATACTGGGCGCCGTTGACGTAGAAGCGCGCCGGCTGGTCCTTGTTGTACACATAGTTCTTCAGGACCGGGTTGTTGAGGTTCTGGCCGCTGAAGGTGAGGGTCAGGTTCTTGGTGATGTTCCAGTTGACCGAGGCCGACAGCTGGCCGACGGCGTCCTGGTACAGCGGTGTGCCGCGGTCCTGGGCCGCCAGGTAGGACGAGCGCCAGGCATAGCCGATGCGCGCATTGAAGCGGTCGTTCTCGTAGAAGGCGCCGATGTTGGCAGTGACTTTGGACGCGCCCAGCATGTCGCAGGGGTCGGCGCTGGTGACGGTCTGGGTGGCCGGACAAGTGCCGAAATCCTGCTTCGAATCGGCCAGCGTCAGGTTGGCGTCGGTGCCGAAACCGGCGCCGAGCGGCAGTTGCAAGTTGAACTCGGCGCCCTTGACACTGGCGTCGACGTTGATCGGCGCCGTCACCGCATAGGTGGCGAACACGCCCTGCCCGGTTTGCTGGGATGCGCGGCTGTCGATGAAGGTGCCGGTCGTGGTGCCGTAGCCGACGTAGTTGCGCAGGTCCATGTAGAACAGGCCGGCCGAGGCCAGCGCGCGCGGCGCGAAATACCACTGGACGGTGGCGTCGAGGTTGTTGGAGATGACCGGCTTGAGCCTGGCGTTGCCGCCGTTGCCGGTGTGGTTCTCGTCGGTCAGGGTGACGGTGCCGCCCAGGGCGCCGAAGTCGGGACGGGTCAGGGTGCGCGAGGCGCCCAGGCGCGCCACCACGTCCTTGTTGATGTCGAACTTGAGGTTGGCACTCGGCAGCGCATGGGTGCTGTTGTTCTCCACCGCCGTCTGCTGCACGAAGCCACCCCAGGGGAAGGCCGGCAGGCTGCCGCCCGGCAGCTGGTTGGGCAGGATCTGGTAACCGTTGGAGGTGCCCTCGGTACGCACGACGCGCACGCCGGCATTGCCGCTCCAGCCCTCGCCCTCGAAGTCGCCCGACACATACAGCGCCTTGGTCTTTTCCTTCAGGTCGAACATGTCCGGGTAATAGGTGCGGCTGACATCGCGGTTCGAGTGCAGATCGCCCCAGGCGCTCAGGATGGCCGGGTCGAGCTGCCACACGTTGCGCGGGAAGTCGCCACCCAGGTCGCTGGCAAAATCGCCGGGGTAGGTGCTGCCGTTCCAGGCCGGGTTGGTGGCGGCGCTGCCTGGGGTGGTGTTGGCCCAGTTCGGTCCCTGCGAGACTTCCAGGTTGCTGCGCTTGTGGTCGGTGCCGCGCAGGCCGAACTTGATTTCCCGGAGCGGGCCGGCATCGACGCGGTAGGCGGCGTCGATCTGGGCATACTTCTCTTCGTCGAAGGTGGTCGCGGGCGAGGCGCCGAACACCCAGTCCAGCGGCGTGCCGGTGAACACCGCCGTGTTAATGCTCGGGAACTTGACCGTGGCCGGGTTGCCCAGGCCATTCAGCTGGTAGCTCACGCCCGAGTTGTTGACGTCGCCCTCGTACACGCCCTGGGCCGGCGTGGCGCCGGTGCCGCGCGTCTTGCCGCCCTTGGCCGACAGGGTCAGCACGTCGCTGACGCGCCACTTGCCGTCGAGGTCGAAGAACTGGGTCTTGGCGTAGGCGCCTTCGCGGTTGATGTTGTCGACGATGCCGTAGCGCAGCGGGGCCGCGGCTGTGCCGCGGTTGATCCAGGACGCCGAGCTCAGGGTACCGTTGCGCACCGTGTAGGCATCCGGTGACACGTCGCCGCCGATCGCGCCCGAGCCCAGCATGTCGGTCATGTAATTGCGGTTGTAGTTCGAGGCGTTCAGTTTCGACGTGAAATAGGTCGCATCCAGCGAAAAATCACGGCTCGGCTTGAACTGCGCATCGATCAGGCCGCCCTTGCGGTGGCGTTCCTGTTCGAACAGCGAGGAACCGATCAGGCGCGGATACCAGACGTTGGCCAGGTCCGGGTGGGCGCCGGCGATCTTGCTGCCCGGGGCAATCTGGGCCCATTGCAACAGTTCCTGGCCATCGCGGCGCAGGCTGCGCTTTTCGGAAAAGCCCTGCAGCAGCACGCCAAAGGTGTTGGAAGCGTTCTTCCAGTTGACCAGGGCGCTGTATTGCGGATCGGTCTTCTTGGCCAGCGTGGAGTGCACGGCCTGCACCGACGCCTCGAAGGACAGCGGCTGGCGGAAATCGAGCGGCTTGCGGGTGATGACGTCCACGGTGCCCGCGACGCCGCCTTCGACCAGGTCGGCGGTCGGGGTCTTGTGGACAATCACCTGGCCGACGATCTCGGACGGCAGCAGCGAGTAACTGGCGCTGCGGCCGACGGCGCCGCCGATCTGGTCGAGCACGAACCAGTCGCCCGAGGACAGCGCGTGGCCGTTGATGGTGGTCTGGGTCAGGCTGGGCGCGGTGCCGCGCAGGCTGACCCGGTCATTCTCGTCGAAGCCGCCGGAGCCCGCGGCCGAAGCACTGATGTTCACGCCCGGCAGGCGCTGCAGCGAGTCGGCGACGTTCTTGTCGGGCATCTTGCCCACGTCTTCGGCGGTGATCACCTCGATGTTGGCGCCGGCGTTGCGCTTGACCGCCAGCGACTGCTGCAGGGAAGCCCGGATGCCCGAGACGACGACCGTGCTGACGGCCGGGTCCTCGGGCACGGCCTGCGCCGCGGCCGCCCCGGATATCCCCAGGAGCAGCAGCGCGACGGCCTGGGCCGTTGGCGTCAGCCGGGGTTTCGAAAATGCTTGCCGACACGTGCCCGCTGCTGCCTTCGAAGTGCTCATGTGCTTCCCTCTCTTGGTTGAATGACCGTCTTGTGATTGCGGTGATGCTTGCCGGACCCGCCCTTGGTTTTAAGGCTGGGCATGTATGAATATACATTTTTTAAATACCAAATCACTACCAATTTTTGTGTGATTTCGTCAATACGTGCGAACCGGCTGTCGCTGCATGGAAGCCTTTCCATAAGTGGTCTTTTTGCGCTACGCGAGAACGGTCGGTGTGCGGGGCTGGCATAGCGGCTGGTTCCAAATTGGTATTAGCCCATGCAAGGTGGGTGAACCTGCTTTCTGTGGTAAAAAAGCCAAATAAAAAAAGCTGGGTCCGGTATATATCGGACCCAGCCTTCGTCAGCCCGGCGCACGCGGCGCCTGGCCCCGCCCTGTGGTCGACGCTACAGGCCGATCGCGGAAATGAAGCGGTTGGCAAAACCCCAGTTCCCCGCCTGCCCATAGGTATTGCAGGTGGGCGAGGCATAGCCCGGCGCGCAATCGGTATCGCGGTCGAGCGACCAGTAATGGATGCCGGCCAGGCCGTTCTGCTTGGCCCAGGCCGTCATCTTGTCGACGTCGGCGAGGGAGAAGGTTTCGTCGATGGTGTCGTTACCGCCGATCATGGGCGTGAGTTCGATACGGTTGTAGGCCACGCCCCAGTAATTGTGCAGATTGATCGCGGCCTGGATCGCCGACTGCCCCATGTCGCAGCGGCCGTTGCTGCCCAGCGTGCAGTTGCCCGCGTTGGCACTGCCGTAATCCATCACCATCAGGTTGACGTAATAATTCGTCAGCCCGGCCGCCTTGATTGCATTCATGGTGGTGACGCCGGCCGCGCCCAGGCTTTGCGCCGCACTCCCGCCCAGGGTCGCCAGCGTGAAGCTGAAGCGCAAATTGGGGTACTTGGCTTGCGCGACTTTCACCCGCTGTATCAGGTTGCTGATGACGGCCTGCGACTGGCCGGCCTCGATGTCGAAATCGACGCCGCGCAGGTTGGCGCTGTAATAGCGCTGGATGAAGGTCTCGAAACCGGCATCCGATCCGCAAGAGAAGGAGCCGGCGGCGCCGCCGGTGGACAGGATGTAGGTCTTGCCGGCATTGACGAAGTTCTGCACGTTGGCGGCGGCCAGCGCCTGGCCCTGCACCCCGCCCCAGTTTTCGCTGCCGCATTCGCCCGTGGCAAACGACCAGGTGACGGTGTTCAGCTTTGCCGGCAACACGCTCAACACCGGTTGCAGACTGCCGCCGACCTTGGTCGACAGCACATTGGTGTTCCAGTTCAGGTTGATCGTCACGTCCTTGTAGGGGCCGAAGGCGAAGCCGGTGGGCGCAGGCGTGGGGGTCGGGGTCGGCGTGGGGGTCGGGTCGGGGGTCGGCGTCGGCGTGCCGCTTTGCAGTGCCCAAGGTCCCCATTCTTCCGTGCCGGGCACGTTCCCCTGGGTCCACCATTTGGCGGTGTACACCTTGCCCCCGTAAGTGATGCACATGCCGACCGTGTAGACCTGGGCCGCGCTCCAGGCCGGACAGGCCTGGGCGGTCGTGGCCAGCAGCCGCGGCGATCCGCCGGCGCCATCCGGCCCATCGCCGCCGCCACAGCCTGCCAGGCCGCCGATGATCAAGGCAGCGACAAGACTGCCCTTGCTGGGATTTCTCATTATCATCTCTCCTATCTCTTTGGAATATCGTCCCCGTCTCGGCTGGGGGCCGCCGGTCTATTTCCTCGGACGCAGGAATCCCTTGCAAATCAGGGATATGCGGTCTGCGGGAGGATGCATACATCGGCAGTGGACTAGGCTGTCACTGCCCAAATTGATGGTCAAGTGGTTTTAGGAAATGGTTTTCTTGGCAATACCATTTGCCGCGCTGAGCCTGCCCACGCGGGGCTGGCGTCCGGCGTCGGCCATGCCGCCACCATACCAGTCCGGTTTCCCAGTTGCACTGGTATGGTCCGCCCGCGACCAGGCCCAGTCCCGGGCTATCCTAGAGATTCGCCAGCGCCATGGTGTCCAGAATGCTGGTGCCGCCGAACGCGGCGAAAGGCAGCAGGATGGCCTTTAGCAAAGGTTGCTGCCAAAACGGGGCGAACGCGCCTTCGTGCAGATGCTCCACGCGCTCGAGCAACAATGCGAGCTGGGCTGGCGTCGCCTGCCACACCGCTTGAACCCGGGTGGCGCCGCGCCGGCCGTTGAGCAGCAGGCGCCGGCGTGGCACCGGCGCCTTGCCGCTCAGGCGCATGATTTCATCGCTCAACACTTTGATAGTGGCGCGCCGCGCGCCTTCGGCGGCATAGCGCAATGCGACCGCACAGGCCAGCGCCACAGCCGCGCCCAGCACCATCAGCACCAGCCCGGTGGTGGGCATGGTCCAGTGGTCGAAGAATGCGCTGCGCGACAACAGGAACAGCGACAGCACGATGAAGGGGAAGTAGATCAGGCGGGTCACGCAGCGGGTGCGCATGGCGATGAATTGCAGGTTGATCCACCCGTGCAGGCAGCTGCGCGGAATCCGCAGTTCCTTTTCGAATGCGCGCAGCGTGTCGTCCGGCCAGTGGACCTTGGGCGGGTCCTGCAACCCGCGCACGAAGCTCACGCAAAACGTCGTGGCGTCCACCACGAAGAAGACGAGGAAGTAGATGGCGACGAAGGTCAGGACATGCAGCCATTGATGCACCGTCAGCGAAAAGTCCCCGCGCTGCGGGATGAAGCTGTGTGAGTGCAGCGCCAGCGCCAGGAACCAGCTGCCGGCGGCCGCCAGCAGCACGCAGGCGGTGGTGCGCACCGCGCGCGCGCCGATACGGTTTTGCACGATGTAACGGCGCCAGAAGGGTCCTTTCGGACCGGCGTAGCGCACGTCCCGAGGGCGAATGAGCCGAAGCGAAAACATGTTGATGAAGCGCACCCAGCGCGGCAGGCGGCGATTCGCCTCACGTTGCTCGGCCAGGAGCTGCTTGCGCGCCCGGCAGAGCTTGAAACGCTTGTTGATATCGTCCAGGTTCTGGGTCAGCGCGGTCCATCCGGAAAAGACAAGATACACGCACAGCAACAGCGTCAACAGGCGGATGCCCTCGGTCGGCCACAAGCTGATGCCTTCCAGGACGACCAGCGGTTTGCCGTTCAGGGTAAGCCAGGCGGCGAAAGGCTCCCAATAGTGGGCAAGCAGCAGCGGCAGCCCGATCTGTACCGCTGCAAACGCGGCGGCAAGGGCTTGCCAGCGCCATACGCGTTGCGCCAGCGAACGGGCGAGGAGGACATGTTCCAGCTTGCGGCGCAGCGTGCGGCTCGCCAGGATCGGGGGCAGCCACAGCGCCAGGACCAGCAGGCTCGCGACAAACAGCCGCGTGGCCATGTGCACCTTCGGATACAGCGGACTTGGCGCCGGATGGATGCCGGCGCCGCAATACTGCCATTCCGGACCCTTGCAGACGCTGCCTGGCGTGCCCTCGGCCGGCTCTGCCGGAGCAGCGGGTTCAGCCTGGGCCGCAGCCGGATCCGCTGCATCGGCTGCGGCCGGCGATTGCGAGCTGAAGTCGAAGGGCCGGGTGCGCCCGATCTCGAACAGGCGCGGCTCGCTGAACCACGCGAGGATGGTTTCCTGGCTGGTGGCGACGGCCTCGGGGGGCGAGGCTTTGCCGGCCGGCGCCGTCAAGGCGCGCTGTGCGTCGTCCATGGCCAGCCGCGTGGCGAGGAAGGCCGAGGTCTGGTAGCTGTCGCGGAAGGACGGCATTTCGGGCTGCATGATCTCCGACAGGTGCAGGTTGAAGTGCGAGGCGACGATCAGGTTGCGCGTCCACGCCTTTTCTCGCGGGTGCAGGAAGCGCGCGTCGAGGTCGGTGGTGAAGAAGATTGCGTTGGGAAACTGCGGCTGCAGGGCTTGCAGCACCAGCAGCTTGTCGTGGACGTCCGAGCCGAGCACGCCGATCGCGCGCAGGCCCATGCCGTCCAGGCTGCCATCGCGGATTTCCTGGTCGATTTCGGTCAGGCGCTTCGCCAGCCGCCGCAAGTAATCGAACTGGCTTTGCCCTTCGGCGATTTCGAGGTAGGTGCCGTCGTGCTGGCGGCTGTCGCTCTTGTCCTCGGTTCCCGGTTTGGCCTGGGTGCTCTTGGCGCGCGCCCCGTCCGCGCCGGCGGCCGCCGGCAGTTCGCCGTCGAGGCCGCGCACGTAGCTGGCGCCGTGCACGCAGAAGCCGTCGTCCGCGGGCGTTGCCTGGAACTCGTCGCCCAGGGTACGGCCATACAGCGTGTCCCACTCGGAAATGATGGCGATGTGACTCGGCACGTGCGGGTCGCTGTTGCGCAGTCTGCATGTCGCGTCATGCGCGGTGCGCTGCCTGCCCGCATGCAGTCCGCGCAAGCGCAGCTCCTTGGTCAGCGCATTCACCAGCTGGTTGTCGTCGCCGATGGTGCGCACCAGATGGACGCCGTGCTTCGCGAGCAGGTCGGACAGGCTCTGGTTCGATTGCAGCTGGGGAGCGATGCGGGTGTCTGGCGCGGTGGGAACGGCCGAATAGAAGTGCGGGAGCGCCCCCTCCGGCCATGGCTTGCCATTGGGAAATGGCAACACCTCCGTCACCATGGCACGCAAACCGTTCGAGACGGCAGGACCGAGTACGCGCCAGCCCGGCGTCTGCTCGCCGGTCTTGACGTGCTTTACCAGGTTGGCCATCAATTGCAGCGGTGCGTCGCGGAACGCGGTGTCGTCCAGCCACAGTACGAGCACCCGGAGAACGGCATCGCTGTCCCGTTCGTTCCGCGACTCGAACCATTCGTAAGGCACGATTTCCGGCAGCCGGGGTTCCGGCTCCCGCGCGTTCCTGGGAAAGAAGTAACCCAGGTGTTCGGCATCGACCGGCACTATGCCACTGGCGTTGAGGCCGGCCAGTACCGCATAGCGCGACCGCCGCCGTGTCTCGATGTCCTCGGAATATGGGCCGCCTTGCAGCATTACGGCAAGCACCTCGATCTTGCCGCCGGACTTCACCATGTCGCGCAGAAGGTTCCCGGGCGTGCGCTTCTGGTCAGACGCCTCGGCCTGTTTCGGATTTTGCTTGCGTGCCTCCTGGCGCGCCCGCTCCACGGCGCCGAAGGGGTCCTGCCAGAGCCGCGCATCCATGTCTTGGCCGCTGCTTGCCTGCTGGCTCTTGGGCTCGTTGACCGGCAGGCGCGTGGCTTCCAGCGGCACCGCGCGGATAAACAGCACGCCGCCCGCCAGCATGGCAATCGCGATGAGTCCGCTGAAAGGTAAGCCTGCGGGCGCTTTCGATTCCTTTTCCATGACAGGCCCTTTTGCGCGAGACGGCACGCCCGCATTTCGGTATGTGTCCAGCGGCCGGCGGCCCCCGGCAAGCCGTTCATGCCAAAAGACAACCGGTGTCTCCTCATTTGGACCCCGGCGCCGGCACTGCGGTTCCGGTTCGCACCAGCGGTGCCGGCAGCGCGCACACACGATATGGGCCTTGTCCGACACGAGCGTTGCGCGATGCGAATTGCTGTTAGATTGTCATCATTGAGCAGTCACACTCACAACCTGACCCATTTACCGGCTTTACCATGAAAACCTTCCATTGCGACAAGTGCTCAAACCAGATATTTTTCGAGAACACCCTGTGCTTCAACTGCGAAAGCACGCTCGGCTATCAAACCGAGACGCGCAGCGTCAATGCCTTCGAGCAGGCCGGGAACGGCCAGTGGCGCAGCCTGCACCGCCGCGACGAAGGCAAGCTGTATAAAAAGTGCGGCAATTACGTCGAGCACAATGTGTGCAACTGGATGCTGCCTGCGGACGACCCCCACGATCTGTGCGAATCCTGCCAGCTGACCGTCGTCATTCCGGCGCTATCGTCCGAAAAAAACCATATCCTCTGGTCGCGCCTCGAAGCGGCCAAGCGCCGCCTGCTGTTTTCACTGGCGACCCTGCACCTGACCCCGGCGTCGAAAGAGGCGGAACCCGAAACCGGGCTGGCTTTCCAGTTCCTGGAAGATGGGGTGTCGGACCAGTGCGTCATGACCGGCCACGCCAACGGCGTGATCACCCTGAACATCGCGGAAGCCGACCCGGCCGAGCGCGAACGCACGCGCGAACAGATGCACGAGCGCTATCGCACGCTGCTGGGACACTTCCGTCACGAAAGCGGCCACTATTATTTCGACCGGCTGGTGGTCGGCAGCGAATGGATCGACGAATTCCGCGCCCTGTTCGGCGACGAGCGCCAGGATTACGGCGAAGCCCTGAAACGCCATTACGCAGAAGGGCCTGCCGCCGACTGGGCATCGCGCTTCGTCAGCAGCTATGCCAGCTCGCACCCGTGGGAAGACTGGGCCGAAACCTGGGCCCACTACCTGCATATGCTGGATACGCTGGAAACCGCGAATGCCTGCGGCCTGGCGCTCCATCCAAAAAAGGCCGACGAACCGGAGCTGAACCGGGTGGCCCTGCCCACCAAAACGGATGATTTCGAGCAGATCCAGAGCGACTGGTTCGCCCTCACCTACGTGCTCAACAGCCTGAACCGCAGCATCGGCATGCCGGATTCGTATCCCTTCACCCTCAGCACGCCCGTGCTGGAGAAGCTGGAATTCGTGCACAAGGTGGTGCGGGCGCAGATCAAGGCGCCGGTGGCGGTGCCGGGCCTGGTCCAGCCGTAAACAGTCACGCCCCTGCCATGTGGCCGGGGCGTGACTGTCCGGTGTGATCTTCCCTGCTGCGCTGCTCGTTCAGCCCTTCTGGGTTTGCGTTTGCGTTTGCGTTTGCGTTTGCGTTTGCGTTTGCGTTTGCGTTTGCGTTTGCGTTTGCGTTTGCGTCTGGGTTTGCGTCTGCGCCGGGGCCGGGGCCGGCGCGTCCTCAGGCAGCTCCGGCGCCACCGGCAGCAGGAAGTCGCGGCCGATGCGGTTGCCCAGTTCCGCAATCGACGCCAGGAAGCGTGTCATGAACTGGTGCAGGCCTTCGTCGAGGATGTCGCCGACCTGCGCCGTTTGCAGCTTGCGATACAGTTCTTCGGCCAGGCGTTCCGTCTCCTGCGACAAATCGTTGCGCACTTCCTGCAGGTTGGCGACCACGGCGCACATGCAGGCGACCAGCGAGCGCGGCATCTTGGCCTGCAGGATCAAGAGCTCGGCCACCCGCGTCGGGGTGATGGCGTCGCGGTAGACCTTGCGGTAGGTTTCGAAGGCGGACACCGAATGCAGCAGGGCCGCCAGGTAATAGAACTCGACCTGGGCATCGGCCTCGATCGCATCGGCATCGAGGAGGCGGAACTTGACGTCGAGGATGCGCGCCGTGTTGTCCGCGCGCTCCAAAAACGTGCCGAGGCGGATGAAATTGAAGGCTTCGTCCTGGAACATGGTGCCCAGCGTGACGCCGCGCGACATGTGCGAACGGTACTTCACCCACTCCAGGAACTTGCCCGGATTGTGTTCGAACATGCGGCTCTTGAGGTGCTGCTGCAGCATCAGCCAGGTGGTGTTCTTGGTTTCCCAGACTTCCGTGGTCAGGCTGCCGCGCACGGCGCGCGCGTTCTCGCGCGCGGCGCGCAGGCAGCTGGCGATCGAGGACGGATTGTCCGGATCGCGCACCATGAAGTCGATCACTTCCTTCTGGGTCAGCGCGCTGTATTTGGCATCGAACTGCGACTGCAGCTCGGACACGCCGAGCATCGTGCGCCAGCCCTGCTGCTCGGCCTGGGCCGACTGCGGCATCAGCGAGTACTGGACGCGCACGTCGAGCATGCGGGCCGTGTTTTCGGCCCGTTCGGTATAACGGGCCATCCAGAACAGATGGTCTGCGGTGCGGCTCAACATACTAATTCTCCAATATCCAGGTATCTTTGGTGCCGCCGCCCTGCGACGAGTTGACCACCAGCGACCCTTCCTGCAAGGCCACGCGCGTCAGTCCGCCCGGCACCATCGACACCGTCTTGCCCGACAAAACGAAGGGGCGCAGGTCGATGTGGCGCGGGGCGATCCCCGATTCGACGAAGGTCGGGCAGGCCGACAGCGCCAGCGTGGGCTGGGCGATGTAGCCGGCCGGATTGGCCAGCACGCGCTCGCGGAAGGCCTCGACCTCAGCCTGGGTCGAGGCCGGCCCGACCAGCATGCCGTAGCCGCCGGCGCCGTGCACCTCCTTGACCACCAGCTGCGCCAGGTTGTCCAGCGTGTACTGGAGATCGTCCTTTTTGCGGCACTGGTAGGTCGGCACGTTGTTGAGGATCGGCTTTTCGCCCAGGTAGAACTCGATCATGTCCGGCACGAAGGGGTAGATCGACTTGTCGTCGGCGACGCCGGTGCCGATCGCATTCGCGAGGCCGACGCGGCCGGCGCGCACCGCGTCCAGAAGGCCCGGCACGCCCAGGGTCGATTCGGGACGGAAGGCGCGCGGATCGAGATAATCGTCGTCGATGCGGCGATAGATGACGTCGACCCGCTTCGGTCCGCGCGTGGTGCGCATGTAGACGGTGTTGTCGCTGACGTAGAGGTCCTGTCCCTGCACCAGCATCACGCCCATCTGCTGGGCCAGGAAGGCGTGCTCGAAGTAGGCCGAGTTGTACATGCCGGGGGTGAGCACGACCACCGTCGGGTCGTCGATACCCTGGGGTGCCGCGCTGCGCAGGTTGTCGAGCAGCAGATCCGGATAGTGGTCCACCGGCGCCACGCGGTTGCGCGCGAACAGGTCGGGGAACAAACGCATCATCATCTTGCGGTTTTCCAGCATGTAGGACACGCCGGACGGCACGCGCAGGTTGTCTTCCAGCACATAGAATTCGCCTTCGCCGGCGCGCACGATATCGACCCCGGCGATGTTGGCGTAGATGTCGGACGGCACCTTGATGCCGTGCATGGCGGGCCGGTACTGTGCGTTGTTCAGCACCTGCTCGGCCGGGATGACGCCGGCCTTCAGGATGGCCTGCTCATGGTAGACATCGTGCAGGAAGCGGTTCAGTGCGGTGACGCGCTGGACCAGACCCGCTTGCAGGGTGCGCCACTCCGCAGCATTGATCACGCGCGGAATCATGTCGAACGGAATCAGGCGCTCCTTGCCCGCGTTGTCGCCGTACACGGCGAAGGTGATGCCGACGCGCTGGAAATTCAGTTCGGCTTCCGCCCGCTTCTGCTCGATCACCTGCGGGGTCTGTTGCGCAAGCCATTCCGCGAACGCGGCGTAATGCGGCCGCACGTTTGCCGCAGTGGAATACATTTCATCGTAAAAGTTCGGCATCGCGCCCTCCATTCCCGCGATAGTAACAAGAAATGTCGCAAAACTATGGTACGAATGGCAATTCAATCGTGCTGCGGGCAATCATGCTTAAATAGCACGCATTCCGTTCAGAATGACACCTATTTCATTGCGCCCATATAATTGGCCCCGTCCAGATTGTCCACCTGACCGCGCCCACCCGAAAGGCAGTACCGCATGGCTATCCGTATCGCGCTCCACCACAAGACCAGCTACCGTTATGACCGGCAAGTCGCCCTGTCGCCACACGAAGTCAGGCTGCGTCCGGCGCCCCATGCGCGTACGCCGATCCTCTCGTATTCGCTGACGGTCGAGCCGCAACAGCACTTCATCAACTGGCAGCAAGACCCGTACGGCAATTACATCGGCCGTTTCGTGTTCCCGGAAAAAGCGGACAAGCTGGAGTTCACGGTCGACCTGGTGGCCGACATGACGGTCATCAATCCCTTCGATTTCTTCATCGAAGACTATGCCCAGACCTTTCCCTTCGCTTATCCGGAGCAGCTCAGGACGGAACTGGGCGCCTATCTGCACAAGGAACCGTCGGGGCCGCTCCTCACCGAATTCGTGGCCGCCGTGCGGCGCGACCTGCTGGCCCACCCGATGTCGACCAACGACTTCCTGGTGGCGATCAACCGGCGCCTGCAGGGCAAGATCGGCTACCTGCTGCGCATGGAGCCCGGCGTGCAGACGCCGGAAGACACCTTGCAGCTGTGCTCGGGCTCCTGCCGCGACAGCGGCTGGCTGCTGGTGCACATCCTGCGCGACCTGGGGCTGGCGGCGCGTTTCGTGTCCGGCTACCTGATCCAGCTGGCCGCCGACCAGCAAGCGCTCGACGGCCCCAGCGGCCCGGCCGCGGATTTCACCGACCTGCACGCCTGGACCGAGGTCTACATTCCCGGCGCCGGCTGGATCGGCCTCGATCCGACATCCGGCATGCTGGCCGGCGAAGGCCATATCCCGCTGGCCTGCACGGCCATGCCCTCGTCGGCGGCGCCGGTCTCGGGCTACACCGACAAGGCCGAGGTCGAATTCTTCCACGAAATGACGGTCACCCGCATCCATGAGGATCCGCGCGTGACCAAGCCGTATTCGGAAGCCGACTGGCAGAACATCGACCGCCTCGGCCAGCAGGTCGAAGCCGATTTACAGCGCCAGGACGTGCGCCTGACCCAGGGCGGCGAGCCGACCTTCGTCTCGATCGACGACATGGATGGCGCCGAATGGAACACCCTCGCCCATGGCGACAAGAAGCGCGAACTGGCCGGCAACCTGATGCACCGGCTGAAGAACCACTTCGCGCCGGGCGGCATGCTGCACTATGGCCAGGGCAAATGGTATCCCGGCGAGCCGCTGCCGCGCTGGGCTTTGAATATTTTCTGGCGCGTCGATGGCCAGCCGATGTGGTTCGATCCTTCCCTGTTCTCCGACGAACACCAGGACGACGGCTATGACCCGGACGACGCCGCCCGCTTCAGCGCGGAGCTGGTCAAGTCGCTCGGCCTGCCCGCCGGCAGCGCGATTCCCGCCTATGAAGACGTCATGCAGCAGGCCAGGCGCGAGGAAGCACTGCCGCGCAACGTCGACCCGCTGCAGGCCGACCTGAAGGCGCCGGAAGAACGGCGCCGGCTGGCCCGCCTGCTGGAGCGTGGCCTGGGCCAGGTGGCCGGCTGGGTGCTGCCCCTGAAAGCCAGGGAGTACGACCCGGCCGTCATGCTCGGCACCAGCTGGCAAACCTCGGCCTGGCCGATCCGGCGCGAACATCTCTACCTGATCGAGGGCGACTCGCCGCTCGGCCTGCGCCTGCCGCTGGCCACGCTGCCGTGGGTGCTGCCGGAAGAGCGGGATCCCGAATTCGACGTCGATCCGTTCGCGCCGCGCGGCGATCTGCCGCTGGGGGAAAAGAAGACGCGGCCGATCCTCGGGCTGGCTGCTGCCAAAGCTGGCGACAAAGCCGGAGACAAACCCGCAGGCAAGCCGGCGTCCAGATCGTCGTACAAATCGGCGAACAAGAGCGCCAGTCCGGCCGCGCCAGCTGCAGCGGCCGCAGCGGCCGACCCGAGCGCGCGCGAGGTAATTCACACCGCGCTGTGCGTCGAAGTGCGCGCCGGGCGGCTCCATGTCTTCATGCCGCCCCTGAAGCGCATCGAAGATTACCTGGCGCTGGTGACGGCGGTCGAGAACTCCGCCGCCAGGCTGAAGATGCGGCTGCGGATCGAAGGCTATGCACCGCCGCGCGACCCGCGCATCAAGCTGCTCAGCGTGACGCCCGATCCCGGCGTCATCGAAGTCAATATCCATCCGGCGGCCAGCTGGAGTGAACTGGTCCACAACATGACCACCCTGTACCAGGAGGCGCGCCTGACCCGCCTGGGCACCGAGAAATTCATGCTCGACGGCCGCCACACCGGCACCGGCGGCGGCAACCACGCCACCCTGGGCGGCGCCACCGCCGAAGACAGCCCGATGCTGCGCCGCCCGGACTTGCTGAAAAGTCTGATCACCTACTGGCAGGTGCATCCGGCCCTCTCCTATTTGTTCTCGGGCACCTTCATCGGCCCCACCAGCCAGGCGCCGCGGGTCGACGAAGCGCGCGACGACAACCTGTACGAGCTGGCGATCGCCTTCCAGCAAATGGACAAGGTGCTGCCGACCCTGCACCCGGGCGACAAGCCGTGGATGGTGGACCGCCTGCTGCGCAATCTGCTGGTCGACCTGACCGGCAACACCCACCGTTCCGAGTTCTCGATCGACAAGCTGTATTCGCCGGACGGACCGACCGGGCGCCTGGGCCTGGTGGAATTCCGCGCCTTCGAGATGCCGCCGCACGAGCGCATGAGCCTGCTGCAAATGCTGCTGCTGCGGGCCCTGGTGGCGCGCTTCTGGCAGCAGCCCTGCCAGGCCAAGCTGGTGCACTGGGGCACAGCGCTGCACGACCGCTGGATGCTGCCGCATTTCGTTGCCCAGGATATCCGCGACGTCGCCAAGGACCTGCGCGCGGCCGGTTACGCTTTCGAGGACCACTGGTTCGAGCCCTTCGTCGAATTCCGCTTCCCGCGCTTCGGCACCGTGGTCTACGAAGGCGTCGAAATGGAGCTGCGCCAGGCCATCGAGCCGTGGAACGTGCTGGGCGAGGAAGTCACCGGCGGCGGCACCGCGCGCTATGTCGATTCCTCGGTCGAGCGCATGCAGCTGCGGGTGCGCGGGCTGACCGACGGCCGCCACGTGGTCGCCTGCAACGGCCGCATGTTGCCGCTGCATCCGACCGGCGTACCGGGCGAGTACGTGGCCGGGGTGCGCTTCCGTGCCTGGAGCCCGTGGTCGGCCCTGCACCCGAGCATCCGGGTGCAGGCGCCGCTGGTGTTCGACCTGGTGGATACCTGGAGCGGGCGTTCGATCGGCGGTTGCACCTACCACGTGGTGCATCCGGGCGGACGCAACGAAACCGGCTCGCCGGTGAATGCGAATGCCGCCGAGGCGCGCCGCTTCGCGCGCTTCTGGCCGCATGGGCACACACCGGGCCCGATGACGGTGCGCAAGGAAGAGCTCAACCCGCGCTTCCCGATGACGCTCGATTTGCGCTGGCAGCCGGATTGACCCGGCCCGCCGTTCCCACCGTAAAATAGCCGCACCTATGGCCAATTCACCCCTTGCCAACCCATCGCTGGCGCGCTACCTCGCTGCGCCCGATGGTTTCGATGAAATGCTCGACGCCGCCAGGGCGCCGCGCGCGCACTGGCGCGCGATGCTGGCCAGCCTGGCGCAGGAAGCGCCCGAGCTCATGCGCCAGCGGATGGAGATGGTGCGCCACCAGGTGCGCGAAAACGGCGTGACCTACAACGTCCCGGCGGATGCCGGCGGGAAGCAACGGGCATGGGAGCTGAACGTGCTGCCGCTGATCCTGCCGCACGAGGAGTGGGCCGGCATCGAGGCGGCCGTGACCCAGCGCGCCACCCTGCTCAACAAGATCCTGGGCGATGTCTACGGCCCGCAGGACATGCTGCGCGAAGGCCTGCTGCCGCCGGCCCTGGTCCACGGGAACGCCGGTTTCCTGCGTCCCTGCCACGGCATGCACCACCATGACGGCGTCGCCCTGCACTTTTACGCGGCCGACCTGGCGCGTGCACCGGATGGCCGCTGGTGGGTCATGGCCGACCGCACCCAGGCGCCCTCGGGCGCCGGCTATGCGCTGGAAAACCGCGCCATCATGACGCCGATCTTTCCCGACCTGCTGCGCGAACTGAAGGTGCGCTCGCCGGCCGGGTTCTTTCGCACCATGCACGACAGCCTGGTGCACTGGGGGCGCCTGTGCGCGGCCGGCGGCGACGCGCCCGCTCCGCTGCGCGAGGGCGAGATACCGCTGATCGTGCTGCTGACGCCGGGGCCGAGCGCGGAAACCTACTACGAACAGGCCTACCTGGCACGCTATCTGGGCTTTCCGCTGGTGGAGAGCGACGACCTGACCGTACGCGACGGCGTGGTGTACCTGAAGACCCTGGACGGCCTGCACCGGGTCCACGTGGTGATGCGCCGGGTCGACGACGAAGCCTGCGATCCGCTGGAATTGCAAACCTCGCACCAGGGCCCGCTGCTGGGAGTGGCCGGACTGACCCAGGCCGCCAGGCGCGGCAATGTGGTGGTGGCCAACAGCCTTGGTTCCAGCCTGATCGAATCGGGGGCGCTGTTCGGCTACCTGCCCGCCTTGTCGCGCCGGCTGCTGGGCGAACCCCTGAAGATGCCCTCGGTGGCCACCTGGTGGTGCGGCGAGCCGCCGGCGCTGGAAACGGTGATCGGCAAGCTGGACCGGCTGGTCATCAAGCCCAGCTTTTCCCAGGCGCCGCAGTTTGCCGTGTTCGGCCAGGACCTGGACGGCGATGCGCGCGCCGCCTTCATCCAGAATCTGCGCGCCAATCCCGACAATTACATCGCCCAGGAACTGGTGCGGCTGTCGCAGGCGCCGGTATGGATGGATGGCGGCGGGCCGGCGAGTGGGCCGGCGAGTGGGCCGACGAGTGGGCCGGATTCGCCTGCGGGCCTGCAGGCGCGCGCCATCGGCATGCGCGTGTTTGCCTGCGCGACCCCGAACGGCTACGTGGTGATGCCGGGCGGCCTGACGCGGGTCGCCACCGGGCCGGATGCGCGCGTGCTGACGATCCAGAGAGGCGGCGCCAGCAAGGACACCTGGGTCCAGGCGCGCGCCGCGGCGGACCAGCACCGCCTGCGCAAACGCAGCATCCGCGGCGAAGACCTGGTGCGCGACGACACCAACCTGTCCAGCCGCATGGCGGAAAACCTGCTGTGGTTCGGGCGCCATGCCGAACGTTGCGACAACATCGGCCGCCTGCTGCGGGTGGCGCTGAACATCCTGTTCAACGTGCGCTTCGAGCAGCGCGGCGTCGAATGGGCGACCGTCGAAGCGCTGTGCATCTGGTACCAGTTGACCGGCGCGGAGACTGCGCCGGTGCCGCCGGACGCCCCGACTGCCGCCATCTTCACCGATGCCGAGACCGAAGCGGCCCTGTTGCTGGCGGTGGTGTCCCCCGCCGTCCCCGGCCTGGCGCGGCAGCAGCAGCAACTGCACCGGATTGCCGGCCAGCTGCACGAACGCTTCTCGGCCGACAACTGGCGCGCACTCAACCGGATGGCCCAGCCCGCTGTCGCGCCCGGCGAGCGGCCGTCGCAGTCGGAGGTGATGACCATCCTCGACGACGCCACCGCCGCGCTGACGACACTGGTCGGTTTCGCCGTCGACGGCATGACGCGCGACCTTGGCTGGCGCTTCATGTCGATCGGACGCCGCCTGGAGCGCCTGCAATTCCAGAGCCTGGTGCTGCAGCGCGCGCTCGCCATGGACGTGAACGGCAGCCTCGACTGGCTGCTCGAGCTGTCCGACAGCAGCATCACCTACCGGGTGCGTTACCGCGCCCAGCCCGAGTGGCTGCCGGTCCTCGACCTGCTGCTGTGCGACGAAACCAATCCGCGCTCGATCCTGTTCCAGCTCAACGGCATCCTGAGCACCCTGGACAAGATCGCGCGTACCCACGGCCCCTGTGGCGCGGAGCTGCTGGCCCCCTTGAAGGAGGAACTGATGGCGCTGCAGCCCGACACCGACCTGAACCACGGCAATGCGCGGCTGAGCGATCTGCTGAACCGGATCCAGTCGGCCAGTGCCGACCTGTCCGAACAGATCGGTCTGCAGTTTTTCAGCTACACAGGCAGCCGCAGCGGAAACCTCAGCCACATCGGTACGAGCGGCCAGCAAAGGAAACGCGCATGAGCGACCTGGCGGCGGATGCCGGCGTGTGCGCACGCTATCGTGTGGTACACGAGACGCGCTACCAGTACCAGAGCACGGTCAGCCTGTCGCAGCAATACCTGCACCTGACGCCGCGCTCGTTTGCGTTCCAGGAAACCGAATCGCACGTGATCTGGTTCGACCCGGCCATCAACGACAGCAAGCATGGCACCGATTACTTCGGCAACCACACCCGGCACGTCGCGTTCTCCCAGCCCCACGAAAGCCTGCTGGTGCATGCGGAATCGACGCTCGCCCTGCGCCCGCGCCCCGGCCTGGCGCAGATCGCCGGCACCCTGCCCTGGGAAAGCGTGCGCGACATGATGGGAAAAGAAAAAAGCCCGGCCACGCTGGAAGCCTGCCGCTACCTGTATGCGTCGCCCCACGTCAGCCTGTTCCCGGAGCTGGAAGCCTACGCGCGCGCCAGCTTCGCACCCGCCAGGGCGCAACTCGACGCCGTGCTGGAATTGACCGACAGGATCTTCGACGATTTCGAGTTCGACAGCAAGGCAACCGACATTTCGACCCCGCTCGAACAGGTATTGCGCGGCCGCCGCGGCGTCTGCCAGGACTTTGCCCAATTGATGATCGGCTGCCTGCGCAGCATCGGCCTGCCGGCGCGCTACGTGAGCGGGTACATCCTGACCCACCCGCCGGCCGGCAAGCCGCGCCTGATCGGCGCCGACGCCTCGCATGCCTGGGTGTCGGTATTCTGCCCGGCGCTGGGCTGGGTGGATTTCGATCCGACCAACCGCTGCCTGGTGCAGGATGAGCACATCACGCTGGGCTGGGGCCGGGACTTCAGCGACGTCACCCCGATGCGCGGCGTGGTGCTGGGCGGCGGGGCGCAGGAGCTTGCCGTGCAGGTGACGGTGACGCCGTTGCCGCTGTTGCTATCGACCGAAACCGGCTGCTGATTCTCTCTACACCGCGGTGCTGGGTTGCTACAGACGGGCCAGCAGTTCGGCTTTCTTGGCGTCGAATTCGGCATCGGTCAGGATGTTGCGGCTGCGCAGGTCGGCGAGCTTGTCGATCATGGCGAAGATATCCATCGCGCTTGGGTTGCCGGTGTCGGCGGGCTGCGTTGGCGTTGCGGCCGGTATTTCCGCCGCTGGCGCCGGTGTTGCCGGTGTCGCCTGGCTGGATGTCGGCGCCTGCGCGATGCCATCGACCGACATGACGGGCAGGCGCTCGACGTCGATCAGGCCGTACTGGCTGTTGAAGCTGAGCGAGCCGCCATACGATTGCTGCTGCGAAAAGCCGCCGATCTGGTGGTCCAGGGTATCGTAGATCGTGACCTTGCCGTTCACTTCGATCGCCAGGCGGCGCGCCTGCGAGAAGTACGCGTAGCGCACGCCATTCTGGGCGCCGGTGCTGTCCGGCCAGCGCAGACCGGGGCCCCACCAGTCGGCCGAGCTGCCCGGCGCAGGCGCCACGAACAGGCTCGCACCGCTTGCGGGTGCCTCATTCCAACGTCCGCTATCCTGGCCGCCGGCAAAGCTGTTCTGCTGCTGGCCGCCCTGGCTTTGCGACTGAAAACTGCCGCTCCTGAGCAAGTCCGGCTGGGTTGCCACCAGCTGCGACAGCTCCGAGCACAGGTTGTTGATGCTGGCCTTGAGATTGTTGTTGAACATGTCCGACACCATCGTCATGCCGCCACTCATCCATTGGCCGGAGCCGGAGAATTCCTGATGGTTGAACTGGGCCATCCTGCCGTTGCCGTTGATGACCGAGTGCAGCATGCTGAGGACGGCGTCGGTGCTGAAGCCGTAGCGCCTGGCGATGTCGTCGATGACTTGTTGGCCGGCTGGGGATAGTTGCTGCATGATGGTTTCCTGGTGGTGGCGTTTTTGCTGCTGCAGCAGGGATGCTGAATGCGCGGCTCTTACCAGATGCATACTACCGCTTACGCGAGATCTGCGACAACACGCTCAACCCGGCCATATGGAACCGGGAGGTCTGCGTGGATCGTTTTCCATACGATTTCGTAGTCGACCTTGAAGTAGCCATGCGCGATGGCATTGCGCGTCTGCTACGCGAACGCCGGGGGGGCAACTCGGGGTGCCATGTCGCGAACTTTGGATAGTGCTTTTGGATGTTATTGCTGGCTTCACCCAGAATTTCCAGGTTACGGATCACTGCGTCTTGTATTAGTTCGTTCTAGAGAACAACGACTTCGTCGTCGTCCTTGGTATATCGATTGATCCGCTCGATCGCATCCAGCGTGTGCGCCAGACAATCGACCAAGCGCTGCTGGTCTTTCGTCATACCGGCACGGCTTGCGCAAGGACGCTTGCCCTGAATTTCTCCGGCAGCGCCTTCGGGGTCAGCACGTCGATTGGTACGCCCAGCAACTGCAGGAGCTCGTGGCGGATGGCGCCGATGTCAAACAGTGTGCTCTCTGGCGTGGGATCCACGAGCAGATCCAGGTCACTGTCTTCCGTGTCGCAACCTTGCGCCACCGAGCCAAACACTAGCGGGTTGCAGGCGTGATGACCCTCCACGCTCCTGCGAATCGCTTCCCGGTGGGTTTTGAATGCGGTGGATGGTTTCATGTTGGCGGTCGGCTGGATTGTCAATGTCCGTGAAGACTGTAGCACTGTGGCGCAACTGATTTAACGACTATATGGCTCTACCAAAGCAAACAGGTTGCCGACGATTTCAGCAAAATGTTACACCCGGGCCAAAAAGAATGCTCCCCGAAGCGAGCTTTTTGTAACAACCGCTTGATTTAATTTACGGTGTTATTCCCACACTAACCCGACAAGGGTAGAGGAATAAATAATTTATCTTCGAACACGAATCTTGTGCCATTGGGCGGTAATCAACCTAAAGCAACGGCCAGGAAAAGCGCCGCTGTGTGAGCGCACTATTCTTGGCATGGACAAGCGCGGCGAACTCCCAAAGCGCTTTCCGGTAACTCGGCGTCTAGTGGTATGGGATTTGGTCGAAATCGACAACCGGATCGCACCGTAACAGGGTAATCCCCCCATTTTTAGAGCGAGCTAAAAGTAGAGGTTAAGCGGCAAGGGCAAGCTTCTGTTTTGGTGATGCCGCGCATTGCCATGTTGGGTCGGTCGTGATTGTATGTCCACAGCCAGCGAGTGGCAAATTCCTGGATTTCGTCGAGCGTTTCAAAGAGATGGTGAGCCAGCCAATCGTAGCGTACGGTCCTGTTGTAACGCTCGACGTAAGCATTTTGCTGAGGCTGGCCTGGCTGGATGAAATCGATGCGGATTCCGCGCCTGGCGGCTCAGGCCAACGTCACGGCGCTAATGTACTCTGGGCCGTTGTCGCAGCGGATCGCATTTGGTTTGCCCCGCCATTCGATGATTCGGTCCAGCGATCTGATGACACGTTCGGATGGCAGCGAGAAATCGACCTCGATTCCCAAGCCCTCTCGATTGAAATCATCGATGACGTTAAACAGGCGGATGCTGCGTCCGTCGGCAAGCTGGTCATGCATGAAGTCCATCGACCAGCTCTGGTTGATTGCAGTCGGCACAGCCAATGGCAGCGGCTTCTCGCGCACCAGGCGGTGGCGCGGCTTGATTCGCATATTCAGCTCGAGTTCACGGTAAATCCGGTAAACCCTTTTGTGGTTCCATTTGAAATCTTTGACATTGCGCAGGTACAGGAAGCACAGCCCGAAGCCCCAATTGCGCTGGTTGTTCGTCAGCCGTGCCAGCCAATCAGCAATGACGCCGTTTTCTGCATCCAGCTTGGCCTTGTACCGGTAGCAGGTTTGGCTGATGCCGAATGCCTGGCAGGCCAACTTGACCGTGGCTAACCGCTCCGTCACGGCCCGCTGCGCCATCTCCCGCCGCTGAGATGGCGCTACCACTTTTTTGCGAGGGCCTCGGCGACAATTTCGGCCTTCAGGCGCTCCTCGGCATACATCTTCTTGAGGCGCCGGTTCTCGTCCTCCAGTTCCTTCATACGGGCCATCAGGGACGCATCCATGCCGCCGAACTTGGTGCGCCACTTGTAGAACGTGGCGTTGCTGATGCCGTGTTCGCGGCACAACTCCGGGACCGGGCTGCCGGCTTCGGCCTGTTTGAGGATGGCGATGATCTGGCTGTCGGTAAAACGGGACGTCTTCATGTAGAGCTTTCTGTCTTAAGTAGAAAATTCTACTTCTAAACGCGCTCTTTTTGTGGGGGCATTACCCTAGCTCCATTCTTTCAAATGTTAGAGCCTCAACCAAGTCAGCGAAGTATAGATAGCGACTGAGCCGCTATTCAAAGCAAGCACAGTTTTGGAAGTGCTGATATGATGCTATGCTTAACTAAGTTCAAAATCGAAAGAAAATGTGATGATGCATACTTCTAAAAATTTTACGGTGGATTTTTCCGATGATGGGGGCGACGTTGAACTTCCACTGGATGCGCTCGTACTTTCAGATCGGGCTTCCCAAGAGTTGGCTAGCACCTACCTCAGCTTAGCACGGAGTAAAAAAAGTATCGCACAAAAAGTAAAGGCTGTACGAGGAATGAAAGCGGCCGAGCGGAGTCTCTACAGCGATATGGGAATTTGGAAGATTTTAAAAGAAGGGATAAATATAGAGGGTGCTGTTCGTATCAGCCCGTCGGAGATTGATGAGTTCACAGAAATTCTTACTCCAGTCGATAGCGATGGAAATACTTCGCAAAAATCTGGTCTATCAAGAGAACTAGCTGTGAATCTTTTGCGAACATTTGGCTCATTTTCCGGTGACAATTTTACATTTAGGAATGAGCGTTATTATTTCTTATTTCCTGCTGTTAAAATTGAAAAGTGTGCGAGACTAACCTCGATAAACGATTTTGTTATAACCGCCCTTGATGCTGGCGAATTCATAAAATCACTATGTGAGCATTATAATAAAATCGACCAAGTTTTTAACCTCTATCGCGCGACAGTGCGTAATGAATTTGTTTCTGAGATTTCGAAAAATAAAAACCAGTTTATTAATGATATTGTTGATAAGATCTCGCCCAAGCGTATAGCTGCAATACGTGAGAAAATATTGTCTGGAGCACATGATACCGGCCACGCGCCAGCAGACGAAATGTTTTCAGATCAGTGGGAGTCTGCGTTAGTTGAGCTCGAACATCTCCGCAATATCGTGGAGGATTATGCCCACAACGACTCGGCTATTACGCACTTAAGTGCCTTCATAGCTCGAAAAGGGCCGCTCTTGTCTCACGCCAAGATCGTGTTTGGTTTCGATATTGATATGATAGTCAATCGGCATTTTCAAATAGAAATGCCCGTAGTACTAAAGAAAATTACTTTAGGACTGCTGGATGCAAAAATGAACATACTTGCGTTTTTGCAGAATATTCTACAGATATGTGCAAACGTAAATTTCTTGGATCCAGACTATCCGGGCAGCTTGGTTTTTGAACAAGATATTGTAAGGAATATTAAAAATACGAATCCGGAGGCGTTCGAGAGATTCAAAGCTGCACAAGAGGAAATTGGCATCAAATTGGCTGGCGAAGGCCTTCTTGGCGAGCTTGACGTGATTGTTGGAATCTTCCTTGATATTTTACTAGACAAAGGGAACGTCTCTTATTTAAGAATCGCGGAGCAAGGCCTTTATAGCGGCAACTTCAACTCAGCTGACATATCTATTCCAAGTGAACTTTCGAATGCATTAGACATCTTTAGACACTTCTTTTCTCTTCTCGATACCTTTATCGAAACTTGTGAGCAGATGGAGGAAAAAAAGAGAGTAAAGAAGCATAAAAAAGGACTGGAGTATATTAGCAATGCACGGCATGTACGTATCAAACAAAAGGCATACGCGCGTCTCATTCGACTGTACAGAGAGGAAAACGATCCTGCAGTAATGATTAAAACAGCGCAAAATGCGTTAAATCATGTGCTATCGCGAGGATATGATGCAGACAAGGATGTCTTGCACATAATGAGCGTGAATTATGGAGGTGCATTAACAGGCTTTATTGCGAAACAGGTTTTTCTCCAAAGCCTGAACAAGGGGCAAGTGTTGGCTAATGCTGCAGCCGTTATATATTCTTTATACGATGTGCGCAATGCAAATTCATTTGTAAAACTTGCGGAATATCCTTTCTCACGCTTGATTGCAGATGAAACTATGCCGGAAATAGTCAGGAAAGAATTCGCCAAGAAAAATTGGCTTCTAATATTTGATGACAATACGAACAGTGGAGAAACCTTGGACAATATTCGCAAGCTTGCGAAAGAAACAAGTTTCTTTGGACGGATTGATATGTTCCCATGCCGCGCAAGTTACAATGTAGAAAATTTTAAAAGCAGTCTAAGTGACCACCAAAAGTTAGCGATGATTGCAACGTCAGCGTTAGAAGTCAGGCGCTGCCGTGTTAACTCAGAAAATATTAGATATAAGGAATTGTTTGGAACAATTGTAGGGCGACGAGTCTGGGATTTGGTTTTCGGTGCAAGAAAACAGGATATTGGTCGTCAAGACGGTTTCGCACTTCAGTCTTGATGAAGTAACTTCACAGGCTCTGCCGGACACGGACCAGGCAGAGTTCGCTTTACTGCAAAAAAATAGAATGACATCATTTTTTTCTGATTCAACGCTTTCGCCATTAGCTGCAAATGCTATCCCATCAGCATCAGTCCAAGTTGTAACTGGATCGATCCAGAATATTCGTTGTGGCGGCAGCACCACGGCATTCGCCAGTTTCAGAGCTGCCAGATACTCTTGGACCAGCTGACTTGTGTGCTCTGGATTCACCAATCGATACCTGCGTCTGTCGGGCAGGAATGCTGAAGCTAGGCGTTAGCCTTGAACATGCCAGGGTCACTTGTGGAGCCCTCGCCCTGCACAAAATTCTTGGGTCAAAACACGTCGAAGGACTGAATCAAAAAGTTGGCAAAAAGCGTCGTAGGTCACAAAACGGCTGAGTTTGTTTTTGGAACAGCTGAAACGGTCCGGCACCTTGCCCCTCAAGCACAACCAGCAGAATAACGGTCAGGCTAAGTTAATGTTGACATTTTAAAACAATCGCCGTTCGGAATTGATGCCTTAACAATAACTGCGGATGATAATCTGGTCCCTTATCTTCCTATCGACTGATAGCCGACCAGTATGGCTGTACTACTCGGCCCAGTCCTCGAGAAATTCGTGTGGAAACGTCGATTTTGACGTCATTTTTCCCCGAAGATTGAAGTGTTAAGCGAATTCGTTACCATCATCGGGTGCGGCGGAGAAAGATGGCACCGACAGGCCCAGATGGTACGCGGCTGAAGTGACACAATTGTCGATGCCATCAAAATATGACGTTTTATGCTGCCAAGGTCTGCCACTGAAGAATAGAATGCCAGCCCCTGAGTCAGGGGCTGGCTTTATCTTGAATGCACGAGTTTGCCGGCTAGTGCCGACTCGGAAATCACTCCCACTCAATCGTCGCCGGCGGCTTCCCCGAAATATCATAAACAACGCGATTGATCCCGCGCACCTCATTGATGATCCGGTTCGACACCTTGCCCAGCAACTCATGCGGCAAATGCGCCCACTGCGCCGTCATGAAGTCCAGCGTCTGCACCGCGCGCAGCGCGACCACGTATTCATAGGTACGGCCATCGCCCATCACGCCCACCGACTTCACCGGCAGGAACACGGCAAATGCTTGCGACGTCGCCTCGTACCAGTTGATCGGCGCCTTGCCGGCATCGATGCCCGGCACCATCGGCGAGGCGAACGGCGTGTTGCGCAGCTCTTCGATGAAGATCGCATCCGCCTCGCGCAGCATGTCCGCATACTCGCGCTTGACTTCGCCCAAGATACGCACGCCCAGGCCCGGGCCCGGGAAGGGGTGACGGTAGACCATGTCGTGCGGCAGGCCCAGGGCCACGCCCAGCTTGCGCACTTCGTCCTTGAACAGTTCGCGCAGCGGCTCCAGCAGTTGCAGGTTCAGGGTGTCCGGCAGGCCGCCCACGTTGTGGTGGCTCTTGATGGTCTGGCCCTTCTTGCCCTTGCCGGCCGATTCGATCACGTCCGGGTAGATCGTGCCCTGCGCCAGCCATTTGGCGCTGGTCAGCTTGCCCGATTCGGCCTGGAACACTTCGACGAATTCGCGGCCGATGATCTTGCGCTTGGCCTCGGGGTCGGTCACGCCGGCCAGGTGGCCGAGGAACTGGTCGGAGGCGTCGATGCGCAGCACCTTGACGCCGAGGTTCTTCGAGAACATGTCCATCACCATCTTGCCCTCGTCCTTGCGCAGCAGGCCATGATCGACGAATACGCAGGTCAGCTGGTCGCCGATGGCGCGATGGATCAGGGCCGCAGCCACGCTGGAGTCGACGCCACCGGACAGGCCCAGGATGACTTCGTCGCTGCCGACCTGGGCGCGGATCTTCTCGACCGCTTCGCCGATGTAGTCCGGCATGTTCCAGTCGCTCTTGCAGCCGCAGATCTCGTGCACGAAGCGGCCGATGATGGCTTCGCCCTGGGTGGTGTGGGTGACTTCCGGGTGGAATTGCAGCGCGTAGAAGCCGCGCTCTTCGTCGGCCATGGCGGCGATCGGGCAGGATGGCGTTGAGCCCATCAGCTTGAAGCCGGGCGGCATGTCCAGCACCTTGTCGCCGTGGCTCATCCAGACCTTCAGCATGCCGTGGCCTTCGTCGGTGACGAAGTCGTTGACGCCGTTCAGCAGTTTGGTGTGGCCACGTGCACGCACTTCGGCATAGCCGAACTCGCGGACCTTGCCGTTCTCGACCTTGCCGCCGAGCTGGGCCGCCATGGTCTGCATGCCGTAGCAGATGCCGAGCACCGGCACGCCGAGTTCGAACACGGCTTGCGGGGCGCGCGGTGAGTCGCCTTCCAGCGTCGAGTTGTGGCTGCCGGACAGGATCACGCCGGAGGCGCCGTATTCGCGCACGAAGTCTTCGCCGATGTCGTGGGGATAGACTTCCGAGAACACGCCGGCATCGCGTACGCGGCGGGCGATCAGTTGGGTGACCTGGGAACCGAAGTCGAGGATGAGAATTTTCGAGTGCATGTAGTCTTTTCGATGGCAAATACGAAAACGCGGCCGCTGGGGCCGCGTTTGGGGATTTTATTCCGTGCGGTAGTTCGGCGCTTCCTTGGTGATCTGCACGTCGTGCACGTGCGATTCGCGCATGCCGGCCGAGGTGATCTCGACGAATTCCGCTTTCTCGCGCAGTTCTTCGATGGTGGCGCAGCCGCAATAGCCCATCGACTGGCGCACGCCGCCGACCATCTGGTAGATGATCGCCAGCACGCTGCCCTTGTAGGCGACGCGGCCTTCGATGCCTTCCGGGACGAACTTCTCGGTCTTGGCCGAGGCTTCCTGGAAGTAGCGGTCGGCCGAGCCTTCGGCCATCGCGCCCAGCGAACCCATGCCGCGGTAGGACTTGTAGCTGCGGCCCTGGAACAGGATCACTTCGCCCGGCGCTTCTTCGGTACCGGCGAACATCGAGCCCATCATGACGGCGTGAGCGCCGGCGGCCAGTGCCTTCGAGATGTCGCCCGAGAAGCGGATACCGCCGTCGGCGATGCAGGGCACGCCGGTGCCGGCCAGCGCTTCGGCCACGTTGGAGATGGCGGTGACTTGCGGCACGCCGACGCCGGCGACGATACGGGTGGTGCAGATCGAGCCCGGGCCGATGCCGACCTTGACCGCGTCGGCGCCGGCTTCGACCAGCGCCAGTGCCGCCGCTGCAGTGGCGATGTTGCCGCCGATGACGTCGACGTGCGGGAAATTGGCCTTGATCCAGCGGACGCTGTCGAGGATGCCTTGCGAGTGGCCGTGGGCGGTGTCGACCACCAGCACATCGACGCCGGCTTTCACCAGCAGCTCGACGCGTTCCTTGTCCTTGTCGCCCACGCCCACGGCGGCGCCGACCAGCAGCTTGCCTTGCGCATCCTTGGAGGCGTTCGGGTGCTCGTGCGACTTCAGGATGTCCTTGACGGTGATCAGGCCGTTCAGCTCGAACTTGTCGTTGACGACCAGCACGCGCTCGAGGCGGTGCTTGTTCATCAGGCGCTTGGCTTCGGCCGTGTCCGCGTCTTCATTGACGTAGACCAGCTTTTCGCGCGGGGTCATCTTGGTGCGCGTCTCGGCGTCCAGGTCTTCTTCGAAACGCAGGTCGCGGTTGGTGATGATGCCGACCACTTGCTTGCCCTCGACGACCGGGAAGCCGCTGAAACCGTGCTGGTGCTGGAGCGCGATCACGTCGCGGATCTTCATCGTCGGCGGCACCGTGATCGGGTCGCGCAGCACGCCGGCCTCGAAACGCTTGACGCGCGCCACTTCGCGAGCCTGGTCGCTTGGCCTCAGGTTCTTGTGGATGATGCCGATACCGCCCTCTTGCGCCATCGCGATCGCGAGGCGGGCTTCGGTGACGGTGTCCATCGCGGCGGAAATCACCGGGATGTTGAGCGACAAATTCCGGGTCAGCTTGGTGCGCAGGGACGTGTTGGCCGGGAGTATGTTCGAGTAGGCCGGGACGAGCAGCACGTCATCGAAGGTGAGTGCTTTCTGAAGAAGACGCATAGTGTATTTCCTATAGGCGCAAAAGCGAATTATACAGAAAGTCTTGACTGTCTTCCCGGAGCCCTTAAAAAATAGCTGATGCCTCTTGGCAAGCTCTATGCTTGCGCATCGATTGACACTGCCGCGGAAACATGGCGAAATCGAAGCTTAACGTAAGGAAACATCATGACTCGACTTTGGCGACGCGCCCTCTTCACAGGTGCCCTGATGCTGCTCGCACAGCTGGCCCCGCAGCTGGCCCATGCTCAATATTCCTGGATCGACGCCAAGGGTACGCGCATGTTCTCGGATCGGCCGCCACCGCCGGGCACGCCCGCGGCGCGCATCCTGAAGGGTCCGCGCGTCCTGGCGCCGGCGCCGGCCATGGCCGATGCCGGCACCGGCAAGCCAGACAGCCCAGCCGCCAAGCCGAAAGCGCCGCCGAGCCTGGCCGAGCAGGACGCCGCCTTCCGTCAGCGCCAGCTCAAGCGCGAGGAGGACGCGCGCAAGGCGCAGACCACCGCCGAGCAGAAGGCCGCGCTGGAAGAGCGCTGCGCGAGCGCGCGCCAGGCAGAGCGGCTGGTGAACAGCGGGGTGCGGGTGAGTGGCGTGGACGCCAAGGGTGAGCGCTACTTTTTGACGGATGAGGACAAGGCGCGCAGGGCCGCGGTGGCGCGGCGGGCGTTGCTGGATTGCCGTTGAAGCCCATGCTGCGTCGTCCCTGCGAAGGCAGGGACCCAAGTTTCGTGTGCTGTCGAAACGAATGCAAACTTGGGTCCCCGCCTTCGCGGGGACGACGAGCGTATGCTAACGATGAACCTGAGGCGCTCGCAACTACGCCGCCGCCTTCTTCACCGCCCGCTTCCGCCGCGAATCCTTCGGATCCGCCACCAACGCCCGATAGATCTCGATCCGATCGCGCTCGCGCAACACCGTATCGAGCGTCTTCTTCTTGCCGTAGATGCCCACCGGCTGGGTCACCAGGTTAATGTCCGGGAAGCTGGCCAGCACCCCGCTGCCCTCGATCGCCTGCCCGATGGTGGTGCCGGGTGGCACGCGCATCGGGCGGATGTACTCGCTCTGCGGCGTGGCGTACACCAGGTAGACCTGGAGTTCCGGCGCCGCCGCGGCGACATCAGCCATATACGACCTCGGCGCGCTTGCAGAAGGAGTCGACCATGGTGTTGGCGATCATGCCAAACACCGGGCCGACGATCTGTTCCAGGATGATGCTGGAGAACTCGTACTGCATGTCGAACTCGATCTTGCAGGCATCCGCGCGCAGCGACTTGAAGTTCCAGGTCGCTTCCAGCATCTTGAAGGGGCCGTCGACCAGGTGCATCTTCATCTGGGTCGGGCGCTGGTTGTGGTTCTGGGTGGTGAAGCTCTGCTTCACGCCATGGAAATTGATTTGCAGGCAGGCGACCAGCTTGTCGTCGGTGCGTTCCAGCAGCTTGACGCCGCTGCACCATGGAAGGAACTTGGGATAATCTTCGACCTTCGCCACCAGATCGAACATCTGCTCGGCGCTATACCCTAAGAAAACTGATTTGTGCACTACTGCCATAGATCAACCGTTTGTTATGATGTTGTTTTGCGCTGTGTAGAGGATGAGCCCGTGGGGTGATCCCTAGCGCGACAACAGTAGTTTAACCGACGCGCGGATTTTAGCTATTTCATGAGCATTGTTGATAATAAGAAAGCGTTTTTCGACTACTTCATCGAGGACCGTTACGAAGCCGGCCTGGTGCTGGAAGGTTGGGAAGTCAAGGCCATCCGCGATGGACGGGCCCAGATCAAGGAAGCCTACGTGGTGGTGCGCGATGCCGAGCTGTTCCTGTTCGGCGCGCACATCAGCCCGCAGAGCTCGGTCTCGGGCTGGAGCCATCCGGAAGCCCTGCGCACCCGCAAGCTGCTGCTGCACAAGGCCGAGCTCGAGAAGCTGGTCGGCAAGGTCGACCGCTCCGGCTATACGCTGGTGCCGCTCAACCTGCACTTCAAGGGCGGCCGCATCAAGTGCGAAGTCGGCCTGGCCAAGGGCAAGAAGCAGCACGACAAGCGCGACACCGAACGCGACCGAGATGCCAAGCGCGAGGTGGACAAGGCGATGAAGCAGAATCGCCGATAAGCAAAGTTGGTGCTAATGGTAGGGTGGGCACCCCGTGCCCACCCTACCTAATCAGGCCACAACGGTTTTACTGCGCCCGGCAAACCCCGCCAGCTGGCAAGCCATGAAACTCGCCACCAATCCCACCGTTACCCCGCAAGCCAGCTTGAAGGCACTGCCGAACAACAGCGGCGCCACCAGGCCCGACATCAGCGCGAACGACATCATCTGGATAAACGCCAGCATCGACGAGGCCAGTCCGCGGTTTTCCGGGAACAGGCCCAGCGCCGCCACCTGGATCGCCGGCATCGCCACCGCCAGGCCGAAGGTGTAGACCATCAGCGGCAGCACCGCCCACGGCACCGCCACCTGGTCGCCGGCCAGCGCCGTGTAGCCGACGTTGAGCACGCAGGCCAGCGCCATCAGGCCATAGCCGAGACGGCGCATGGTCGCCGGCGCGATCTTGGCGGCGCGCTTGCCGCCCCAGGCCGAACCGATCACCATGCCGCTGATCAGCGGGATGAACATCCAGGCGAAGGCGGTCTCCGGCAAATGCAGGATCTCCATCACGAAGTTGGCGGCCGAGCCGATGTAGAGCGAGAGTCCGCCGAAGGCCAGGCCGACGGCCAGCGACAGCAGCAGGAACTGCGGGTGGCGCAGCACCTTGAGGTAGTTGCGCGCGATCGCCACGCCGTGGAAGGCATGGCGCTTTTCGCGCGGCAGGCTTTCGTCCAGCAGCTTCCACGAGGCCAGCAGCATGGTCGCGCCGAACAGGGCCAGGAAGATGAAGGTCGCGCGCCAGCCGAAGGCCACGTGCAGCCAGCCGCCCAGCACCGGGGCGATGGCCGGTGCCAGGCCGAACACCATCATGATGTGGGACATGATGCGCTGGGCGTCGGCGCCGCTGAAGCGGTCTTGCACGATGGCCTGGCCGATCACCGAGCCGGCGCCGGCCGAGAGGCCCTGGAGCGCGCGGAAGAACAGCAGCCAGCCAAAGGTTGGCGCCATCGCCGCCCCGGCGGAGGCCATCGTGTAGACCGCCAGCGCCACCAGGATCACCGGACGCCGCCCGAAGGAATCGGACAGGGTGCCGTAGAACAGCATCATGAAGGCGAAGGTGAACAGGAAGACGCTCAGGGTCTGCTGCACCGCCACCGGACCGACGTCGAACGCGCGCCCGATCGCGGGGAACGAGGGCAGATAGGTGTCGATCGCCAGCGCGCCCACCATCCCCAGGCAGGCCAGGATCACCGTCAACAATCTTTGCATTGCAATGCCTTTCAAAAACTCGGCACTGCACCATGCAACGGCCGAAGGACGAGATTGTAGCGACAAACGCGTCCCTGGTCGGAGAAGCCGTTAAAACGGCGGGCTTACACAGGGCATTTCAAGGGTGGTACAGCGACATGCCGAAGCGCTCGGTGCGCGGCATCCAGTTGCCCTGGTAGTCGGCCGACACCAGCACCCGCTCGGCGCGGCCGACCAGCAGCTTGCGCGGCACCAGGCCGATCACGCGCGAGTCGGCGCTGTTGTCGCGGTTATCGCCCAGCATCAGGTACTCGCCCTGGGGCACGATCACCGGCCCGAAGGTGTTCGGCGCCACCACCCCGGGCAGCAGCTGGATGTGGCGGCTGCCGTCCTGCTTGCCGTCCAGGGTTTCGGCCAGCTGCAGCGCCGGCAGCGCGGTGCCGTCCACCGAATCCATCGCTTCGCGCACCAGCTTGTAGTCGGCGCCCTTGCCGTTGATGTAGAGGCGCTCGTTGCGCATCTCGACCACGTCGCCGGGCAGCGCCACCAGGCGCTTGATCAAGAGGATGCCGTCGCGCGGCGAGCGGAAGGTGACGATGTCGCCGCGCTGCGGCTCGCCGAGGCGCGCCAGCACCATGTCGGTGAGCGGCAGCTTGAGGTCGAAGGCCAGGCGGTTGACCAGCACCACGTCCCCTTCCAGCAGGTTCGGGTGCATCGAGGCCGAGGGGATCGGATTCCAGTCGGCCACCGCGGTGCGCAGCACGCCGAACAGGACCAGGAAGGCGACAAAGCCTTTGTTGTTGCGCACCCAGTTTTTCACCGCAGGACTCCTTCGTTGTTATAGTTCAAACGAAGTTATACGCGGTATTGATGGGTGGATGCTTAGTCGAAGATTAAGGGGTAATACATACATGACCCTACCCGCGATGCATTCGTCACCTAATGCGGCGACCTGGCCGGCTTGAAGGTGTACCAGCACCCCACCAGCACCGGCACCGCCAGCGCTGCCACCGACACCAGGTCCCACACGCCGTCGCCCACCAGCGCGACCAGCAAGCCAACCACGGTCAGGATGCCGAGCACGATCGGCATGCCCCAGATGGCGCGCTTCGATTGCATCACGACTTCCCGCCGCGTGCCAGCGCCGGCGCGCCGACGGCGGCATCAGCGGCACCGGCTGCCTGCCCGGCCGCCGCCCGCGCCGCGCGTCCGCGCTTGAGCCACAGGTACAAGCCGCTGCCCAGCACCACGATGGTGGCGACGTCGAGCAGCGCCCACAGGAACTGCAGCCCGGCCCCGCCGTAGTCGCCGAAGTGCAGCGGCTGCGAGATCAGCAGCGCCTTCAGGTACCAGGGCAGCTGGCGGCGGTCGGTGATGCGGGCGGTCTGGGCGTCCACCAGCACCGGCTTGTACAGGCGCGACGTCAGCGCCTGGTCGCCGTGCATGTAGACGCCGTAATGGTGCGGGCTGGCGAAGGGCGTGCCGGGGAAGGCGACGAAGCCCACCTTCATGCCGGGCTCGGCGGCTTCGGCGCGCGCGATGGTGGTCTGCATCGAGGCCAGTTTGGTCGGGGCCGGCTGGCCCTGGTAGGGCCGGGTCATCTCGGCGATTTCCGTGAACTGCCAGACCTTGAGCAAGACGTCGGCCAGGGTGTTGATCACGCCGGTGGTGCCGACCACCAGCGCCCATACCAGGGTGACGATGCCGAGCAGGTTGTGCATGTCGAGCCAGCGCAGGCGCGCGGTGCGGCCATGGCGCACGGTGCCGAAATCGAGCTTGCGCATGAAGGGCGCGTACAGCACCACCCCGGAGACGATCGCCACCAGCAGCAGCAGGCCCATGAAGCCGAGGAAGAGCTTGCCCCAGATGCCGGCGAACAGGTCCACGTGCAGGTGGAACATCAGGGACATGAAGCCGCCGCCTTCGATCGGCGGTTCGGCGATGAACTTCGCGGTGCGCGCATCGATGGCGATGGATTTGAATTGTTCGTCGTTCGGATGGTCGCCCAGGGTCAGGTTCCAGATCGCCGGCTCGTCGAGCTCCTGCGACATGTACATCATGATCTTGTTGGGATACAGCGCCTTGGCGGCCGCGATGACCTGGTCGAGGTCGGCGCGCGGCGTGTCGGCGGGCATGCTCGGGGCCTCGACGTCGTTGCCGAGCAGGTGGCCGATCTCGTGGTGGTAGATCAGCGGCAGGCCGGTCAGGCACAGCAGCAGCATGAAGACGGTGCAGACCAGGCTGCTCCACTTGTGGATCCAGGACCAGCGGCGGACGTTGACGGGAGACATGGGGACAGAGAAATCGGATGAGACCAGATAATAATAGTTCTCATTTACGAGAGCAAGAGCGTCCGAGTATAATGAGAATTATTCTCATCAACAAGAAGAATTGCAATGAAGAACTCCGACTTCACCATCTCCCTCACCCCGATCGCGCTGGGCGCACTGCTGCTGGCCGCCGGTGCCGCGCAGGCGCAGGCCGACGCCACGGCCACCGCCCAGGCCAACGCACAGGGCACCCCGGTCGCCACCGTGGTGGTCAGCGCCTCCGCCGATGCCTCGGCCCAGGGTCTGCCGTCGAGCTATGCCGGCGGCCAGGTGGCGCGCGGCGGCCGCATCGGCCTGCTGGGCAATGTCGACATCATGGACACGCCCTTCAACGCCACCAACTACACCCAGGCGCTGATCCAGGAACAGCAGGCGCGCAGCGTGGCCGACGTGGTGCAGAACGATCCGGCCGTCCGCGTGGCGCGCGGCTTCGGCAACTACCAGGAGCTGTACGTGATCCGCGGCTTTGCCGTCAACTCGGACGACATGGCGTATAACGGTTTATACGGTTTGCTGCCGCGCCAGTTCGTGGCCTCGGAACTGCTCGAGCGCGTCGAAGTCTTCCGCGGCGCCAACAGCTTCGTCAACGGCGCCGCGCCGGGCGGCGGCGGCATTGGCGGCATGATCAACCTGGTGCCCAAGCGCGCACCGAATGCGCCGCTCAACCAGGTGACGGTGGGCGTGGAAAGCGGCGGCCAGGCCTACGCCAGCTTCGACCTCGCGCGCCGCTTCGACAACAACCGCGGCGGCATCCGCATCAACGCCGCGCGGCGCGATGGCGACACCGCGGTCGACCGCGAGTCGCGCGAGCTGAATTTGTTCTCGGTGGGCCTCGACTACCGCGGCGACAACTACCGCTTGTCGGCCGACGTCGGCTTCCAGGAGCACCAGCTGGACAACGCACGCCCGAGCGTCACCGTGGGCGCCGGCCTGGCGGTCCCGTCGGCACCTGACGCCGACAGCAACTTCGCCCAGCCCTGGACCCACTCCAACGAGCGAGACACCTTCGGCACCCTGCGCGCGGAAGTGGACCTGGCGCCGAACCTGGTCGGCTGGGCCGCCTTCGGCGCCCGCAACGGCAGCGAGTTCAACGCCCTGGCTTCGCCAACCACCACGGACAACGCCGGTAACGCGACCATGACGCGCTTCGACAACACCCGCTACGACCAGAGCCGCACCGGCGAGATCGGCGTGCGCGGCAGCTTTTATACCGGCAGCGTCAAGCACACCGTGAGCGCCAGCGCCTCGGCCTACGAGCAAAAGTCGCGCAACGCCTATGGCATGGGCGACTTCAGCGGCTGGACCACCAATTTGTACCGCCCGGTCGACGTGGCGCCACCCTCGCCCACCTTCTTCACTGGCGGCAGCATGGATGCGCCGCTGATCACGCATAAATCCATCCTGGGCAGCTATGCCATCGCCGATTCGCTGTCCTTCCTGAACGACAGCCTGCTGGTGACGGTCGGTGCGCGCCATCAGCGCATCAAGGATTACGGCTACGACTACAACAGCGGCGTCCAGACCTCGGGCTATGACAAGAGCAAGGTGACGCCGGTGGCCGGCATCGTCTACAAGCCGCTGAAGAATGTCTCGGTGTACGCCAACTACATCGAAGCGCTGCAACAGGGCCCGGTGGCGGCGGGCGTCAACATCTCGCCAGGCCAGCAGGGCCAGGTGTTCGACCCTTACGTCTCGCGCCAGAAGGAAATCGGCGTCAAGTATGACAGCGGCAAGCTGGGCATGACGGCGGCGCTGTTCACGACCTCGCAACCCTCGGCCTACATCGAGAACGGCGTCTTCGGCGTGTTCGGCGAGCAGCGCAACCGCGGCCTGGAACTGTCGGTGTTCGGCATGCCGGCCAAGGGCCTGCGCCTGCTGGGCGGCCTGACCCTGCTGGACGCCGAGCAGCGCAAAACCGCCGGCGGCGTCAACCAGGGCAAGGATGCGATCGGGGTGCCGGACACCCAGCTCAACATCGGCGCGGAGTGGGACGTGCCCCAGGTGAGCGGCCTGTCGCTCAACGCGCGCACCTTGTACACGGCCAAGCAGTATGCCGATGCGGCCAACAGCCAGCAACTGCCGTCTTGGACGCGACTGGACATTGGCGCCAGCTACCTGACCCGCGTGGCGGAGCGCGACCTGACCCTGCGCGCGCGTGTCGACAACGTGACGGACCGCAGCTACTGGGCGTCGGCGGGCGGGTATCCCGGGTATGGATACCTGGTGCTGGGTTCGCCGCGCACGGTGAGTTTATCGGCGAGCGTGGATTTTTAAGCGTTGCATTGATCCACGGTGGGGCTGAACGCGTGGACAGCAGCGCTGTCCACGCGTTCAGGCGCCATATGAACATACGCCATCATCACCCCAACGCAATCTGCGTCGCCACCCCCACCCACACCGCCAGCACCACCAGCGCCAGATAAGCCGCATACGCCCCCAGCGCAGGCCCGCGCTCGCCATCCTGGCGGCTGCGCATCAAGTAATACGGAATCGCCCCCGGCGTGAACGCCACCACCGCCACGCTCAGCCAGCGCGAGCGCGCATAGCGGCGCGCATCGCTGTCGGCGCAATACCACAGGAAGCACAGGTAACTGACGGCCAGCCCCACCAGCAGGTGCAGCCCGGCCACGCTTTCCGCATTGCCCGCCACGCCGCCACCCTGCTCCAACAGCCCGGCCGCCGCCATCAGCAACCATACCCAGAACACCGTGCGCGTATGGCTCATCGTGACCCCTTGCTGAACGGAAAGACATCAGTCTAAGGAATCCGCCGTATCGGGCTTTGGCTACCGTCAGGGCCTGGCGAGGGTCCGACGCTTGACTTCGCCGCCTATTTTTGGGTCTTGACGATCTGCAGCGCGCTGGCGATCAAGCCGCTCATGTCGCCCAGGTTGGCCGGCACGATAATTGAATTGTTGGTCTTGGCCAGCTTGCCGAAGGCGTCGACATAGTGCTCGGCCACGCGCAGGTTGACGGCGTCCACGCCGCCGGGACTCCTGATCGCATCGCCGACCTGGCGCAGCGCGGCGGCGCTGGCGTCGGCCAGGGCCACGATCGCGGCAGCTTCGCCCTGGGCGCGGTTAATGGCCGCTTGGCGCTCGCCCTCCGAGCGCAGGGTCGCCGCCTCGCGTTCGCCGCTGGCGATGTTGATCTGCTCCTGGCGCCGGCCTTCCGAGGCCGCGATCAGCGCGCGCTTTTCCCGCTCGGCCGTGATCTGGCGCTGCATCGAATGCAGGATCTCGGCCGGCGGCGTCAGGTCCTTGATTTCGTAGCGCAGCACCTTCACGCCCCAGTTGGCGGCCGACTCGTCGATCGCGTTGACGATGGTGGTGTTGATGTGGTCGCGCTCCTCGAAGGTCTTGTCCAGCTCCATCTTGCCGATGACGGAACGCAGCGTGGTCTGGGCCAGCTGGGTGATCGCCTGGATGTAGTTGGAGGCGCCGTAGGACGCGCGCATGGCGTCGGTGACTTGGAAATACAGGATGCCGTCCACCTGCAGCTGGGTGTTGTCCTTGGTGATGCAGACCTGGGGCGGGACGTCGAGCGGGATCTCCTTCAGCACGTGCTTGTAGGCGATGCGGTCGACGAAGGGCACCACGATGTTGAGGCCCGGCGCCAGCGTGGCGTGGTACTTGCCGAGGCGCTCGACGACCCAGGCGTGCTGCTGGGGCACGACGTTGATGGTCTTGAACACGAAGACCAGGGCGATGATGAAGATGACCAGCGCGACCGTACCGAATGAAAATGCCATGATGTCCCTGATGTGATGGATTATAAGTTTGCAAGCACCAGCCGGCTGCCCTGCACCTCGACGATGCGGAACTCGCCGGCGCGCGCCGTGGCACCCTGGCCCAGCTCCACGTCCCACAGTGCGCCGCGGTACATCACGCGCGCACGGCCGTTGTCCCAGGCGGGCACCGCCACGTGTTCGCCGATGTCGAGGTTGACGTTGCGGTCGCGCGCGGCCTCGGTGCGGCCCGGACGTCCCAGGCGCGAACGGTGCAGCAGCCCGGTGGCCAGCACACCGACCACGCCGGCGACGATGGCCTGCAGCGCCAGTCCGGCCCCGGCAAGCGCGACCACGCCGCCGGCGGCCAGGCCGATCGCGATCATCAACAGATAAAAGGTCCCGGTGAACAACTCCAGGATCACCAGCACGCCGGCCGTCGCCAGCCATCCCACCCAGTCAGCCATGGTCTCCTCCCTTTTCAGAACATAAAAAACCCCCGCCTGCCGCGACGGCCGACGAGGGTCTCACTGCGCTGTGCACTGTCTCGGTCATGCCCAGTCGATGATGGTATGTGTGGCGTAAAGCATTGCATTCAGTTTAACGGGTTGGGGCGTCGAGTCAACACTTTAGTTGCATATTTGCAATCCCGGCGCTCGCAAGGCGCTATCATGCCATCTGCATGCAAGAAAGTTACCAAAAGCGCGGCCAACTTGATACTATTTGGCAACTTCAAATCCAGACCGACGCCGGCACATTCGCAGCGTGCCTTTTGCCCCCTGATTTCCCCGTGAAGATCCTGCGATGCTGACTGTAGCCAGCCTGTTCCTGGTGATGATGGCGCTGTCCGGCGTCATGCTGCTGGTGCTGTCGTCGCTGCTGCACAGCGATGCCCGGGGCATCCGCGAATGGATGGTGGCGAACGCGCTGGCGATGGCGGCGATGCCCCTGTTCGCGGCGCGCGGCCACATTCCCGACCTGCTGTCGATCGAACTGGCCAACATCCTGCTGATGGGCACCTCGGTCGCCATGTACGCCGGCTTCCGGCGCCACCTGGCGCGCAGCGTGCCCTGGCGCGCGCTGGCCGCCGGCGTGGGCGTGGGCCTGGCCGCCGTCGTCACGCTGCATTACGGGATCAACTCGATGCCGCTAAGGATCGTCGCGGCCTCCACACTGCACGCCGCCCTGTGTGTGGCGATGGGCGTGAGCGTGGCGCAATCGCTGCCGACGGCGCCGCACCGCTACCCCTATCTGTTCACGATCGTCGCCACCTTCGCCGTCGCCATCGGCATGCTCCTGCGCGCCGCGGCCTATGGCGGACAGGTGGCCGGCTGGCTGGCGCCGGTCGACGAGCCGGGGCTGAGCCTGGTCTTCTTCTCGGTCGGCACCCTGTCGATGCCGACCTTGAGCCTGGGCGCGCTGATGATGGCGAACGCCGACATCATCGCCCGCGCCACCTGGGCGGCCGACCACGACCACCTTACCGGCGCCCCCTCGCGCCGCGCCTTCTTCGCCTTCGCCGAAAGGGAGCGCCTGCGCGCGCTGCGCAAGTCGGTCCCGCTCTCGCTGCTGCTGTTCGACGTCGATTACTTCAAGCGCATCAACGACACCCATGGCCACGCGGTGGGCGACCGGGTGCTGGTGGAGATCGTCGAGCGCGCCACTGCGGTGCTGCGCAGCCGCGACGGCTGCGGGCGCCTGGGCGGCGAGGAATTCGGCGTGCTGCTGCCGGACACGCCCGCCGACGTCGCTCTGCAGGTGGCCGAGCGCCTGCGCGCCGCGCTGCAGCAGCATGGCACCGGCGGCGCCAAGGTCCCCTACACGGTCAGTATCGGCGTTGCCACCCTCGAGATCGGCGAGACGATCGCAGGCTTGCTGTCGCGCGCCGACCTGGCCCTGTACGCCGCCAAAGCGGCCGGCCGCAACCGGGTGCTGGCAGCGCAGCCCGGCTGGATGCAGTCGGAACGCCTGCAGGCATAAGCGCCGTCTTCAGTATTCCAGTTCGAAGCTCAGGCGCGTCGGCGGGCGCCGGTCATCCTTTCTTGGCGTGACGCGCCACGACGGCGCCGACGGCATCCTTGTCCGGCACGCTGCAAGCGCGCGTGCAGCGCTGGAAAGCCCCATCGCAAGCGGCGGCGCCTTCCATGCGGCGATGCTGGTAACCCGACCGTTCCAGCGAACCATTATCGCTTGAACGCATTTGCACCTGGGCGGTACGCGCATAAGGGTTCTTGTCCGGCGTGTCATTGGCGAGCAGGCCTTCCCGATCCTGCCGGGTCTTGGCACCGGCCAGGCACTGGCTCTTGTCGGAGGCGCACATCGATTTGCAGAAGGCTGGCTCGTCGGCGAAGCTGGTGCCCGCGACGCCGAGCAGGATCATTAATGCGGCAAAACGCTTCATATCGTCCTTGATGAATGCAGAGAGATTAATGACATATGCATGAAATATTTAACACCAGATCAGGTTTCATTACTATTTATATTTGAGCCTGCCTCGATCGATGCGGTTTCTCAAGTGCCGAGCGTACAGAGCGACACAAGGGGACTATCGAGTAGTATCATCCTCAAGTTGCATGTTTGCTATCCATATCGAATTGGTCCGCGCCTGATGCGCCTCGTTTGCTGGAGCGCTGCGCTTTCCAATGATTGCGTTTCGAGACAAGGTAATTCTTCCGATGGCCGATCTGAATACCCCCTACTCCATCCATCAAGCGCTTATCAGCCAACATAACCGTCTACTCAGACTCACCACCGTCCTCGGTGAGGATATTCTGCTGCCGCAACGCGTGATCGCGCGCGAGCGGCTGGGCAGAAGTTATGAATACACGATCGACCTGATAGCGGTGCGCGACGACATCGAACTCAAGAAACTGATTGCACAACCGGCCACTCTCTGGGTGCAGCAGGCGGATCGACGCTATTTGCCGGTTAACGGTTACGTGCATGCGGCGAAACGTCTGGGGAGCGATGGTCAACTGAGCTTTTGCCAGATCAGGTTCGCACCCTGGTTGGACTTCCTGAAATTCCGAAAGGACGCCAGGATCTGGCAAGACAAGAAAGCCGATGACATCCTGGCGGACGTGTTCTCCATGCACCCGCAGGCGCAGGGACGCTTCCGTTTCGATTTGCGCGAACAGGCGCTTCCCCGTTCTTATTGCACCCAATACGAATCGGATTGGCACTTCGTTCACCGGCTGATGGAAGAAGAAGGCTGGTATGGCTATCACGAGCAGCTTCCCGATGGTAGCGGCCATTTGCTGGTCATTACCGACTCGACCGATCACCTCAAGCCCGCCTCCACACAAGCGATTCACTTTCATGGTGCGGGCACCGAAGACGAGCTGCACAAGATCGCGCACTGGAGCGCGAATCGAAGTCTGGCGTCCGCCCACTTCGCCAGCAGGACCAACGATTACAAGGCGCCCAATGTGCCGAAACAGAGCAAGACCTCTGTTCTGCCCGATCACGGTAATCTGCCAAGCCAGTTGGAGGTCTATGAATACACCGGCGCTTATACTTATTCAAAGCAGATACAGGGTGACAGGCAGACGCGCATCCAGGTAGAGGAATGGGAATCGAGCATGAAGCGCTACTTCGGCGTTTCGGGTGTGCGCACGTTGCCGGCGGGTAGCTGGTTCACCCTCGAGGATCATCCGGCACATCGGACGGATTCCGAGGAAGACCGTCAATTCATTGTCATCGCGGTCGAATGGTGCATCGAAAACAATCTGCCTTTCTCGAACAATGGCAAGGAGTTTCCCGGTAGTCTGATGCCACAAGTAGAGGCCTTCAAAGCCGTTATCGGGTACAAGGATCGACAAGCTGTGCCTGCAACCGGCGCCCAAGGCAATGAACACACGGGCCACTGCTTCAACCGTTTCGAAGTCCAGCGCCGCAAAGTGCCTTTCCGCAGTCCATTCGAACACAGCAAGCCGGATGTTCATCCACAGACTGCCGTCGTCGTAGGCCCAGCAGGCGAAGAAGTCTATACAGACAAGCTGAATCGGGTGAAGGTCCAGTTCCGTTGGGACCGCAAGAACCCGGGTGACGAAAAGGCATCCTGCTGGGTGCGCGTCAGCTATCCGAATGCCGGAGAAGGCTGGGGCGCGCTCAATGTACCGCGCATCGGGCAGGAGGTCATCATCACCTTCCTGGGCGGCGACCTCGATCGGCCCGTCATTACCGGGCGGCTGTATAACGAAGTCCAGGTGCCGCAATGGCACACCGACGGCCGACTCTCAGGCTACAAGTCCAAGGAATACAAAGGCAGCGGTTTCAACCAGCTTGTATTGGATGACACGACCAGCCAGAACCGGGTTCATCTCTACAGCACAAATACCCATGCGCAACTGAACCTCGGCTACCTGGTGACCCAGCGCGGCAACGAACGCAGCCGCTTCTACGGATCCGGCTTTGCGCTGAGTACCGACGACTTCGGTGCGATCGTCACCAACAAAGGCCTCTATCTCAGCACCCATGGCCGTCCCGGCGCACAGGGCACCCAGCTCGACGCCAGCGAAGCCACCAGCCAGCTCAAAGCGGGCGCATCGCTGACCAGGACGCTGTCGGATACGGCGGCCAAGGCCGGCGCCGAAGCGCTCGTCGGGAAGGACGCCCTCGACCACTTCGTCGACGCCACCCAGGATCGCTACGACGGCCAGGGGCAGCAGGATGCCAACCGCTTCAAGGAACCGATACTGCTTGCCGCGTCACCTGCCGGGATCGGCCTGGCCAGTGCCAAGGACGCCCACGTCCACGCCGGCGAGGAAATCACCCTCTCGTCCGGAAAGAACACCAATGTCGCGGTCGGCAAAAGCCTGCTCGCCAGCGTGGCGGAAAAGATCAGCCTGTTTGCAGCGAACACCGGCATCAAACTGTTCGCGGCAAAAGGCAAGGTCGAGGTCCAGGCGCAAAGCGACGACCTCGACATCATCGCGGAAAAGGTCCTGCGCCTGCTGTCGACAACGTCCCGCATCGAGATCCATGCGAAGGAAGAAGTCATGATCTCCGCGGGCGGCTCCTTCATCAAGATAAACGGCTCCGGAATCACCAACGGCACGCCCGGCACGTGGACCGCGCACGCATCCATGCACAACATGCCGGGGCCGACCACGAATCCGTATGTGATGCCGCATGTAGCCAAGACCGATCTGCAAAAGACGGACCTGGAATTCCGCCACCTGACCGATTGGGGCGTGCCGCTGGCAGGCGCCGCCTACAAGGCGACCCTGAGCGACGGCAGTACGCGTAAGGGAACCCTGGACGCACAAGGTGTGGCGCGCATCAGCGGCGTGCCTGCGGGCGCCATGGCCAAGATCGAATACGACTACAAACCCATGCAGGTGACGTCCACAGTGTCCACGGAGATGGATGACGACATCCACGAGCTGTTGAACTGGGTGTCGGGCGGCGCCAGGAAAGACGGTGCAGCATGACCCAGAACCGTCAACCACCCGACCACAACACGCTTCTGGACGACGCCTGGGGCCAGGTCGTCGGCGGCATGGACTGGCTCAAATCAGTCTTCTTCGGCGAATTTGCCGACCACCGGCCGCTTTCGGCCGTGGTCGCCGACATGCTGGTCAGTTTCCTTCCCGGCGTGGTGATCGTCACCAGTGCACGCGACGCCGTCGCCGTGCTTTTGCGGCTGGCCAATCATCCCGAAAAGCGCGAAGACCTGATGGAGTGGGTGCTTCTGTGCTCCTGCATGATCGTGATCGCCCTGCCGATTGCGATGGCTGCCGGCGGCGCTGCGGCGGCGGGCGTGGGTGCCGTCGTAGGCGGCATCGCCGGCTCGGAGCTCGGCGCTGCCCTGCGCGCGGTCATGCTCTTGCTGATCAAGGAAGCCAACAAGCTGGTGGAAATGGTGCGCTTCCTCCAGAAATTCATGAAGGGCGACATCCTCAAGTTCCTGCGGGCCGTCAAGTTTGCCAAGTACGAAAAAGCGCTGGTCCAGGCGCTTGCCAAGATCAGCGGCAAGCTCGTGGAGTTGGTCAAAACCTTGCGCGTGCACTTGGAGAGCCTGCGGTATTTCGATACCGTTAAAGCGAGCATTGCCAAGTTGGCCGCGTGGGAGAAGAAGTTCTACAATGTTCAGCAGGATGCGCTCAAGCAGATACCGAGGGCATTGGCCGAACTGGACGCGCGCTTGGGCAAAGTACTTGCCGAGACGGCGCCCAAGGAAGTGCACACGGTGGCGTCTGGTGTTGAGGCTGATAAGGCTGCTGCTGCGCTACCGCTCAAGCAGCGTGTGCGGGATACGCCGGGCAAGGTATTGGCGAAGGTTGAGGATGAGGCACCGAAGGCGAGTGCTGGCGCGAAGACATCTGCACAGCCTAAAGCCGCGGCAAAATCCAAGCCAAAAACATCCTCGCCGCCACCCTTAAAAGAAAAACCAGATCCTGTAAAACCTCCTGATGAGGGGGCAAATACGAAGAAGCAAGCGGTTGCCGATGCGGCGGCAGCTGCAGACCGCGAGCGGATTACGCAGTTGTCGAACGCAGCGCGCGAGGCGCGAGCGAACGGCAATGATGCACTCGCAAATACAAAAATTGAGACCGCCAGAGATATATTGAGGCCGTATCTCCCGCGGAATCCCGATGATGGCTGGGAGGAAGTGATTAAGAGGCTCGATGTTTCTTCACCAAAAGACGGTGCAGTTTTTTGGTCAGGTGACCCGGAGGAGGCACAAAGATTTGCTGAGGGTATCGGGGGAGTCACTCTGGAAACAACATCTGGCGGACGAATTATCGATGGGTGGGACGAAGTTAACAAGGGGTATCCCTGGGATAGATACGCAGGGGAAGAAGGACCGTATGCGAGAGATTTGTGGGCAGGCGCATCAGAGAAATATGCAGAAGGTGCGATGGGACACGTTAATGCAGTACAGCTGCCCAAAAAACTTTGGGACGATGCCACTCTTTGGCATAACCTTGAGAAAGACGTGGTTCGAGACAAGTTGCAAACTGGGGAAGTAACTGGATTGAATATTTATACTATTAACAACTCAAGGGAATTTATTCCTTTAAATGAGAATTATATTAAAGCTCTAATGAAGCTAGAGGGAAGAGCAAAGCCATGACTACGACATCAAGCCCAAACCTAGCCGAATTTTATCGATTCTTTGAAACCTATGGCACAGAGCGGCTAAATGGACTGAATCAGAGCCATTTCCAGAACCTTACAGACAGAGAAAAAAAAGAAGCTTGGGATTTTCTAATGCAGGGCAATCAACTGTCTGAAGAAAGGATAACAGGGCTATACCTGCTTGATCGAGATCGCGCAGTCAAGCTTTTTAAAAATGTTCTTTCGACGCCAATCGAGAGCTCTCCATATGCTAATACACGACAAGCAATCGAGCGAGACCGTTTAGCGTTATTATCATATGTCAACAGTGTCGAGCCTAATAGACAATATGTTGCTAGTATATGCGAGTTTGCTCAAAGCGAGTTCCCTAAGATTCGAGCCACATTTGCGCACTCATTGCCTTCGCACCAAGTGACACAAGAATCGCTAACAGCACTGAAACAAATGATTTTTACTGAGACGGAAAGGATTCCGCTTTCGGCTGCAATAACTAAGCTGATGCTTATTTATGGACTGGATTATGAAATCGACGACCCTACGTATAAATCTATTTACGCTTCGCTGAGATCGGAAAATCCACAGGAAAAAATGTCCGCAATGGAACGCCTAGAGGCGATCCACCAACCAGACTATTTATAATTACCGCTAGCGAAATTGTTCAAGATTTGAGCTGGCCAAATAAAAAAATGACGCTCGCGTTTGAAAAAATTTGGTCCAATATGAGATGACTGGAAGCGATAAAGCCGACGGCTACAGTCGTGACGTATTCATTGGATTAAATGATAGAGAAAGAGATATAGTATTTGATTTGTTAGCAAAAGAACTCCCATGGTCTGCTAAATGGCTATTTTTTTATCGATATCCCAAAGGCATTATCGATTGCAAAGAAGACTGCGGAAGAGTTACGTGGAGACAAATACTCGCATGTATATCTTTTGCAAGAGAAAATAGTTGAATACTCTGGAGATCTGGAATATCAAGTGCATATGCTAGAAGACTATCCTAGCTACATCGAAAGACTAAAACCTCGGGTGATAGACGCTATCCGTTCCACCCCTACAACGCCCGAAACTATCGAATTTTTCAAAGAAGTTGTTTTCACCGAAACAAACTCATCTGCATTAGCCCGTGCGAGTAGAGGTTATTTAGATGCGATGAAGATTCCATTGACTACAGAATCAGAAAAAACTGATTACAGTCGACTAGAAGATGGATTAAGATCGGACAACATCAATACCAAACAAAAAATAATTGCCGAAATAGAAGCGTTAAATAGTCAATGAAGATCAGACCCACAGCAAAATGACAACTCCAAAGTCAGAATCGACTTTAGCAGACCTAGCCGCTTTTTTTCAAAGCTATGGCACTGAGCGGCTAGACGGACTAGACGCCAGCTACTTTGTTGATTTAAATGCACAGGAAGAAGAGGAGGCGTGGGAATTTCTCAAAGCGGGATTCTGGTCGTCGACAGAACGCATCAAAGGTCTATATATTTTAAACCGTCATCGCGCGCTAGCTTTATTTAAGGATACCCTAGCACAGCCGATGGCAGACTCACCATATCCCAGCGCACGCAAGGAGATTGAAAGTAGCCGATTAATGATGCTGGAATACGTGTGCGAAACAGAGCCCGACAAAAACCATATAGAGTCGATGACGATGTTTGCTAAAAGTCAGTTCGAGGCTGTGCGTACACAATTTGCCCAAAATGTTCCGGCGCAAAAAATCACGCCCGATGTGACTAATGCTCTACAAACAATGATTCTTACAGAGACCGAAAGTATTCCACGCTCATCCGCAATAAGAAAGTTAATGGCGATTCACGGAGTTGATTTCAAAATCAATGACCCTGCATACAAATCGATTTTTCTTTCCCTATGGACAGGTAATTTAGCGGAAAAGCTGGCAACTATTAAAAACCTTGAAACAATGAGCAAGGCCAGCTATATATAGACCAAGATATTTTCGCAGTTGTGAAAAAATTGCGGCATTAGAGAAAGCATGTATTGACAGAAAAAATAATTCTTGATCTCTCTCCCCGCAGGACCTTGAGGAGTAGCCTATCTTGAAGCAGACCTCGAATGCCAAATTAGCTAGATTCCATCGCTTTTTCGAAACCTACGGCAGGGAACGACTAGATGGCCTCGACGAAAGCTATTTCGCCGAGCTGACCCGAACCGAGAAGGAAGAAGCATGGAATTTTCTAGAAGCCGGCGTCCCCTCATCTTACGAACATATTAAAGGTCTGTATTTGCTCGACAGAGATCGAGCTATTCAACTATTCTCAAAAGCTCTAGCATTGCCTATTGAGCAGTCGCAATATCCCAGCGAGCGAGAACATTTAGAAAACAGTCGACTACTTATGCTCAGCTACATCAATTGCGTTGAACATGACCCAAAAATCATGAAAGAGATGACTGAATTTGCCAAGAGTGAATTTAGCGGCATCAGAGGGCAACTTGCACGGGCACTTCCAGTACAAGATATTATTCCGGAGGCCGTAGAGGCGCTGAAGGCGATGATTCTCACCGAGACCGCCACCGGCCCACGAGCTGCTGCTATCACTAAATTTATGTCGATTCATGGCTTGAAATTCAAATTAAGAGATCCTGTATATGACTCTATTTATCTGACTCTGAGATCTGACGACCCCGAAGAGAAACTATCCGGCATAAAGAAGCTAGAAACGATGAAGCCTCGCCATGTATAAGTTCTTAGATAAAATCATTGCATGTGCTGCTACGCCTTTTGATTTATTAAAAAAATCTTGACGAGGAACGGTGGACGATAATTCGACCTGAGCCAATCCAGAAGCTGGACTACACATAAAAATGAATGCTTACCAAAATTTTCTGGATTTTTTCTCAATGTGCAACAAGGAGCGCCTTGACGGGCTGTGTGAGAACCACTTCACAGGAATGACTTCGCATGAAAGAGCAAAGGCTTTTGATTATTTGTTGGAGCTTGCTAAAGCCGGAGGAAGCGAAGAGACAATCAATGGTCTTTTTGTAGCAGACCATGGGCGTGCAGTTGCTTCCGTGTCTCGGTTGTTGGCAGGCGCCACCCTTAATGAAGAAGCACAAATCGTGGCTGCCCGACATCTCTACGAAATAGATAGACGCCAGGATTTACTTTGTATATTCATTCACTATATGGCTGACCCTAACGCTAAGCTGAGAAAAAAGGCGGTGTATTACGCTCCAGCTGATATCTGGTCGGAGGAGATCAGGATTGCGCTCGAGGTGATGATTCGAACAGAAACCGAACAACTCGCACGGATACATGCCGTTGACAAGCTCTTGAGGATTTACGGCGTAGATGAACAGTCTGTTGGAGAGACAGTTTATCTGGATATCTATCGAGGACTCAACAGTCCCGTAGCCCACATGAAGGAAGCAGCGCTCAGCCGACTTGCGAGTTTGTACGAGTAAAGAAGCCGTAGCAGGTAATTGGAATTCGGGACGACGGCTACATGTTGACCGTGCGGCACGCGCAGTAATCACCCATAGGTTGCTGTCACCAAGCTGGAAACCAGCGTACAACCGCAAGCGCTGCGATGCCCATGCAGCGCAACCATACGCCCACCGATGAGATAGGTCGGCGCACCTTCCACTATCGGATTGACGCCATGCCCCGCGATCGGGCACGTCACCATATCGCCAACCCGTGCGATGCCGATGCCACTGATCGAGTGCGTCATCGATGCTGAAATGACCCTTCCGCCATGTGAGGTAGGGTCACCCAGGCGGACAACTGGAAGTGCCATGTTTTCCCTGGCTATGTTGTTGTTCCTAAAGAATACTACGAATCCATACTCGCACCAATGGAGAGCGACCGAAACCTGAGATACCAGCGATCGTTGTCTGCGTCCCCAGGATGTATCTCGGAGCGGAGCGGGTGGCGCATCCAGAGAAATTCGGACGCCATATAATGAAAGCCCCGCGCCATAGGCAAACGGGGCTCTCATTGCAACACATTACCGGCTCACCTGAGCCGGCATCCGCAGCTTACATCGCCGCCAGTTTCTGCCAGGTCTCCACCACCGAGTCCGGATTCAGCGACATCGACTCGATGCCCTCTTCCACCAGCCACTGCGCAAAGTCGAGGTTATCCGAAGGCCCCTGGCCGCAGATGCCGACGTACTTGCCCTTGGCCAGGCATGCCTTGATCGCCAGGCTCAGCATGGCCTTGACGGCCGGGTCGCGTTCGTCGAAGTCCTTGGCCAGCAGCTCCATGCCGGAGTCGCGGTCCAGGCCCAGGGTCAGCTGGGTCAGGTCGTTGGAGCCGATCGAGAAGCCGTCGAAGTATTCGAGGAACTGTTCGGCCAGGATGGCGTTGGATGGGACTTCGCACATCATGATCACGCGCAGGCCGTTTTCGCCGCGCTTGAGGCCGTACTTGCCCAGCAAGCCGATGACTTTCTCGGCCTGGCCCAGGGTACGCACGAACGGGATCATCAGCTCGACGTTGGTCAGGCCCATTTCTTCGCGCACGCGCTTCATCGCCATGCATTCCATTTCGAAGGCTTCGGCGAAGTCTTCGGCCAGGTAGCGGGCGGCGCCGCGGAAGCCCAGCATCGGGTTTTCCTCGTCCGGCTCGTAGCGCGAGCCGCCGATCAGCTTCTTGTACTCGTTCGACTTGAAGTCGGACAGGCGCACGATGACCGGCTTCGGCCAGAAGGCGGCGGCGATGGTGGCCACACCTTCGGTCAGCTTGTCGACGTAGAAGGCGCGCGGCGATGCGTGGCCGCGGGCGACCGATTCGACCGCCTTCTTCAGGTCGGCGTCGATGTTCGGGTATTCCAGGATTGCCTTGGGGTGCACGCCGATGTTGTTGTTGATGATGAACTCGAGGCGGGCCAGGCCGACGCCGCCGTTCGGCACCGACTGGAAGTCGAAGGCCAGTTGCGGGTTGCCGACGTTGAGCATGATCTTGGTCTTGATCGGGGGCAGTTCACCGCGCACGGTTTCCGTGACTTCGGTTTCGAGCAGGCCGTCGTAGATGCGGCCTTCGTCGCCTTCGGCGCAGGAGACGGTGACGAAGGTGCCGTCCTTCAGCACCTCGGTGGCGTCGCCGCAGCCGACCACGGCCGGCACGCCCAGTTCACGCGCGATGATCGCCGCGTGGCAGGTACGGCCGCCGCGGTTGGTGACGATGGCCGAGGCACGCTTCATCACCGGTTCCCAGTTGGGGTCGGTCATGTCGGCCACCAGCACGTCGCCCGGCTGCACGCGTTCCATTTCCGATGGATCGGAAATCACGCGCACCGGGCCCGCGCCGATCTTCTGGCCGATGGCGCGGCCGGAGGTCAACACGGTGCCGGTGCCTTTCAGCTGGAAGCGCTGCTGGGCGTCGGTCGCCTTCTGCTGCGACTTCACGGTTTCCGGACGCGCCTGCAGGATGTACAGCTTGCCGTCGCGGCCGTCCTTGCCCCACTCGATGTCCATCGGGCGGCCGTAGTGCTTCTCGATGATGACGGCGTACTTGGCCAGCTCGACCACTTCGTCGTCGGTCAGCGAGTAGCGGTTGCGCTGCTCGACAGGCACGTCAACGGTGCGTACCGAGCGCCCGGCCTTGGCTTCGGCGGTGAACTCCATCTTGATCAGCTTGGAGCCGATGTTCTTGCGGATGACGGGCTTCTTGCCCTGTTCGAGCATCGGCTTGTGGACATAGAACTCGTCCGGATTCACCGCGCCCTGCACCACGGTCTCGCCGAGGCCATAGCTGGAGGTGACGAAGACCACGTCCTTGAAGCCGGACTCGGTGTCGATGGTGAACATGACGCCGGCGGCGCCGGTATCGGAGCGGACCATGCGCTGCACACCGGCCGACAGGGCGACGTCGGCGTGGATGAAGCCTTTATGGACGCGGTAGGAGATGGCGCGGTCGTTGTACAGCGAAGCGAACACGTGCTTCATGGCTTCCAGCACGTTGTCGATGCCGACCACGTTGAGGAAGGTTTCCTGCTGGCCGGCGAAGGAGGCGTCCGGCAAGTCTTCGGCGGTGGCCGAGGAACGCACGGCGAAGGACATCTCGGTTTCGGAATCAGCCACCAGGCGCTCGTAGTACTCGCGGATTTCCTGTTCCAGGCGCGGCTGGAAGGGGGTGGCGAAGATCCACTCGCGGATCTCGGCGCCGGCCGCGGCCAGGGCGCGCACGTCGTCGACGTCCAAGCTTTCCAGGCGCAGCTCGATGCGCTGGCCCAGCGAGGGGCCGCCGTCGGCGCTATGGCGCAGGAAATCGCGGAAGGCTTCGGCCGTGGTGGCGAAGCCGCCCGGCACGCGCACGCCGGCTTCGGCCAGCTGGCTGATCATTTCACCGAGCGACGCGTTCTTGCCGCCGACCGATTCGACATCGGTCATGCGCAATTGCTCGAACGGCGCGACGTAGACGCTGGCAGCGTCGCCTTGCGGATCGGGTTCTTTCAGTACTGCATTCGACAGGTTGGTCATGATAAAACACCTTCTTGATGATGGAAATCTGTGCGGTGGGCTGGCAAGCGGTATTCTTGTTATTCTTCGGCTTGCAGAGCCCACCCAATATGCGTTGCAGAGCATTTTACCGCGTGTGCGTCCGGCGCACTGTGCGCTCGCTGCAACTTTGTCATCATCTTATCAAAAAGGCACCATGAATACCGAGAGCACTCCAGCCGCACCGCCGGCGCCGCCGCCCCTGCGCACCGTCTTCTTCGTGTCCGACGGCACCGGTATCACGGCGGAAACCTTCGGCCACGCGGTGCTGAGTCAGTTCGAGATGCGCTTCCGCCAGATCCGCCTGCCCTTCATCGACACCATCGAAAAAGCGCACGAGGCGGCGCGCCGCATCAACGAGCTGGCGCTGACGACCAACGAGCGTCCGATCGTGTTCTCGACCCTGGTCAAGCACGACCTGTCGAGCGTGATCCGCGCCGCCCAGGGCATGCACATGGATCTGTTCCAGACCTTCGTCGCGCCGCTCGAGCAGGAACTCAGCGTAAAGTCGACCCACACCATCGGCCGCATCCACAACGTGGTCGATACCGAGGAATACAAGAACCGCATCGAGGCCATCAACTTCTCGCTGGCCCACGACGACGGCCAGTCGCACAAGAACCTGGCGGATGCCGACGTCATCCTGGTGGGCGTGTCGCGCTCGGGCAAGACCCCGACCAGCCTGTACCTGGCGATGCAATACGGGATCAAGGCGGCCAACTACCCGCTGATCCCGGACGACTTCGAACGCGGCCGCCTGCCCTCCGCCCTGCCCCAGTTCAAGCATAAGCTGTTCGGCCTGACCATCACGCCGGAACGCCTGGCCGAGATCCGCAACGAGCGCCGTGCCGGCAGCAAGTACGCGTCGATCGAGAATTGCCGCTACGAGGTGAACGAGGCCGAAACGCTGATGCGGCGCGAGGGGATCCGGTGGTTGTCGTCGACCACCAAGTCGATCGAGGAGATTTCGACCACCATCCTGCAGGAGATCAAGCCGGATCGGCGGGAATATTAATAGGAGGGGTCAGAGCCCAAGCGCGTGAACCGGGCTCTGACCCCTGCGCTCAAAAGAACTGCCGCCAATCCTCAAGCCAACCCGGAAACGCCTCGGCCGCCATCGGATTCGCAATGTGGTAACCCTGCGCATAGGTACATCCCAGCCCCAGCAGGAAATCCCAGTCCTGGCGCGTCTCGACGCCCACGGCGCAGGACTTGCGGTCCAGGCTGTGCGCCAGGCCGAGGCAAGATTTCAGCACCGTGCCCAGCGGACGCTTCTTGGAGGCGCCGTCGACGAAGGAGCGGTCGATCTTGAGTTCGGAGAACGGGATGCGCGCCAGCAGCTGCAGGTTGGAGCGGCCGGTGCCGTAGTCGTCGATCGCCAGGCCGAAGCCCATCATGCGCAGGCGCACCAGGCGCTCGATGAAATCGACGTCGAAGTCGAGGATCGAGGATTCCGTCATCTCGAAGCTCAGGTAGTCCGGCAGCACGCCGTGGCGCTTCATGCAGGCGGCGATCTGGCGCACGAAGTCGGGCTGGGCCAGCGTGGCCGGCGCAAGGTTCAGCGAGATCGAGATCGGGATGCCCTGGTCGTGGAAACGGCGGCAGTGCTCTACCGACAGTTCGATCATGGTCCAGTCGAGGAAATCGACCCGCTTGTTCTGCTGCAGCGCTTCGATGAAGGCGCCCGGCCCCAGCACGCCGTGTTCCGGGTGGCGCCAGCGGGCGAAAATTTCCAGGCCCGTCACCTGGCCGGTGGCCAGCTCGATCTTGGGCTGGAAGAAAGGTTCGAACTGGCGTCGCTGCAGGCCGACGCCGACGTCGGCGAAACCGAAGCTGGGTCCGGGCACAGGCGTGCGTGCCGGCTTGGGTGGCTGGTAGTTGTCGAGCAGTGCCTTCAGCTTGGCCGCGCTGACCGGCTTGGCAATGGTACCGAGCAGGTCGACGCCGTGGGCCTGGATCAGGGTCTCGACCGAAAACAGCACGCCCGCCGGCTGGTCGCCGGTGACGATCAGGCGCAGCTTCGATTGCAGCGCGGCGGTGGCGCGCAGCAGTTCCATGGCATCCATGCCGCCCAGGGCCAGGTCGACGATCGCGACATCCACCTTCGGGCTGAAGCCGGCCTGCAGGGTGCGCAGCACCATCGGGGCATCCGGCACCTCGGTGACGCGGGTGGCGCCGAGCTGGGCGAGGGCCTCGACCAGGGCGCGGCGCTGGGCCGGATCGGCTTCCGCCACCAGGAAGTGTAAATGCGGCAAGTGCTGCGTGTGCGCGATGTCCATCTGATTCTTTATTTCACAATTGCAAGTACGCAGCGTAACCTGAATGACGGGCGGCGTCCATCGCCACGGCTTCCTCAGGCGCCTTGCTGTTGTTGCCTGAGCTGTTCGAAGAAGCACACCGCGGCGCAGGCGGCCACGTTCAGGGATTCGACCTGGCCCGCGTGCGGCACCGCCACCCGGCGCGTGGCCAGGTCCAGCAGTTCGGCGGACACGCCCTGCCCTTCATGGCCGAGCACCCAGGCCGCCGGCGCCCGCAGGTCGAGGCCGTACAGGCGCTCGCTGGCATAGCCGCTGGTGGCCAGCACCGGGATGCGCGCGCCGCGCACCAGCGCCGGCAAATCCACGTTCTCGAAGATCTCGAGCACGAAATGGGCGCCCATCGCCGCGCGCAGTACCTTGGGCGACCAGCAGAAGGCGGTGCCGGGGCTGCAGTACACCTGCTTGATCCCGGCGGCGCCCGCGCTCCTCAGGATGGAGCCGACGTTGCCGGGATCCTGCACGCCGTCGAGCAGCACGGCGGACGCCGTCAACACGGCCGGCTGGCGCGGCTGCGGGGTCTGTACCAGGAAGACCAGATTGATGCCGTGCTCGACCTGGCTGATGGCGCCGAACAGTGCATCCGGCAAGGCCGTGACGGGCGCCTGCAGGGCTTCGGTGCGCGCCACGATGGCCGCCACTTCCGGATTGGCGAGCGCCCCTTCCGACACCACGGCGTGCAGCGGCGCGCCGTTCAGGTCGAGCCAGCTCTGGCACAGGTGCACGCCGTCCAGCAGGCTCTGGCCGGCCTTGCGGCGCGCCTGGGAACTGGCGGCCAGGCTTTTCAGCGTTTTGTAGAAGGCGTTGTCGCGCGAACTGATGGTCTTCATGCAGCCGCGCTTTCGAACAAATCACGTTCCAGAAGCGCACGGACGGGCGCGAACGAGCGGCGGTGCACCGGGCATGGGCCGTGCAGGCGCAGGCGTTCCAGGTGCAGCGCGGTCGAGTAGCCCTTGTGCTGGTCGAAGGCGTATTCCGGATAGGCGGCGTGCAGCGCCACCAGTGCGGCGTCGCGCGCGGTCTTGGCGAGGATCGAGGCGGCGGAAATCGCATGTACCTTGTCGTCGCCCTCCACCACCGCGTGGGCGCGGATGCTGCTGACGGTGAACTGCGGGCAGCGGTTGCCGTCGATCAGGGCGATGGTCGGCAGGGTCGCCAGCTGCTCCACCGCGCGCCGCATCGCCAGCATGGTCGCCTGCAGGATGTTGATGCTGTCGATCTCGTGGTGCGAGCACTCGGCGATGGCCCAGGCCAGCGCGTGTTCCTTGATGATGGGCGCCAGCTCGTCGCGCCGTGCCTCGGTCAGCTTCTTGGAGTCGCGCAGGCCCTCGATCGGGCGCGCCGGGTCGAGGATGACGGCGGCGGCGTACACCGGCCCGGCCAGCGGGCCGCGCCCGGCCTCGTCCACGCCGCAGACGATGTCTTCCAGCGTGAACGGACGGTTCCTGGGCGGCAGGCCCGGATAAAAATCGAATTTCTTCTTGCGCATACTGTTTATTGTGTTTTACCGATTACCTGGAGTACCGCGTCGGCGCTGGCCGTGGCGCTGTCGCGCAGCAGGCTGTGATGCATGTCCAGGAAGCGTTGCTGCAGGCGCGTCCGGTTGTTCTCGTCCGTCAGCTGGTACCACAGCGCATCCGCCAGCGCCTCGGGCGTGGCCGCGTGCTGCAGGAATTCCGGCACCACGAAGTCGCGCGCCAGGATGTTCGGCAAACCGATCCACGGCAGATAACCCATGTGGCGGATGATCATCCATTCCGCCGGCAGCACCTTGTAGGCGATCACCATCGGCTTCTTGAACAGGGCCACTTCCAGCGTCGCCGTGCCGGAGGCCGCCAGCACCGCGTCGGCGGCGGCGACGCAGGCATGCGACTGGCCATCGATGAGTTCGAGCGGCACGTCCTGCAGGCCGGCCTGGGCCATCAAGTCCATAAAATACGCCTTTTGGCGCTCGCCCGCCATCGGGGCGATGAAGCGCACCGAGCGGTCGCGCGCCGCCAGCAGTTGCACGGTGCGCAGGTAGGGCTCGGTCAGGTACTTGATTTCCGACATGCGGCTGCCCGGCATGACGGTGACGACCCTGGCGTCTTCCGGCAGACCCAGGCTGCGGCGCGCGGCGCCGACGTCCGGCTGCAGCGGAATGCTTTCCGCCAGCGGATGGCCGATATAGGTCGCCGGCACCCCGGCCTGGCGGTACAGTTCTTCCTCGAAGGGGAAGATCAGGAGCATGTGCGAGACCGCGCGCTGGATCTTCTTGATGCGCCCGCCGCGCCAGGCCCAGATCTGCGGCCCGACGAAATGCATCGTCGGGATGCCGCCTGCGCGCAGCTGCTCTTCCAGGCCGAGGTTGAAGCCGGGATAGTCGGCGCCGATGAACACCGCCGGCCGCTCTTTCAGGAGGCGGTCACGCAGGGTGTTCTGGATGCCCTTCAGTTCGCGGTAGCGCAGCAGCACCGGCAGCAGGCCGCGCACCGTCAGGGTTTCCATCGGCACGTCGGACACCAAACCCTGCTCCAGCATGCGTGCGCCGCCGATGCCGCTGAAGCGCACACCCGGCAGGCGCGGATGCAGTCCCGCCATCAGGCGCGCGGCCAGCATGTCGCCGGAAACTTCGCCGGCGACCAGCGCGATGGCCGGCGCTGTCACCGCGCCACCCCTGTCGTCAGCGGACGATGCCACGGCTGGTCGTGCCGAGGAAGTCGCGCAGCGCGCGGATCTGGGGCGCCGCTTCACCGGCCGTCGCTTCTTCTTCCTCCAGCTTCAGCTTGGCCTCTTCCAGCGTCAGGCCGGAGCGGTAGATGTGCTTGTAGGCGCCGCGCAGGGCGTTGATCTGCTCGCGCGTGAAACCGCGGCGCTTGAGGCCTTCGATGTTGATGCCGTGGGCCTCGGCCGGGTTGCCGGACACCAGCACGAAGGGCGGCACGTCCTGGGTCAGGCTGGTGTACATGCCGATGAAGGCATGGGCGCCGATCTTGCAGAACTGGTGCACGCCGCAGTAGCCGGACAGGATCGCCCAGTCGCCCACGTGCACGTGGCCCGCCAGCTGGGCGTTGTTCGAAAAGATCGTGTTGCTGCCGACGCGGCAGTCGTGGGCCAGGTGGGTGTAGGCCGACATCCAGTTGTCGTCGCCCAGGCTGGTCACGCCGGCGTCCTGGGTGGTGCCGGTGTTGAAGGTGCAGAATTCGCGGATCGTGTTGCGGCTGCCGATCTCGAGGCGGGTCGGCTCGCCGGCCCACTTCTTGTCCTGCGGCTGGGCGCCCAGCGAGGCGAACTGGAAGATGTGGTTGTCCTCGCCGATCGTGGTGTGGCCTTCGATCACCACGTGCGGTCCGACCCGGGTGCCGGCGCCGATGCGCACATTGGGGCCGACGATCGAGTACGGGCCGACCTCGACCGAGCTGTCCAGCTCCGCCTTGGGGTCGACGATCGCGCTGGGATGGATCTTGCTCATTACTGCCCCGCTGCCGCTGCCGATGCGGGCTCGTTGGCGCGGATGGTGCACATCAGGTCGCCCTCGACCGCCACCTTGCCGTCGACGCTGGCGCTGGCCTTGTATTTCCAGATGCCGCGCGAGGTGCGCACGATCTCGATGTGCATCACCAACTGGTCGCCCGGCTCGACCGGACGCTTGAAGCGCGCATTGTCGATGCCGACGAAGTACACCACCGAGTTCTCGTCCGGCTTGACGTTCATGGTCATGAAGGACAGGATGGCCGCAGTCTGGGCCAGCGCCTCGATCATCAGCACGCCCGGCATCACCGGCTTGTGCGGGAAGTGACCGTTGAAGAATTCCTCGTTCACCGTGACGTTCTTGATCGCGGTGATGGTCTTGCCCAGTTCATAGTCGACCACGCGGTCGACCAGCAGCAGCGGATAGCGGTGCGGCAGGTATTCCTTGATCTCGTTGATGCCCAGGATCTTCGATGCGGTCTTGGCGCCTGCGCTTTGTTCGATGGTGTGTTCGGTGCTCATTTTTGTTCTGCTTGTTCCGTCAGTTGTTTGATCTGTTTTTCCAGCGTGCGGATCTTCTCGCGCATCGACGACAGGTTGCGCACGATGGCCGCGCTCTTTTCCCATTCCGCGTTCTTGGCAAGCGGGTAGAAGCCGGTGTACTGGCCCGGCTCCAGCACCGAGCGCGATACCATGCTGCCCGAGGAGATATGGACGTTGTCGGCGATTTCCAGGTGGCCCAGCACCATGGCGGCACCGCCGAAGGTGCAATTCTTGCCGATTTTGGCGCTGCCCGCCACGCCCACGCAGCCGGCCATGGCGGTGTTGGCGCCGATATGGCAGTTGTGACCGATCTGGATCTGGTTGTCCAGCTTGACGCCGTCTTCGATGATGGTGTCGGCCATGGCGCCGCGGTCGACCGTGGTGTTGGCGCCGATGTCGACGTCGTCGCCCAGCAGCACGCGGCCGGTCTGCGGGATCTTGATGTACAGGCCATTCTCGCGCGCGAAGCCGAAGCCGTCGGTGCCGATCACGGCGCCCGAGTGCAGGATGCCGCGCTTGCCGATCTTGCAGCGCGCGTGGAAGGTGGCGTTGGCGAAGAAATGGCTGCCCTCGCCCACCTCGGCGTCGCGGCCGATGAAGCAGCCGGCCTCGATCACCACGCCCGCCCCGATGGTGGCGCCGGCATCGACCGTCACGTTGGGGCCGATGTGGGCGCTCGGATCGACCGTCGCGCTCTCGTGCACCACGGCACTCGGGTGCACGCCCGGCGGCGGCGGCGTGTCGTCGAGGGCGGCGAAGTACTGGGCCGCGCGCGCGAAGTAGGCATAGGGGTTGGTGGTGACGATGCGCGCGCCTTCATAGGTCGTGGCGACCGTGGCGTCGTCCAGCGGCGCGACGATCAGCGCCGCCGCCCCGCTCTGGGCGGCCAGTGCGCGCAGTTTGCTGTTGCTGAGAAAGCTGATGTGCGAAGCGCCGGCGCTGTCGAGCGGTGCGATGCCCTGAACCTCGAGGTTCGGGTCACCCACCAGCTGTCCACCAAAGCGTTCGACCAAATCACCCAGTCGAGTGCCCATCGTGGTCGTTCCGTAAAGAGGTCAACACCCGGTAAAAAACCAGGTAAAAAAATTGCCGGTCCACGGCTGGAACAAGTGTCTGTTCCAGCCAGGTACCGGCACGCCGCTGCTTCGTTTATTTGTCGAGCAGCTTGAGGATCTTGTCGGTGATGTCGATGCGCGGGCTGGACCAGACGGCTTCCTGCAGCACGACATCCAGGTGTTCCTGTTCCGCGACCTGTTCGATCAGCTTGAACGCCTTTTGCGCGATCGCCGCGCGTTCTTCGTTCTTGCGCTGGAACAGGTCCTCATTGTACTCGCGCTGCATCCGCTGCATGTCTTTTTCCATGTCCAGCAGTTCGCGCGTGCGCCGCGTGCGGTCGAGATCGGAGAGCTTGGGCGCCTCCTCGTCGAATTTCTCGCGCGTGGTCTTGAAGCGCTGCACCATCTCGTCGACCTGTTTCTGGCGCTTGGAGAATTCAGCCTGCATCTTGGCGTCGGCGGTCTTGGCGGCCTTCGACTCCGTCATCAGCCTTTCGGTGTAGACGAAGCCGATGCGCCCGGTGACGCCCTGTGCCTGCGCCTGTGCATGCGCCGACGCTGCAACCGCGGCGCACGCGGCGGCCATCATCAAGCGTCGGGGCAACGAGGCTTTCACGTTCTTCAACATAACTCTCCCGATCAGAAGCCGGTACCCATCTGGAACTGGAAGCGTTCGAGGCGGTCGCCCGGCTTGGCGTTCAAGGGTTTAGCATAACTCAACTTGAGCGGGCCCACCGGCGAAATCCACGACAGGCCGATACCCGCCGAGTAGCGCAGCTCCGAAGGACGCATCTTCTGGCCTTCCTGGTAGATCTGGCCGCCGTCGGCGAAGGTGAACCAGCGCAGGCTGCGGTCGGTGCCGCTGCCCGGGAATGGGAACTGCAGCTCGGCGTTGCCGATGATGCGCTTGGCACCGCCCAACGCGTCCAGCGTGAACGGGTCGACGATACCCAGCGACGAGCTCTCGTAGCCGCGCACCGAACCGATGCCGCCGCCGTAGAAGTTCTTGAAGACCGGGTAGGCGTGGTCGCCAATGCCGGCGCCGTAGTCCAGCTCGCCCTTGAGCGCCAGCGTCATCCAGCGCGTGAGCGGACGGTACCACTGGTGTTCGTAGATCGCGCGGTAGTACTTGGCGTCGCCGAACAGGTCGATCTCGAGGTTGGCGCGCTGGTAGCGGCCGCGGGTCGGCGTGACCGCGCTGTCGCGCGAGTCGCGGCCCCACGCGATGGTCAGCGGGATCGCATTGGTGGTGGCGCTGCCGACGCCGCTCGACGGGCCGCCGTTCTGGGCGACGAAGGTCTTGTACAGGGTCGGCGAGCTGGTGTCGGTCTCCAGCTTGGTGCGCTCCAGGCCGGCGCCGAAGTAGACCGTGTCGGTTTCCGAGAACGGCACGCCGAAGGTCATGTTGGCGCCGGTCTGGCGCACCGTGTAGGAACCGATGTTCAGGGCCGGCGGACGCGAGGTGCGCAGGTAGACCTGGAAGGCGCGCGACACGGCGTCGTCCGTGAAGTAAGGATTGGTATGGGCCAGCGAGATGGTGCGGTTGTACTTGCTGGTGTTCAGCTCCATGCCGACGGTATTGCCGCTGCCGGCGAAGTTGGCCTGGGTGATCGCCGCCGTGAAGGTGAATTTCTCGGACTGCGAGAAGGCGCCGCCGACGGTGAAGTTGCCGGTCGGGCGTTCGGTGACGGCGATGTTGACGTCGACCTGGTCGGTGGTACCCTGGGATTCCGGGGTTTCCACCGTCACGTCCTTGAAGTAGCCGAGGCGGTCGACGCGGTCGCGCGACATCTTCACGCGGTTCGGGTCGTACCACGAGCTCTCGAACTGGCGGAATTCGCGGCGGATCACTTCGTCGCGGGTGATGGTGTTACCCGAGATCGTCATGTGGCGCACGTAGGCGCGCTTGCCCGGATCGACGAAGAAGGTAAACGTGACTTCACGCTTGGCCTGGTCGATTTCCGGGTTGGCGGTGACGTTGGCGAAGGCGTAGCCGAAGCTCGCCAGGCGGTCCGAGATGCGCTTGCTGGAGGCTTCCTGCAGCTCGCCCGAGAAGGTCTCGCCGGGCTTGAGCAGCACCAGGTTGCGCAGTTCGTCCTCGCGCCCGAACATCTCGCCATCCATCTTGATGCCGGCGACCTTGTACTTCTGGCCTTCGTTGATGTTGATGGTGAGGTAGATGTCCTTCTTGTCAGGCGTGATCGCGACCTGGGTCGACTCGACGCCGACTTCCAGGTAGCCGCGGTTCAGGTAGAAGGACTTGATCGCTTCCAGGTCGCCGGTCAGCTTCTGCTTGGAGTACTGGTCGGCCTTGGAGTACCAGGTCAGCCAGCCCGAGGTCGACAGCTGCAGCACGGCGCGCAGTTCCTTGTCGCTGAAGGCCTTGTTGCCGACGATGTTGATGCCCTTGATCTTGGCGACGTCGCCCTCGTCCACGTTGAACATGATGTTCACGCGGTTACGTTCGATCGGGGTGACGGTGGTGGTGATCTTGACGCCGTACAGGCCGTGCGACAGGTACTGGCGCTTGAGCTCCTGCTCGGCGCGGTCGACCGAGGCCTTGTCGAAGATCTTGGTTTCGCCGACGCCGATCTCGCGCAGCGCCTTGATCAGCATGTCCTTCTCGAATTCCTTGGTGCCGGTGAAATCGACGGTCGAGATTGCGGGACGCTCTTCGACCAGCACCACCAGCACGCCGTTTTCCTCCTCCAGGCGCACGTCCTTGAAGAAGCCGGTCGCATACAGGGCCTTGATCGCGGCGGTGCCCTTGTCGTCGTCGAAAGTCTCGCCGACGCGCACCGGCAGATAGCTGAACACGGTGCCCGCTTCGGTACGCTGGATGCCTTCGACCCGGATGTCCTTCACGACGAAAGGCGCGACGGCGGCCGCATGGCCTGCGCAAAGCGCCAGCACGGCGGCACCGATGAAATGGCGGGTGAAAGGCAGGGCAAGGCGATCAGGATGTAATTTCATTGGCAAAATCAATGGGTCTCTCATTGGACAACGTTACGTGTTCTTCGCCCGTGCTTATGCCGCCTTGAGCTTGGAACCTTTCACGAAGTCCCGTTTTTCAAAGCAGCCGCACCAGGTCGTTGAAGACGGCAAGCGCCATCAGCATGAACAGCAGGCCCGCCCCGGCCCGCTGCGCCATCTCGGCGAAGCGTTCGGACAAGGGGCGTCCAGTCAAAACTTCCAGCGAATAATACAGCAAATGGCCACCATCCAGAATGGGAATTGGTAACAGATTCATTACACCCAGACTGATACTGAAGAAGGCAATGAACTCCAGGAATGGCGTCGCGCCGGAGCGCGCGGTCTGTCCGGCGACGTCGGCGATGGTGATCGGACCTGTTACATTTTTCAGCGAAGCTTCGCCGACGATCATCTTGCCGATCATCTTCAGCGTCATGCTGCCGATCTCCCAGGTGCGCGCGGCGCCGCGGCCGATCGCCTCCAGCGGCCCGGACCGGACGGTCACCATTTCGGGCGCCTGCGCCAGCATCAGCTTGACGATGCCGTTGCCGGTCTTGGGATCGCGCGCCGGCGTCAGGACCAGGCGCAGCGGCTGGCCGGCGCGCTCCACGTCCAGCTGCAGGCTGCGGCCGGCGGCGCCGCGCACCGCGGTGACGAAATCGACCGCGTCGGCCAGCGGCTTGCCGTCGATGGCGGTCATCACGTCGCCCGGACGCAGGCCAGCACTTTCGGCGGCGCCGTCCGGCAACACCTGGTCGACCGCCGGGCGCGGGCGCCACATCTGCAGGCCGAGGGTCGTCATGATGTCGCTGTCGACGTCCAGCTTGGCAACGGTGGCCGCCGGCAGCACCGCGCGGTAGCTGCTGCCGTTGGCGGCGCGCAGCTGGAGTTCGGCCTCGCGCTTGTCCATGGCGGCGCGCACGATCTCCCAGCGCATCTCGGTCCATGCCGCGACCTCGCGGCCGTTGACGGCGCTGACGGCGTCGCCGCCTCGGATCCCGGCCTGGTACGCCGCGCTGGTGGCGGCCATTGGACGCAGGCGCGTGCCCGGCTCGTCCTTGCCATGCATGTAGAGGCCGGCGATCACGACGATCGCCAGCAGGAAGTTGGCGATCGGGCCGGCGGCCACGATGGCGATCCGCTTCCAGACGTTCTGGCCGGTGAATTCGCGCGCCCGGTCCTGGTCGGGGATGGGCCCGGTGGTGGGGTCGCGCGCGTCCAGCATCTTGACGTAGCCGCCGATCGGCAAGGCGGACAGCGCCCACTCGGTCTGGTCGGGGCCGAAGCGGCGCGACCAGACCACGCGGCCCATGCCGATCGAGAAGCGCAGCACCTTGACGCCGCACAGGCGCGCCACCAGGTAATGCCCGAGCTCGTGGAAGATGACCAGGGGGCCGATCGCCAGCACGAAGGCCAGCACGGTGGTGATCAGGTTCATTGCGGTTCTCCTGCGCAGGCGCGCATTAAAGCGTGCGAATCAAAGCTCAAGCCAGGTCGGCGACGGCGCGTTCGGCGGCAGCGCGGGCATGCGCGTCCTGGGCCATCACGGCCTCGATGCTGGAGGCCGGGCCGTGCGGGTTCTCGTCCATCACGCGGCGCAACACGCGGTCGATGTCGCGGAAGCCGATGCGGCGCTCCAGGAAAGCTTGGACCGCGATTTCATTGGCCGCGTTCAGCAGTGCCGGCGCGGTGCCGCCGGCGCGCAGGGCGTCGAAGGCGAGTGCCAGGCAGGGGAAGCGCTCGAAATCGGGCTTGTGGAACTGGAGCGCGCTCCATTGCGTGAGGTCGAGCTGGGCCACGCCGGAGGCGATGCGCTCCGGGTAAGCCAGCGCGTGGGCGATCGGGGTGCGCATGTCGGGGTTGCCGAGCTGGGCCAGCACCGAACCGTCGACGTAGGACACCATCGAGTGGATCACGCTTTGCGGATGGATCACCACCTCGATGCGGTCGGCCGGGGCGCCGAACAGCCAGTGGGCCTCGATCACTTCCAGGCCCTTGTTCATCATGGTGGCCGAATCGACCGAGATCTTGCGTCCCATCGACCAGTTCGGATGCTTGCAGGCTTCTTCCGGCGTGACCTTTTCCAGGGTGTCCACCGCGCGCTGCAGGAAGGGGCCGCCGGAAGCGGTCAGCAGGATCCTGGCGACGCCCGCGGCGTCCGGATCGCGGCTGTAGTGCCCCGGCAGCGACTGGAAGATGGCGTTGTGCTCGCTGTCGATCGGCAGCAGCGTCGCCCCGTGCTCGCGCACGGCATCCATGAACAGCTGGCCCGACATCACCAGCGCTTCCTTGTTGGCCAGCAGGATCTTCTTGCCGGCGCGCGCGGCGGCCAGCGCCGGCGCCAGGCCGGCGGCGCCGACGATGGCGGCCATCACGGTGTCGGTGTCGGCACTGGCGGCGATTTCGCACAGGGCTTGCTCGCCGTGATCGACCTCGATGGTCATATCGGACAGCAGTGCGCGCAGGCGCTCTGCCGCTTCGGCGGAACCGACCACGGCGCGCGCCGGACGGTGGGTGCGGCACTGTGCGGCCAGCTCCTCGACGCGGCCATGCGCGCTCAGGGCATGGACGCTGTATTTGTCGGGATGACGCGCAAGCACGTCCAGGGTCGAGACGCCGATCGAACCGGTGGCGCCCAAAATGGTGATGCGTTGCATGGTAGTCCTTTTACAGCCGCGAGCCGATCAATGCTGCGAGCGGCAAAACGGGGATCAGGGCATCGATCCGGTCGAGCACGCCGCCGTGGCCGGGCAGCAGCTTGCTGCTGTCCTTCATGCCGGCGCGGCGCTTGAGCTGGGATTCGAACAGGTCGCCGACCACGCTGGCCGCGCTCATCAGCACCAGGACCGCCACCAGGGCCGGCCAGCCGAAGGCGTGCTGGACGCGCACGGCGAAGGTGTTGGCCAGCGCCGGGCCGCCGTACAGCACGGTCAGCGAGGCGATGACGAGCACCGCGATAGCGCCGCCGATCGCGCCTTCCCAGGATTTGCCCGGGGAGATCGATGGCGCCAGCTTGCGCTTGCCGAAGGCCTTGCCGGCGAAGTAGGCGCCGATGTCGGCGACCCAGACGATCGCCATCACCGACAGCAGATAGAGCGGCGAGAACGAGAACAAATCGACGATGGCGGCGAAGCAGCCGACCACGGCGAAGCCGTAGACCAGGCTCAGCAGCGTATTCGAGGGCGTGCCGAGCGGCGGCAGGCCGAGCTTGAGCGAAGGCACGAAGCGCGCGATCCACAGTGCCAGGCTGAGCGCGGCCCAGAGCGAGGTGTCGAGGCGGCCGGTGAACACCGCCGCGGCGAAGGCGGCGGTCCAGACCAGGGCGATGATGTGGCCGTTCTGGGTGCCCGGGTTGAACAGGCGGAAGCATTCCCAGATCGCGGCGCCGAAGAAGGCCGTCGCCACCAGCGCGAAGGCCGTGAAATTATTGAAATACAGGACTGGCAACAGGACGGCCAGCAGGACGACGGCGGTGACGACGCGGGTTTTCAGCATCAGTTTTTCTTTGACTTGGTGGCGACTTGCTCGCCGGTGCGGCCGAAGCGGCGCTCGCGGCTCTGGTAGGAAGCGATCGCGGTATCCAGCGATGCCGGCGAAAAATCGGGCCAGAAGGTGTCCGTGAAGTAGAGCTCGGAATACGCCAGTTGCCACAGCAGGAAGTTGGAGATGCGCTCTTCCCCGCCGGTGCGGATGAACAGGTCCGGCTCGGGCGCGTAGGCCATCGCCAGGTGCGGGGCCAGCATCTCTTCGGTGAATTCGGTGACGCCCGGATTGGCGGCGATCATCTTGCCGGTGGCCTGCATGATGTCCCAGCGGCCGCCGTAGTTGGCGCAGACGCTCACCGTCAGGCGCGCATTGCCGGCGGTGCGGCGCTCGGCGTTGGCGATCATGTCCTGCAGCTTGGGGTCGAAGCGCGACAGATCGCCCACGACTTTGAGCCGGATGTTATTGGCGTGCATTTTCGCCACTTCGCGCTCGAGCGCGCTGACGAACAGGCCCATCAGGTAGGACACTTCGTCGGCGGGACGGCGCCAGTTTTCCGAGGAAAATGCGAACAGCGTCAGGTATTCGACGCCGCGATCCACGCAGGTTTCGACGATCTTGCGCACGGCGTCCACGCCTTTGACGTGGCCGGCGACACGTGGCAGCAAGCGTTTCGTTGCCCAGCGACCATTACCATCCATGATGATGGCGATATGGCGCGGCACCGAAGGCGCGTCGGGTACGGCGGTGGTCGAACTTTTGAAAATCATAAATCGGGCGAAGACGGCGGTAAATATAAGGAACTAAATTGAACGCGGACCACACAGCTTGCAGACCAGCGCGCAAGCCTGAATAGGGAACGGACCGATCAGGCTGGCCTGGCCGGTCCGCGTCGCGAACGCGTGGAGGACGGGACGCCCTCCGCCGCAATCTTACACCGTCATGATCTCTTTTTCTTTTTCGGCAACCATCTTGTCGATATCGACGATCGACTTGTCGGTCAGCTTCTGGATCTCGTCCGAAGAACGGCGCTCGTCGTCTTCCGAAATCGCCTTGTCCTTGACCAGTTTTTTCAGCTGTTCGTTGGCGTCGCGGCGAACGTTGCGCACGGCGATCTTGCCGTCTTCCGCTTCCGACTTGACCAGCTTGACCATTTCCTTGCGGCGCTCTTCGGTCAGGGCCGGGGTCGGCACGCGGACCATTTCGCCGAAGGTCGATGGATTCAGGCCCAGGTCGGCGTCGCGGATCGCCTTTTCGATGGCATTCAGCATTTTCTTTTCGAAAGGCTGGACGCCGATGGTGCGCGCATCGATCAGGGTCAGGTTGGCGACCATCGGCAGCGCGGTCGGCGAACCGTAGTAATCGACCGTCACATGGTCGAGGATGCCGGTGTGGGCGCGGCCGGTACGGACCTTGGCCAGGTCGCCCTTCAGGGTCTCGATGGACTTGGCCATCTTGTCCTGGGCGGTCTTCTTAACGTCAGCTACGGACATGCTGCTCTCCTGTGTTTCAAAACTATAAAATTAAACGTGAACCAGTGTACCTTCGTCTTCGCCCATGATCACGCGGGTGAGCGCGCCGGGCTTGACGATGGAGAACACCTTGATCGGCAGCTTCTGGTCGCGGCACAGGGCGAACGCGGTGGCGTCCATCACCTGCAGGTTCTGCGAAATGGCTTCGTCGAAGGTGATCGATTCGTAGCGCGTGGCTTCCGGATCCTTCTTCGGATCGGCAGTATATACGCCATCGACCTTGGTTGCCTTCAGCACGATCTCGGCCGAGATCTCGGCGCCGCGCAGGGCGGCGGCGGTGTCGGTGGTGAAGAAGGGGTTGCCGGTGCCGGCGGCGAACACCACGACCTTGCCTTCTTCCAGGTACTGCAGGGCCTTCGGACGCACATAAGGCTCGACCACCTGCTCGATGCCGATCGCCGACATCACGCGCGCGGTGATGCCCTGCTGGCGCATGGCGTCGGCCAGGGCCAGCGCATTCATCACGGTGGCCAGCATGCCCATGTAGTCGGCGGTGGCGCGGTCCATGCCTTGCGCACCCGGTGCCACGCCACGGAAGATGTTGCCCCCGCCAATGACCACCGCCAGCTCCACGCCCAGTTTCTGCACTTCGGCCACGTCGGCGACCATGCGCTCGATGGTGGCGCGGTTGATGCCGAACTGATCGTCGCCCATCAGCGCTTCGCCAGACAGTTTGAGGAGGACTCGTTGGTAGGCTGGTTTTGTCATGAATGGGGCTCCTAGAGAAAGATTTGTTTCGAGTTCGGTAATGCGGCTTGCGACGTAGGGTGGGCACCCCGTGCCCACCCTACGGCCATTCGGGTTCGCCCGGGTGGCCTTGTAAAAACGGGCCTTTCGGCCCGTCTTGTCTTGCTTCTTATTATTGCTTGACTGCAGCCATCTGGGCTGCGACTTCTGCTGCGAAGTCGTCGACCTTCTTCTCGATGCCTTCGCCGACCACGTACATGGTGAACGACTTGATGGTCGTGTTGGCGGCCTTCAGCATGGCTTCGACGCTCTGCTTGTCATTCTTCACGAACGCCTGGTTCAGCAGTGACACTTCTTTCAGGTACTTCTGCACCGAACCGTCGATACGCTTGGCGACGATCTCGGCCGATTGCGGCTGCTTGCCTTCGGCAGTTGCCTTGTCGGCATCTTCCTGGGCTTTCAGCTGAGCAACCGAACGCTCTTTCTCGATCATCTCGGCCGGCACCTGGTCGGACGACAGCGACACCGGCTTCATCGCGGCGATGTGCATGGCGACGTCTTTACCGACTTGCTCGTCGGCGCCTTCGTAGTCGACGATCACGCCGATACGGGTGCCGTGCAGGTAGGAAGCCAGCTTGCCGGTGGTTTCGAAACGCTGGAAGCGGCGGACGGTCATATTCTCGCCGATTTTGCCGATCAGTGCCGTACGCACGTCGTCAAAGGTCTTGCCATCGGCCGGCAGGGCCGACAGGGCGGCAACGTCGGCCGGGTTGTTTTCGGCGACCAGCTTGGCAGCCAGGTTGCACAGGGCCAGGAAGTCATCGTTCTTGGCGACGAAGTCGGTTTCGCTGTTGACTTCGACCAGTGCGCCGACGTTGCCGGACACATAGGCAGCCACGACGCCTTCGGCGGTCACGCGGGCAGCGGCTTTCGATGCCTTGCCGCCCAGCTTGACGCGCAGGATCTCTTCGGCACGGCCCATGTCGCCTTCGGCTTCGGTCAGTGCCTTCTTGCATTCCATCATCGGTGCGTCGGTCTTGGCGCGCAGTTCGCCCACCATCGCTGCAGTAATCGCTGCCATGTTGTTTCTCCTATTAACTGTCTTGACGTTCTTGGATTCGAATCCGGCTCGCCGCGGCGCGCCGGACGTACTCAGGGTTTCTTTTGGCTTAAAAAAAGGGGCGCTCGATATCAGGCTCGGCGCCCCCTTCTCTAACGACAGCGGACCGGAGTCCGCCAGCAATTATGCCTGCTCGGAAACTTCGACGAAGTCGTCGCCGGCTTCGCTGGCCTTGACCATCTCGACGATGTCGTTGCTGGCGTTGGCACGGCCTTCCAGGATCGCATCGGCGACGCCGCGTGCGTACAGGGTGATGGCCTTCGACGAGTCGTCGTTACCCGGAATCACGTGGGTCACGCCTTCTGGCGAGTGGTTGGTGTCGACGATGCCGATGACCGGGATGCCCAGTTTGCCGGCTTCGGTGACGGTGCCCTTGTGGTAGCCGACGTCGACGACGAAGATCGCGTCAGGCACGCCGCCCAGGTCCTTGATGCCGCCGATCGATTTCTGCAGCTTGACCAGTTCGCGCGAGAACATCAGCGCTTCTTTCTTCGACATCTTCTCGACGTCACCGGCTTCGATTTGCGCTTCCATGTCTTTCAGGCGCTTGATCGAGGTCTTGATGGTCTTGAAGTTGGTCAGCATGCCGCCCAGCCAGCGCTGGTCGACGTAAGGCACACCGGCGCGCTGGGCTTCAGCGGCGATGATGTCGCGGGCCTGGCGCTTGGTGCCGACCATCAGGATGGTGCCGCGGTTGGCCGAGATCTGCTTGATGGTTTTCATCGCATCCTGGTACATCGCCATGGTCTTTTCCAGGTTGATGATGTGGATTTTGTTGCGATGACCAAAGATGAACGGCGCCATCTTCGGGTTCCAGAAACGGGTCTGGTGGCCGAAGTGAATACCGGCTTCCAGCATTTCGCGCATAGTAACGGACATGTAATTCTCCAGGGTTAAGTCTTGAATAACGGCCGGTACACCTGGATTCCAGGCACCCTTGTCGGCCGCATTCGCGATTTCATAAAAAGGCTGAGTTGACACTCATTTTGACAACATTGCCCGATGTGGATACGAGCAACCCGAGATTCTAGCGGCATTCCGGCCCGAGAGCAAGCGCGGCGCCCCGGAATCGCCGCGCCAGCCCCCTCCCCGCCCCTCGGCCATGGCCATTATCGGTACACACGCATCATATATAATGACCGGATCAACGATTGCAGGACGAGAAAGACCATCATGACCATCTCCATCAAGAGCCAGGAAGACATCGAAGGCATGCGCATCGCCGGCCGCCTCGGCGCCGAAGTGCTCGACTACATCACCCCCTTCGTGAAACCGGGCGTCACCACCGGCGAACTGGATCGCCTGTGCCATGAATACATGGTGAACGTACAAAACACGGTGCCGGCCCCGCTCAACTATGCGCCGCCGGGCTATACCCCCTACCCGAAATCGGTGTGCACCTCGGTCAACGACGTGATCTGCCACGGCATCCCGGGCGACAAGGTGCTCAAGAACGGCGACGTCGTGAACATCGACGTCACCGTGATCACCAGGGATGGCTACCACGGCGACAACAGCCGCATGTTCTTCATCGGCGAACCGTCGAAACTGGCGCGCCGCCTGAGCGACATCACTTATGAATGCATGTGGATCGGCATCGACAAGGTCAAGCCGGGCGCGCACCTGGGCGACATCGGCCACGCCATCCAGAAGCACGCCGAGAATGCCGGCTACAGCGTGGTGCGCGAATTCTGCGGCCACGGCATCGGCAAGGTGTTCCACGAAGAGCCGCAGGTGCTGCACTACGGCCGCCCCGGCACCGGCGAGGTGCTGCAGGCCGGCATGATCTTCACGATCGAGCCGATGATCAACGCCGGCCGCCGCGAAATCCGCGAAATGCCGGACGGCTGGACCATCAAGACCAAGGACCGCAGCCTGTCGGCCCAGTGGGAACACATGATCCTGGTCACCGAGACCGGCTACGAAGTGCTGACCACCTCGGCCGGCACCCCGCCACCGCCGGCCATCATCCGTCCGCACGACGCGGTGCCGGCCTGATCCGCCCAGCGTAATCGAGGAAGCATCCCGCCCATGTCCGGTCACGCCCCCGTCGATGTCCCATCGCAGCAACTGCCCCTCCAGCTCAAGGCGCGCCTGAAGGCCGAGCGCCAGCTGGTCATCGCCGCCTTCCAGGAAGACGGCAAGCCGGAAAAGCTGCTGCGCGGCCTGCGCCAGAGCGTCGACGGGGTGCTGGCCCATGCCTGGCAGGCGGCCGGGCTGCCGCCGGAGACGGCGCTGGTCGGGGTCGGCGGCTACGGCCGCGGCGAACTGTTCCCGTTTTCCGACGTCGACCTGCTGATCCTGCTGGGCCAGCCGGCCGACGCCCTCACCACGGCGCGCCTGGAGCAGTTCGTGCAGCTGCTGTGGGACCTGGGCCTCGAGATCGGCCACAGCATCCGCACCGTCGAGGAATGCATGAGCGAGTCGGCGGCCGACATCACGGTGCAGACCAGCCTGCTGGAAGCGCGCCTGGTGAGCGGCAGCGAACCCTTGTTCGCCGAGCTGCAGCGGCGCTACGACGCCGCCATGGATGCGCAAGCCTTCTTCCACGCCAAGACCGCCGAGATGCGGCTGCGCCACGCCAAGTACGAGTTCACGCCCTTCAGCCTGGAACCCAACGTCAAGGAAAGCCCGGGCGCGCTGCGCGACCTGCAGGTGATCCTGTGGGTGGCCAAGGCCGCCGGCCTGGCCAGTTCCTGGGGCCAGCTGGCGATGCGCGGCCTGATCACGCGCGAGGAAGCGCGCCAGCTGATGGAAAAGGAATCCGCGTTCAAGGACATCCGCGTGCGCCTGCATTTGCAGACGCGGCGGCGCGAAGACCGCCTGGTGTTCGACGTCCAGACCGCGATCGCCGAGACCTTTGGCCTGACCTCCACCGGCCACGGCCTGGAAGCGCGCCGCGCCAGCGAATACCTGATGCAGCGCTATTACTGGGCGGCCAAGACCGTCACCCAGCTGAACACCATCCTGCTGCAGAACATCGAGGCCCAGCTGTTTCCGGCGCCCTCGCAAAAGGTGGCGATCAACCCGCGCTTCGACGAGGTGGGCGGCTTCATCGACATCGCCGCCGACGACACCTTCGAGACGACGCCCTCGGCCGTGCTCGAGATCTTCGTGGTGATGACCGAGCGCCCCGACATCAAGGGCATGACGGCGCGCACCATGCGCGCGCTGTGGCACGCGCGCACGCTCATCGACGACGCCTTCCGCCGCGAGCCGCGCCACCGCGCGCTGTTCCTGCGCATCCTGCAGGCGCCCTGCGGCCTGGTGCACGCGCTGCGGCGCATGAACGACATGGGCATCCTCGGCCGCTACCTGCCGAACTTCCGGCGCATCATCGGCCAGATGCAGCACGACCTGTTCCACGTGTACACGGTGGACCAGCACATCATGATGGTGGTGCGTAACATGCGCCGCTTCACGATGACCGAACACGCCCACGAATACCCGTTCTGCAGCCAGCTGATCGCGAATTTCCGCGACCGCTGGCTGCTGTACGTGGCCGCGCTGTTCCACGACATCGCCAAGGGCCGCGGCGGCGACCACTCGGAACTGGGCAAGCACGACGTGCTGGAATTCTGCCGCGACCACGCGATTTCCGACGAGGACACCGAGCTGGTGGTGTTCCTGGTCGAGCAGCACCTGACCATGTCGCAGGTGGCGCAGAAGCAGGATCTGTCGGACCCGGACGTGATCCAGGCGTTTGCCCAGCTGGTGAAGGACGAACGCCACCTGACCGCGCTCTACCTGCTGACGGTGGCCGACATCCGCGGCACCAGCCCCAAGGTGTGGAATGCCTGGAAGGCCAAGCTGCTGGAAGACCTGTACAAGATGACGCTGCGGGTGCTGGGCGGCGAACCGCCCTCGGCCGACCGCGAACTGCGCGCGCGCCAGCAGGAAGCGCTGGCGACCCTGCGCCTGTTCGGCCTGCCGCCGGATGCCCACGAGGCCTTGTGGAAGCAGCTCGACATGGCCTATTTCCTGCGCCACGACGCCTCCGACATCGCCTGGCAGACGCGCAGCCTGGTCGACAAGCTGGGCCGCGACAAGCCGGTGGTGAAGTCGCGCCTGGCGCCGATCGGCGAAGGCTTGCAGGTGACGGTGTACGTGAAGGACCAGCCGGACCTGTTCGCGCGCATCTGCAGCTATTTCGACCGCAAGAATTTTTCCATCCTCGATGCCAAGATCCACACCACCAAGGATGGCTACGCGCTCGACACCTTCCTGATCACCGACGAGCATTTCGCCAACAGCTACCGCGACATCATCAACCTGATCGAGCACGAGCTGTGTGAAGTGCTGACGCGCCAGGAGCCCTTGTGCCCGCCGCTGCGCGGGCGCCTGTCGCGCATGTCGCGCACCTTCCCGGTCACCCCCACGGTCGACCTGCGCCCGGACGAACGCGGCCAGTTCTGGCTGCTCTCGGTGGCCGCCAACGACCGCAACGGCCTGCTGTACACCATCGCCAGCGTGCTGGCGCGCTACCGCATCAACCTGCACACGGCCAAGATCATGACCCTGGGCGAGCGCGTCGAGGACGTGTTCCTGATCGATGGGCAGGCGCTGCACAACCAGCGGGTGCAGGTGCAGCTGGAGACCGAGTTGTTCGATGCTTTGAAAATTTGAAGGCCACCCACACCAGCCCACGCAATTAGCACGTCGTTCCCGCGCAAGCGGGAATCCATACTGAGGCCCCGAAGCCGCCTTCGCAAAACGGCCGCAAGGTCTCCGAGAAAGTGGTTTCTGTTACTCGGCATGGGTTCCCGCTTTCGCGGGAACGACGATAATTTTTTAGTATCGCAAGAATAAAACCATGACCGAACCAGTACGCCTCTCCAAACGCATGTCCGAACTCGGACTCTCCTCCCGCCGCGAAGCCGATGACTGGATCGCCAAAGGCTGGGTGCGGGTCGACGGCAAGGTCGTCTCCGAACTGGGCAGCAAGGTGCTGCCGCACCAGAAGATCACGGTGGAGCGCCAGGCCGCGGCCGAGCAGTCCAAGCGCGTGACCGTCCTGATCCACAAGCCGGTCGGCTACGTCAGCGGACAGGCCGAGGATGGCTACAAGCCGGCCGTGGTGCTGGTCAAGCCGGAGACGCGCTGGGCCGAGGACCCGTCCCCGGAACAGTTCCACCCGACCCAGCTGCGTTCGCTGGTGCCGGCCGGCCGCCTCGACATCGATTCCACCGGCCTGCTGGTGCTGACCCAGGACGGCCGCATCGCCAAGCAGCTGATCGGCCAGGACACCGCCGTCGAAAAGGAATACCTGGTGCGGGTGCAGTACACCAAGGAAGGCCGCCTGCCGGACACCGAATTGCGCAAGCTGAACCACGGCCTGTGGATGGACGGGAAGCCGCTGCTGCCGGCCAAGGTGCGCTGGCAGAACGAGGACCAGCTCAGTTTCACGCTGAAGGAAGGCAAGAAGCGCCAGATCCGCCGCATGTGCGACATGGTGGGACTGAAGGTGATCGGCCTGAAGCGGGTGCGCATCGGGCGCGTCAAGCTGGGGGATTTGCCGGTGGGCGAGTGGCGTTACCTGGGGGCGGATGAAGGGTTTTGAGTCGGCGTGGGCACCCCGTGCCCACGGACCGTTCAATGCACATGCTGCAAATGCGTCCAAGGATCCAGCACATGCAGCTCGTCCAGCACCGCGCGCGGGCCTTCCACGCTGCCGCCGCTTTCCTGGTCCCATTCGAGCCTGAGCTTGGAGCGTCCCTTGCGCAGGTCGATGCGGGCGTAATCGACCCAGGCGTCGTCCTTTTCGTATTCGAAGGTCTTGATCCAGCCGCCGCGCAGCAGGTTGTCGACCGCCTGCCGCAGCGCGAAAGGCGGCAGGCCTTCGATGGTGTCCGGTGCCAGCCGGGGGTCTCCCAGCATATCCACATACCTGACCATTTCTGTAAGCCACGTCATGATTGCCTCCCCTTGTCTTCTGATTTGATTTTAGTCTAGCAGTGCCTGCGGTCCCCTGACGTTAGCTGGCGCACCTTGCGGTCGAGATGCGCAGCGGGTAGCGATATTGATTTGTATCGTCTTGTATCCAAGCGGACTCGGCAGTGATCACGCGTGATGCGTCATACGGCCTGTCAGTACAGGCACTGCGCTCCGAACCGCCATTGCGCGAACGCCGCCGGTCGCGTAGCATCGCGGGATTGCCGAGCTCACGAGGCGACCGGCCAAGTTTCGAGAATCCATGAAAAACGATATCCCCGCTCCACCCCTCACTCCTTCCGGCACCACCTACACCCAGACCCGCTCCTTCGCCACCGTCGCCCTGATCGAACTCTGGGAACGCTTCGGCTACTACGGCATGCAGGCCCTGATCGTCTACTTCATGGTCCAGCGCCTGGGCTTCGACGATAGCCGCGCCAACCTGGTGTGGAGCGCGGCCGCCGCCCTGATCTACGTCGCACCGGCGGTCGGCGGCTGGATCGGCGACAAGGTGCTGGGCACCAAGCGTTCGATGATCCTCGGCGGGATGATCCTCACCATCGGCTATGCGCTGATGGCGGTGCCGTCCGAGAACACCTGGTTCATGTTCTGCGCGCTCGGCGTGGTCGTGGTCGGCAACGGCCTGTTCAAGCCCAATACCGCCAACCTGGTGCGCAAGATCTACGAAGGCGACGATTCCAGGATCGACAGCGCCTTCACCCTGTACTACATGGCGGTGAACGTCGGCTCCACGGTCTCGATGCTGGCCACGCCCTGGATCAAGGATTACGTCAACGCCACCTACGGCAATGAAATCGGCTGGCATGCCGCCTTCGCGGTCTGCAGCGTCGGCCTGGTGGTCGGCCTGCTGAACGTGCTGTTCATGCGCGCCACCATCGCCCACGTGGGCTCGCTGCCGGACGAACGCCCGCTCGAGGTCGGCAAGCTGGTGGCGGTGCTCGCCGGCGGCGTGGTGATGGCCGGCGCCTCCGCCGTCATCCTCGAATACCAGTGGCTGGCGCGCGTGTTCGTCTACGCGGCCGGCCTGGTCGTGCTGGGCATCTTCCTGCACCTGATACGCAAGAGTGTGCCGAGCGAGCGCGCCGGCCTGATCGCGGCGCTGGTGTTGACCTTGCAGACCGTGTTCTTCTTCATCTTCTACCAGCAGATGTCGACCTCGCTGTCGCTGTTCGCGCTGCGTAACGTCGACCTCGATTTCTCGGTCCTGGGCGCCCACCTGTGGACCTGGTCGCCGGCCCAGTTCCAGGCGCTGAACGCGATCTGGATCATGGTCCTGAGCCCGGTGCTGGCCTGGGCCTACAATGCCGCCGGCCGCAGCGGCAAGGACTTGTCGATCGCCGGCAAATTCGCGCTCGGCTTCGCCGCGGTCGCGGTCGGCTTCTTCGCCTACGGCATGGCGGGCGCCTTCGCCGTCGAGGGCCTGACCTCGTCCTGGATCATGATCGCCGGCTACGGCCTGTATTCGCTGGGCGAGCTGCTGGTGTCCGGCCTCGGCCTGGCGATGGTGGCGCGCTACGTGCCGGCGCGCATGAGTGGCTTCATGATGGGCGCCTACTACGTCGCCACCGGCATCTCGCAATACCTGGGCGGCGTGGTCGCCAACCTGGCCAGCGTGCCCAGCAACATCACCGACCCGATGCAGACCCTGCCGATCTACACCAGCCTGTTCAACAAGCTGGGCATGGGCGCGGTGGCCTGCACCGTGATCGCCCTGCTGGCGCTGCCGCTGATGCGGCGCCTGAGCGCGGCCCACCAGGCACATCGTTAAATCCCTGGCTTGTTTGCTATGATCGACGGCGCGTCTGCGGACGCGCCGTTTTCATTTCCACCGCAATCTTTATCGAAAATGACGATCCTGACCACCACCCGCCTGCGTTTCGAACCCTTCGCCGAGCACCACCTGGAAGGCTTGCACGCCATGAACCGCGATCCCGAGGTCCAGCGCTACCTGCTGGGGCGTCCGGAAACGCGGGCGGAAACCCTGGCCAGCATCCACCGCGTGCAGGCGCGCTGGGCGCAGCTGGGCTATGGCTGGTGGGCCTTCATGGAAGCGGAGAGCGGGGAACTGGTCGGCGCCGGCTGCCTCCAGCACCTGGGCCACGACCCCGCCAACTCCCATGAAATCGGCTGGCGCCTGCGGCGCGACCGCTGGGGCCGCGGCCTGGCTTCCGAAGCGGCGCATGAACTGGCGCGCCACGCCTTCGAGGACATTGGGACGCCGCTGGTGCGCGCGATCCGCCATCCCGGCAACCTCGGCTCGGAAAAAGTCATGGCGCGCCTGGGTATGCGCGCCCTCGGGCTGCAGACCTGGCAGGGCGAGCAGGTCGCGCTGCACGAGCTGATGCGGGAGGCGTGGCGCGCCAGACATGGCGTCGAATAAACACGCAAATTCGGCATTGTTACAACACCCGTAGTCAGATAGGCAGGCTTGCGGAAGAGTTCGCCATGTTGCTAAGTGGAAATATGCTATATTCACTCGGCTATTTCCGGTGCGCTTTCCGCGCCAGCCTCACGCCACGACACCATGACCACCTCGATTAACGCGCGCCGGGCCGGCGCGCTGCTCTGGATTGCCTGCGCCTTTGCCGCCTTGCCCGCGGCCGGCGCCGCCACGCCACAAGCGGCCCACAGCTACAACTTCTCCCCGGTCAACCAGTACAACCTGCAGGTGTCGGCCAGTTTCTGGAATCCGATCATCCGCTACGTTTCCGCGCGCAGCGGCGTACGCCTCAACCTCAAGCTCGGACGCACCTCGGCCGACACCACCAGCTATGTGCTGGCGCGCGAAGTCGACTTCGCCTTCACCAATCACCTGTTCAGCCCCGATCGCCAGAAGATGGGCTGGACCGTGTTCGGCCGCCGCAATGCGCCTCCGGTGTATTCCCAGATCGTGGTGCCGGCCGATTCGCTGCTGCGCGACATCCGCGAACTGGCCGGCAGCGCCGTGGCCTTCCCCGGCCCCGAGGCGCTGGTCGCCTACAAGGCCTCGTATGCCCAGCTGCTGCGCAAGAACATCCCGGTCACGCCGGTCTTCGCCGGCAACCAGGACGCCGCCTTCACCCAGCTGTTCGCCGGCAAGGTCAAGGCGGTCGGCGCCAACTCGCAGCTGGCGGCCAACTGGGGCGGGCGCGAAGGCAAGTCCTTCCGCGTGCTGTGGAGCTCGGCCCCCTTCAACGACCTGGCGCTGATGGCCTCGCCGCGCGTGCCGGCACAGGAAGTGCGCGCCGTGGCCCAGGCCTTCCTGGGCATGGACCGCGATCCCGAAGGGCGCAAGATCCTGGCCGCCGCCTCCGAACTGATCCACGCACAGACGCCGGTGTCCTTCGTCGCCGCCAGCGACGCCGACTACGCCAGCTATTACGCGTTCTATGCGGACGCGCCGGCCAACCTGCGCTGACTTCTCGCCCATGACCCCATCGCCGCCGCGCCGACTGCTGCACAGCTTCCTGCCCCGCTCCCTCGTCGGACGGGTGTTCGGCGTGTTCAGCCTGACCATGCTGCTATTCCTCGGCACCGGCCTGGCCCTGTTCTACCGCTACCAGTTCCTGCAGCACATCGAGGAAACCCAGGACAGCGCGATGACCCTGGTCGAGGTGGCGGCCCAGACCATCGAGGACAGCGCGGTGATCGGCGACTACGACACCGTCAAGCGCACCCTCAACAAGATGCTGGTGCAGTCGCCCTTCAAAAGCGCCGAATTCCTCGACGTCACCGGCGGCAGGATCCGCGTCGAGCTGCCGCCGCCGGCGCAGGCGGCGCCGGACTGGATGCGCCAACTGGTGGCGGCCAAGCTGTACGACGTCAACCGCGTGGCCAACGTCGGCGGCAAGGACTACGGCGTGGTGCGCCTGTCCTTCGACGAGCGCAAGCTGGCGGCCCAGATGTGGACCCTGGTGCTCGAAACCACCGCCCTGAGCGCCGTGGTGTTCGCGCTCAGCCTGGCCCTGATGCGCACGCTGCTGCGCCGCTGGCTCGACAACCTCGGGCGCCTGCGCTCCTTCGAGGACGACGTCGCCGCCGGCCGCATCACCGCCGAGGCGGCGCTGCTGGCCGACGCCCCCAGCGAGATCCAGGAAGCGATCCAGGCCGTCAACCGCAGCGCGCACAGCCTGCGTGCCCAGTTCGGCCAGCGCATCGATTCGCTGATGAATTCCCTCATGCAGCACAAGAGCGCGCTGGACCAGGCGGCGATCGTGTGCGAGGTCGACCCCGACGGCCGCATCGCCGAAGTCAACGACCTGTTCGTCGCCAACAGCGGCTTCGTGCGCGCCGAGCTGGTCGGCCGGCCGCTGGACACGGTGGGTCAGCCGGCCGACCTCGAACACGCCTGGCGCCCGGGACCGCTGGTCTGGAACGGCGAGGTCGCCATCGACGGCCGCAACGGCCGGCGCCAGTGGCGCCGCACGGTCGTCCCGATGTTCGATGCCGGCGGCACCATCGAACGCTATATCTGTATCGATATCGACATCACCGAGCGCAAGGAATTCGAACGCGCGATCCTGGAAAACGCCCGGCGCCAGACCCTGATCGCCGAACTGGGACGCCAGGCCCTGGCCGACCAGGATCTCGATGCGCTCTACCGCGAAGCGGCCGAGGCGGCGGCGCGCGGCCTGGCGGCGCCCGCCGCGGCCTTGTTCGAGGCCGGGCCCGAGCACGGCCCCGAGGGCGGCATGGTGAGCCTGCGCGCCGCCAGCGGCAGCCTGGCCGCGGCGAGCGGCGAGCGCCTCGAGGTCGCCGGCGCCCTGTTGCCGGCGCAGGCGCCGGACGCGCCGCTGCGTCCCTGGTTCGCAGCGCTGGCGCGCCAATATGGCCTGGCGAGCGGCCTGGATGCCGCCATCGGCGCGCCCGAGCGTCCTGTCGGCGCGATCGGCGTCTACGACAGCGCGGCACGTACCTTCAATGCCGACGACGTCAACTTCCTGCGCGGGATCGCCAACATCCTGGCCGCCGCGCTGGAGCGCCGCGACGCCCAGAAGCGCCTGACCTATCTGGCCCAGTACGACGCGCTCACCAACCTGCCCAACCGCCGCCACCTGTCCGTGGGACTGGAACAGGCGCTGCTGCGCGCCGCCGCCCAGGGCCAGCGCGCGGCGGTGATGTTCATCGACCTCGACCGCTTCAAGAACGTCAACGACATGCTCGGCCACGCCGTCGGCGACCAGCTGCTGGTGCAGGCCGCCAAACGCCTGCAGGCCTGCGCGCGCGCGGGCGACCTGGTGGCGCGCCTGGGCGGCGACGAATTCGCGCTGGTGCTGCCGAGCCTGGACGACGGCGACGCCGTGGCGGCCGGCCTGGCCGAACGGATCATCCATTCGCTGGCCCAGCCCTTCTATCTGCAGGGCCAGCAGCTGTTCGTCTCGGCCAGCGTGGGCATCGCCAATTATCCGGAACATGGCGACGATGCCGAGACCCTGCTCAAGAGCGCCGACACCGCGATGTACGGCGCCAAGAACGACGGCCGCAACACCTACCAGTTCTTCGCCCCGGCGATGCACGAGAACGCGGCCCAGCGCCTGCAGACCGAGACCCAGCTGCGCCTGGCGCTCGAGCGCGGCGAATTCCTGCTGCACTACCAGCCCAAGCTGAACCTGGCCGCCGGCACGGTATGCGGTTTCGAGGCGCTGCTGCGCTGGAACCACCCGCAGCGCGGTCTGGTGCCGCCGCTCGAATTCGTCTCCATCCTCGAAGACACCGGCCTGATCCTGCCGGTCGGCGAATGGGTGATCGGCGAAGTCTGCCGCCAGCTCAAGGCCTGGGAGGCAGCGGGCCGGCCGCTGGTGCCGGTGGCGATCAACCTGTCGGCGCGCCAGCTGCAGCAGGACGACCTGGCCGGCGCCATCGAACGCATCGTGCTGCAAGCCGGGGTGGCGCCGACGCTGCTGGAATTCGAGCTGACCGAGTCGATGCTGATGACCAATCCGGAAGCCGCGGTCGAGATCCTCTCGCGCATCAAGGCGCTCGGCATGCGCCTGTCGGTCGACGATTTCGGCACCGGTTACTCCAGCCTGGCCTACCTGAAGCGCTTCCCGCTGGACGCCCTCAAGATCGACCGCACCTTCGTGCGCGACCTGCCGCACGACAGCGACGACGCCGCCATCACCAAGGCCGTGATCCGCCTGGCGCACAGCCTGAGCCTGAAGGTGGTGGCCGAAGGCGTGGAAAACATCGAGCAGATCCGCGAGCTCGAAGAATACGGCTGCGACGAGATCCAGGGCTATTACCTCAGCCGCCCGGTGGCGCCGGACGCGGCGATCGCGCTGCTGGCGCGCGAACCGGCGCCGACGGCTTGAAGCAGCGTGCGCTAAAATAGCGCATGCAAAACACCCCGCCCCCAGAGAACAAACTTGCCCACGCCTTACAGGTTGCCGGGCGGGTCGATGCCATCGAACCCTTCCGCGTGATGGAAATGGTGAAGGCCGCCGCCGCCATGACGCGCGCCGGCCAGGACGTCATCAGCATGAGCGTCGGCGAACCCGATTTCACCGCGCCCGACGTGGTTGCCGCCGCCGCGATGGCGGCGATCCAGGCCGGCAGCACCCAGTACACCGAATCGCTCGGCCTGCCGGCGCTGCGCGAAGCGATCTCCGCCTGGTACGCCGGCGCCTGGGGCCAGCAGGTCGACCCCCGCCGCATCGTGATCACGGCGGGCGCCTCGGCCGGCCTGCTGCTGGCCTGCGCCGCGCTGGTCGACAATGGCGACGAAGTCCTGATGCCCGACCCCTGCTACCCCTGCAACCGCCACTTCGTGACGGCCTTCGGCGGCAAGCCGGTGCTGGTGCCCTCGGGTCCGGACACGCGCTACCAGTTGAGCGCCGATCACCTGGACGCCCACTGGAACGCCCGCACGCGCGGCGTGATCGTGGCCTCGCCCTCGAACCCGACCGGCACCGCCATGAGCGCCGCCCAGTCCGAGGCGCTGCTGGCCGGCGTGCGGGCGCGCGGCGGCTTCGCCATCGTCGACGAGATCTACCAGGGTCTGTCGTACGGGGAAAAGCCGACCAGCGCACTGGCCTTCGGTGACGACATCATCACCGTCAACAGCTTCTCCAAGTATTTCAGCATGACCGGCTGGCGCCTTGGCTGGCTGGTGGTGCCGGAGGCGCTGGTGCCGACCGTCGAAAAGCTGGCCCAGAACCTGTTCATCTGCGCCCCCACCATCGCCCAGCACGCGGCCCTGGCCTGCTTCACGCCCGAAGCGATCGCCATCTACGAAGCCCGCCGCCTGGAATTCCAGCGCCGCCGCGACTTCCTGGTCCCGGCGCTGCGCGAGCTCGGCTTCCAGGTGCCAGTGCTGCCGGACGGCGCCTTCTATGTGTATGCGGATATCAGCCAACTGGATCACCCGCAGGCCAGCGACAGCACCGCCTTCAGCATGGCCGTGTTGAAGGATGCCCAGGTCGCGATCGTGCCGGGCGACGACTTCGGCTTCGCGGCGCCGCAGCGCCATGTGCGGTTTTCGTACGCGGCCAAGTTCGAGCGGATCGAACAGGCGGTGTCGCGTTTGCGGGGGTTGTTGCCGTAGGGGTTGTGCCGTAGGGGTCAGAGCCCGGTTTTCTCGGGTGGGCTCTGACCCCGGAGTCGCAGGCGGTTGATCAGCCGGTTTTGGCTGTGCGGCTAAGCACCGGCTCCGACCCCTCCAGCAAATCCCGCAAAGCCGCCGCCGACACCGGCTTCACCAGATACCGGTCGAACCCAGCCGCCAGCCCGCGCGTCCGGTCCTCATCCTGCCCATACCCCGACAGCGCCACCGCGAACGGATAACTGCCGGCCGGCGCCGCCGCGCGCACGGCACGGATCAGGTCCAGCCCATCCATCCCCGGCAGGCCGACATCGCAGATGATCACGTCCCAGGATTGATCGAGCGCCGCGGCCAGGCCGCTGTGGCCGTCGTGGGCGCTGCGCACCCGGTGGCCCTCCGCGCCCAGGAAGCCGGCCAGGGTCTCGCAGGCGTCGACGTTGTCCTCCACCAGCAGGATGTCCAAGGTCGCCACGCGCGCCGGTACCGCGGCGGCCTCTTGCGGCGCCAGCGCCTGGCTGGAACGCGGCAGGCGCACCGTGAAACGGCTGCCCTGCCCCAGGCCATCGCTGTCGGCGCGCACCGAAGCGCCGTGCATGGCGAGCAGGTTGCGCACCACGTTCAGGCCGACGCCGAGTCCGCCCTCGGAACGCGCCAGCGAGCGCGGCCCCTGGGTGAACAGATCGAAGATGTGCGGGATCACCTCGGGCGCCATGCCGATGCCATCATCTTCGATCAGCACCACCGCCTCGCCGTCTTCGACGCTTGCAGTCACGCGCAGCTTGCCGCCGTCGCCGGTGTATTTGGACGCATTGCCGATCAGGTTGGTGAACACCTGGGTCAGCCGGACGCGGTCGCCATCGACCACCACCGGATCGGATCCCGCCACGCCATCGGTGCCGCCATCGGGCGCCAGTACCAGCTCCAGGCGCTGGCCGCGCTCCTGGATGCGCGGCTGGATCGTCTCCACCGCGTGCTGCAGCAGTTCCGACAGCAGCAGCGGCTGCACATCCAGCGTGATCTTGCCGCTGCTGATGCGGGCGGCGTCGAGCAGGTCGTCGAGCAGGCGCGCCATATGGTCGACCTGGCGCCCGATCACGCGCGACAGGTTGACCAGCTGGGCGCTGGCGTTGGGCACGTTGGCCAGCATCGAGGCCGCCATGCTGATCGGCGACAGCGGGTTGCGCAGCTCGTGCGCCAGCATCGCCAGGAATTCGTTCTGGCGCCGGTTGACCTCTTCCGCGTCCTCGCGCAGGTGCTCGGCATTGAAGGTGGCCAGCACCAGGTGTTCGTTGGCCTCGCGCAGCAAGGCCGTGCCGGCTTCCAGGGCCTGACGCTCGCGCGCCAGGTGGCGTGCCGTTTCGCGTTCCGCTTCCAGCTCTTCCTCGAGCGCGCGGATGCGGCGCAGCAGGACAGCGTCGCCGGCGGCGCCGGACTGCCGCGAAAGATCATCGAGGGAACGCTGCTCCGAAGCGGTATTGCCGTAATGGTACGTTCCCATGCTCTTCCTTATTTGTGCGTCAGGCGCGGCACCGCGTAGCCGCTCAGCACCCGGTCATACGGCGCCGCGAAGGCGTCGATCTCGATGCCGCTGTCGGTGATCCGGTAGCCGCGCAGCTCGGTGCTGTGCGAGATGCCGCGCGCCTTCACCACCGTCATGAACTTCTGCAGGCAACCGTCGATTTCGGCGAAGCGCATCGTCAGCACGGCATCGGCCAGGAAGCACAGGTTATCGAAGCTGAAGCGCAGGTCCGGCTGGTTGTCCTCGTAGCCGGCGGTGACCAGCACGCTGACCCCGCGCTCGGCCAGCAGCGCCAGCGTGCGGAACACCGTCAGCCGCAGGTCGTGGCGGAACTCGGGGGCCAGGTAGAGGCCGATTTCCGAGAGCGAGTCGATCACCACCCGGGTGGCCCCGGTGCGGGCGATGGTCTCGAGCATGTCGTCCATGATCTCTTCGATCGTCAGCGACAGCGAGCGCGATTCCATCACCGTCACCTGGCCACTTTCGACCAGGTCGATCAGCTCGGCATTGCGCAGGCGCGCCGTGTGCTTTTCGAAGTACACCCCGACACCCTTTTCGCCCACGGCCGCGCCGGCCTGCAGGAAGCGGGTGCCGAGGATGGTCTTGCCGCACCCGGTCGGTCCCGAGGCCAGCAGCGTGTGACCCTGCGGCAGGCCGCCGTGCAGCATCTCGTCGAGGCCGGCCACGCCGGTGGTGATCCGGTGCGCATCGGCATCGGCGGTGTGGTAGGTGTCCGGCATCGACGGCAGCAGGCGTGGATAGACCCGGATGCCGTCGCCGGTGATGCGCATGGTGTGCGAGCCCGCCATGTGGGCCTGGCCGCGCATCTTGACGATGCGCAGCTTGCGCACCACCGCTTCCTGTTCCTGGTTGTGCGACAGCGCGATCATGCCGTCGGCCACCGTGATAATCGGATTGGCTTCGACGTCGGCCTGGCTGTATTCGCCGATCAGGAAGGTACTGGCCAGCCAGCTGGCCATGCGCGAGCCGAGTTCCTGGATGAAGTGCTGCAGGTCCCACAGGCCCTCGTTGCCGGTGCGGCCGGTCTGCACCACCGAGCGGAAAGAATCGACGAAGACCAGGCTGGGCGCGAAATCCTCGACTTCGCGCATGATGCGCTCCAGGACGCCGCTGAAATCGCCGGCGCGCAAGTCATCGGCCAGGTTCACGTAGCGGATGCTGGAACCGAGCTTGTCCATGTCGAAGAAGGAAAACTGCTGCTGGTAACGCAGCATCTTGAGCGGGGGCTCGCCCAGCACGGTGAAGAACAGCGCGCGGCGCTCGGGGTTGGCGAGCGCGAACATGATCTGGTGGGCCAGCGTGGTCTTGCCGCTGCCTGGCGCGCCGGCGATCAGCGTGAACGAAAACTCGGTCAGTCCACCCCCGAGAAGAACGTCGAGACCGGGCACACCGGTACTCAGTTTCCCCAAGGTTACTTTCTCGCTCATTACTTGTGCTCCTGTTGATTCTGTTGCTTCTCGTCTCCGACCGTGCTTTCCGCCAGCAGGCGCGCGGTCAGGCTGGCGCCGATCAGGGCCCCCAGTTGACGGCTAAAAGTGCTCATCAATGCATCGTGTGCGGTGCCGGCGGCGGCCGCGTCGGCACTGTCCATGTCCGCTTCCAGACCGGCCAGCAGTGCTGCGCTGGTCTTGCGCGTGGGTTCCAGGCTCAGCCACGGGTGGCCAGGCGCCACCATGCGCAGGGTCCGTCCGAGCAGGGCGCCGAAACCGTTTTCGCCGATCAGCGGCACCAGTCGCGCACTCAGGCGCGACCAGGTCCGCATGAGCGGCGGCGCATGCCCGGCACGCGGCGCGTCCGGAGGCGTGCCCGGAGGCGTGCCCGCGTCCGGCGGCTGCGCTCTGTAATCGTGTTTGTCCATCAGGAGTTTCGGGATCGGGTTCTTATGCAAGCTGTACCGCCGGGGCAGGCGGATTCCGTTTAAAAGATTATAACTTGTGTCGGGGAAGTGCTTGTTTTTAAAATAGTGTGAACCGGCCCTTGCTTCATTGTCACAATATTGCGCTCGCCGCCGGAGCGGCAGTGCTACCATCGCAAGATTCCCTACTCCCGACATGCTTCCATGCCCCTGCGCCCTGCCTTCCCCTCCCTGTTGCCGCACACCCTGCTGCTCGGTGCCGGCCTGCTCGTCGGCAGCGCCAGCGCCCAGATCGTGGCCGAAGCGCCGCTGCGCGCCCACCTGTCCTTCCTGGCCGATGACCTGCTGGAGGGGCGCGGCACTGGCCAGCGCGGCGGCGAGCTTACCGTGCGCTACCTGGAAACCCAGGCGGCGGCGCTGGGCCTGCAGCCGCTCGTGAATGGCGGCTACCGCCAGAAGGTGGAGATGGTCGGCCAGAAGACCCTGCCGGAGAGCAGCCTGCGCTTCGAGGCCGGCGGCAAGCAACTGGCAGCCCGCTTCGGCCAGGAAGTGGTATTCGGCAACGCCAACGGCCAGGCGGCAACCACCCTTTCCGCACCGCTGTTCTTCGTCGGCTACGGCATCGATGCGCCGGACCAGGACTGGAACGATTTCAAGGGCGTCGACCTCAAGGGCAAGCTGCTGGTGGCGATGGTCAACGACCCGCAGCCGAGCGCCGCCGAGCCGCAGCGCTTCGGCGGCAAGTCATTGACCTGGTACGGCCGCTGGACCTATAAATTCGAGGAAGCGGTGCGCCAGGGGGCGGCCGGGATCCTGCTGATCCACACCACCGCGTCGGCATCCTATCCATGGAGCGTGCCGGTCAACAGCTTCAGCCACGAACAATTCCACCTGGCCGGCGCCGGCAATGCGCTGCAGGGCTGGATGGGCGAAGACTTCGCGCGCACCCTGTTCGCCGCCGCCGGCAAGGACCTGGACGCGCTGCGCGCCGCCGCCGAAGTGCGCGGCTTCAAGCCGGTCGACCTGGGTGCCACCGTCCGCGCCGAGCTCAAGAGCGCAGTGCGCAACATCGTTCAATACAACGTGGCCGGCGTCGTCCCCGGCGCCGATCCGAAGCTGAAGGCCGAAGCGGTGATCTATTCGGCGCACTGGGACCACCTCGGCATCGACGAGCAGAACGGCAAGCCGGACCACATCTGGAACGGCGCCATCGACAACGGCTCGGGTACCGCCGCCCTCCTCGCCATGGCCCAGGCCGCCGTGGCCCACCCGGCCAAACGCAGCCAGATCTTCCTCTGGCCCTGCGCCGAGGAACAGGGCTTGCTGGGCAGTCTCGCGTATGTACGCGCACCGCTGTGGCCGCTGGCAAAGACCGCGGCCGACCTCAACCTCGACAGCATGAATTTCGTCGGCCGCACGCGCGACATCGGCGTCGCCGGCGCCGAGCGCAGCTCGCTGTACGCGACGGCCGGCCAGGTCGCCAAACAGATGGGCCTGACGCTGGCGCCACCGACCCCGGACCTGGGCGGCGCCTACTTCCGCGCCGACCATTTCAGCTTCGCCAAGGCCGGCGTGCCGGCGTTCAACGTCGGTTCGGCGGTGTTTTCCGGCGACGGCAAGTTCGCATTCGAACACGCGCATGGCGCCGAAGACAAGATGCGGGCATTCACCAAGGATTACCACCAGGTCAGCGACCAATACGATCCGTCCTGGGACTTGTCCGGCATGGTGCAGCAGGCGCAGTTCACGCTGAACCTCGGCTATGCGGTGGCGAACGCGCCGGCGCTGCCGAGCTGGAAAGCGGGCGAGGCTTACGGCAAGGTCAAGCGCTAGGGCGGCCCTCAGGCGCGCTGTCCGAAGCGCGCCTCCATGAATGCCAGAAAGGCGCGCACGCGCGGACTCAGGTGCTTGCGCGACTGGTACAGCAGGTACAAGGCCTCCTGCGCCGGCGGGCGGAAACACTCCAGCACCGGCACCAGGCGGCCGCTCCGGAGGTCGGCGCCGACATGGAACTCGGCCAGACGCACCAGTCCCAGCCCGCCACGGGCCAATTCCAGCAGCATGTCGCCCAGGTTGGCGCCGGCATTGCCGCGCGCCGCCACCGGCCGCTGCTCGCCATCCTCGACCAGCGGCCAGATGTTCCAGTGGGTGCGCTGGGTGAAGTTCAGGCAGTTGTGCCGCGCCAGGTCGGCGGGCGTTTCCGGGGTTCCGTGGCGCGCCAGGTAAGCGGGTGAGGCGCACACGATCCACGGGCTCTCCAGCAGGCGCCGCGCGACCAGTGCCGAATCCGCCAGCGGTCCGCCCTGAATCGAGACGTCGATGCCGTGCTCGACGAAATCCACGGCTTCGTTGGACAGGTGGAACTCGATGCGCAGGCGCGGATGCTGTCCGAGGAAGTCGCCGATGACAGGCGCCAGCCGGTGTTGGGCGAAGGTGACCATCGAGTGCACGCGCAGTGTGCCGCTGACGTCGCTGGTGCTGGCCCTGACCGCGTTCTCGGCGCTGGCCAACGCGTCGAACACGCCCTGGCCTTCCTCGCGCAGCGCCTGTCCCGCCTCGGTCAGGGTCAACGAGCGCGAGCTGCGGTGGAACAGGCGCACCCCGAGCCGGTCCTCGAGGCGAGAAACGAGTTTGCTGACGGCCGAAGGCGACAGGTCGAGGCGTCGTCCGGCCGCCGAAAAGCTGCCGCTGTCGATGGCGGCGAAAAACACTTCCAGTTCACTCAACTGCATCGCCACGGCACACCCACTCTCCGGCATCTGTGAAATTTCGTCAAAGCCCAGTGACGATTATCGCATTGCCCACACCTTCGCCGCGGTCCAAGATGGGAACATCAATCCCAGGAGAGCACGATGTCCACATCCACCGAACGCACCCACCCGAGCAGCCTGGTCGGCTTTGCGCAACCGATCCCGCGCTTCGCCATCCAGGACCTGGTCGTCCCCGACGCCGTGCCCGAGGACGAACGCGAATGGGTGCCCCAGGCGCCCAACGTCTGGTTCCGCCCCTTGATCCTGAACGTTACCCAGGGCTACTTCGTCAACGTGCTGCGCGTACGCAAGAGCGGCGTGCTGTCGCGCCACCGCCATGACGGCCCGGTGCATGCCCACGTGCTGAAAGGCCGCTGGTATTACCTGGAACATGACTGGACCGCGATCCAAGGTTCCTATGCCCACGAGATCCCGGGCGAGATCCACACCCTGTACGTGCCGGAAGACGTGACCGAGATGATGACCCTGTTCCACGTCACCGGCGCCTACACCTACCTGGACGAGGAAGGGAAACCGGTCGGTTACGAGGACGTCTTCAGCAAGCTGGAAGCGGCAGTCAAGCATTATGAGTCAGTAGGCCTCGGCACCGATTACGTGAAGCGATTCATCAGGTAGGTGCGCTCGCGGTTCGCCAGCCTGCCCGCATACGGAGACAGCCGGCGTGGAGATGCCTTCCACGCCGGCCACATAACATCAGGAGCAGTCCATGAATTCAGATACCACCCGCCTGGACGCACCGCTGGCGACGGCTGTGGCGGACGCCGATGCCACCGCGCGCGTCTACCGTAAGGTCAACCTGCGCCTCATCCCCTTCCTCTTCATCTGCTACGTCGCGGCCTACCTGGACCGCATTAACATCGGATTCGCCCAGCTGCAGATGAAAGCCGACCTGGGGTTTTCGGATACCGTCTATGGCCTCGGCGCCGGCATCTTCTTTTTCGGCTACGCGCTGTTCGAAGTGCCCAGCAACCTGCTGCTGGAAAAGATCGGCGCCCGCAAGACCCTGCTGCGCATCATGCTGCTGTGGGGGATCACCTCGGCCTGCATGATGTTCGTGCAGACGCCCACCCAGCTCTACATCGGCCGCTTCCTGCTCGGTCTGTTCGAAGCCGGCTTCTTCCCCGGCATCATTCTCTACTTTACCTGGTGGTATCCGTCGCGCATGCGCGCCCGCATCATCGCCCTGTTCATGTCCGGGATGGCGGTGGCCGGCATCATCGGCGGTCCACTGTCGGGCTGGATCATGACCGACATGGCCGGCGTCAACGGCTGGACCGGCTGGCAATGGATGTTCCTGCTCGAAGGTTTGCCGGCGGCCTTACTCGGCCTGCTGGTGTGGTTCGTCCTCGATGACCGCCCCGCCGATGCCAAATGGCTGTCCGCGGACGACAAGGAATGCATCAATGCCACGCTGCGTCAGGACAGCCGCGACCTCGGCCCCGCGCGCCATGCTTCCTTGCGGCAGGCACTGCGCGACCCGATCATCTACATCCTGGCCTTCGCCTACTTTGCCTTCATCGCCGGCACGTATGTGATCACCTTCTGGCTGCCGACCATCATCAAGAGCTTTGGGCTAGACGATCCGCTCGAGATCGGGCTGCTGACCGCGATCCCCTACCTGATCGGCGCGGCGGGCATGGTCTTGCTCAGCAAGCACTCGGACCAGACCCGCGAACGCCGCTGGCACTGCGCCTTCGCGGCGGTCCTCGGCGGCGCCGGCCTGGTCGCCGCCACCATGCTGGCCGGCCACCTGGCGCTGGCGCTGGTGGCGCTGTCATTCGCGGCGATCGGCATCCTCGCCACCATGCCGCTGTTCTGGGCGATCCCGACCGCCTACCTGTCCGGCCCGGCCGCAGCCGGCGGCATCGCGCTGATCAACTCGCTGGGACTGGTCGGCGGCTTCGTCAGCCCCTTCGTGATCGGATGGCTGAAAACCCTGACCGGCAGCGTCAATTATGGCTTGTACGTCGTCACCGCCCTGATGGTGCTGGGTGCGCTTGCCCTGGTATGCAAGGTGCCTGCCGCTGCGCTGAGGGAAAAACCGAAGACCTGAGCCGCTGGCGGTGGACGATGAAATAAGGGTAATATCATTATCCTAGGAAATGTTGGTATTCCACATCGTCCACCTCTACCAGGAAGCCCATGAAGCACACCACGCTGGCCGCCGTTCTTTCCCTCGCATTGACGAACTCCCTGATGCCGGCCGCGCCGGCGACGGCGGCGACAGCCACCAGCGCCGGGGCCGTCAAGACCAATGCCACCGACGCCCGTTTCCGCACCATCTACCAGGACGAGTGGAAGTGGCGCATCGACCAGCGCCTGGCCTGGGACGAGGACGACGGCGCGCGCGAGGAACGCGGCGAGCTGGCGCGCGTCGATGCCGCCACCCAGGCCGCGCGCCTGGCTTACTGGCAAGCCGTACTCGGCAAGCTGGACGCGATCCAGCCGGCTGACCTGTCCGCGCCCGAGAAGATCAATTACGCGGTCTACCGCGCCCAGATCGCCGCCTTCGTCGAAGCCCAGCGCTTCCGCGAATACGAGCAGCCAGTAAATGCCGACAGCGCCTTCTGGTCCGACATCACCTATATCGCGCGCCGGCCACTCCATTCCGAAAAGGCTTACCGCGCCTACCTGCGCCAGCTGGCCGACCTGCCGCGCTACTTTGCCGACGAAACCGCCAACATGCGCGCCGGCCTGGCGCGCGGCTTCACGCCGCCGAAGGTGACGCTGGCCGGGCGCGACGCGCCGCTGGTGCGCATCGTCGACGCCAAGAACCCTGAAGACACGGTTTACTACACGCCCTTCAAGGACATGCCGGCCAGCATACCGGCGTCCGAGCAGGCGGCAATGCGCGCCGAAGCCGTGCGGTTGATCCGCGGCGCGGTACAGCCGGCCTATGCGGCGGTCCTGAAATTCGTACGAGAAGAATACTTCCCGCAAGCGCGCAGTGCGCTGGCGGCCGAGAGCCTCCCTGATGGGAAGGCGTATTACCAGTCGAAGATCGTCGAGTTCACCACGACCGCCTTGAGTGCCGCCGAGATCCACGAGATCGGCCTGGCCGAAATGGCCAAGATCCGCGCCGAGATGGGCCAGACCATGGCGCAGGCCGGGTTCAAGGGCGAGCTGCCGGCCTTTCTGGCCTTCCTGCGCAGCGATCCGCAGTTCTACGCCAGGACGCCGGACGAACTCCTGATGCGCGCCGCCTGGATCGCCAAGAAATTCGACGGCAAGGCCGACCAGTACTTCGGCTACCTGCCGCGCCGCCGCTTTTCCATCGTGCCGGTGCCGGCCGACCAGGCGCCCTACTACACCTCGGCGCGCGGCGGCCCCGGCATCTACCTGGTCAACACCTACAACCTGCCGGCGCGCGCCCTCTACAGCCTGCCCGCCCTGACCCTGCACGAATCGGCCCCGGGCCACGCCTTCCAGATGCCGGTGGCGCTGGAACAGCAAGGCGTGCCGCCCTTCCGCCGGGCGTATATCTCGGCCTACGGCGAAGGCTGGGCCCTGTATTGCGAGCGCCTGGGCAGCGAGATGGGGATCTACGAGACGCCCTACGAAACCTTTGGCATGCTGAGTTACCAGGCCTGGCGCGCCGCGCGCCTGGTGGTCGACACCGGCATCCACGCCAAGGGCTGGACGCGCGAACAGGCGCAAGCCTATATGCACGACAACACGGCGCTGTCCGACCACGAGATCGAGACCGAGGTCGACCGCTACATCTCGTGGCCGGGCCAGGCGCTGTCGTATTACCTGGGGCAGATGGCGATCATGAAGGCGCGCGCCAAGGCCGAGGCGGCGCTCGGCAAGCAGTTCGATATCCGGGCTTTCCATGACACCGTGCTGCAGCTGGGGGCGGTGCCGCTGCCGGTGCTGGAGGCGCGGATCGATGCGTTCATTGCCGATGGCGGCAAGTCGCCGTATCCGAAGCTGTAGGGTAGACACTCAATCGGCGTTTGCATTCCTGCATACGTGATTTGAACGCGTGGACGGTATAGCCGACTCGCCGTCCGCGTCCACCCTACCCACAACGCTGACTAAAACAATTTGATTTTAAGCTGGACCGAGATGCCACCATACAAGCGATCCTTGTAACTCGGGATGATGCCGATGTTGACCCCAACCCGCTGGTAGTCGTAAGTCAGCGTCGGAATCGCCGCCGGGAACCAGCCGCCGTCGCGCATGTGCGGGTAGCCGTCGAAGGCGGCCAGCGCCGCGCCGATGCGTACCGGACCCAGCGCCCAGGGCTGCCAGATCACGCCGGCGTAATTCGAGTATTCGCGGTCGCTGTTGTAGAAACGGCCGGCGGTGGCCGCCATCGTGCCCGAGAAGCGGTATTCCAGGCCCAGGCCGTGGTTGGCGCCGTTCAGGTCCTTGTCGCGGTCGAAGTGCCAGGTGGCGAAGCCGCTGTCGATCCACAGTTCGCTCCTGGGCGCGGCCTCGGTCCAGGTGAACAAGTCATCGGCCTGCGCCGCTGGCGCCAGGCAAGCCAGTGCCAGCGTGGCCAGGGAAGCAATGTGTTTCAATCGTCGGCCTTCGGGTCGAGGTGGGGGAACATCACTTCAGTGAAACCGAAGCGCGAGAAATCCTTGATGCGCATGGGGTAGAGAATGCCGAGCAGGTGATCGACCTCGTGCTGCACCACACGCGCGTGGAAACCGTCGACGTCGCGGGTGATAGGTCTTCCATATTGATCGACGCCTTCGTAATGCAAACGCGTATGACGCGGCACGCTGCCCCGCAGGCCCGGCACCGACAGGCAGCCTTCGAAGCCCTCTTCCATCTCGTCCGACAGCGGTGTCAGCACGGGATTGATCAATACCGTTTCCGGCACCGCCGGCGCATCCGGGTAGCGCTGGTTGCGCCCGAAGCCGAAGATCACCAGCTGCAGGTTGACGCCGATCTGGGGCGCGGCCAGGCCGGCGCCATCCACCGCGTGCATGGTCTCGAACATGTCGGCCACCAGCGCGTGCAGTTCGGGCGTGTCGAAAGCGGTGACCGGTTCGGCCACGCGCAGCAGGCGCGGATCGCCCATTTTGAGGATCTCGCGGATGGCCATTATTTCGCCTCGGCGCACAGGTGGCGCAGGAACTCGGCATAGCCTTCGGCGGTTTCCGGGTGCTTCATGCCGATGGCGGCGGTCGCCTTCAGGTAGCCCAGCTTGGAGCCGCAATCGTAGCGCTGGCCGGCGTAACGGTAGGCCAGCACGCGCTCCTGCGCCATCAACGCGGCGATGCCGTCGGTGAGCTGGATCTCGCCGCCGGCACCCTTGCCGATGGTGGCCAGGTGATCGAAGATGGCGCCGGTCAGCACGTAGCGGCCGACCACGGCCAGGGTCGACGGCGCATCCTCCGGTTTGGGCTTTTCGACGATGCCGGACACCAGTTCCAGGTCGGGGCGGTAGGCCCTGGCGCTGACGATGCCGTACTGGCGCGTGCTTTCGCGCGGCACGTCCTGCACCGCCAGCACGCTGCATTTTTCATAGGTGAACAAATCGGTCATCTGGGCCAGCACCGGCTTGTGGCCGGGCGCGCTGTCCATGAAGTCGTCGGCGAGCAGCACGGCGAAGGGTTCATTGCCGACCACCGGACGCGCGCACAGCACCGCGTGGCCCAGGCCCAGCGGCTCGGACTGGCGGATGTAGATGCAGTTGACGCTCTTGGGGATTACCCCGCGCACCAGTTTCAACAGCGCTTCCTTGCCGGCGGCTTCCAGCTCGGCTTCCAGCTCGTAGGCCTTGTCGAAATGGTCTTCGATGGCGCGCTTGTTGCGGCCGGTGATGAAGATCATCTCGGTGATGCCCGCGGCCACGGCTTCCTCGACCGCGTATTGGATCAGGGGCTTGTCGACGATCGGCAGCATCTCCTTCGGCTGCGCCTTGGTGGCGGGCAGGAAGCGGCTGCCGAGGCCGGCCACTGGAAATACTGCTTTCTTGATTGTGGTCATTCTTGATCCCTAGTCACTTATATCGCTTATGCAGCGGCATCGCCCAGCAGCTTGAGCAGGCCGGCTTCGTCGAGCACGGTCACGCCCATGCTCTCCGCCTTGTCCAGTTTGCTGCCCGCTTCGGCGCCGGCGACCACGTAGGAGGTCTTCTTCGACACCGAGCCGGACACCTTGCCGCCTGCCGCTTCGATCAGCGCGCCGGCGGCGTCGCGCGACATGGTCGGCAGCGTCCCGGTCAGCACGAAGGTCTGGCCCGCCAGCGGTCCCGCCGCTTCCGGCGCGGCATCCTGGGGCAGCAGCGCCAGCAATTCGCGGCGCAGGTCGGCCAGCTGCTGCAAGGTGGCGCGCCGGGCGTCGTCGGCCATCCATTCCTCGAGCGAGGCCACCAGCGGCGCCGGCAGGCCGAACACGCTGAAGATCTTCAGGTGCGCCAGCTCGTCCAGCGTGCGCCCTTCCAGCAGCTGGCGCGCGCGCGGCTCGGTCAGTTTCGGGATGCCGGCGGCGGCCAGCAGCGCCACCTCGTCCAGCTTGTCGCGCAGCTGGGGGCGCGGCGCGTGCTCGCCCTGAGGCGCTACGCCGGCGGCCAGCAGCGCATCCAGCGCCTGCTGGTTCTTCGGCTCGGCGAAGAAGTCGGCGATGGCCTCGGCGACGGTGCCGCCGATGTCCGGCAGCACGCGCAGCAGCGCTTCCGGCGCGCGCCGCACCAGCGCCAGGCTGCCCAGCCAGTCGGCCAGGGTCTTGGCGGTGGATTCGCCCACGTGGCGGATGCCGAGGGCGAACAGCAGGCGCTCCAGCGGTGGCCGCTTGCTGTCCGCGATCGCGGCCAGCAGCTTGTCGGCCCACTTGGTGGCGACCTTGCCGGCTTTTACGGTCTCCGGTGTCGTGCCGTCGCGCTCGTCGGCCAGGCGCTTCATGGCCAGCAGGTCGTCCAGCGTCAGGCGGTACAAATCGGCCACGCCGTGGATCAGGTTGGCTTCGACCAGGCTGTCGATGTAGCGGTCGCCCAATCCCTCGATGTCCATCATGCGGCGGCCGGCGAAGTGGCGGATCGCTTCCTTGCGCTGGGCCGCGCAGCTCAAGCCGCCGGAGCAGCGCGCCACCGCCTCGCCCTCTTCGCGCACCACGTGCGAACCGCAGACCGGGCAGGTCTTCGGCAGCACATACATCAGTGGCTCAGGGCTCGGGCGGCGTTCCAGCAGCACCGACAGCACTTCCGGGATCACATCGCCGGCGCGGCGCACCACCACGGTATCGCCGATGCGCACGTCCTTGCGCCGCACTTCATCTTCATTGTGCAGGGTCGCATTGGTGACGGTGACGCCGCCCACCGACACCGGCACCAGGCGCGCCACCGGCGTGATGGCGCCGGTGCGGCCGACCTGCACGTCGATCGCCTGCACCACGGTCAGCGCTTCCTCGGCCGGGAACTTGTGCGCCAGCGCAAAGCGCGGTGCGCGCGAGACGAAGCCGAGGGCGCGCTGGTCGGCCAGGCGGTCGACCTTGTACACCATGCCGTCGATTTCATAAGGCAGCGCCGGCCGCCGCTGGCCAATAGTGCGGTAGTAGTCCAGCAGCCCGGCGCCGCCGCTCACCACCGCGCGTTCCTTCGACACCGGCAGGCCGAGACGGTCGAACCAGTCCAGCACCTTCGAATGCGATTCGGGCATGTCAGCGCCTTCCAGCACGCCGATGCCGTAGGCGAAGAAGCGCAGCTTGCGCTGGGAGGTGATGCGGGCGTCGAGCTGGCGCAGGCTGCCGGCGGCGGCGTTGCGCGGATTGGCGAATTCCTTCTGGCCGGCCTCGCGCTGGCGCGCGTTCAGGCGCTCGAAGTCGTCCTTGAACATCAGCACTTCGCCGCGCACTTCCAGCACCGCCGGCAACTGGTCGCCATGCAGCCGCAGCGGGATCACGCGCACGGTGCGGATGTTGGCTGTCACATCCTCGCCGGTGAAGCCGTCGCCGCGGGTGGCGGCCTGCACGAACACGCCGTTCTCGTAGCGCAGGCTGATCGCCAGGCCGTCGAACTTGAGTTCGGCGGCGTAGGTCACCGCGCCGGCGTCCAGGCCTTCGCGCACCTTGCGGTCGAAGCTGTCGATGTCCTCGTCGGTGAAGCCGTTGTTCAGCGACAGCATCGGCAGCGCGTGCGTCACCTGGCTGAATTCCGGGATCGGCGCGGCGCCGACGCGCGAGGTGGGGGAATCCACCGAGGCCGCTTCCGGATGCGCCGCTTCCAGCGCCTGCAGTTCGCGGAACAGCTTGTCGTACTCGGCGTCCGGAATCGTCGGCGCGTCCAGCACGTGGTAATTATAGATATGGCGGTTCAGTTCCTCGACCAGCCACGCCATGCGGGCCAGGTCGTCAGCTTGCGGGGCCGTCATGTCGGCCTCAGCTGAACAGGCGCAGCGCGCGCGGCGAGCCGGCGGCGATGTCGGCCGCGTCCATCTCCTGGTAGAACTCGCGCACCTGGCCGCCGATCTCGTCCAGGCTGCTGTCGAGCAGGGGCTGGTCGAAATCGTCGACGATGGCGCCATCGAGGCGCACTTCCAGCGCCTTGGCGCAGGCCACCATCTTGCCGAAGCCGTCTTTCGCCGGCGCCACGCAGGGGACGTCGAGCAGCAGGGTCAGGCGCGAGGTGGTGTCGGCACCCAGGGTGACGTTGGTCGACAGCGTGAACAGCACGCCGGCGCTCTTGCCGGGAACGCCGTCGGGCATGGCGAAGCGGCCGTCCGGACGCACGTCGAAGCCGGCGTTCTCGAGCGCGCCGATCAGGGTCGACATCGCCCACGGCGCGCCCTTCGAGGCCAGGTTCACGCCCAGCTGGGCATCGTGGCCGGCGACGAAGCGGTGCAGGTTGCGCGCTTCGCTCATCACTTCGATCATGTCCGGCACTTCCGGCTCGGCGCCGATCTCGTCGGCCACCGCGCGCAGGCGCGTCACCAGTTCCGAGTATTCGAGTTCGTTGAGCGCAGTGGTGCGGGTGGCCAGCTGGACGCCGGCCTGCAGCTTGGTGTAGACGCCGCCGTGCACGATCGGCTCCCAGTCGCCATTCACGGCCAGGCCGACGAAGTGCACCGGCTTGTTGCCGACGCGGCGCAGTTTCTGGAGTGCCGGCAAGATGCGCTCGCCGCGCAGCGCGCCTTCGGCGTTCAGGGGAATCAGGCAATCGATCAGCGGATCGACCAGCTGTTCGGCCACCTGGGCGGCCGGGCTGGGAATCGCTTCGGGCGCCAGCGTGGCGCCGGCCAGCGGTGCCAGCGGCTCCGCTGCGGTGCCGGCAGCGGCGGCCGGCGCGCCCGTCGGTGCAAGTGCGGGTGCCATCCCGGGCTCGGTCGCCGGCGCCGTCACGGGCGCAATCACCGGCACCACCGGTTCGGCCAGCGCATCGGCGCCAGGCATCAGCAAGGGCTCGGAGGCCACCGCTTCGGGCTGGGGCGCCACCGCGCCGACATCGAACACCGGCTCATGCCGCTCGACCGGGATTCCGGCGGCGTGTTCGGCCGTGCCAGCAGCGCGTTCGGGTGCGGCACCGCCCTTCATCAGCACGTCGTCATGGTCCGATGCAAAGGCGCGCTCGACGCTCTTGCGCGCCTTGTATTCCTGCCACTTGTTATAACCGATGACGCCGGCGACGAAGACGCCGCTGGCTGCGATCAGGCTCATTTGTAAATCTGTCATGCTGCTTGTGCCTCGGATGCAATATGTTCGGCGCGCCGGCCGCCTGCCGGCGCGAAAGGATTCCTGACAATGCGGCGCAGGCGCCCCCACTGCCCTCGTCGACCCGGCCGGCCATCCGTGCAAGGACGCGGCGCGCAGGGGTCGAGGACCGACATGGTCCAGCACCTTAGGGTAGCATGAAGGCAAGAAACTACGCAGCAGTGCAGGAACGGGAACGCTTGGTGCCATGCATGGGCAATGCGCGGTGCGCATGCCAAAATGTCCATAGAGACAAGATGATACCAACTTGGCTGGAGGGACGCCAAAAAAAAAGCCACCCCGAGGGGTGGCGCGCAGGGCGGGCACCGGCCCGCCCGCTTGCACGAAGGCTTATTCCTTCAACGCGGCCGCCAGCGGCGCGATCTTGTCGCCGTTGACGCCGACCGCCTTGGTCAGGCGCTTGCCGTAGTCGGCATCGGCTTTCCAGAAATAGGACAGCATGGTGTTCAGCGTGTCCTGGTTCTTCACACGCTTCAGGTCGCCGGACAGGTTGGCGATCAGGTCGTCGCGATCCTGGCTGCTGAGCGAACGATAGAAGTCGCCGGCCTGCTTGAAGTTCAGCGTCTTGGCGATGCGCTGCTGCTGGGTGGTGCCGGTCAGCGGCAGCTGGCTGCTGCGCGCGTTCTGGTCCTCGACCAGTGCGCCTTCCAGGCGGCTCGGCTGGTAGTTCACGTGGCCGGTGCGGCCCGAGATGTTGCCGGCGCCATCCTGGTGGTTGTTCATCACCGGGACCAGCGGCTTGTTGATCGGCAGCGACTGGAAGTTGGCGCCCAGGCGGTGGTGCTGGGTATCGATGTAGGAGAACAAACGGCCCTGCAGCATGCGGTCTTCCGACGCTTCGATGCCCGGCACCAGGTTACCCGGCGCCATCGCGACCTGCTCGGTGGCTTCGAAGAAGTTCTCCGGCACCTTGTTCAGCACCATGGTGCCGATCTTGCGTTCCGGTACGCCGGGCCAGACCTTGGTCGCGTCCAGCGGGTCGAAGTCGAACTTGTTCATTTCCTGCGGACGCAGAATCTGGACGACCAGGTCCCATTTCGGATAGGCACCCTTGGTGATCGACTCGTACAGGTCGGTGGTGGCATGGCTGGTGCTCTTGGCCTGCACTGCGGCGACTTCCATCGGGCGCAGGTTGCGCTCGCCCTGCTGCGACTTCCAGGCAAACTTGGCGTACACGTACTCGCCCTTGGCGTTGACCAGCTTCAGCGCGTGCACGCTGCTGCCGTTCATCTGGCGGTAGCTGGCCGGGGTACCGTAGTTGGAGTACACGCGGGTCAGCATCTGGGTCGATTCCGGGATGTGCGAGAAGAAGTCGAACACGCGTTCCGGCTCTTGCACGTTGGTCACCGGGTCCGGCTTCAGCGCGTGGATCATGTCCGGGAACTTGATGGCGTCGCGGATGAAGAAGATCGGCAGGTTGTTGCCGACCAGGTCCCAGTTACCCTCCTGGGTATAGAACTTGGTGGCGAAGCCGCGCGGGTCGCGCGTGGTCTCGGCGCCGGAGCGGCTCGGGATCACGGTCGAGAAGCGCACGAACACCGGGGTGGTGGTGCCCTTGACGAACAGCTTGGCCTTGGTCAGGTCCGACAGGTCGTCGGTGGTGGTAAAGCTGCCGTGGGCGCCGGTACCGGTGGCGTGCACCACGCGCTCTGGAATGCGCTCGCGGTCGAAGCGCTGCAGTTTCTGCACCAGGTGCACGTCCTGCAGCAGGGTCGGGCCGTTCGGGCCTGCGGTCTGGCTGTTCTGGTTGTCGCCAACCGGGGCGCCGTTATCTTTGGTCAGTACCTGCTGCGCGTGCGCTTCCTGCGCCAGTGCAATCAAGCCACTTGCCAGGGTCAGGGCGCACAACGACAAGCGGCCAACCGACATATTCGTCAATACCATAAATAATCACTATTAAGTCGTTGAGAGGAATAGTGATCTTACGGGCAAGCTTTTTATTAAGGAAATTAATTGTAACTATATGTTCGATAGTTTTTGCACCATATTTGTGCAAATGTGCGCCGACGCTCAAGAGCGCCTGACAAAACCTTCAGGGCAAGGGATGCGGCCCGCCGACGTATCGTCGAAGACAGTACGACGGTACGGCCAGACGATGCAACGCGGCCATGGAGTTTTTGTCAGGTGCTCAAGCTGCGGCCAGGTCCGCCGCCGCTTCCATGTCCACCGCCACGATGCGCGATACGCCCTGCTCCTGCATGGTCACGCCGATCAGCTGGTTGGCCATCTCCATCGCGATCTTGTTGTGCGAGATGAAGAGGAACTGGGTGTGGTCGGACATGCGCTTGACCATGCGGCAGAAGCGCTCGGTGTTGGCATCGTCGAGCGGCGCGTCGACTTCGTCCAGCAGGCAGAACGGCGCCGGATTCAGGCGGAACATGGAGAACACCAGCGCCGTCGCCGTCAGTGCCTTTTCGCCGCCGGACAGCAGGTGGATGGTGGCGTTCTTCTTGCCCGGCGGCTGGGCCATCACCTGCACGCCGGCGTCGAGGATCTCGTCGCCGGTCATCACCAGTTTCGCCGTGCCGCCGCCGAACAGGATCGGGAACAGTTCGGAGAAATGGCTGTTGACGCGGTCGAAGGTGTCCTGCAGCAGGTCGCGCGATTCGCGGTCGATGCGGCCGATGGCGCCTTCCAGGGTGGCGATGGCTTCCTGCAGGTCGGCGTTCTGGGAATCCAGGAAGCGCTTGCGCTCGGTGGCCGTGGCCAGTTCCTCGACCGCCGCCAGATTCACCGCGCCGAGGCCGTTGATGGCATTCGTCAGGCGCGTCACCTCGCCCTGCAGGTAGGACGGCTTCATTTCAGGATCGAGTTTTTGCGTCAGCGCCGCCAGCTGCTCGGCGTCGACGCCGGTGGACTTCAGCGCTTCGTCGAACTGTTCCTGGTTCAGGCGCGCGGCTTGCTCCTTCAGCTGCATCTCGGTGATGCGTTCGCGCTGCGGCTGCAGGCTGCGCTCGGACTGCATGCGCGCTTCTTCCAGCTGGCGCAGCTGCTGGGTCAGCTGGTCGAGTTCGTGGCGGGCGTCGGCCAGGGCCGCCTCCTGCTCGGTGCGGCGCGCCAGCAGCGCCTGCAAGCCCTCGGCGGCGGCGCCGGATTCCAGCGTCTCCAGCTCCAGCCTGGCCGCGGCGATGGTCTCGGCCACCGTGCCCGCTTGCTGGCTGGCGGTGGCGACGGTGCGGCGCAGCTCCTCGATGCGGGCGCGCCCGGTCTTTTCGGCGAAGCCGGCTTCCTGCGCTGCGCGTTCCAGTTCGCGCAGGCGCTCGCGCGCCTCGCTCAGGGCCCGCTCCTTGTCCTGGAAGGCGGTCTGGCCATCTTCGTGGGCGCCCTGCAGCTCGGCCAGTTCCACGTCGAGCATCTCGAATTCGGCCTCGGCCTCGGCGCGCGCCTGGCGCTGTTCGGCTTCCTGGGCCGCGATCTCGTCGAGGTCCGCCGCGATCTGGCCGCTGCGCTGGTTCAGGCGCGCCTCGGCCTCGCCCTGCTTGACCACCTCGATCTGCAGCGCATGGGTCTCGCGCTGCAGCGTCGCCACGCGCTGGCGCCCATCCTGCAGGCGGCGCTGCAGTTCGGCCACGGCGGCATCGGCGCGGGTGGCGCGGCCGCGTGCCTCGTCCGTCAGCAAGGCCTGGGCGCGCAGCTGTTTGCCGATGTTGTCGATCTCGTGCTGGCGCGCCAGCACGCCATCCTGCTCGGCGTCGGCGGCATAGAAGCGCACACTGGAGCGGGTCACGATATGGCCGCCCGGCGTGACGAACAGCCCGCCCTCGGGCAGGCGCGCGCGCTGGGCCAGGGCGGTGCCCGGGTCGTCGGCCGCGTACACGCCGAATAACCAGTCGTCGAGCAGGCCGCGCAGCCCCGGGTCGTTCAGCTTGAGCAGGCTGGCAAAGGGTTTCAGGCCATGGTGGTCCGGTGCGGCGACCGCGCCCGGCGCGGGGGTCGCATTGGGCGCATACACCGCCAGCCGCGCCGGCGGCGCATCGCCGAAGAAGCCGCGCGCCCAGTCCAGGTTGGAGATCTCCAGCGCCCCGGTGCGCTCGCGCAGGACGGACTCCAATGCGGTTTCCCAGCCGCTGTCGATGTCCAGCTTTTCCCACAGGCGCGGCAGCTTGTCGAGTTCGTGCTTCTGCAGCCAGGGCTGGACCTTGCCCTGGGTCTGCACCCGCTCCTGCAGCTGGCGCAACGCGGACAGGCGCGCTTCCAGCCTGGCGTTGGCGCCGGACTCCGCCTGCATGGCCGCATGGGCTTCGCGCCGCTCTTCCTCCACCGCCTGTTGGCGCGCGGCGGCCTCTTCCAGCATCAGGGTCTGCTCTTCCAGCTGCAGCTGTTTCTCTTCCAGCTGCATGCGCAGGTTGTCGAGCTGGCCGGCGTCGGGCAAATCGATGCCGGCGCGTTCCTGCTGCAGGCGCTCGCGCCGCGTGGCCAGGCTGGCCAGAATGCCGCCGGCATTGCGCTGGTGCGCCGCCGACAGCTCGATGCGCTGCTGCACCTGCATGATGCGGGCGCGCGACTCGGCCGACTGGCTTTGCGCGGCGCGCCAGGCGGCGTCGAGTTCCGGCAGGCGCTCGTTGTGGGCCTCCACCGCGATCTGGGCGCCCTCCACCCGCGCCGCCAGCTCTTCCAGGCCGAATTCCGCTTCCTCGATCTGTTCCTGCAAATCCTGCGCCTGGTTGTGCCAGGTGTCGCGCTGGGCGGTCAGTGTGCCGATCTGGTTCTGCAAGCGGGTGCGCGACTCCACCACGAACTTGATCTGGGCTTCCAGGCTGCCGATCTCGGAATTCGTCTGGTACAGGGCACCCTGGGCCGTGTGCAGGCGGTCGCCGGTGGCGTAGTGGGCCTGGCGCAGGCGCTCCAGCTCCAGTTCGTGGTGGCGCAGCTGGGCCGCCTGGGCTTCGAGTCCGGTCTGGGCCTGCTCCATTTCCAGGAACCAGCGCGCCTGCTCCGACTTGGCCTCGTTCTTGCGCAGCAGCCAGAGCAGCTTCTGCTTTTCTTCCTGGTCGGCCTGGAGCTGGTGAAAGCGGTTGGCCACGGCGGCCTGCGCTTCCAGCTTTTCCAGGTTGGCGTTCAGCTCGCGCAGGATGTCTTCCACGCGCAGCAGGTTTTCGCGGGTGTCGGACAGGCGGTTCTCCGTCTCGCGCCGCCTTTCCTTGTACTTGGAGACGCCGGCCGCCTCTTCCAGGAACACGCGCAGCTCTTCCGGGCGCGATTCGATGATGCGCGCGATCATGCCCTGGCCGATGATGGCGTAGGCGCGCGGCCCGAGGCCGGTGCCGAGGAAGATGTCCTGGATGTCGCGCCGCCGCACCGGCTGGCTGTTGATGTAATAGGTGGAGGTGCCGTCGCGCGTGAGGGTGCGCTTGACCGCGATCTCGGCATACTGGCCCCACTGCCCGGCCGCCTTGCCGGCACTGTTGTCGAACACCAGTTCGACCGAGGCACGCCCGGCCGCCTTGCGGTGGGTGGAGCCGTTGAAGATCACATCCTGCATCGACTCGCCGCGCAGCTCGGACGCCTTGGACTCGCCCAGCACCCAGCGCACCGCGTCGATGATGTTGGATTTGCCGCAGCCATTCGGGCCGACCACGCCGACCAGCTGCCCCGGCACCTGGAAATTGGTGGGATCGACGAAAGACTTAAATCCCGACAATTTGATGGAGGAGAGACGCACGTTCGAAGGAGCCTGGCTGGGGGGGCTGATAAAGGGGGCATCATACCATTTGTTGCCCGGCGTCAGGCCAAAATGGGGTCCTTGGCTAGGAGCCTATCCCAGCAGGCCGGGGGAAGCTGATGGCGATGTCTGGCAAGCGCGGGCAAGGCGCGAGGAGGCCGCATGGCGAGCCATGCAAGGACGAGCAACGCCGCACCCGCTTGTCAGGCGCGCCAGCAGCGACTCCGGCCTACTGGGATAGGCTCTAAGTGCACAGATAGTCGAAGCGCACCTTGTCGGGCGTGCACGGCGGCACATAGGGTCCTTGGGCCGGCTGCCAGTCGCGCCGCAGGTAAACGCGGTCGCGCCCGGACAGTTTGAGGGCGGCGGCGGTCAGCCACTGATGGGCATAACCGGGGTCGGCGCGCGGCAGCAGGACGGTCGCCGCCAGCAGGCCGATGAGCAGCGGATGCGGCGAATGGGTGCGCGCTCCGGCGCCTGGCGCAAGGGCGCAGGCGATGAAGGCGCCGGCCGTGGCCAGGCCCAGCATGCAGCCGGCCAGGGCTTCGCTGGACGAGTGGGCGCCGACCTTGACGCGGGCGGCGGCCACCGCCACCGCCAGGAAGGCGCCGGCCAGCACCGCGCCGGCGCGCAGGCGCCGGTCGCCCTGCGGGTCGATTTTTCCGAGCAGCAGGAACAGCGCCACCGGGAACACCGCGGCCGCCCGCGTGGCGTGGCCGGAAAACCCGGTGAACTCGATCGTGCGGATGCCGGCGCCCCAGCCGAGAAAGGCCATCTGGCTGGCGGCGGCGACAAGGAGCGCGGCGCCGAACAGCAGGCACCAGGCCAGCGCCAGGCGCCGGCAGCGCGCGGCCAGCAGCCAGACTGCAATGGCGAGTGCGAGCAGCGCGGTGACGTTGAGGCCACCCAGCGCCGAGAGATGGGACCACCAGACCATGGGAACACCGAAACGGACAAGGAACCCGACTATAGCGCAGGCCGGCCTGTCAGCGCGCCGCGCTCGCCTGGAGGCCGGTATCGCCGCCGGCCTCGCCCGCCATGGCCGCCAGCAGCACCTGGCCGACCACGCCATCCAGCGCCAGCACCCGCGCCGCGCCCGCATGCAGGGCCGCCGCCAGCTTCTCGGCGCTCATCGAGAAACCTTCGCGGCGGCCGCCGGCGGAAAAGATGAACAGGGTGCGCAGCGGGCTGACCCAGGCCAATCTCAGCTTGCGCACCACCTGCGGGGCGCCCTCCTCGCTGCGGAATTCGCACCACATGCCGCGCTCCAGCCCGTCCACCGGCGAGAATGCCTGGCGCCGCGCCGCTTCCTGTTCGGCGGCGGCATTTTCCAGCTCGACCCGGCGCAGGGCGTCGCGCTGGGCCGCTTCCACCGCCAATTCCAATTGGCGCTCGGGCGTCAATTCGATCGGCGCGCGCACGATCGAGGCGTGGTACTCGGCCAGGCGGGCGAAGAAGCGCAGGCGCTCGGCATCCTGCCAGCGGATCGCATCCAGCCATTTGTTGAGGGTGGCGAGCAGGCGTGGCAGGCGCGCGATCAGGGTCTTGCGCTGTTCCTGGGTCGCCTTGGGCTTGACGCTCCAGATCAGCTCATCCATCGCCCGCGTGGCGTTGCCAACCGCACCCGGCTTGTCGTCTTCGATGCTGTAGGCGAAGGTCAGCACCGTGGTCCAGCGCTGTTCCAGGAAGCCGCTCAGCACCTCGGCGATGTCGCCGGCGCGCTCATGCACGTGCTCATCCTCGCCCTCTTCCGCCAGGCCGGCGGCGATGCGCAAGGCGACGGCGTCGCGCGCCGCACGGCCGGCCACGGCCAGTTTTTCCTGCTTCAGCGCGCTCGCCACCGGCGCCGCCAGCGCCTCGCGCTGCATGTCTTCTTCCTGCGCCAGGCTGGCTTCCAGGCCGGCCACGGCTTGCTCGAAACCGGCGCCGGCACCGGCGCCGCTGTCCGCCACCTGCGCCACGCTGCGCCGCATCGCCTGGAACACCGGGTCGTCGCCATCCTTGTGCTGTTCCCAGCCCATGCGCGACAACAGGTCGACCATGCGCCGCGCCGGATGCGCTTCCTCGAAGAAGAAACGCTTGTCCAGCAGCGCCGCCTTCAGCACCGGCAGTTGCAGCGCCTGCAGCAGTTCGCGCGCAGCCGACGGAATGCTGTCGTCCAGCAGCACGGTTTCGAACACGCGCGCCAGCAGGTCGAGGGTGTGCTCGTCGGCGCGCGACAAGCTGCCGCGCGGCAGGCTTTGTTGCAGGCGCGGCAGGTAGAACACATTGTGGGGCGCGGCGCCCCCTGCGGCTGCCCCCGCCGCGCCCGCTTGCGCAGCCGCCCGCGCCGCAGTAGCTTCACCCGCTGCGGCGCCGGCGAGTACCGGCTCGATGCGCGCCAGCAGGTCCAGCAGCGGTGCGCTGGCGGCCAGGCCGGCGGGCATGGCCAGTGGCGCGCCGCCGCTGGCCGCCGCAACCAGGCCCTGCACCGGGATGCCGGCCCAGTGGGCGGACGCGCCCCCCTGCTCCACCGAGCCCGCCACAAAGCCCTGTGCGGCGTGGACCGCGGATCCCGCGCCGACCGGCACCCAGGCGCCCCCCTGCGCTAATGGCGGCAGGCCGCCGTGGGCAGCGGCGAAGCCGGCTGGCACAGCGTGCACCGCGGCATGCGCTGGTGGGCCCGCCGGCTGGACTGAGGGCTGCATTGTGGGCTGGATTGAAGGCTGACCCGTAGTCTGCCCCGCCGCGGAGGGTCCTGCCGAGGTCGGCGCTCCCGCCGCCGCTGCCTGGAATCCGGCGGCGGCGCTGGGACGCCAGCCGCCACTTCCCGCCGGCATCGCGGGAAGCTCGGGGATCAGCGGTACGCCGTCGTCGCCGCCATCGTCGCCGAACAGGGCGCGCAACTGCTGCGCCAGGGCGGCATGCGCAGTGGCGCGCGCCGCTTTCGCCGCCGCAGCGTCGTCGGTTTTCTGGATCCGCAGCGCGTCGACCGAGCCGGGCTGGCCATCCTTGCGCCTCAGGGCATCGATCAGCTGCTCGAACAGCCGGCCGAGATCGAATACGATGCCGGGCCGCAGCAGCGACGCCATCAAGCCGTGCGCTTCCGGATCCGGCTCGAAGGCGCGCCAGGCATCGTCGAGTGCCTTGAGGAAGACCGCCGGGCGGAACGGATTGGCGTCGGCGCGCAGCAGCCCGCGCTCGAGCAGCAGGCCGAGGCGGACCGACAGGGTGGCCAGGCTGTCCGCATGCTGGATGTCGAAGGGGCGCGCCAGCGCCGTGAATGCCAGCCGCTCGTCGATGTCGGCCAGCGGCACCAGGCTGAGCGCCGCCGCCGGCTGGCGCCTGGCGGCGCCCGGTGCGAGGCCGGCCAGTTCGCCGCGCACAGCGCCTTCGATGGCCGCCTCTGCCAAGTGGACGAAGGCGTAGCCGTTGTCCTTGAGCAGGCGCGCCGACTTGACGCGGCGGTAGACCTCGCGCGAATCCAGCCCCGGCGCATCGACCTCGGCCAGGGCGGCCGACATGCGCGCCGCCATCTCCGCCAGCGGCTGGCCGAGCGCGGCCGACAGCGCAGCGGCGAGCCCGTCCAGGGTCGCCCGCGTGGACGCGGCCTTGCGGGCGGCCGGGGTCTGGACAGGGCTAGCGGTCATGGGCTTGGTGAACGGAATGGGGTGTGATGCCTATTGTGGCACATAATTTCTGAGCAGCAATCGGAATCTTGGCTTGCACTAGATCGCCGGCAAAAGAACGTTCATGCCAAGGATGAGCTAACCCAACAGTATTTGACACCATTATCCGCTGCCTTCCCCGCCGGTAAAGCATAAAGATATTGGTTTTTCGAGGTTTACGGTTAAAACATTCTTTGATACTGGGGCGTGGTCCTACAAACCTGCGCGACGAGGTCCGATACCGGATCTACGGCCGGGCTCGCATCATTGCAACACCGAAAGCGCTACTGAGCAACGAACGTTCAGACACCTTTTTGGCGAGCAGGACATTTCCCATTTAATGAAAGGAATGATCATGACGACGAACAAAAACGCACGACCAGGCAACCAGGGCGGTACTCCGGAACAGCACGCTGAAGCCGGACGCCAGAGCCACAAGAACGACGCCAGCAAGCAGTCCGGCGCGGCCGGCTCGAGCTCGCGTTCCAGCGGCACCCGCGGCGGTACCCCGGAGCAGCATGCCGAAGCCGGCCGCCAGAGCCACAAGAACGATGGCAACAAGCAGTCCGGTTCCGTCGGCTCCAGCTCGCGCTCGAGCGGCACCCGCGGCGGTACGCCGGAACAGCATGCCGAGGCCGGCCGTCAGAGCCACAAGAACTCAGGCAATCGCTAACGCGCGATCGTCCTGCAGTGTCGTAATGGGACTGTAGGACCGTGGCGCAGAAGATGCGCAGGGCCCCGAGCGGCAAGTCCGCTGCGGGGCCCTGCCGTTTTTGCGCCGCGTCTGGGGGGTAGTTATTGCCATCGATCGCCGCGCCGCATTGACATGCGCGGGCGGCGCCCGCAGGCGCAAGGCCCGGCGGGCACGCAGGAAGGGGTCAGATATTGCGCAGCGAAGCGCCGCGCGGCGGCGCGAAGTCGGCCACGTCGGTGATCAGGCCAGCTGCCTTGGCTTCGCGCGCGGTCAGGTGCAGGTCGCCGTACTGGTGGATGCCCCACTGCTCGGCCGACAGCTCGACGTGCTTGCGCAGGATCGATTCGGTACGGTTGTCGTCGGCGCGCAAGCCTTCGACGATGATGTTCAGCGCATCCGGCCGCGATCCCGGCGAGGCGGTGGCGTGCGACTTATGGATCATGAAGCGCGCCGTCTCGCTGGCATAACGCTGCCGGCCCGCGAGGAACAGGATCACCGCGATCGAGGCCACCGCACCGCCGTTATAGGTGATGAAGTTGATCGGCGAATTGGCCATGAAGTTGTACAGGCACAGGCCATCGCTGACATAGCCGCCATTCGATTGCACCAGCACGTGGGCGGTGTCGATGCCGTCCTCGGTCATGTGCGACGTCGCTTCGAAGACGCGGTGCACCATGTCGCTGTTGACGTCGCCGGACAGCGTGAAGTAAGCCTCCTTCGGCTGGTTTGCTTGATCTTCGTTCATAGTCCCTCTCTTTTCTCGCAAGGTTCGTGGGACAAGTGTAACAAATCACGGGTGTCAGCCTGTGTGGACGCACTGCAAGAGTGCGCGCCCCTGCCCCGCCCGCCACCACTTCTGCACCAGGGTGGTCTGGATTGACTTCCGGTGGCCACTGACATATCCTTCGCAGTCTTGACCGGGAGAGCGCAGCACAGGCTGCCGCCGAAGGGGCATCACCCGAAAACTCTCAGGCAACCGGACCGGTCAAGGGACGCCGCACACAGTGTGGCGGACCAACTCTGGAGAGCGGCCCGCGGGCCCACCGAAGGGGCAAGCGGCCACGCCGCTATCTCTCAGGTACCGAGGACAGAGGGGTGCGCAAGGCATGCGGAGCGACGCGTGCCATCACCCCTATTCACTGCCGAGGATGCACTCCATGACGCTCAAAGCGACCCCGCTCAACTCCGTTCACCGCGCCGCTGGCGCCAAGATGGTCGACTTTGGCGGCTGGGACATGCCCGTCAACTACGGCTCGCAGATTGAGGAACACAATGCCGTGCGCGGCGACGCCGGCATGTTCGACGTGTCGCACATGTGCGTGCTCGACCTGCAGGGCGCCAACGTGCGCCCCTTCCTGCGCGGCCTGCTGGCCAACAACGTCGACAAGCTGCAGGTGCCGGGCAAGGCGCTCTACTCCTGCATGCTGAACCCGCAGGGCGGCGTGATCGACGACCTGATCGTCTACTTCATCGACGAGCACTGGTTCCGCCTGGTGGTCAACGCCGGCACCGCCGAGAAGGACATCGCCTGGATCCGCGAGCGTAACGAATCCTCGCAAAGCGGCCTGCAGATCACCCCGCGCCGCAGCGACATCAACGAACACGTGACGGATGAGGGCATCGCGCTGGTCGCGGTGCAGGGCCCGAACGCCCGCGCCAAGTTCTGGGACACCGTCCCGGCCGCGCGCGACGCCTCCGAAGGCCTGAAGCCTTTCAATGCCGCAATCGTCAAGGACACCCCGTTCGGCGAACTGATGGTGGCGCGCACCGGCTATACCGGCGAAGACGGCTTCGAGATCGGCGTGTCGGCTTCCCAGGTCGACGCGCTGTGGAATACGCTGGCGGCCCAGGGCGTCAAGCCGGCCGGCCTTGGCGCGCGCGACACGCTGCGCCTGGAAGCCGGCATGAACCTCTACGGCCAGGACATGGACGACACGGTCTCGCCGCTGGACGCCGGCCTGGCCTGGACCGTGGACCTGGTGTCGGAACGCGACTTCATCGGCAAGAGCGCCCTGCAGCGCGGCCAGCACCAGCAATTCGTCGGCCTGATCCTGCGCGAAAAAGGCGGCATCCTGCGCGCCCACCAGAAAGTGGTGGCGGCGTCCGGCAATGCCGGCGAAATCACCAGCGGCACCTTCAGCCCGAGCATGCAGCAGGCGATCGCGCTGGCGCGCGTGCCGATGGACGTTGCCGTCGGCGACACCGTGCACGTCGAAATCCGCGACAAGAAGCTGGCCGCGTCCGTGGTCAAGCTGCCGTTCGTGCGTAACGGTAAAATCCTGGCGTCCTGACCGTTTGGCCGGACCTGACAAGCAAGAATAACCACACTCATCGCACCACCCTCTCTAGGAGCAGCACATGAACATCCCAGCCGACCTGAAGTACACCGAATCGCACGAGTGGATCCGCAAGGAAACCGACGGCACCCTGACCGTCGGCATCACCGAATACGCGCAGGATGCGCTGGGCGACATCGTGTTCGTCGAGCTGCCGGCCGTGGGCAAGACCTTCACCGCCGGCGACGACGCCGCCGTGGTGGAGTCGGTGAAAGCCGCCAGCGACATCTACGCGCCGGTTTCGGGCACCGTGGTCGCCGTCAACCAGCCGACCGCCGACGCGCCGGATTCGATCAACGCCGACGCCTACAGCGCCTGGCTGTTCAAGCTGCAGCCGGCCGATGCGGCGGCCTTCGACGGCCTGCTGGATGCGACTGCCTACGGCAAGGCGACTGCGGACTGATTGTTTGAACAGGCGCGCCCGAGGGCGCGCTTGTAGTTTGTTTGTTCGACCCAATATCGTTTCGATTGCACCACCACCCCGTCGTTCCCGCGCAGGCGGGAACCCATACTGAGCGTCCGAAGTCGCTGTGTCTGGGTCCCCGCCTGCGCGGGGACGACGGCGTAGCTTCTCAACGTCTACAACGTCTTCAAATCTCCCTACCATGACCCGCACCAGCCTGACCCAACTCGAAGCGCGCGACGGCTTCATCCCGCGCCACATCGGTCCGTCCGACACCGAACAGGCAGCCATGCTGTCCGTCCTCGGCTACGAAACGCGCGCCGCGCTGATCGATGCCGTCGTTCCCGCCAACATCCGCCGCAAGGACAAGCTGGACCTGGGCGAGTTCTTCGATCCGCTGCCGGAAACGGCCGCGCTGGCCAAGCTGAAGGCCATCGCATCGCAGAACAAGGTCATGAAGTCGATGATCGGCCAGGGTTACTACGGCACCACCACGCCGCCCGTCATCCTGCGCAACATCTTCGAAAACCCGGCCTGGTACACCGCCTACACGCCGTACCAGCCGGAGATCTCGCAGGGCCGCCTGGAAGCCATCCTGAACTTCCAGCAGGTCATCACCGACCTGACCGGCATGGGCATCGCCAACGCCTCGATGCTGGACGAAGGCACCGCCGCCGCCGAAGCCATGACCCTGATCCAGCGCGTCGGCAAGTCGGCCTCGAAGGTGTTCTACGTGGCCGACGACGTGCTGCCGCAGACCCGTGAAGTGATCGAGACGCGCGCCAAGCCGATCGGCGTCGAAGTGCGCAGCATCGCCGCCGCCGACATCGAAAACCTCACCGAGACGTGCTTCGGCGTGCTGCTGCAATACCCGGGCGTGAACGGCGACGTGCGCGACTACCGCGCCGCGGTTGAAAAGCTGCATGCGGCCGGCGCGATGGTCATCGTCGCCGCCGACCTGCTGGCCCTCACCGTGCTGACCCCGCCGGGCGAATGGGGCGCCGACGTCGTGGTCGGCAACAGCCAGCGCTTCGGCGTGCCGCTCGGTTTCGGCGGCCCGCACGCCGGCTACCTGTCCACGCGCGACGAATTCAAGCGCAGCATGGCGGGCCGCCTGGCCGGCGTTACCATCGACGCCCAGGGCAACAAGGCATTCCGCCTGGCGCTGCAGACACGCGAACAGCACATCCGCCGCGAAAAAGCCACCTCCAACATCTGCACCGCGCAGGTGCTGCTGGCCGTGATGGCCTCGATGTACGCGATCTACCACGGCCCCGAAGGCCTGGCTAGAATAGCCCGCCGCGTGCACCGCTACACCGGCATCCTGGCCGCATCGCTGCAGCAGGCCGGCTTCGCGCTGGCCAACGAGACCTACTTCGACACCCTGACCGTCATTGCGGACAATGCGGATGAACTGCACCGCATCGCCATCGAGCACGGCGTCAACCTGCGCCGCGTCGATGCGCGCCACGTCGGCCTGTCGCTGGACGAAACCACCACGCGCGACGACATCGCCCTGCTGGTGAAGATCTTCGGCGCCGCCGCCGGCAAAGAGGTCGGTGTGGACTTCGACAGCCTGGACAAGGACGCCCAGGACGCCTTCCCGGCGGCCCTGGCGCGCAGCAGCGCCTACCTGACCCACCCGACCTTCCACCGCTACCACGCCGAGCACGAGATGCTGCGCTACCTGCGTTCGCTGGCCGACAAGGACCTGGCGCTGGACCGCACCATGATCCCGCTCGGTTCGTGCACGATGAAGCTGAACTCGACCTCGGAAATGATCCCGGTCACCTGGCCCGAGTTCTCCAACATCCACCCGTTCGCGCCGGATGACCAGACAGTCGGCTACCGCGAGATGATCGGCCAGCTGGAAGCCATGCTGTGCGCCGTCACCGGCTACGCCGGCGTGTCGCTGCAGCCGAACGCCGGCTCGCAGGGCGAGTATGCGGGCCTGCTGATCATCAAGAAGTACCACGAGTCGCGCGGCGAAGGCCATCGCAACATCTGCCTGATCCCGTCCTCGGCCCACGGCACCAACCCGGCATCGGCCAACATGGTCGGCATGCAGGTGGTGGTGACGGCCTGCGACGAGAACGGCAACGTCGACCTGGCCGACCTCAAGAAAAAGGCCGAGCAGCACAGCGCCAACCTGGCCTGCGTGATGGTCACCTACCCGTCGACCCACGGCGTGTTCGAGGAAGGCATCAAGGAACTGTGCGAGATCGTGCATGCGCACGGCGGCCAGGTGTACGTCGACGGCGCCAACATGAACGCGCTGGTCGGCGTGGCCGCGCCGGGCTTCTTCGGCGGCGACGTCAGCCACCTGAACCTGCACAAGACCTTCTGCATCCCGCACGGCGGCGGCGGTCCGGGCGTCGGTCCGGTGGCCGTGGGTGCCCACCTGGTGCCCTTCCTGCCGAACCAGGCCTCGACCGGCTACCAGCGTGCCGACGCCGGCAGCGAAGCCGGCATCGGCGCGGTCAGCGCGGCGCCCTACGGCTCGGCCTCGATCCTGCCGATCTCGTGGATGTACATCGCGATGATGGGCGCCGACGGCCTCACCGCCGCCACCGAGACCGCGATCCTGAACGCCAACTACATCGCACGCCGCCTGGCGCCGCACTACCCGGTGCTGTACACCGGCGAAGCCGGCCTGGTGGCGCACGAGTGCATCATCGACCTGCGCCCGCTGCAGGATGCCACCGGCATCAGCAACGAAGACGTGGCCAAGCGCCTGATGGACTTCGGCTTCCACGCCCCGACCATGAGCTTCCCGGTGCCGGGCACGCTGATGATCGAGCCGACCGAATCGGAAGCCAAGGTGGAGCTGGACCGTTTCATCGAGGCGATGATCACCATCCACGCGGAGATCGTGAAGGTCGAGCGCGGCGAGTACGACCGCATGGACAACCCGCTCAAGGGCGCCCCGCACACCGCGGAAGTGGTCACGGCGGACGACTGGCAGCACAGCTATTCGCGCGAAGTGGCGGCCTTCCCGGTACCGTCGCTGCGCAAGAAGAAGTACTGGCCACCGGTCGGCCGCGCCGACAATGCGTATGGCGACCGTAATCTGTTCTGCGGTTGTGCGCCGATCAGCGATTACGAGTAAAAAGGGCCTCGCAAACCTACTGCGCGTTGCGGATTCGGCCTGCGATGCTCGCTGTACATGCGTACAGCTGCGCTTCTCGGCCAAATCCGCCGCCGCTCGCTACGGTTTTCGAGGCCCTTTGACTCAGTTGTGCGACCTGCTCTGCCCACCGCTGGCAGCCAGCCGCAGGTAGGGATGCTCGGCCCCGCCCGTGCGCTTCTCCGGCGCGCCGGCGGGGCCGTTTTCGTTGGGGCGCTCGCGCAGATCGTGGGCGCCGGCGGTCTGCTTGGCTGTGCTGCCTTCCGGGCCGTGCACCGCTTCGTCCAGGCGGAAGGCGGCCACCGCGCGCGACAGCGTCAGGGCTTGCTGCTGCAGGCTGCGCGCCGCCATTGCGGCTTCTTCCACCATGCGCGAACCCTGCTGGGTCATCTCGTCCATGCGCACGATGGCCTGGTTGACGCCGGCCAGCTCCTGCACGCGCTCGGCGCTGGCGCAGCCGATGCGGTTGACGATGTCTCCCACTTCCTGCACCGAGCTGGCCAGGTCGGCCATGCTGGTGCCGGCTTCCATCGCCCAGGCACTGCCGCTTTCGATGGTCGCCACCGATTGTTGCGCGAGTTCGCGCGCCTCCTGGGCGGCCAGCGCGGCGCGCTGGGCCAGGGCGCGGATGTCGCAGGCGGCCTGGGCGAAGCTCTGGCCGCCCTCGCCGCTCTGCGCCGCCTCGACCGCGGCATTCAGCGCCAGCATGCCGGCGCGTCCCAATGTGCTTTCAATGGTGCCGCCGAGTTCTTCCAGCCGGGTGGCGCTGCGGCGCACGCTTTCCAGGGTGGTGACCAGGCGGTGCACCACGTCGTTGCCCTGCTGGGCCGCCTCCGACGCACTTTCGGTCAGGCGATTCACCTGCTGGGCGCTGTCGGCGGTCAGGCTGATCGCCGTCGCCAGTTCCTGCATGGAGGACGCGGTCTGTTCGAGCGAGGCGCGCACCCCGGCGCGCGGCGGCAGGCCGGCGCGGTTGAGGGCAATCTCGCGCGACGACGAGCCGATTGAGCGCGCCGAATCGAGGATGGTGCGCAGCAGGCCGTTCAGGCTGCGGATGCTGGCTTCCAGTGCGCGCGAGGTGTCCGCGATCTCGTCCCTGCCGTGGAGGCGCGGCTTGACGGTCAGGTCGCCGCTGGCCAGGCCGTTGAGTGCCGACTCGATGGCGCCGACCTCGTCCAGCAGCGAGCGCCGCACCGCCATCGTGATCGCCAGCGCCGCCGCGATCGAGAGCGCGATCACGATCGGCATCAGGGTGGTGACGGTCTTGAAGTCGTCCTCGGCGCTATTCGAAGCCAGCTCCGACAATTCCTGCTCGCGCTGCGACAGTTCGGCCAGGCGTTGCGACACCGTCGCGAACGCGCGCTCGGCCTTGGACATGGCATTGGCGCTGATCGACTGGTCGAGCTGGGCGATCTCGATGACGTCGCGCACCGCCACCACGTAGACGCCCCAGGCGCGCCGGGCCTGGTCGACATAGCGCCGTTCGCCCGGGCTGTCGCCGGTGAGGCGCGCCAGGCTGGCTAGGCCGCGTTCGACCGCGGCATGCTGGATCTGGACGTCGCGCGCCAGCGGTTCCACCCGGCTGCGCGGGAAGCTGCCGCTGATCCAGGTCAGCACTTGGTAGGCCTGGGCGTGGGCACGCTGGCTGGACGTGGCCAGCTCGGCGGCGGCGCGCATGTGCAGCGCGCGCTGCTGGACGATGATGTCGAGCGAGTTGTTCTGGCGTACCATCGCATAATAGGCGCCGCAAGACAGCAGGATCAGCAGCAACAGGGCGACGCCGGGAGCGAGCAGGAGTTTGGGCCCGATACGCAGGTGCGACAGCATACTGGCGCGCATCTCAGCCGACCTGCCATTGTGGTGATTGCGGATCGCCGTCCTGGCGATGGATGAAGGTGAATGCGAACGTCATGCTTTCCTCCCCTGTCAACAATGTTGCCGTACCATCTTTCCGGCACGCATTGAATTAATTTACGCTGGGCGGCAAGACCTTTTTTGTGTTGGGTCAATGCATTTATGAGTTAGGAGTTTGGATGAAGTCGAAGTTCACGGGGGCGTTGTTATCCGGCCTGGTCTTTCCGGGCGTGGGCCAGTACTACCTCGGACGGCGCGGCCGTGCGCTGGTGTTCGCCGCGCTGGCGGCGGCGGGCGGCCTGCTGTATCTGAATTTCGCGCTGGACCAGGCCAGCGCCGTGGCCGACCAGATCCTGGGCGGCAAGGTTGCGCTCGATCCGGCTGCGATCGCGGCCAGGCTCGAGGGACAGCCGACGCCGCTGTCGGTGACTGTCAGCGGCGTGGTGTTCGTGGCGTGCTGGGTGGGGAGTGTGCTGGAGGCGCTGCTGGTGAAGCAGCGCTGAGATAAGGTAGGGTGGCGCGGATGGCGTGGGCTCGGGGAGCCCACCTACGTCCTGTAGCGCTTAGTCCAGCTTCGCCGCATGCTCGCGGGTTGCATGGAACTGCAGCTTCGGCCAGCGCTCCTGGGTCAGGCGCAGGTTGACGCCCGAGGTGGCCAGGTAGGCCAGGTTGCCGGCGGCGTCGTAGGCGACGTTGTGGGCCAGGGCGGTTTCGAAGTCCGCCAGCGCCTTCTTGTCATCGCTCGAGACCCAGCGCGCGCTGCTGATGCTCGATCCTTCGAACACCGCATCCACGCCGTACTCGTTGAGGAGGCGGCTGGCCACCACCTCGAACTGCAGCACGCCGACCGCGCCCAGAATCAGGTCGCTGCCCATCACCGGCTTGAACACCTGCACCGCGCCCTCCTCGCCCAGCTGCTGCAAACCCTTGTGCAGCTGCTTGGTTTTCAGCGGATTGCGGATGCGCACCGTGCGGAACAGATCGGGTGCGAAATAAGGGATGCCGGTAAACGTCAGCATCTCGCCTTCGGTGAAGCTGTCGCCGATCTGCATGTTGCCGTGGTTCGGCAGGCCGATGATGTCGCCGGCATAGGCTTCCTCGACCTGTTCGCGGCTGGATGCCATGAAGGTCACCACCGAGGACAGCTTGACGTCGCGGCCCAGGCGCAGGTGCTTGACCTTCATCCCCTTCTCGAAACGCCCCGAGCACACGCGCAGGAAGGCGATGCGGTCGCGGTGGGCCGGGTCCATGTTGGCCTGGATCTTGAAGACGAAGCCCGAGAAAGGCTGTTCCTCCGGCTTGACCGCGCGCACCGTGGCATCGCGCTCGCGCGGGTTGGGCGCCCAGTCGACCAGGGCCGACAGGATCTCGCGCACGCCAAAGTTGTTGATCGCGGAACCGAAGAACACCGGGGTCTGCACGCCGGCCAGGAACTGTTCCAGGTCGAACGGGTGGGAGGCGCCGTGCACCAGCTCCACTTCCATGCGCAGCTGCTCCATCTCGAGCGGGAACATCTCGGCCAGCTTGGGATTGTCGATCCCCTTGATGATCTCGAAGGCGCCGTCGGCCTTTTCCTCACCGGCCTTGAACAGCATGACTTCATCGCGCAGCAGGTGGTACACGCCGCGGAAGCTCTTGCCCATGCCGATCGGCCAGGTCACCGGCGCGCACTGGATCTTCAGCACGGATTCCAGTTCGTCCAGCAGTTCGAGCGGATCGCGGGTTTCGCGGTCCATCTTGTTCATGAAGGTGACGATCGGCGTATTGCGCATGCGGCAGACCTCGAGCAGCTTGATGGTCTGCGATTCCACGCCCTTGGCGGCATCGATCACCATCAGGGCCGAGTCGACCGCGGTCAGCACGCGGTAGGTGTCTTCCGAGAAGTCCTGGTGGCCCGGGGTGTCCAGCAGGTTGATCACGTGGTCGCGGAATTCGAACTGCATCACCGAGCTGGCCACCGAAATGCCGCGCTGCTTCTCGATTTCCATCCAGTCCGAGGTCGCGTGGCGGCCGCTCTTGCGGGCCTTGACGGTACCCGCCATCTGGATCGCACCCGAGAACAGGAGCAACTTTTCAGTCAGCGTGGTCTTACCCGCGTCAGGGTGGGAAATGATGCCGAAAGTACGGCGGCGCGCGACTTCGCGGGCGATCAGGGCGGCCGGTTTGGCGTCCACGACGCTATTTTCGACGGTGTCGGAGTCTTGGGTGGTGGCTGCGGTTTCGTTGGACATGGTCTCCGCCTTGGCGGCGCTTGCAAAACTCTCGATTTTACCGATTGCGGGGTGGTTTGTGTGAACTGATTGGCGTGATCCGCCATGCTTGAGCAAACGGTTCACCATAGGGAAAAGCGACTGCCGTGATGACACGGCGGTTGGTGTGCGCACGCGACGAACTCGACAGCAGCACAAATCGCCGGACAAGGCGCCAGTAGCGTGCATACAGCTGAGCTTAAAATCGAGTTTAGTGTTGCAAAATGTTTCTAAAACGACAGAATCGGCGGATTTTCGGTGTTTCTCCCCAGTAGGACTGGGCTGACAAGACATCATGCATAGGACCTACATGGGGGCGACAGGCAGTCTTATGTTCGCCAACAGACTATAGCCTTAATGTACACACATCGCGATGAGGAAACCCATCCAAGCAATCGCCCAGTGATGTACGACAGAGATAAAGAGGAAATAAAATGAATAACGTTCAACTTGGTGTGGCCGCGCAGAAGAAGACGCAAGCAATGAACCAGATTCCAGCCACTTCCGAGGAACTGAAAACCGCGGCACGCCCGGTTGTAAGCTACAGCGGTACCCAACAAAACGAGCTGCTGGCAGCCCTGCCGCGCCAAGACCTGGAAACCCTGTTTGAACACCTGGAACTGGTTCCGCTGCCATTCGGCAAGGAACTTTTCGAATACGGCAGCAAACTCGAATACGTCTATTTCCCGACCACCGCCATCGTGTCGCTGCTGTACGTGATGGAAGACGGCGCCACCACCGAAATCGCCGTGGTCGGCCATGAAGGCGCGGTCGGTGTGTCGCTGTTCATGGGCGAGCGCGCCACCTGCGGCGCCGTGGTCCAGAGCGCCGGCTACGGCTACCGCCTGAAAACCCAATACCTGCGCGACGCGTTCGCCAAGGGCGGCGCCCTGCCCCAGCTGCTGATGCGTTACACCAATGCGCTGTTCGCCCAGATGGCCCAGAACGCCGTCGGCGGCCGTCACAGCTCGATCGAACAGAAGCTGTGCCGCTGGCTGCTGGACCGCCTGGACCGTTCGCCTAGCAACGAACTGAAAGTGACCCAGGAACTGATCTCGATCATGCTGGGCGTGCGCCGCGAAAGCATCACCGCCGCCGCCGGCAAACTGCAGGACGAAGGCCTGATCCAGTACCGCCGCGGCAACATCACCGTGCTGAACCGCCAGGGCCTGGAAGACTATGCCGGCGAATGCTACAAGGTCGCCAAGAGCGAGTACGACCGCCTGCTGCTGGACGTGGCACGCTAAGCCAGGCATCCGCAAGTAACAACACAAAAACGCCCCGGGGCCGCTTGACGGCACCGGGGCGTTTTCATTGCATCGCGAGGTTTGTGCTTGCTCAGACCGGTTTTGGCAGTTCGGCCGGCCACGCCATCGCATTTCCCGCCTCGCGCGCATGCGCGACAAAGGCCAGTGCCGACCTGGCGATGCGTTCGCCGCCATCCTGCCCGGCAACCCCGACGCCGGCCATGCCGTCCGGGCCACCCGGCGCCGTCAGGGGCACGCAGGCATTCACCGTGGTGCCGATGCCGTTGATGCCGCGCCCCACGTTGAGGGTGCCGCCCAGCAGGAGCGCACGTTCGCGCATGCCCAGCAAGCCGTGCGACTTTGCGCGCCGCATCGCGTCCGGCGGAATGCCGACGCCATCGTCGCTGACTTCCAGCGCCAGCGCTTCGCCTTCGCGCGCCAGATGCACCACCACGTGGCGCGCCTTGGCATATTTGGCAACGTTGTTCAGGGATTCCTGGGTGATGCGGAACAGCGCGATCGCGTGCATCGGTCCGGCGCTGTCGACCTCGGCGTCGACCAGGGCTTCGCAATCGATGCCGGTGTCCCGGCTGAAATCCTGGCAATAGCTTTCCAGCGCAGCCGCCAGGCCCATGTTGTCGAGCAGGCTGGGACGCAAGCCTTCGATGATGCGCTGCTTCAGTTGCACGGTATCGACTAGGGTCGCGCGGGCGCGCGCCAGCATCGCCGCCTGCTCGGGATGGCCGGGCTTGAGATAATCGCCGACGCTGGTCAGGTGCATGCCGATTGCCGTCAGGTTGGCCCCCATTTCGTCGTGCAGCTCGCGCGCCAGGCGCGCTTTTTCCTCTTCCGACACGCTGATCAAGTGGCGCGACAGGACCGACAACTGTTCGGTGCGCGCCGCCACCAGGGTTTCCAGGCCGTCATTGGTTTGCTGGAGAGCACGTTCGGCACGCAGACGCAGGCGGAAGCCGCGCCAGATCAGGTTGTAGAACAGCACCAGCACGGCCAGCGCGGCGATATTGATGCCGATGCCGAGCAGCGCGGCGCGCCGGTACTGGTCGTAGAAGGCGGCGCCGCGCGCGGCCAGCAGTTCGTTCTGCTCGCCGGTCATGATCACGACTTGCAGGCGGATCTCATCCATCTGCGTCTTGTCTTCCTGGGTACGGGCGATGGCGACAATGTCTTCCAGGCCACCGTGGCGGTAGACGTTCAGCGCCTGGTTCATCAGGCCGAGACGGCGGATCACCAGGGTACGCAGCTGGGCCAGGTTCTTCAGCTGGGATGGATTGTCGGCCAGCAGGCGCTTGAGGGTATCGAATTCGCGCTCGTGCTCGCGCTGGACGGTGCGCAACGGGCCGAGGTAGGTGTCCGAGCCGGACAGGAAATAACCGCGCATGCCGCTTTCGGCATCGGTGACCAGCAGGTTCAGGTATTGGAGGCGGGACGACACGCGGTCCGCCTGGGCTTGCCTGGCGTTGGCAGCCTTCAAGTCGTCCAGGTTGCGCACCAGGCTGACGCCGTTGAGTACCAGGAACAGCACGCAGACGATGCACAGCAGGGTCTGGTACAGCGGAAGGCTGCGAACCGGCCGAAACCTGGGGTCGGTTGTGAAATACATCTTCGTAGCTCCCTTTGCCAGTATTGACTGTGTGGACAATTATAGACCCATGGAAACATTCATGGGACCCCAAGCGGCTTGATCGGGATCGATTGTGGCACGAGGGCGACAGGAAAGAAACAATTCCTTACGTAAAGTTACATCTAGGAAATTTTACATTGGCAAGGAATCATGCATTCATGCAAAAAGGAAAAATCCTTTGCAAACAGGACAATACGAGATGTGGCGGCATCCGGAAGACACAGTCTGCCTGACGAAGAAGGATGCGCAAGACACAAAAAAAGCGAGCCAATGGCTCGCTTCGTGTCACAGTGAGTGGCACCTGGCGGCACCCTCGCCCGCTCAATCGAGCAGGTTGTTTTTCATTGCGTAATACGTCAGGTCGCTGTTCGACTGCAGCCCCATCTTTTCCATGATGCGGGTGCGGTAGGTCGAGACCGTCTTGATCGACAGCGACAGCGCATTACCGATATCGGACACGGTAGCGCCCTTGGCAAGGCGCAGGAAAACCTGGAACTCGCGGTCCGACAGCTCGGTATGCAGTGCCGTGTTCGGGTCGCGGTCGAAGCTCTGGGCCAGCAGTTCGCCGACCTGCGAACTCACATACCGGCGGCCCTGGAATACGGTACGCACGGCGGTCTTGAGCTCGTCGGCATCGCATTCCTTGTTCAGGTAGCCGTTGGCACCCATCTTGAACAGATTCAGGGCGTATTGCTGGGCCGGATAGCCGGACAGGATCAGCACCGGCAGATTGGGCTGGCCCTGGCGGATGGTCCGCAGGATATCGATGCCGCTCTGATCGGGCATGGCGATATCCAGCAGCAAGACGTCGCAAATCTCACGGCGTGCGATATCGAGGGCTTCGCGCCCAGTAGCGCCTTCGGCCACGACTTCAAAGTCGCCCGACGACGAAAAAATCTGTTTGAAACCTGCTCGAACTATCTGGTGATCGTCACAAATGGCAACGCGTATCATTGTCTTCCCTTAGATTTTTCCTGGTACAGGAAAGAGCCGAGGCTGACACCTCACGCCCGGTTACGTCATGCGTTTGAGTCAGCTAAATTCGCAAGTGACATTCTAGCACCTCCGGGGTGCAGAACAACAGGAGCACGAATGCCTGAGTCGACATGCTTTGCCCTCCCGCCGCGAAACTCGCGCGCATCGCACCTTATCGGTGCAAATCCGCGATCGAGGGGGCGCTTCAGGCTCCCTGCGGACTGCCCTGCAGCAAGGCAAGGATCGCCTGCAGCTCTTCGCGCAACTGCTCCGGCGACAAGGTCGGTACCGGTGGCGCCTCGGGCACGGCTTCGGCTTCATGCAGCGGGCCGCCGCGGCCGTCGAGACGGTTGCGCGCGCCACTGATGGTGAATCCCTGTTCGTACAGCAGCTCGCGGATCCGCCGGATCAGCAGCACTTCGTGGTGCTGGTAATAACGGCGGTTCCCACGACGTTTGACAGGTTTAAGTTGAGTAAATTCCTGTTCCCAGTAACGCAAGACATGCGGCTTGACCCCGCACAATTCACTGACTTCACCAATCGTGAAATAGCGCTTGGCCGGGATCGGCGGCAACACGGTCAGCTCGTTCTTGTTCGGTCGGTCATTCATGGCTTATGGCAGGAACTTTCAGCAACGCAGGCTGGGGTCAGGCGGCGCGCGCCAGCGAAGACGCACCTGCGCTGCCCGGACCCGCTTCCTCGACCATGCCCTTCAGCTTCTGGCTGGCGTGGAAGGTGACGACCCGGCGTGCCGTGATGGGAATTTCTTCCCCGGTTTTGGGATTGCGGCCAGGGCGCTGCGGCTTGTCGCGCAACTGGAAGTTGCCGAAGCCGGACAGCTTGACCGCCTCGCCGCGCTCGAGCGCGTTGCGGATTTCATCGAAGAAGGTCTCGACCATGTCCTTGGCTTCGCGCTTGTTCAGCCCGACCTGCTCGAACAGCAGTTCAGCCAGTTCCGCCTTGGTCAAGGTCGGCAGTGCTTTTTCCGCTTCCGCCCGTACCCGCGCAACCTGCATCGCACGGTGCAGGTCTGCGGTCAGCGCTTCCTGGAGTACGGTGGAATCAACGTCGTTATTGTTAATTTGAAGCCCCTGCATCAGATCAAACCGTTTTGGTGGGGCACGGCAACCGACTGTGCGGCGGTTGTCCGCTGCCCCTGTTAAGTCTTCGGACTTTTATCAGGCACGTAACTTCGCGCCGTGTTTTTGTTGCGCTGCGGAAGCAAGTGCTGCCATGATGGCATCGACGGCTTCGTCTTGCAACGTCGATTGAGTATCTTGCAAGCCAAAGCGGAACGCAAGGCTTTTTTCATCTTGCTCCAAACCCTTGCCGCGATATTCATCAAACAAAACAACGGCTTGCACGAGTTTCCCAACCGGATTCGACGACAGTTCAGCGCTGAACGCGTCCAGCAGCGCCTGCGCCGGGACGTCCTGCTTGACTACCAGCGCCAGGTCGCGGGTGGCGCCCGGGAACTTGGAGATCTCGCTGTAGCGCGGCAGGTCGCGCTGGCGCAGGACTTCTGCGTCGACCTCGAACAGTACCGGTGCTTGTGGCAGGTCATACTTTTGCTGCCAGAGCGGATGCAGTTCGCCGATGAAACCAACCTGTTTGCCATCGACTTCGACCGCGGCGCAGCGGCCCGGGTGCAGCGCCGGGTGTTCCATCTTGACGAAGCGCACGGCGCGCGGCGCGAACAGTGCTTCCAGGTCGGCCTTGACGTCGAAGAAATCGACGGCGCGGGTCGGCATGCCCCACTGCTCTTCCGCCGCCGGACCATAGGCGATCGCGGCCACGCGCTTGGGCTGCTCGAAGCCGGCCACCGCCAGTGCGCCATCCTGGACAGCGGGATTGCGCTTGTAGACGGCGCCGATTTCGAAGACGCGTACGCGCCCGGCCTTGCGGTTCAGGTTATAGCGCACGTTGGCGACCAGGCTGCCGACCAGCGAAGAGCGCATCACGCTCATCTGGCTGGCGATCGGATTCTGCAGGCGAATCGGACCGGTGTTGGCGGCGAAATCCGCTTCCCACTGCTGTTCCACGAAGCTCATGTTGACCACTTCCTGGTAACCCAGGTCGGCCAGCTGGTGGCGGATGGCGAACAGCGAGCGCGTGTTTTCCGGCTCGATCAGCATCGCGCTTGGAGCGACCGGCGGCAGCGTCGGGATGTTCTCGAAGCCATACACGCGCGCGATTTCCTCGATCAGGTCCTCCTCGATCTCGATGTCGAAACGGTAGGATGGCGCGGTCACGAAGAACTTGCCGTCCTCTTGCGTGAACGGCAGGCGCAGGCGGGTGAAGATGTCGGCGATCGCGGCATCGTCCAGCGCGACGCCGATCACCTTGGCGGCGCGCGCGGTGCGCAGCATGACCGGCTTGCGCTCGGGCAAGCTGGCAACCTGGTCATCGATCGGGCCGACCCTGGTGGCCTCGGTGCCGCAGATGTCGATCAGCAGCGTGGTGATGCGCTCGATGTGCTCGACCGTGGTCGCATAGTCGACACCGCGCTCGAAGCGGTGCGCCGCGTCGGTCGAGAAATTGTAGCGGCGCGCGCGGCCCTGGATGGCATTCGGCCACCAGAATGCGGCTTCCAGATAGATATCGGTGGTGTCGAGCGAGACCGCGGTGGCGTCGCCGCCCATGATGCCGGCCAGCGACTCGAGTTCCTTGTCGTCGGCGATCACGCCGACCCACTCGTCGACCTCGACCGTATTGCCGTTCAAGAGCTTGAGCGTTTCACCTTTGCGACCCCAGCGCACGTCCAGGCCGCCGTGGATCTTGGCGAGGTCGAACACGTGCGAGGGACGGCCGACTTCCAGCATGACATAGTTCGAAATGTCGACCAGTGCCGACACCGAGCGCTGGCCCGAGCGTTCGAGGCGGCGCTTCATCCATTCCGGGGTCGGCGCTTTCGCATCCAGGCCGCGGATCACGCGCCCGGTGAAGCGGCCGCACAGATCCGGCGCCGAGATTTTCGCCGGCAGGACTTCGTCGGTGCTGACCGGGATGGTGCGCAGTTCAGGCAGGTTCAGCGGCGCACCGGTGAGGGCCGACACTTCGCGCGCCACGCCCAGCACCGACAGGCAGTCTGCCTTGTTCGGGGTCAGCTTGATGGTGAACTTCAGGTCGTCGAGGCCGAGGTAGTCGCGGATGCTGGTGCCGACCGGCGCATCGGCCGGCAGTTCCATCAGGCCGCTGCCCTCTTCCGAGATCTTGAGTTCCCTGGCCGAGCACAGCATCCCCTGGGATTCGACGCCACGCAGCTTGCCGACCTTGATTTCGAAGGGCTTGCCGTCGGCGCCCGGCGGCAGCACGGCCCCGGCCTTGGCGCAGATCGCCTTCATGCCGGCGCGCACGTTGGGGGCGCCGCAGACGATGTTCAGGACGGTGCCGGTGCCGACGTCGACCTGGCACACGTTCAGGCGGTCGGCGTTCGGGTGCTTGGCCACTTCCTTGACCTCGGCCACCACCACATTGGTAAACGGCGGCGCGACCGCCTCCACTTCCTCGACCTCGAGGCCGGACATGGTGAGCAGGTGGGACAGTTCATCCGAAGTCATCTTCGGATCTACCATGGAACGGAGCCAGTTTTCGGAGAATTGCATAATCTTTTGCCTTGTTGGTTCGACGCGTTGTTCTTGTTAGTTGAACTGTTTCAGGAAACGAAGATCACCTTCGTAGAACAAGCGCAGATCGTTGATCCCATAGCGCAGCATGGTCAGGCGCTCGAGGCCGGAGCCGAAGGCGAAGCCGATGAACTTTTCCGGATCCAGGCCAAAGTTGCGCACCACGGTCGGGTGCACCTGGCCGGCGCCCGACACTTCCAGCCAGCGGCCCTTGAGCGGACCGGAGCCGAAGGCGATGTCGATCTCGGCCGACGGTTCAGTGAACGGGAAGTAGGAAGGACGGAAACGCACCTGCAGGTCGTCGGTTTCGAAAAAGGCCTTGACGAAGTTCAGGTAGACGCCCTTGAGGTCGGCAAAACTGATGTCTTCGCCGATCCACAGGCCTTCGACCTGGTGGAACATCGGCGAGTGGGTGGCGTCGCTGTCGACGCGGTAGGTGCGGCCCGGCGCGATCACCTTGATCGGCGGCTTGTGGGTACGCGCATAACGCACCTGCATCGGGCTGGTGTGGGTGCGCAGCAGCAACGGCTTGCCGGTACTGTCATTGCCCTCGATATAGAAAGTGTCCTGCATCGAACGCGCCGGGTGGTTTTCCGGGCTGTTCAGCGCGGTGAAATTGGTCCAGTCGTTTTCGATTTCCGGGCCGTCGGCCACGTCGAAACCGATCGAGCGGAAGATCTGTTCGACCCGCTCCCAGGTGCGCATCACCGGGTGGATGCCGCCGATGCCGCGGCCGCGGCCCGGCAGGGTGACGTCGATGGCTTCCGCGTTCAGGCGCGCCATCAGCTGGGCGTTCGCGAGATCGTCGCGGCGGGCGGTCAAGGCCTGTTCGATTTTTTCTTTGGCGGCATTGATCAGGGCGCCCTGCGCCTTGCGCTGATCCGGGTCGAGCTTGCCGAGACCCTTCATCAGTTCGGTGACCTGGCCGGTCTTGCCCAGGTATTTCGCTTTGGCGTTTTCCAGCGCGGCGGCGTCTTGCGCAGCGCCGAAGTCGGACTGGGCGGCGGTGACGAGTTCTTCCAGCATCGGGTTCATGCGTGTTCTTTTCCTGTTTTGGATGGCGGGAGGCGCCACAATCAAAAACGGGGCATCGGTCCTTCAACCTTTGCCCCGTCCTTTTTGCGCGCCGGCCTCTCAGCCGGGCGCTATACCTCTGTCAGTCGTTCGCGATCAAGCAGCGGCGACTTGCGACTTGACGGCGTTCACGATAGCGGCGAATGCCGGCTTGTCGTTCACAGCCATGTCGGCCAGGACTTTACGGTCCAGTTCGATCGCGGCTTTTTTCAGGCCGTTCATGAACACGCTGTAGGTCATGCCGTGCGAACGCGAAGCCGCGTTGATACGGGTGATCCACAGTGCGCGGAAGACGCGCTTCTTGTTGCGGCGATCGCGGTAAGCGTACTGGCCAGCGCGCATGACTGCTTGCTTGGCAATACGGAATACCTTGCTGCGGCGACCACGGTAGCCCTTGGCGAGTGCAAGAACCTTCTTGTGACGGGCACGTGCAGTAACCCCACGTTTAACTCTAGGCATATTAGCTCCTTAGTGTGAGATTAAGCAGATGGCATCATGCGGTAGACGCTGGTCACGTCCGACGCATTGATGTTACGGGTGCCGCGCAGCTGGCGCTTGTTCTTGGTGGTCTTCTTGGTCAGGATGTGACGCTTGAACGCCATACCCGATTTGACGGTACCACCCGGACGCACGCGAAAACGCTTTTTCGCGGAGCTTTTGGTTTTCATTTTTGGCATAGTCATCTGCCCTCTTAGAGGCAGCCTCATATGTAACAGGATTGCAGGTGGCAACGGTCGCTGCGCTTGGATGCCTGCTTTCACTTGTCTATGCAGCGGAAGCGAGTCCACTACAGTCTTGCATTCCCTCGTTTTTCAACGCGGGAACCGCAGATTCTAGCACAGATTCGGCGCATGGTGGACCCTTCGTGCCCATGCGCAACGCGACAGCGCCGACCGTGAAGGAAAAGGGAAAGCAGGGCCACGTACGGGACGCAGGATACCTGCGGCCCGTACGTGGCCCTGCTTTATTTATTCTACCTACCTGACCGTCACGGCGCATGCCGCGCCGGGCGAAGAATTATTTCTTCTTCTTTGGCCCGACGATCATGATCATCTGGCGGCCTTCCAGTTTCGGGAACTGCTCGACCACGCCATACGGCTCGAGGTCGCCGCGCAGTCGTTCCAGCATGCGCTGGCCGATGTCCTGGTGGGCCATTTCGCGGCCGCGGAAGCGCAGGGTGATCTTGGTCTTGTCGCCCTCTTCCAGGAACTTGACCAGATTGCGCAGCTTGATGCTGTAATCACCCTCGTCCGTACCCGGACGGAACTTGACTTCCTTGACCTGGATGATCTTCTGCTTCAGCTTCGCTTCGTGCGCCTTCTTCTGCTCCGAATACTTGAACTTGCCGTAATCCATCAGGCGGCAGACTGGCGGTACCGCGTTCGGCGCGATCTCCACCAGGTCCACGTTCGCTTCTTCAGCCAGACGAAACGCTTCGGCCAGGCTCACAATGCCCAGCGGCTCGTTGTCCACACCGTTCAGACGCATTTCCGGGTGGGTGATTTCGCCATTGATGCGATTTGAAGACTTGTCAGTAGCTATGTCGTTTCCTTTGGTAGTTAATTATGTTCGACCATTCCTCAAGGCAGGGTGCGCTGGGAAGCGCTTACTTTGCCTTGGATGCCACCTCGCTCAGGAGGCGTTCCAGCAGCGTATCGATGGACATCACGCCCAGGTCGACATTGCCGCGTGCACGAACGGCCACAGTGTTTGCATCCCGCTCTTTATCGCCGACAACTAAAATATAGGGCAGCTTTTGGACGGCATGTTCGCGTATTTTATAAGTAATCTTCTCGTTCCGCAAATCAGCGTGAACGCGCAGTCCAGCGGCTTTCAGGCGCGCCTCGATATCCTTCACATAGGAAGCTTGCGCATCCGAAATGTTAAGAATGGCAACCTGCACAGGCGCCAGCCACAGCGGCAAGGCACCCGCGTAGTTCTCGATCAGGATGCCGATGAAGCGCTCCATCGAACCGACGATCGCGCGGTGCAGCATCACCGGCACCTTGCGCGCGTTGTCTTCCGATACATACTCGGCGCCGAGGCGGCCCGGCATCGAGAAGTCGACCTGCATGGTGCCGACCTGCCAAGGACGGCCCAGGCTATCCTTCAGGTGGTACTCGATCTTCGGTCCATAGAAGGCGCCCTCGCCCGGCAACTCAGTCCATTCCACGCCGCAGCCGCGCAGCGCGGAACGCAGCGCCTCTTCGGCCTGGTCCCACACCTCGTCCGAGCCGATGCGGTTGTCCGGACGCAGTGCGATCTTGACGTCGATGTTCTCGAAACCGAAGTCCTCGTAGACCTTCATCGCCTGGGCGTGGAAGGCCACCACTTCACCGGCGATCTGCTCTTCGGTGCAGAACACGTGGCCGTCGTCCTGGGTAAAGCCGCGCACGCGCATCAGGCCGTGCAGCGCGCCCGACGATTCATTGCGGTGGCACTGGCCGAACTCGCCGTAGCGCAGCGGCAGGTCGCGGTAGGAACGCAGGCCGGCGTTATAGATCTGCACGTGGCCCGGGCAATTCATCGGCTTCAGCGCATACGAACGGTTCTCCGACTCGGTCGTGAACATATTGTCGCGGTAATTGTCCCAGTGACCAGTCTTCTGCCACAGGGTAACGTCCAGGATCTGCGGCGCCTTGACCTCGTTGTAGCCGGTGGTCTGGTAGGTCTTGCGCATGTATTGCTCGACCTGCTGCCAGATGGTCCAGCCTTTCGGGTGCCAGAAGATCAGGCCCGGCGCTTCTTCCTGGAAGTGGAACAGGTCGAGCTGTTTGCCCAGCTTGCGGTGGTCGCGCTTTTCCGCCTCTTCCAGCATGTGCAGGTATTGCTCCTGGTCTTCCTTCTTGGTCCAGGCGGTGCCATAGATCCGTTGCAGCATCTCGTTCTTGGCATCGCCGCGCCAGTAGGCGCCGGCCAGCTTCATCAGCTTGAAGACTTTCAGCTTGCCGGTGGACGGCACGTGCGGGCCGCGGCACAGGTCGGTGAAACCGCCTTCCGCATACAGCGACACGTCTTCGCCCGCCGGGATCGAGGCGATGATCTCGGCCTTGTAGTCTTCGCCGATCGACTTGAAATAGGCCACGGCCTCGTCGCGCGGCAGCACGCGGCGGGTGACCGGCTCGTCCTTCTTGGCGAGTTCCGCCATTTTCTTTTCGATCGCGGCCAGGTCGTCCGGGGTGAACGGACGCTTGTACGAGAAATCGTAGTAGAAGCCGTTTTCGATGGTCGGGCCGATGGTGACCTGCGCGTCCGGGAATAATTCCTTGACGGCATAGGCCAGCAGGTGGGCGGTCGAGTGGCGGATCACGTCCAGGCCTTCCGGATCCTTGTCGGTGACGATCGCCAGGTCGGCATCGGACTCGATCAGGAAGGAGGTATCGACCACCTTGCCGTTGACCTTGCCGGCCAGCGCGGCCTTGGCCAGGCTCGGCGCAATACTGGACGCCACCTGGGCGACCGTGACCGGGCCCTCGAATTGACGGCTGGAGCCGTCCGGGAGTCGCACATTCAGCATCTTGATCTCCATGTCGGCGCCATCACGCGCCCGCTAAGTAAATGAAATTAAAAGAGTTGAAACATAAAACGTCGGGACGAAAAAAAACGCGCACCAGGCGCGTTTATTTAGTGTTGTCGACCGACTTTTGCAGACAAAAGCACACCCTACCGCGTCTAGCGATTCCCCCACAACCAGGTTGTAGTTCGCGGTGTCATAACCGTGGATGCCTTTCTCGCTCTTACTGACGGGAACCTCGCTCGAGGCCCCCTGATGTGTTCTGGTGGGCGGTGCAGAATTCGAATCTGCGACCCCTTGGATGTCGACCAAGTATTCTAACCAGCTGAACTAACCGCCCGTGTGCCGCTATTATAGGGAGTTGCGCGCAGATGCGCAAGGCTCACACGGATGAGTCACCAACAGGGGCATCCTGTACACTTCCGCGCTGTCCGCATCCCTTTCCATTGATCCCCAGCCGAGCCATGCCGTACCAGCCGATCCCCTCTTCCGACCACCTGCACGCCCACCTCGATGGCGATGCCCGCCATACCCACACCATCGAAGGCCGCAGCCAGAAGACGCTGGCCATCGCGCTCGGGCTGACCCTGCTGTTCGCGTTGATCGAGGTGGTCAGCGGCGTCATGTCGAATTCGCTGGCGCTGATCTCCGACGCCGGCCACATGGTGACCGACGCCGCCGCCCTCGGCCTGGCGCTGATGGCCCAGCTGATCGCCAAGCGCCCGCCTTCGGCGCGCCACTCCTTCGGCTTCGTGCGCGCGGAAGCCCTGGCCGCCTTCGTCAACAGCCTGGCGATGCTGCTGCTGGTCGGTTGGATCGTCTACGAAGCGGCGCAGCGCCTGCTGCATCCGGAAGCGGTGGCCGGCGGCACCGTGTTCGTGGTGGCCACGATCGGCGCCTGCATCAACATCCTGGTGGCCTGGGTGCTGTCGCGCGGCGAGCAAAGCATCAATACCCGCGCCGCCCTGGTGAATGTCATCGGCGACCTGCTCGGTTCGATCGCCGCAATCCTTGCCGGCGCCGTCATCCACTTCACCGGCTGGGTACGCATCGACCCGATCCTGTCGATCTTCGTCTCGTTGCTGATCCTGAAGTCGACCGCCGGCATCCTGCGCGAGTCCTACCACTTCCTGATGGAAGGCGTGCCAGGCCAGATCGATTACCTGAAGGTGGGCGCCGACCTGGCCGCGGTGCCGGGCGTGGTCTCGGTGCACGACCTGCACGTGTGGGACATGTCGCCGGGCGAACCGGCACTAATCGGCCACCTGCAGATCGACGACCTGCAGCGCTGGCCCGAAGTGCTCGACGCCGTGCGCGCCATGCTGCTGGCCGAGCATGGCATCGACCATGTAACGCTGCAGCCCGAGACCCACAAGCACTGCTGATACCGCCCTGGCTGGACCCTGGCTCGACCATATTGTAAGCCGGGTCCGACCCGGCCACGGGTGGCGCGCCGATAGGACGAGTTGGGGCCGCATGCGGATAATCGACCCATGTCCAACCCAATTCATGTTTACGACACCCTGATCATCGGCGGCGGCCCCGGCGGCCTGACGGCGGCCATCTACCTGCGCCGCTTCACCCGCAATGTCGCCGTGGTCGACAAGGGCAACAGCCGCCTGAGACTGATTCCGGTGTCGCACAACTACCCCGGTTTTCCCGAGGGCGTGCCCGGCCATGCGCTGCTGGCCAATCTGACGGCCCAGCTGGAGCGCTACGGCGGCGCGGTGATGGCGGGCGAGATCGTCGACCTGCGTATCGAGGATGGCCACTTCGTCGCTGACTATGTCGCCGATTCTGCCGCCGAGGATGCGCCGGACGCCGAACCCGTGCAGATCCGCGCCCTCACCGTGCTGCTTGCCACCGGCGTCGCCGACGTCGGCCTGCCGGTCGAGAACTGGCGCGAAGCGGTCGCCTTCGGCTCGGTGCGCCTGTGCCCGGTGTGCGACGGCTTCGACGTGATGGACAAGCGCATCGCGGTGGCCACCGCCGAGGTCAACCCGGTCGGTCACGCCCTCTTCATGCGTACCTTCAGCGCCGACGTCACCCTGTTCGAACGCGGCCCCTCCAGCATCCTCACCGACGAGGACCGCAAGCGCCTGGACGCCGCCGGCGTGCGCTACATCGATTCGCCGCTGCTGTCGGTGACCCTGGACGCGTCCATGAAGCCGGTGATGCACACCGCCGACGGCCAGGACCACGCCGCCGACGTGTTCTACCCGATGCTGGGCGAGAACGCCCGCTCCGGCCTGGCCGCCAAGCTGGGTGCGGAAACCGCCCACTGCGACGAGCTGGTGGTCGACAACTACGGCAAGACCGCAGTGCCCGGCCTGTATGCCATCGGCGACGTCACCGTCGGCCTGAACCAGATCGCGGTGGCGACCGGCCAGGCCGCGCGCGCCGCTACCCACATCCACAACCGCCTGCCGCCGGCGCTGCGTCCGGCCATGCCTGCCAGCCCGCTCGCGCTGCACCAGGCGGCATGAGCCGCCGCGACAGGGCAAGGGCGGGCTTCGACCTGTCCGACTACAACCTCGGCGAGCTGAAAGGCTTGCTGTTCGAGGTCGACAAGGCGATCCGCGAACGCCAGCGCCGCGAGACCGAGGAAGCCCGCGACCTAGCACGCGAGCGCATCCTCGCCATCGCGCGCGAAGCCGGCCTGCCGCCGGAACAGCTGCTGGACGGCGCCGCCACCCTGCCGCGCTACCGCAATCCGCTGGACGCCGGCCAGACCTGGAGTGGCCGCGGACGCCAGCCGAAATGGGTCGCCGAGGCACTCGCCGCCGGCCAGACACTGGACCAGCTGCGCAGCTAGCACCACCCTTGCGCCACGCATGCGCCACTGAGCAGCCTCTGCTGGCATCATGCGGAGGACGAGACGACAAGGAGCGCAAGGCGTGTGGGAGCGGATCTGGCTGACGACAGTGCAGGAATTTTCGGACCTGGGCAATGCCGAGGACATCACCCGCATCGTGCTGCGCCTGCTGGTGGCGCTGGCGCTGGGCGGCCTGCTGGGCTATGAACGCGAATCGATCGGTGCCTCGGCCGGCCTGCGCACCCACATGCTGGTCTCACTCGGCTGCGCCCTCTTCATCCTGATTCCCGTGCAGGCCGGCATGCAGATCGAAGACGTTTCGCGCGTGCTGCAGGGCGTCGCCGCCGGCATCGGCTTCATCGGGGCCGGCGCCATCCTCAAGCAGAGCAACCAGAACGACATCCGCGGCCTGACCACCGCCGCCAGCATCTGGACCACGGCAGCGATCGGCGTGGCGGCCGGGATGGGGCGCGAGGCGTCGGCGATTGTCAGTGCGGTGTTTGCGTTTATTATCCTGGCGATTTTGCGGCGCTCGTCGAAACAGCGCGACGCCTGAGCATGCACCGGCAGGCGGATGAGCGCTATTCCCTCACCTCCGCCTCGACCAGTTGCGCCAGCAAATCCAGCGACTCCTGCCACCCGAGATAACAGGCTTCGGCCGGAATCACGGCGGGAATCCCTTCCTGCGTGATGCGCAGCTCGACGCCGCAGAACACCTCGCGCAGGGTCACCGTGGTCTGCATCCGGCCGGGCAAATTCGGGTCGTCGAATTCTGCGGTGTACTGCAGGCGGCGGCCCACTTCCAGGGCCAGGTAGTCGCCGCCGAAGGCGTGTCGACGACCGGCGCCAATATTTGTGCGCTCACCCTTCCGATGCCAGCCCAATCCGCTTGCGGATCCGCTCCAGCGCCACCGCATCACCGGCGGCCTGGGCGCGGCGCTCCTGCACGCCAAGCCAGGCCAGCAGCGGGCGACGCCAGCCCTGGTCCGACGCGGTCTCCACCGCCGCCGCGATGTCGCCCGGCGTGATCCGTCCCGCATGCAGCAGCGCGCCCGCCGCCACCAGGCGCGCCAGCGGTTCGGTGACGCCGGCCAGCGTGCCGCCGGCCACTACCGGGCGGTGCTGCTCGGGCAAGAGGCTGGCGTCCAGGCCCTGCCAGCGGCCGTCGAGGTAGGCGGCATAGGCGCGCTGGGCCGGCGTGGCTTCCGCGGCGATGGCGGCGAAGCCCGGGCAGTCGGTCTCCAGTGCGGCGGTCCGCGCGGCGCAGCGCACCAGTTCGGCCTGGGCCACGCGGTCGAAGCGGCCGGTGCTGGCGGTGGCGCGCCGCGCGCGCGCGAATTCGGCCTCGGCGGCGGGGGTGTCGCCCTGCAGCCAGGCGTCGGTATAGCCATCCAGCGCATCGTGCGCATTCGGCTGCCAGCGCGGCGGCTGGGGGCCGCTGGCGCAGCCGGCCAGGGCCAGCAGTCCTATCAAGGCAAGACGTTTCATGGCAGCTTGATCTCCGTATCGCTCTTGAACGGCCATTTGCGGTTGATCTCGTCGACCATCCGGTTCACCTTGCGCAGGCTGGCATCGACTTCGCCGCGCAAGCGGCCCAGGTCCTGGGTGGCGCCGCGCGCATTGGCGCCGATCGCCTGGGCTTCGACCAGCACGGCGTCGACCTTCTGCAGCGTGGCGCGGGCGTCCGCCAGCATGCCGTTCAGCTCCCGCACCGCGGCCTGGGTATCGTCCATCACGCCGTTCTTGCCGAACACGCGCTGGTCAGTCTTGGCCAGCAGGGTATCAACCCGGCCCAGCGTCTGCAGCAGTTTCCTGGCTTCCTCGTCACCGCCGAGGGCGGTGCCGAGCACGCCATAGCGCCCGGTCAGGCGGCCGCTCAGGGTGTCGACGTTGGCCAGGGTGTTGTTGATCGCGGCGTCGGCGCGCGTCATCGCTTCGAGGTTTTCGAGAAGCGTGCGCGCGGTGCCGAGCAGGCGCGGGATCTCGGCCATCGCATCGCCGCGCAGCACCGGGCGCTGGGCACCGTCGGGCAGCGGCGGATCGGTCAGGATGCCGCTGAAGGCGCGCAGGCGGGTCTCGCCGACCACGCTGCTTTCCAGGGTGAAGACGCTGGTGGTGCGCAGCCATTTGGCGTCGTCGCGCGGGATGTCGACCAGGATGTGGACCTTGCCGTCCTGGCCCAGGCTGACCTGGCGCACACGCCCGATCGGGAAGCCGGCGAAGGTCATGTCCATGCCGGGGATGACGCCTTCCGAATTGTCGGCTTCCAGCACCAGCTGCTGGGTCTTTTCGAAGACGCCGCGCGCGTACATCACGTACAGCACGAAGGCCGCGATCAGGGCACCGATGGCGAGCAGCAGGATCAGGGCCTTGGTCTCGACGTGTTTCGGTTCGTCCGGCGGCATGGCCGGCGCGGACGGCGTGGGTGGCAAGGGTGGCACTGAGGGTTCGGCCATCGGCAGTCCTTGTGGTTAGCTATTCTAGTCAGATGTATTTGAGGGCCAGCGAGCCGGCTTCGATCAGCAGCAGCACGAACAGCAGGCGCAGCGCGCCCGGCTGCACGTTGGAACGGTGGCGGCGCGCCTGGCGCAGCAGTTCCAGCATGGCGGCGCTCGGGATCACGGCCACGGCCAGGCCGAACAGCACGGTCTTGAGCACGAAGCCGACCGTCACCACCGGATCGAACACCCGGCCCACGGTGCGCGTGTAGTCCGGGATGCCCCAGGGCGACAGTCCGTAGACGTTCAGGTAGGCCAGCAGCAGCACGATCACGCTGCTGACCATGGCCAGGCTGAGCACCGCGAAGGCGTTGGCGAAGACTTGCGGCACCAGGTCGCGGCGCAGGCGCTGCAGGGTCGCTTCGGTCGCCACCGCGGCCGGCACGCCATCGCTGGCAAGCCCCATCGCCGCGGCATCGAAGGCCATGCCGGCACGCAGCGCGGCGAACAGCGCCGCCGACAGCGGAATCAGTTCCAGCACCAGCACCCGCACCACCATCTCCAGCGCATAGCGCGACAAGCCATAACTGAGGGCCGTGACCAGCACGATGCGGATCACGACCAGGCTGACCAGCGCGGTCAGCATGGTGAACCAGGGCAGCACCTGCCAGGTGGAGGCGACGATGTGGCGCGAAGTCGCCAGGCGGTTGGCGCGGTTGTAGGTGGACGGCGACATCGCCATCACCAGCGCGACGGCGCCCAGGTGCAGCATGCGCCACCAGCCGCCCAGCCAGCGCGCGGCGTGCAAGCCCCAGTGGCGGGGTTTCATGTACAGGAGGGCGGTGATCGACATGGTTACATGATACGGAATCAGGATGAGGACAAGCCAGGCTGTATCACATCGTAGGGTGGGCTCCCCGAGCCCACGTCCGGAGTCGGCGCCATGCCGGCGTGCGCGTGGGCAGGGGTGCCCGCGCCACCGAAGCGAGACATCATTGACGCCGCGCTTCCTGCACGCCGGCGACCTCCATGATCGCCGACAGCGCCTTCTGGAGTTGCCCGGTCGAGCTGATCTCGGCCGTGAACACCATGCGCGCCGAACCCTTGCTGCTTTGCGTGTTCACCCCGGTCACGTTGATCTTCTCGCGCGTCAGCACTTCCGAGATGTCACGCAGCAGGCCCTGCCTGTCGCTGGCCAGGATGAAGATGTCGATCGGATAGACGGTCTCCTTGCCGGTGCTGCCCCAATCGGTATCCAGCACGCGTTCCGGCGCCTTGGAGGCCATCTCCGCGAAGTTCTTGCAGCTGGCGCGGTGGATCGACACGCCCTTGCCGCGCGTGACGAAGCCGATGATGGGGTCCGGCGGCGCCGGCTTGCAGCACTTGGCCAGCATCGTCATCAAGCCTTCGGTGCCGACCACCAGCACGCCCGACTTGGCGCCCTGCTCCACGCTCGAGGCGCGGCTCTTGTTGACCACCGCCGCGTCTTCCGGCTGCGCCGGCGGCGCGTCGGCGGGATCGTGCAGCGCGGCTTCCACGTGGCGCAGGCTGAACTTTTCCTTGGCCACGCTGATGAACAGGTCGTCGACCTTGGCGAAGCCCAGCTTGTGCGCCAGCGCCTCCAGGTTGACCGCGGTCTTGCCCTCGCGCTGCAGCGATTTCTCGACCATCGCGCGGCCGCTGGCCAGGGTCTCTTCCAGTTCCTGGGCATGGAACCAGGCGCGCACCTTGGTGCGGGTGCGGCTGCTCACCGTGTAGCCGGGACTGAGCCAGTCGCGCGACGGACCGGCGCTGCCGGCCGGGCCCTTGGCGGTGATGATCTCGCAGGTCTGGCCGTTCTTCAGCGGGGTGTTCAGGGGCACCATGATGCCGTCGATACGGGCGCCGCGGCAGCGGTGGCCGACCTCGCTGTGCAGATGGTAGGCGAAGTCGATCGGCGTGGCGCCCACCGGCAGCTCCAGCACGCGCGCCTGCGGCGTCAGCACGAAGATGCGGTCGTCGAGCGTGGTCGACTTGAGCTTTTCCACCCATTCGCGCTGCAGGGCCTCGTCGCCGGCGCCGGTGACGGCGTCGGCAACCTCGCTCTTCCAGGCCAGCAGCTGGCGCAGCCAGGCGATCTTTTCGTCGTACTCCTGGCTTTTGAAATTGGAGCCGCCCTCTTCCTTGTAGCGCCAGTGCGCGGCCACGCCGTTTTCGGCCAGGTTGTGCATTTCCTGGGTCCGGATCTGCACCTCGAGCGGCCGCCCGTCCTCGGCGTTGACCACGGTGTGCAGCGACTGGTAGCCGTTCGGCTTGGGACGCGAGATGTAGTCGTCGAATTCCTTCGGGATCGGGGTCCAGATGTTGTGCACCAGGCCGAGCACCGAATAGCAGGTCTTGACGTCGGCGACGATCACGCGGAAGGCGCGCACGTCGTACAAACCCGTGAAGTCGAGCTCCTTGCCGCGCATCTTCTTCCAGATGCTGTAGATGTGCTTGGGCCGGCCGCTGACCTCGGCCTTGATGCCGGCCGCCGCCAGTTCGTCCTCCAGGCGCTGGATCGACGATTGCACGAAGCTTTCGCGCAGCATGCGCTTTTCCTCGAGCATCTTGGCGATGCGCTTGTAGGTCTCCGGATCGATCATGCGGAAGGACAGGTCTTCCAGCTCCCACTTGAGCTGGAAGATGCCGAGGCGGTTGGCCAGCGGCGCGTACAGGTCCAGCACTTCGCGGCCGTAGTTGTGGGTCATCTCGTCGAAGCGCTTGTGCTCGGCGAAATAACGCAGGCTGGTGACGCAGGACGCCAGCCGCACCAGCACCACCCGCATGTCGGACGCCATCGCCAACAGCATCTTGCGCAGGGTTTCCACCTGCGCCGTGGCTTGCTGCTGGGCGTTCTTGCCGCGGCCCACAGGCGCCTGGGCGGCGGTCAGGTCGCGCAGGCGGATCAGCTGGTGCACGCCGCGCACCATGTCCGCGACTTCCTTGCCGAAGCGCTCTTCGAGCTGTTCGGCCTGGCGCGGCTCGGCGATGCACAGCTCGAACAGCAGCGCGGCGATGCGGGTCTCGGCATCGCTGCGCAGGACGCCGAGGGTGCCGGCCACCCCGAGCGAAAACTCGAGCGCGTCCTGGCCCCAGGCCGTGGTGCGCTCGCCGTAGGCGGCGACGGCGAAGTCGAGGGCGGACTGGACGCGTGCGCAGTCGTCCCGGCCGAGGCCATGGAGCAGCTGGCTGGCGTCGCCGAGCGCGGCGATCGATACCATGCGGGGCTTACGGCAAGGCCGCGACGATCACGACCTCGACCAGGCAGGCGGGGTTGGCCAGCTTCGCTTCGACGGTGGCGCGCGGCGGCGTGTGGCCGGCCACGACCCATTCGTCCCACACGCTGTTCATGCCGGGGAAGTCGGCCATGTCGGCGATGTAGATCTGGGCGCTCAGGATGCGCGTCTTGTCGCTGCCCACTTCTTGCAGCAGGCGCTCGACGTGGCCCAGCACTTCGCGCGTCTGGCCGACGATGTCCTGGGCGGTGTCTTCGGCGATCTGGCCGGCCAGGTAGACGGTGCCGTTGTGGATGGCGGTTTCGGACAGGCGTTTGCCCACGTGCAGTCGTTTGATTTCCATGGTTTCTCTAACTTGTTGGTGTGGCTTCAAAAGCGGTCGATGGCTGTTCAGCCGGTCAAAAAAGTGCGTGCCAGCGCGATCTGCTCGGGCTGGACGAAGGTCGGTGCATGGCCGACGCCGGCCAGTTCCACCAGCTCGGGCCGGGGTCCGCGCCGCGTCATCGCCTCGGCCGTCGCGCGCGACAGCAGGTCGGATTGCGCGCCGCGCACCAGCAAGGTCGGGCAGCGGATCGCATCGTAGGCGGCCCACAGCTCGGCCTCGTCCTGGCGCGCGCGCTCGGGCGTCATGGCGGCGAAATAGCGCGCCAGCGCCGGGTCGTAATGGCGGGTCCACTCGCCGCCCGCGGATTGCACCAGCACGTCGGCGGCCAGCTTGTGCCATTGCTCGTCGCTGTGCGGGCCGAAGGCCTCGGACACCTGGCGCACGAAGGCGGCGCCGCTGTCGAAGCTGGGAAAGCGCAAGTCCTGGCCGATGTAGTCGCCGATGCGCGCCATCGCCACCGGGTCCAGGGTCGGGCCGATATCGTTCAGCACCAGGCGGCGGATCGGGCTGTCCTCGTAGCCGGCCAGCACCATGCCGATCAGGCCGCCCATCGAGGTGCCGAACCAGTGCACGCCTTCGCCGCCATCGCCGCCATCGCCGCCATCATGCGCGCTCACGCGGGCGATCAGGGTCACCATGTCCGCCACGTATTGCTGCACCGTGTAATACGCCGGATCGCGCAGGCGGCCGGAGCGGCCGCGCCCGACCACGTCCGGGCACACCACGCGGTAACGGTCGGACAATGCCAGCGCGAGCGCGTCGAAATCGTCGGCCACGCGGGTGACGCCGTGCACGCACACCAGCACCCGCGGATTGGCCGGATCGCCCCACTCCTTGTACGCCATCCGGTGCAGGCCGGCCGGCGAGCTGCATTGCACCGATGTCAGCCTTGGTTCGCTCATCTGCTTTCCCGTTCGTGATCTGTGTACCTGTCCAAGCTGCCCTTGCAAGCTTAACGTGCCGCCAACATTTTAACCGGTGGAGCGATTAGAATTCTACCAAGTCTGGCCAGGATGACCCGACACAGCACTGCAACCTTTCCACGGAGACAGAGGAAACCATGAAATCGACCTTATTAAGCGGCAAGACGGCCCTGGTCACCGGCTCCACCTCGGGCATCGGCCTCGGCATCGCCCGCGCGCTGGCCGAGCAAGGCGCCAACATCGTCTTCAACGGTTTCGGCGATGCCCAGCAGATCGAAAAACTGTACACCGACATCGGCCAGGAATTCGGCGTGCAGACCGCGTACCACAACGCCGACATGTCCAAGCCCGCCGAGATCGAGGCGATGATGCGTTTTGCAAGCGAAAAATTCGGCGGTGTCGACGTGCTGGTCAACAATGCCGGCATCCAGCACGTGGCCAATGTCGAAGACTTCCCGCCCGAGAAATGGGACGCGATCATCGCCATCAACCTGACATCGGCCTTCCACACCACCCGCCTGGCGCTGCCCGGCATGAAGCAGAAGAACTGGGGCCGCATCATCAACCTGGCCTCGGTGCATGGGCTGGTGGGCTCGGCGGCCAAGTCGGCCTACGTGGCGGCCAAGCACGGGCTGGTCGGCTTCACCAAGGTCACGGCGCTGGAAAACGCCCAGACCGGCGTCACCTGCAACGCCATCTGCCCTGGCTGGGTACTGACCCCGCTGGTACAGAAGCAAGTCGACGACCGCGCCGCGCGCGAAGGCGTCAGCAACGAACAGGCCAAGAAGGCGCTCCTGATGGAAAAGCAGCCCTCGGGCGAATTCGTCACGCCGGAAGAGCTGGGCGCACTGGCGGTGTTCTTTTGCTCGCCGGTGGCGGACCAGGTGCGCGGGGTGGCGTGGAACATGGATGGGGGTTGGGCCGCGCAGTAAGCGTCACCGCACTTACAGCGCCATGTTGCCAGGGCGTGCTAGCATGCCCCTTTGCAAAGGAAGCGGCATGATCGAACCCATCCACGTACCCGGCCTGCACGAGGCCTGCGAAGAGCTCGCCCACGTGGTGCTGGCGTCCAGCCAGCCAAATGTCTCGCGCGACATCCTGGAAACGCTGGCGGCCCGCTTCGAGCACGAAGCCGCCAATTTCGCGCCCCTCATCGCCGGCAACGGCCGCGACACCGCCCTGCTGGCGCGCGCCGTCCACTACCTGATCGACGCCCACGCGCTGCCGCTGATGGGCACCGACATGGACTGGTTCCGCCAGGCGCTGGCTTGCCTGGTCGAGCTGGCGGTGCCGGGGATCGCGCTGTCGGCCCGGGGTGCGGCCTTCCTGGAGGATGTGGCGGTGGGGGTGGAGCAGTCTTTGCAGGATTTGGCGTAGCGGCGGTGCGAGACTGGTACAGGTACAAAGGTAGAACGGATACAAAGCTAGAACAGGTACAAACCAGGTACAAACGCAGCATGTCGGCCACCTACCTTTGAACGTCGCCCCCGCGCAGGCGGGGCCCCAAGTTGCACGATCTGCCGAAAACGTTTGGACAGATCGTGCAACCTGGATTCCCGCCTGCGCGGGAATGACGAAGTAGTGGCTTACGCCAGGGCAGTGACTGCCCTCACCCGCCGGCGCCGCAAGGCCCCGGCACCTGCCAGCCCCAGCCCCACCAGCATCCAGCTCGCCGGTTCCGGCACGTCCGTGCCCGGCGTCGCCACCGCCACGCTGCCGTTCTGCACGATGGCCGCGATCTCGGCGCCGGCATTGCTCACCAACAGCGTGTCGGACAGCGTCAGCGCCGAGACGCCGGCCGCCAGCGTCTCGAAGGTGAAGTAAGCCAGCGCGCCGCTGCCGTCCACGCCCGAAAAGTCGCTGACGATGGTGCCGTACACATAGCCGATGAAGCCCGGGTCGGCGCCGAAATAGCCTTGGTCGGTGTGGGCGCCGCCGCTGCCGAGGAAGTTGCCGACCGTGTAGTCGGTGAGCTTCAGGATGCTGGCGTCGTAGCTGAGCGCAAAGTTGTAGGCCGCCAGCTTGCTGACCTCGGACACCTTCACCGCCACGCTGAGTTTCGATCCTGGCGTGGTGGCATCCGGCGTCGCCGTCACCGACAGGGTCGTGGCCCACGCCGGCAGGCAACCGAGGCACAGCAGCGCCGCGCCGAGCTTGTTCTTCCATCCCATCATTGTTGTTCTCCTTGTGCCCTTGGGCAGTCGTCCATCGGGTGTCATCAAATGCAGGAATTGCCCTGCGGCAGGCGTTGGTTCACGTACAAGAGATCGCGCGAGTCGACCGCGTTGTCCTTGTTGAGGTCGGCGCGCGCATCGAAGCCGGCCTGGCCGCTGCGCTTGCCGAGCGCCGCCTTGACGATGGCGACGTCGGCGCAGCTCACCGCGCCGTCGCCATCGACGTCGCCGGCCAGGCGGATCGCGAAGTTGGCGTTCGACACGTCGAAGAACACGTTATCGACCGCTTCCACCTTGATGCGTGCACTCGTCGTGGCCAGCGCCGGCAGGGTGACGCTCGCGCTGCCGCTGTTCGGGACGCTTTCCGCCAGCACGGTCGGCCAGGTCAGGCCGCCGTCGGTGGAGAGCGCGATCCGCACGTTGGCGGTGGACACCGGGGCGACATTGGTGTTGGCCACGTTCCAGGTCACGGTCTGGATGCTGCCACTGTCCACGCTCACGCCCGCGCTGTTGAACGAGGTGACCAGGAAAGGTCCGGCGGCCGGGGCCAGGGTCAGGGTCGTGGTGGCGCTGTTGACGCCGCCGCGGCCGTCGCGCGCCGTCAGCTTGAAGTGCAGCGATGCCGGTGCCGCATTCACGCCGGCAAAGCCGACATAGGCGGCGGTCGGCAGGAACTCCGAGAAGCACTCGATCTGGGTGGCGGTGGGCGTGGCCGACGCGGCCGGGCAGGCGCCGCTTTCCGCATTGGTGTTGTTGGCCAGAATCTGACGCAGGTCCGGGAACACGCGCTGCGGGTTGCCGGTGACGTGGTTTTCGCCCGGCGAATCGTATTGCAGGGTGTCGCTGCCGAGCACCACGGCGCGCGTGCCGAACTGGCGGAACAGCGGACCGTTCAGCTTGGTATTGCTGACCAGGCCGGTACCGCTGGCGGCGCCGCGGTCGTTCTGTTCCCACAGGTAGGTCAGCGCATCGCCGTCGATGTCGCTGGCGCTGCCGCTCAGGGCGAACGGGGTGCGCACCGGGATCGTGTAGCCAGCCGGCACGCTCACGCTCGGCGCCGCGTTGCCGGTGGCCGCCACCGCGCCGCGGCGGTTGGTGGGGCCGCCCGCAGTGATCTCGCCGATGTAGCCGCTGGCGCCGCCGCTCGGGTTGGCCAGCGCCAGGGTCGGCAGGTTGACGCCGGTGAGGGTGCCGCCGAAGGTGAGCGTGAACGCGCCATCGCCCACGCTGCTCGCCGTGACCGTGGCCCCCGCCGGCCAGCCGGCGATGCCCTCGATGGCCGCCTTGATGCCGGCAACCGAGTAGTTGCCGCCACGGACGATGGGCACCGACAGATTGCCGTTGTAGCCGATGCGGAATTGCAGGCCATCGGTGGTGAAGCCGCGCAGCACGCCCATCTGGATTTCATTCAGGGTGGTTTCCGCACCCGCCGTGTAGGTGGTGATTTCGTCGAAGCTGCGCTGCGACCAGTACGGGTCGCTGTGGCTTTGCAGGTCGTCGCTGCCGCAGATGCCGGCATAGGCCATGATCGACGAGCCGCTGCCCGGCTCCACCGAGGTGCCGGCATTGCGGTTGCCGCCGCCGCAGCTGCCGATCACGCCGTTGAAGGTGTGGTTGCCGGCGAACTGGTGGCCCATCTCGTGGGCCACGTAATCGACCGCGTAGAAGTCGCCGACCGGGGTCGGGATGCCGGTGCAGCCCTGCGCCTTGCTGGTGCCGCCGACCACGCCGAGGGAAGCGATGCCGCCGCCGTCCAGTCCCAGGCCGATGTGGCCGATATCGAAGTTGCTGGCCCCGGCCAGCAGGCCGGCCACCACGCGGTTGCGCGTCAGCGTGCCGCTGCTGCAGGTGGAGGCCTGGCTGGCGGTGAAGCAGGCTGCGGCGCCGCAGGGGCCGTTGGCACCCGTCATCTTGGCGGCGGTGTCCAGGTTCAGCGCCTCGGTGGCGTCGATCAGCACCAGGCGGATCGCGGTTTCCTCTTCGTAGATCTGGGTCACGCGGTTGATCAGCGTGACCTTGGCCGCGGTGACGTTGTTCGGATTGCCGCCGAAATAGGACGCATACGACGGGTCGGTGACCAGCGCCAGGCGATAGCTGCGCAACTGGCTGCCGGACGCTGCGGCGGCGCTGACGCCGGCGTCGACCACGTGGAAGGCGGCACCGCTGGCGCCGGCGCTGATCTCGTAGGCACCGGGCGTGCCGCCGGCCGGCAGCGCCAGGGTAAAGTTGCCGGCGGCGTCGGCACTGACGCGCAGGCTTTGCAGCGGCACAGTTTCAGACCCCGCGCCTTCCGCGCGCACCGCCAGCTCGACGCTGGCACCCGGCGCGAAGCCGCTGCCGCGCACTTCCACCTTGTCGCCCTCGTTGTAGAAGCCGCGCGACAGGCTCAGCTGCGACTCGTTCAGCGCGTTCTCACGCAGCGGGCCGCGCGGGTTGACCAGGTCGGCGCGGCCATAGGCGGCGTACAGGCTGGTGTCCCCTATGTAATAAGGGTCGACGAACCAGCCGCCGTTGGGCGAACGCACCGAGGCGTGCAGGCCGAGCGGCGTGATGTCCATCCGCAGGGTGGCGGTCGGATCGTCCAGCCCCCGGCCCTTGTAGGTCTTGATCTCCGAGTGCTTCGCGGCCAGGCCGGCTTCCATGATCGGCGATTCGGCCAGCACGAAACGCTGGTAGCTGCCGTCCGGATGGGGCAAGGAAATGACGAGGGTGGGGGCAAGCGTGGCCGCGTCGGCCGGTTCCAGCGGCGCCGAGGCCGCCATCGCCTTCATCCCGGACAGGTCGAGGGTGGCACCGTGAAAGCGTTTGAGCTGCAGCGCCGGCGTCTTGTCGACGCGGGAGGCGGCGGGTGACACGGTGACGCTTTGCCAGAAGGGCGCGGCGCGCTGGCCGAGCACCGATTGTCCGGCGCTTTGCGCCTGGGCCGCGCCGCCACAGGCAAGGCCAAAGGCCAGGGAGATGCAGATTGCGATGGAACGCATGCCGGGGATGCTGCGCGCCGCCGCGGTGGCGGCGCGATGCTGCGAGGTCGAACACTTCGTTTTCATACGGTGCCCTCTTTTCGACGTGTGATTTTCCGGATGTGGGTGCGTGGTCTTTTCGTGATTTTTAATGAGATAAAAACAATGATGCTTGTCAATACTATGATTGGATTTGTATTAATACAAGTATTTTTGTTGAATGTAGTAAATAAGTGATATGCGCGGCAAAGTCACGATTTTGCTTGCCCTGCGGCTCCGTTATGATGTCGTCTCTGCAACCGATCTCTACAAAGGACACGCATGCTTACCTGGGCCAGAACCCTCGCTCTCGCCACCCTCACCCTGCTCGCCTGCGGCGCGAACGCGCAACCGGGCGCCGGCGCCGCGCCCCTCCCCCGTGCGCTGCTGATCAGCGCCGACAAGGTCTGGACCGGCGAGGGCGCCCCCCACGCCGGCTGGAGCGTGCTGGTGCGGGATGGCCGCATCCAGGGCGTCGGTCCTGCAGCGCAAATGGACGTGCCGCCAGACGCCGAACGCATCAGCCTGCCGGGCAAGACCTTGATCCCCGGCCTGATCGACCTGCACTCGCACGTGCTGCTGCACCCGTATAACGAAACCACCTGGGACGACCAGGTGATCAAGGAAGCGCCGGCCTACCGCGTGGCCCTGGCCGTGCGCCATGCGGCCGACACCCTGCAAAACGGTTTCACCACCCTGCGCGACCTCGGCACCGAAGGCGCCGGCTACGACGACGTCGGCATCAAGCGCGCCATCGACGAGGGACAAGTGCCCGGCCCGCGTCTGCTGGTGGCCACCCGCGCCATCGTCGCCACCGCCAGCTACGGCCCGGCCGAGCGTTCCTACCGTCCGGACATGGAGATCCCCTACGGCGCCCAGCAAGCCACCGGCGTCGACGAAGTCACCAGGGCGGTACGCGAACAGTCTTCGCACGGTGCCGACTGGATCAAGTTCTATGCCGACTACCGCACCGGCATCGACGGCAGCACCCGTCCCACCTTCACGCTGGAAGAAATGAAGGCGATGGTGGCGGCCGCCCACGTCACCGGACGCAAGGTCGCGGCCCACGCCAGCAGCGACGACGCCATCCGGCTGGCCGTGCTGGCCGGCGTCGACAGCATCGAGCACGGCTACGGCGCCAGCGAAGCCACCTTCAGGCTGATGCTGGAGCGCCGCACCGCCTACGTGCCGACCCTGACCGCGCCGGAAGCCATCGGCGAGTACTTCCAGAAGCACGTGCGCGGCGGCACCCCGACGCCGGCCATGCAACAGGCGGCGCGCGCCTTCCAGCTGGCACGCAAGCTGGGCGTCATCATCGGCAACGGCAGCGACGTCGGCGTGTTTACCCACGGGACCAACGAGCGCGAACTGGAATGGATGGTGCGGCTGGGGATGAGTCCGACCGAGGCGCTGAGGGCGGCAACCACGGTGGCGGCCGGTATCCTGGGCAAGCCGGAACTGGGTGCGATCAAGAACGGGGCGCTGGCGGACGTGGTGGCGGTGGATGGCGATCCGACCGCGGATATCGCGGCGCTGCGCAAGGTGGGGTTCGTGATGAAAGCGGGAACAGTCTACAAACGGCCTTGAGGGGCGACGGTAGCTCTCACGGCTAAGCTAACACTGCGGCCCTAGCCCGCGTTATTCACCTACCCCACACCCAGTTATCACCGGCAACATTGCGGGTTTCCACAATAGCAGCTAGAGATATTTTGCGTGATGATGACGGCACCCTCGTTAGCGCATAAAGCTAAAATCATGAAAAAACCTTTCTACAAAGTACTATATATCCAGGTCCTGTTCGCGATCGTGGTCGGCGTGCTGCTCGGCATCTTCGATCCGGGCCTCGCGACCGCGATGAAGCCGCTGGGAGACGGCTTCGTCAAACTGATCAAGATGATCATCGCCCCGGTGATCTTCTGTACCGTGGTGGCCGGTATCGCCGGCATGCAGGACATGAAGAAGATCGGCCGCGTCGGCGGCAAGGCGCTGCTCTACTTCGAGGTCGTGTCGACCTTCGCCTTGGCCATCGGCCTGATCGTTGCCAACGTGGTGAAACCAGGCGCCGGCTTCAACGTCGACCCGGCCCACATCGACACCCACTCGATTGCCCAGTACACCGAGAAGACCAAGGCCCTGACGACCACGGACTTCCTGATGAACATCATTCCGGATACCTTCATCGGCGCCTTCGCCAAGGGCGACATCCTGCAGGTGCTCCTGATCGCGATCCTGTTCGGCTTCGCGCTGTCGATGATGGGTGAACGCGGCCGTCCGATCGCGCACGGCGTCGAGACGCTGTCGCACGCGATTTTCGGCGTGGTGAACATCATCATGAAGGCGGCCCCGATCGGTGCCTTCGGCGCCATGGCCTTCACCATCGGCAAATACGGCGTCAAGTCGCTGATCCCGCTGGCATCGCTGGTCGGTTCCTTCTACCTGACCTGCGCCCTGTTCGTGATCCTGATCCTGGGCACCATCGCCAGGTTCACCGGCTTCTCGATCTTCCGCTTCCTCGCCTACATCAAGGAAGAGCTGCTGATCGTGCTGGGCACCAGCTCGTCGGAAAGCGCGCTGCCGGCCATCATGCGCAAGCTGGAAAAGCTGGGCTGCCCGAAATCGGTGGTGGGCCTGGTGGTCCCGACCGGCTACTCCTTCAACCTGGACGGCACCAACATCTACATGACGATGGCGGCCCTGTTCGTGGCGCAGGCCACCAACACCGAGCTGACCCTGACCCAGGAACTGACCATCCTGCTGGTGGCGATGCTGACCTCGAAGGGCGCGTCCGGCATCACCGGCGCCGGCTTCATCACCCTGGCCGCAACCCTGGCCGTGGTGCCGACCATCCCGGTGGCGGGCATGACCCTGATCCTCGGTATCGACAAGTTCATGAGCGAATGCCGCGCCCTGACCAACATCATCGGCAACGGCGTCGCCACCATCGTCGTGTCGAAATGGGAAGGCGAGCTGGACAAGGAGCGCCTGACTTCGGAACTGAAAAACCCGAGCCCGGACGTGAGCCAGGACCTGCACCCGGTGCGCGAGGCGGCATAAGTTGACCAAATGAGCGTGTAAGTATCCTCGTTCAGACGCCGGGTTCGCCCGGCGTTTTTTTTGCATGGTAAGCAAACATTCCGCAGCGGTGCGATGATATCGCTTTGCCGCGCAGGCGCATGCCCCATCCGGCGCCGGCGCATCGTTCAATCCTTCACCAGGAACCGACACCGATGACGACTTCCAGCTATCCCGACACCCGCCTCCTGATCGCCAACGAATGGAGCGAGGCCACCGGCGGCAAGACCATTCCCGTGCTGAACCCGGCCACCGGCCAGGCCATCGGCACCGTCGCCCACGCCGCCATCGCCGACCTCGACCGCGCCCTCGCCGCCGCGCAGAAGGGCTTCGAGACCTGGCGCGCGGTGCCGGCCGCCGAACGCGCCGCCACCATGCGCCGCGCCGCCACCCTGCTGCGCGAGCGCGCCGGCGACATCGCCCGCCTGCTGACCCAGGAACAGGGCAAGCCGCTGGTCGAAGCCAAGGGCGAGATCATGGCCGGCGCCGAAATCATCGACTGGTTCGCTTTCGAAGGCATGCGCGTGTATGGCCGCATCGTCCCCTCGCGCAATCCGGCATCCCAGCAACTGGTGCTGAAGGAACCGGTCGGCCCGGTCGCCGCCTTCACCCCGTGGAACTTCCCGATCAACCAGATCGTGCGCAAGCTGGCCGCCGCCCTGGCCACCGGCTGCTCCTTCCTCTGCAAGGCACCGGAAGAAACCCCGGCCTCGCCGGCGGCGCTGTTCCAGTGCTTCGTCGATGCCGGCGTGCCGGCCGGCGTGGTCGGCCTGGTGTTCGGCGATCCGGCTGAAATCTCGGGCTACCTGATCCCGCACCCGGTGATCCGCAAGGTCACCTTCACCGGCTCGACCCCGGTCGGCAAGCAGCTGGCGGCCCTCGCCGGCCTGCACATGAAGCGCGTGACGATGGAACTGGGCGGCCACGCCCCCGTCATCATCGCCGAGGATGCCGACGTCGCGCTCGCGGTCAAAGCCGCCGGCGCCGCCAAGTTCCGCAACGCCGGCCAGGTCTGCATCTCGCCGACCCGCTTCCTGGTGCACAACGCGATCAAGGACGAATTCACGCGCGCCCTGGTGCAGCACGCCGAAGGCCTGAAGCTGGGCGACGGCCTGGCCGAGGGCACCACCCTGGGGCCACTGGCGAACGCACGCCGCATCAGCGCGATGCGCGCCGTGGTCGACGACGCCCGCGCCAAGGGTGCCACCATCGCCACCGGCGGCGAACGTGTCGGCGAGGCCGGCAACTTCTTCGCGCCGACCATCATCGCCGACGCGCCGCTGAACGCCAGCATCTTCAACGACGAACCCTTCGGCCCGGTGGCCGGCGTGCGCGGTTTCGACAGCCTGGAAGACGCGATCGCGGAAGCCAACCGCCTGCCCTACGGCCTGGCCGGCTACGCCTTCACGCGCTCGATCAAGAACGCCCAGCTGCTGATGAACCGCGTGGAAGTCGGCATGCTGTGGATCAACCAGCCGGCCACGCCAAGCGCCGAGCTGCCTTTCGGCGGCGTCAAGGATTCGGGCTACGGCTCCGAAGGCGGCCCGGAGGCGCTGGAGTCTTACCTCAATACCAAGGCGGTGTCGATGGTGGGGGTGTAATCCAGGACACGGCGGCGGGCTTCCGGCCTGCCGTCCGCTCAATCAACCCTGGGCGGCCCGAATGCCAGTCAGTGACACTGACTGGCATTTTTCGTTGCGGCTCAGCGAGACCTAAGCGAGACCGATCCCGCGCGCCATGATCGTCGCAAACACCGGCACCAGCGCGAACACATGGATCTCGGCCAGCAACAGGCGCCGCGCCGCGCCGATCTCGGCCGGCGGCGGCACGAAGGCTGCGTTGTCCCTCAGCGCCTTCTGCCAGCCAGCGATGCGCAGGCTCGGCTTGATCGACAGCAGGCCGACGATGGCAAACGCCCCGATCTTGGCCCAGAATACCGGGTTGTGCAGGTAGAAATCCGCGCCCTTCGCCCCGAACCACACGCGCGCGAAGCCGACCGCCAGGATGGCCAGCGCCAGAGCGCCATAGAAGGCGTCGAAGCGCCCCAGCAGGCGCACCGTGTGCGACGACATGGCCGCCGGCCGCATCAGCGCCAGCTCGGCGGCGAGCACCGCGGCGATGCCGAAGACGATCAGGTGGTGGACGATGGCGAGGATGAGATCGGTCATCACCTGAGTATAAGCTAGTCGCGTTCGCTGTCCATACGCTGTTGCAGGGCCCACAGCCGGGCGTAGGCGCCCTCGCGCCGCAGCAGGTCCGCATGCCTGCCCTGCTCGACGATGCGCCCGCGCTCCATCACGACGATTGAATCCGCATGCACGATGGTCGACAGCCGGTGCGCGATGATCAGGGTGGTGCGCCGGTGCGACAGGCGCTCGAGCTCGCGGGCGATCGCGTGTTCGGACACCGAATCCAGCGCCGACGTCGCCTCGTCGAAGATCAGGATCCTGGGGTCTTTCAAAATCACGCGGGCGATGCCGATGCGCTGGCGTTCGCCGCCGGAGAATTTCACGCCGCGCTCGCCGGCCGCGGTGGCATAGCCCTCGGGCAGCGAGGCGATCAGCTCATGCAGTTGGGCGCCGCGCGCGGCGCGCATCACCTCGTCGTCCGCCGCGCCGACGCGCGCGTAGGCGATGTTGTTGCCGATGCTGTCGTTGAACAGCGCCGTGTCCTGGGGCACCACGCCGATCGCGCGGCGCACGCTGGTCGGGCTGCGGTGGCGGATGTCCTGGCCGTCGATCAGGATGCGGCCGCTGGCCGGGTCGTACAGGCGCATCAGCAAACGGGCCAGCGTCGACTTGCCCGAGCCGCTGCGGCCGACCACGGCCAGCGTGGTGCCCGCCGGGATGTGCAGGCTGAGGTCGAACAGGACCGGCCGCTCGGGGGTGTAGTGGAAACTCACGTGCTCGAATACCACATCGCCGGCATCGGCGTGCAATGGCGGCGCGCCGGGCGGATCGGCGATCTCGGGCTGCAGGCGCAGCAAGGCGAACAGGCGCTCGGCGTTGACCCAGGCGTCGCGCGACTCCCTGTACACGAAGCCGAGCGCATTCAGCGGCAGGCAGACCTGCAGCGCATAGGCATTGATCAGCACCAGGTCGCCCACGCTCATCTGGTGTGCCAGCACGGCCTGGCCGGCCAGCACCATGATGGCGGCGACGCCAAGCGCGATCACCGCACTCTGCCCCACGTGCAGGACGAACAAGGCGCGCTGGTTCCTGATGCCGGCCTCCATCCAGTGCGCCATCGTGTCCGAAAACTTGCTGGATTCCCAGGCTTCGTTGGTGAAGGCCTTGACGGTGTCGTAGTTCATCAGGCTGTCGGCCAGCTGGCCCTTGGCGCGCGAATCGAGCTTGTTGACGCGCCGCTGGTAGATCACGCGGCGCGCGGTGAACACCAGGGTGAAGCCGGTGTAGCCGAGAAAGGTGGCGACGATGATGACGGCGAAGGAAGCCGAATAGCGCCCCAGCATCACCACCAGCACCAGCCCGATCTCGACCATGGTCGGCACGATGGTGAACAGGCCCACGCCCAGCAGGAAGGCGATGCCGCTGGTGCCGCGGTCGATGTCCGGCAACAGGCTGCCGACCTGGCGCCCGGCGTGGAAGCGCGGACCGAGCGCATGCAGGTGGGCGAAGGTCTTTTCGGCATAGGCCTTCACCGTGCTCAGGGTGACGCGGGCGAAGATCAGGTCGCGCCACTCGTTGAACAGGGTGGCCGAAAAGCGCAGCAGCGCGTAGCCGATCAACAAATAGAACGGCAGGCTCAGTCCCAGGTGGGCCGCCAGCGGCGCATGGGAAAAGGTGTCGATGATGCGCTTGAGCAGCAGCGGCACCGCCACGGTCGCCACCTTGGCGACCAGCAGCAGCACCAGCGAGCACGCGATGCGCCAGCGGTAACGGCGTATCAGCGGCCACAGTTCGGCGATGAAGCGCTGCGTGTCACCGGCATGGTCACCGGCATGGTCACCGGCACGGTCATCGGCGCGGTCGGGAGCGTCCGGCATGTCCTGGTCCTCGATGGTTTCCCATTGGACCGGACGGCGCCCGCTTAGCTCCCGGTTTGGCTTCCGGTTTAGCTTCCAGCGCCGGCCATGCTCAAGGTTATTTCGCCGGACGCGGCTTGCCGGCGGCATTCTCCAGGCGGAAGATGACGTCCACCGGCTGGTTCAGCCTGATTGCCGAGATCGTCATCAGCTGCTCGCGGTCGACGTCCTGGGCGCCGGTCCGTCCCGAGCGGCGCTCGGTGCGGAACTCCTCGCGCTGCAAACCCATCGCATTGCTCAGGTTCTTGATGCCTTCGGGCGTCACCGCCGTCACCGCGCCCAGGCGCCGGCCGGAGGCGGCGGCGATCACTTCGGCGCGCCGGCGCGCGTCCTGGATGGCCCGGGTCACCAGCTCGTCGTTGGTCTGGTCCATCGTGCTCGAATCGAAGCTCGACGCGAAGCCGTCCAGGTTCGGCTTGCCGAACAGGCCGCCGGCCAGCGCCGGCCAGCTGCTGACGTTGCGCACGCTGATCTTGACGTCGCAGCGCAGCTCGTACAGCGGCCCGCCGCCAGCCGCCTGCTCGCCCTTGCGCACGCTCTGGCGCACCTCGCGCACGACGGCGTCTTCCGGGTCTAGGCCCAGTTGCTGCATCAGCGCCCTGATCTCGCCGACGCGTGCCTCGAGCACGGCCTTGGCCGCGGCCGGGTCGCCATCGGCGGCCACGATTTCGAAATCGAGGACGGCGATATCGGGCAACACGGCGGTATACGCGCTGCCGACCACGTGGACGAAGGGGTAGTCGGGCACCGGCGAAGCGCCGGCGGGGGCGCCGATGGCGCATGCAAGGGTCAGGCTCAGCGCAGCGCTGCGCAAACAGGTCGTCATCTTCACTACACTCTCCATCGGGAAAAATCGTTGCGGACCCGAACTCCGGCCCAAAGTAGACATCTTTGTCTATGCTAGACCGATAAGCTTCCACTCCGCAAGCCCCCGCTGTTCAAAAATTTTAATAGACAGGCAATTCTAGAATCGCTAGTCTTGGGGTGCACCCGCTCTACAAAGGACACCCCATGGCCAAGCCCCCCGCCCTCCCCAAGCCGACCCCGGCCGAACTCGATTTGCTGCAGGTGTTGTGGCCGCTGGGCTCCGGCACCGCGCGCCAGGTGCACGAAGCCATCCTGCGCGAGCGGCCCGAGGTCACCTATGCCACCGTGCTGCGCCTGATGCAGATCATGCACGGCAAGGGCTTGCTGATCCGCGACGAGAGCGAACGCTCGCACGTGTACGCGCCCGCGCAGGCCCAGGAATCGCTGCAGACCAATCTGCTCAAGGACTTGATGCAGCGCGCCTTCTCGGGCTCGGCCAAGGCGCTGGTGCTGGCCGCACTCAAGACCGGCATCTCGAAAAAGGAAAGGGAAGAAATCGAGAAGCTGCTCAAGGACGAGGACAAGCAATGAGCGCGCAGCCGCTGATCGGCGCGCTCGGCTGGACACTGCTGCACTTCGTCTGGCAAGGCGCGCTGGTCGGCTGCGCCACTGCCGTGGTGCTGACGGCGCTGCGCAATGCGCGCCCGGAACGGCGTTACCTGGCGGCCTGCGCCGGCTTGCTGCTGTGCCTGGCATGGCCGGCCGCGGACCTGGTGCTGGCGCTGCGCGGCGGTGCGCAGGCCGTGGGCATCGGCGCCGGCCTGCCCGGCCTGGCGTCGCGTGTGGCTGACGGCGGGGCCGCCGGAATGCTGTCCTGGCTGCAGGCCCACCTCGACTGGATCGTCGGCCTGTGGACGGCCTGCACCGCCGCCCTCGCCCTGCGCATGGCGCTTGGCCTGCTGTGGATAGAACGGGCCGGCAACGCCACCGACCCGGCATGGCAGGCGCGCCTGTCAACGCTGGCGGCGCGCTGCGGCCTCGACCGCGAGGTGCGCCTGCGCGTGGTCGACGGCTTGAGCAGCCCGGTCACCGCGGGCTGGTGGCGGCCGGTGGTGCTGGTGCCGGCGGCACTCCTGACCGGCATGTCGCCCCAGTTGCTGGAAGCCCTGCTGGCGCACGAACTCGGCCACGTGCGGCGCCACGACTATCTGGTGAACCTGGTGCAGAACGTGATCGAGACCCTGCTGTTCTATCATCCGGCGGTGTGGTGGATCTCGCACCGCATCCGTATCGAGCGCGAACAGATCGCCGACGATTTCGCGGCCGGCCGGCTCGGCGAACCGCGCCGCCTGGCGCTGGCGCTGTCGGAACTGGAGCGCCTGCAGTTTTCCGGCCAGCGCCTGGCACAGGCGGCGAATGGCGGCGACCTGATGGCGCGCATCCGGCGCCTGCTGCGCCCGGACACGCGGCTGGAGACGCACACGCTGGACTGGAAGGCAGCCTTGCCGGTGCTGGGGCTGGCGCTGGCTTGCGCGGCCACGACACATCCGTTCCCCCCCGGCCCGGCGCTCCTGGCGCTGGACACGTATTCGACAGCGCAGCCAGGCACGCAACAACGCGCCGCGCACGGCCTGTCGCGCGCCGCGATCGCCGATTTCGCCACCTGTGCCAAGCCCGAATATCCGCGCGCCGACCTCGACGCCGGCCACCAGGGCACGACGACGGTGAGTTTTTTGGTCAGCGCCGGCGGCCGCGTGACCGATTCGAAGATCGTGCGCTCCAGCGGTTACGCCAGCATGGACGAAGCCTCGCGCTCGGCCCTGACCCTGTGCGGCTTCAAGCCCGCGCTGCGTGACGGACGCGCGGTCGCGCAGTGGACTTCGGTGCAGTATGTGTGGACGCTGGAATGAGCTTCACGACGAGGAGATGACGATGCGATGCAGCGGATTGAACTGGATTGGCTTGCTTCCCGTGCTCGGCCTGGTAGCGACATCGGCCGCCTGGGCGCAGGCGCCGGATGCCGGTCCGCAGCCGCGGCCTGGCGTTCTCGACACCAGTAGCTGCAGCAAGCCGGCCTATCCGCATGGCGAGTTGGCGGCCGGGCATCGAGGCACCGTGACGGTGCAATTGCGCATTGATCCGAGCGGCAGCATATCGGCATCCAGGATTTTGCAATCGAGCGGGTTTCCGGCGCTGGATGAAGCCACGCGCAGCGCGCTGGCGAAATGCCGTTTCACGCCGGTCAAGACACCGGAAGGGAAGCTGGTGCCGGCGTGGACGGCGGTGCAGTACGTGTGGAACGAGGATTAGTACAAGGTGCAGACCGTCGTTCCCACGCAGGCGGGAACGACGGGGAGAAGCGGTGGAAAGCGTAACGCTGGCTCAGACCGCCGACACGTCCAGCTCAGCCTCGGTCGCCGCTACCACTTGCTCCTTGGTGACGCCAGGCGCCAGCTCCACCAGTTTGAGCCCGGTCTCGGTGATGTCGATCACGCCGAGGTCAGTGATGATGCGGTCGACCACGCCCACGCCGGTCAGCGGCAGGTCGCATTTTTTCAGGATCTTGTGGCTGGTCGAGCCATCCTTGGCGGTGGCGACGTGTTCCATGACCACAACCACGCGCTTGACGCCGGCCACCAGGTCCATGGCGCCGCCCATGCCCTTCACCATCTTGCCCGGGATCATCCAGTTGGCCAGGTCGCCCTGTGCCGACACCTGCATCGCGCCCAGGATGGCGAGGTTGATCTTGCCGCCGCGGATCATGCCGAAGGAATCGGCCGAGCTGAAGTAGGCCGAGCCCGGCAGTGCGGTCACGGTCTGCTTGCCGGCGTTGATCAGGTCGGCATCGACCTCGGCATCCGTCGGGAAGGGGCCAATGCCCAGCAAGCCGTTTTCCGACTGCAGGAATACTTCGATATCGGCGGGAACATAGTTCGCCACCAGGGTCGGCAAACCGATGCCGAGGTTCACATAGAAACCGTCCTGCAGTTCCTTGGCCGCGCGCGCGGCCATTTCATCACGAGTCCATGCCATGTCTGTCTCCGTCCTGGTCTTATACTGGACGCACGGTGCGCTGTTCGATGCGCTTTTCCGGCGTCGGGTTGTGAACGATGCGGTGCACGAAAATGCTCGGGGTGTGCACCTGATCCGGATCGATCTCGCCGATCTCGACCAGTTCTTCGACTTCCACGATGCAGACCTTGCCCGCGGTGGCAACGTTCGGGTTGAAGTTGCGCGCGGTCTTGCGGAACACCAGGTTGCCGGCGCGGTCGGCCTTCCAGGCCTTGACCAGGGAGACGTCCGGCATCAGCGCACGTTCCATCACATACATTTCGCCATCGAATTCGCGGGTTTCCTTGCCTTCCGCGACGATGGTGCCGTAGCCGGTCTTGGTGAAGAAAGCCGGGATGCCGGCACCGCCCGCGCGCAGCTTTTCGGCCAGCGTACCCTGGGGCGTGAATTCGAGCTCGAGTTCGCCGGCCAGGTACTGGCGCGCAAACTCCTTGTTTTCACCGACGTAGGAGGCGATCATCTTCTTGATCTGGCGCGTGGTGAGCAACTGGCCGAGGCCGAAGTCGTCGACGCCGGCATTGTTGGAGATGGCCGTCAGGCCGGTGACGCCGGAATCGCGCAGCGCCAGGATCAATGCCTCCGGAATCCCGCACAGGCCGAAACCGCCGACTGCGACCGTCTGGCCGTCCTGCACCACGCCGTCGAGCGCGGCACGCGCATCTGGATAAACTTTGTTCATACCCGTCCCTTAAATATGTAAGCCGGCAGCTTTTTCAAGCCGCAGCTCTTTGTGTACAGCAGAGTAGAATGGCAGCATAAAATAGCACCCTTCGAAGCACAATACCGTAGAAATACCGGCAACGAAGTTCCGGTAAACACGGGCTGGAGACCGGACGCGGAGGAGACAAGAAAGTGCACGCTGACATGAACGCATCATACGCCATCGATTACGAGATGATTTTCCAGCACGCGCCGGTCGGCATGTGCATATCGGTGGACCGCGTCATCCAGTCCTGCAACCATGCCTTGGCGGCCATGTTCGGCTATGACTGCGCGCAATTGAACGGCGAGTCCTTCGCGGTGCTCTACCCGACCATGGACGAGTTCCTGCGCACCGGCGACCGCATCATCCCGATCATGAACACCCGCGGCCGCTACTCGGACGAGCGCATCATGCGCCGCGCCGATGGCGAGCTGTTCTGGTGCCACGTGACCGGCCGCGCCCTCGACCCCAGCAACCCGCTGGGCGCCGGCGTCTGGACCTTCGAAGACGTCAGCGAAAAGCGCCCGGTGACGGCGGAACTGACCCCGCGCGAACGCGAGATCGCCGCCCTGCTGGTGGAAGGCAAGACCAGCAAGGTGATCGCGCGCGAGACCGATTTGTCGCCGCGGACCGTGGAGATGCACCGGGCCAAGCTGATGAAGAAGTTTTCGGCCGCGACTTCGTCGGAGCTGGTGCACAAGCTGGTGGGGGTGACGCGCTGAGCAGGAAGAAAAACGCCGCGCTTTTTGGCGCGGCGTTCGAGTCAATTAACGCGATGGTAGGGGCCGTCAGGAATCGCCGTTGGATCAACCGTCAGCACCTGGAGGTTCGCCTGCTGGGCCAGAGGCATGTAGTTTGGTTTGGCCCGTTCCAGCGCGGCCGACACCGCCGCTGCAATCAGGTTCCCCAGCGGGCTGCCGGTGTTTTGCTGCTGTGGCGAATACTGCATCTTCTTGTTCGCCTTCCACAGTTCCGTGCCATCCTTGGAAACCAAGCGGTAGTCGAAATCGACGGTCACGGTTGTCGCCAGCACGGCGTATTGCGCGTCCCAACGATTAATGGTCACGAACAGCACGGCATCGGCGCCGAACAGGCTGGCCAGCGCTTCGGGCGGCTGCTTTTGTACCTGGTCGCCGTCGAAGAAACCTTCCTGCTCGAGTACGGTTTTGGCAGTGTGCACGGGGAACACATAATAGCCTTTCTCGGCGAGCGGCACGGTCAGGGTAGTCAGTAAATAATTCGGCGCGTCGACGTCGAGCGATTTATTGGCTGCTGGCACAACCAGAATTGAACGCGGCTTGGCGGCATTGAATGCGCTCAGGTCGGGCTTCGGTTGTGGGGATGCGCAACCGGTTAGCAGCAGCGCTAACAGGCAGGTGGTCAAGTACGCGGACAGTTTCACGATTTCGCCTCTTTCGTTTTTGGCATCGTGCCGTTGTTGATCAGCGCGTTCATCAAACCTGCACTTTCCGGCCACAGGTCACGCTCCTTGCGGAAATTAGCTTGCGCCTTTTCCTTGTCGCCGGCCTGCAGCATCAGCATGCCGAGGTCGGCATACAGGCCCGGTGGTACCTTCTGTTTGGCCTGCTCGAGCTTCTGGATATGGACTTCCAGCTTCTGGGTGTTGGCGGCCACGGTGGTCGGGTCCTTGTAGGAACCGTAGAGCATGCTGTCGTAACCGCCCCAGTCGTACAGCCCTTTGTTGGTGGCGCAGCCACTCAGGGCCAGGCTTAGCAGGGCCACGGTAATCAATCGCATCGCCGCTCCTTAATTGAGGTTGAAGGGACGCGAAACGCCGTCACCCAGGTAAGCCCGCTCCAGCAAGAGCACCGTGCCGGCCGACTCGACCTTGACAACGTGGGTGCCCGGCAGCACGCGCAGGCTGGCCTTGCCGTCAATGAAGTCAGCGACGGTGCCCATGTCGAGCTCATCGACCAGGACACGCGCCGCAGCGACGCGCTGTGCGTCGCCGCTGACGCGGAAGCTGATCTGCGGACGCTGGTCCACCACGGATTGCCGCTCGGTCGGCATCTGCACGCAACCTGCCGCCGCGAACATCAGGGCCAGGCCGGTCGCCACGCTCGTATTTTTCATCCAGGACATTACATTGCCTCCTTCTCGCGGACCGTCAACTGGTCGATCTTCAGTCCTTGCAGGGAGCCGCTGACGACGCTGGTCACGGCGCCTTCGCTCATTTCGGTATCGCCGAACAGGCCGTCCACGCGGATCTGGGCAACTTCCTTGCCCGGCAGTGTGATCTCGAAGCCGGTCTGCGGAGACTTGACCTTTTCACCCAAGGTCTGCACGGAGAAAACCATGCCTGGCTTCAAGCCCTGCGACTTGCCGCCCGAGATGAAGTAGCGGTCCTTGTCGGCGCCGACGACCGAGGTCTGCCATGGACGACGGCTCAGTTCGGTCGTAAGACGGTTGACGACTTCCGAAATCGCCTGGCGGATCGAGCCGTCGTTCAGTGTGCTGTCGTAGCTGGCCTGAGAACCGAAGCCGAAGGTGGAGGCGGTCTGAGTCGATGATTCACCAGCGCCCGAGGCCGCGAACAGGCTCTGGCCGGTGGTCACGTCCACCACGCGCAAATCGATCTTGGCAAACGCGACCTGCTTTTTACTCGAAGACACGAAGCCGGTTTCGCCCACGGTCTTGCGGCCGAATTCGGTCAACGATCCCATCAGCAACGCATCGACGCCAACCAGGTTCTGCTTGACGCCGGTGAGCCTGCTTTCTTCCTGCAGCTTGCCGATGTCGGTGCGTTCCAGCACGACGTAGGCGCCGGATTCGGTCAGCGCCTTGCTCAACATGTCGGCAATTTGCTTGCCGACCGGGTCGCCCGCATTATCGCGCAGCAGCGATTTGCCGTAAGCCGTTTCGTTGGTAATGCGCCCGAGTGCGATCTTGCGCTTCAGGACCGGCTTGGTAACGGCAGCGCTCGCCATTTCTTTCTGCATCTGCTTCTGTACTGCGGCAGACTGTGGCGCGTCCTTGACGACGATTGGCGGCGTTTGCGTCGCGCAACCGGTCAGGACGGCAGTCGTGGCGAGAGCCAGCGACGCCGCCGATGAACGTACAGTAAATCCCATGGTTTTTCCCTCGTATTTTTATTTCCCCTGCTGAACAAGGGATGCAATTTGTCAATATCCTTGACGACTTGCGACTGTATACGAGTTCGAAATCCATAGTCTATCCAAATGTCACTGTTGCAATATTACAGCAGCACTTGACCGGCTGGACCGGCGCTGTCCTAACTTGTGTATGGAAATGATGGACAGGAGTCAAGCAGCCGGCAACAAGCCCTTCAGCGCCCCCGGCAACGGCACCGATTTCTCAGCCGCAAAATTGACCCACACCACCTTGGCACCGCCCTCGGCATGCACCACCTCGGCCGTGCCATCTTCGCCAACCAGGCGGATGTCATGGGTAATCTCGACGCTGGCGCGTCCCGGTGCGGCGGCATAGGTGCGTACTTCGATTTCGCCCGGGTACTTCAGCTGCTTGACGAAGCTGCAGTAGGCGGTGACGATCACCGGGCCTTCGCCCTCGATGTTCAGTTCGCCGGCGGCCTGCTCGAGGAAGGCGATGCGGGCGGTTTCCATGTAGCGGAAATAAATCGTGTTGTTGACGTGTCCGAAGGCATCCATGTCGCCCCAGCGGATGGCCTGGCGCATGACGTGGACCTGTTTGCGGACCGGTTTCTGCTCACTCATTCAGTCTTACCTTGCTTCGTTAAAAAAAATCGTTACTGCAAAATCTGCTGCGCGGCAGCGTAGCCCTTGGCGTCGGCCTCGATGACGGACTCCACGATGCGGCAAAAATTCCGCGGGTCCTCGAGCATCATCATGTGCCCGGCCTTGGGCTGGACCAGCACCTGGCGCGCCGCCGCCAGCACCCACTCGGGCACGTCCCAGCCGGCCGCCGACTGTTCGCCGCCCAGCAGGACCAAGGGCGTGCCGCGGCCCAGCACGCGCCGCACCAGCGCCATCCATTCGGCGCGGCCGGTCTCGTGGACCACCGACCTGGCCATGCGCTGCACGGTGGCGTAGGGCTGGTTGCCGAGGATGTCGCGGGCCCAGGCGGTGCGTTCGTCATCCGCTTCGATGCCGCTTTTTTCCAGCCAGGCGGCGGGCGCGTCTTCCATCGCGCCGTACTCGGCGGCCCATTCCGCTTCCTCGAGGCTGGCGATGCGCGCGCACCAGAAGGCGTCGCGCAGGGTGAAATTGCCTTCGACGCTGATCAGGCCCCGCACCAGCTCGGGCACGGCGTCGGCCACCATCATCGCCACCGCGCCGCCCACGCTGTGGCCGAGCAGCCAGGCCGGCTGCTTGACGGTGTCGCGCAGGTAGCGTACCAGTGCGGCCGCCTGGCCCGGCAGGTCGACGCCCTGCTCTTCGCTGCGGTGAAAGCCGTAGCCGAGCATGTCCGGGGTGTGGACTTCGAGCCCGGGCAGGTAGCGCGCCGGCCCGAAGTAGTCGATCGGCCCGAGCAGGCCGTGGATCATCAGCAGCGGCGGGCGGGTTTCGTCGCGGGTTTCATCGCTGGCGTCGACAGCCGTCATTGCGCGGTCATGCCGTCGTCGGCGGTGATGATGGCGCCATTGATGAAATGGGCTTCCTCGGCCGCCAGCAGCAGGAGCAGGCCGTCGAGGTCTTCCGGCTTGCCGGCGCGGCGGCGTGGCAGCATCTCGATCAGCTTCTTGCCCTGTTCGGTGTCGAAATAATCCTCGTTCATTTCGGTGGCGATGTAGCCGGGGCAGATCGCGTTGACGTTGATGCCGTAGCGGCCCCATTCCACCGCCATGGCCTTGGTCATCTGCACCACGCCGGCCTTGCTCATGCAATACACGCCGATTTGCGGCAGCACGCGCAAGCCGGCCACCGAGGCGATGTTGACGATACGGTGCTGCTTCTTGGGGTCGCCCTTGGCGCGCTGGATCATGCGCTTGGCGGCCTGCTGGGCCATGAAGAAGGCGCCGCGCAGGTTGGTGTCCATCATGTAGCCGTAGTCTTCTTCGGTGACGTCGAGCAGGCGCTGGGTGGTCGAGACACCGGAATTGTTGACCAGGATGTCGAGCGGACCGACCTCGGTCTCGGCGTGGGCGATGGCCGACTTGATGCTGGCCAGGTCCGTCACGTCGAGCGACACCACATGGGCTGCGCCGCCGTCGGCCTCGATCTCGGCGCGCAGCTCCTTGAGGCGCTCGAGCCGGCGCGAGGCCAGCACCACTTGCGCGCCGGCGCCCGCGAGGGCCTTGGCGAAACGCGCGCCGAGACCGCTGGAGGCCCCGGTGACCATTGCGATCTTCCCTTCGAAATTGACTTCAATGCCCACGGTCTGCTCCTGTGCCGAGATGGTCGTTTTGGTGCCGCTGTTGCGAACACATTATGATTGCACACTTCGCCTATTTCACGCGGTTTAGATTGCCCCATCTAATACTTGCCCTACAATAGCGCACGGCGTTGCAATCGCGAGCAAAAAAGTGCACACTCGTGCTTAAAATTTTTCAACACTATATAACATGACTCAGCCCAATACCCTCCTCGAACAATACGGCCCGCGCGAAGCAATGGAATACGACGTGGTCGTCGTCGGCGGCGGTCCCGCCGGCCTGGCCGCGGCGATCCGCCTGAAGCAGATGGCGTCCGAAAAAGGCCGCGAGGTGTCGGTCTGCGTGCTGGAAAAAGGCGGGGAGCTGGGCGCCCACATCCTGTCGGGCGCGGTGATGGACCCGCGCGCGCTGAACGAGCTGTTCCCGAACTGGAAGGAACTCGGCGCGCCGCTCAACACCCCGGTCACCGAAGACCGCGTGCTGTTCCTGACCGAGACCAAGTCGTACGCGACGCCGTCGTTCATGGTGCCGAAGATGCTGACCAATCACGGCAACTACGTGATCTCGCTGGCTAATGTGGTGCGCTGGCTGGGCCAGCAAGCCGAGGCACTGGGCGTCGAGATCTTCCCTGGCTTCCCGGCGGCCGAAGTGCTGTACAACGAAGACGGCTCGGTCAAGGGTGTCGCCACCGGCAACATGGGCGTGAACCGCCATGGCGAGCCGACCGACGCCTTCCAGCTCGGCATGGAACTGCACGCCAAGTACACCCTGTTCGCGGAAGGCTCGCGCGGCCACCTCGGCAAGCAGCTGATCGCCAGATACGACCTGAACAAGGGCAAGGATCCGCAAACCTACGGCATCGGCATCAAGGAGCTGTGGGAGATCGATCCGGCCAAGCACCAGCCGGGCCTGGTGATCCACACCGCCGGCTGGCCGCTCGACAACAGCACCTACGGCGGCTCCTTCCTTTACCACCTGGAAAACAACCAGGTCGCGGTCGGCTTCGTGGTCGGCCTGGCTTACCAGAACCCTTACCTGTCGCCGTACGAGGAATTCCAGCGCTATAAAACCCACCCGGCGATCCGCGGCTTCTTCGAAGGCGGCAAGCGCATCTCCTACGGCGCGCGTGCGATCACCGCGGGCGGCCTGCAATCGCTGCCGAAGACCGTGTTCCCGGGCGGCGCCCTGATCGGCTGCGACGCCGGCTTCCTGAATACCAGCCGCATCAAGGGCAGCCACGGCGCCATCAAGACCGGCATGCTGGCCGCCGACGCCGCCTTCGCCGCGCTGGGCGAGTCGCGCCAGCACGACGAACTGGCGAGCTACCCGGCGGCCTTCGAGCAATCCTGGCTGCGCGAAGAACTGCACGTGGCGCGCAACTTCAAGCCATGGATGAGCAAGGGCCTGTACCTGGGCACCATCATGACCGGCATCGACCAGATCCTGTTCAAGGGCAAGGCGCCGTGGACGCTGCGCCACAAGCACGCCGACCACGAATGCCTGCGCCCGGCCTCGGAATTCAGCCCCATCGTCTATCCGAAACCGGACGGCAAGCTGACCTTCGACCGCCTGTCCTCGGTGTTCATCTCGAACACCAACCACGCGGAAGACCAGCCGGTGCACCTGACGCTGAAGAATCCGAGCGTGCCGGTGGAAGTGAACCTGGCCAAGTACGCCGGCCCGGAAGCGCGCTACTGCCCGGCCGGGGTGTACGAGTTCGTCAAAACCGACGAGGGCCGTGACCGCCTGCAGATCAACGCCCAGAACTGCGTGCACTGCAAGACCTGCGACATCAAGGACCCGACCCAGAACATCGTGTGGGTGACGCCGGAGGGCGGCGGCGGGCCGAATTACCCGAACATGTAATCGAGTCGTTACCCGAAAACCGGCGCCGCGAAGCGCCGGTTTTTTTCATGGCGGCGCGTGCGTCCCGACCCATGATTCGAAGGCGTCCGGCGTCATCGGATGCCCGCACGCGTACCCCTGGGCATAATCGCAGCCGGCATCCTTCAGCATGGCCCGCTGCGCCGCCGTCTCCACCCCTTCCGCCACCACCTCCAGCCCCAGCTTGTGGGCCATCGCCACCACCGCCGCATACAGGGCCAGTTCGCCGCCATCCTGTTCGGCCAGGGCCGCCAGCGCCGCATCGATCTTGACGAAGTCGATCGCATAGCGTTTCAGGTGCGCCAGCGAGGCGTGGCCGGTGCCGAAATGGTCGAGCGCCACCTGCAGGCCGAGCGCCTGGTACTGGGCGAGGCGTTCGACCACACGCTCGGCGCCGTCCAGCAGCGTGCTCTCGCTGATCTCGACCACGATGCTGCGCGGCGGCAGCCCAAGCTCCTGCAAGCAGGCTTGCCAGCCTTGACAGTGGGCGCCGGCGCGCCGGAACTGCAGCGGCGATTTGTTGACGCTGACCTGGAAGCCGGGTGCGATACGCGCCTGCCAGCGGCTGGCCTGGCGCGCCGCCTCGCGGAACACCCAGTCGCCGATGTCGACGATCAGGCCGTTGTTCTCGGCAAACGGGATGAATTGCGCCGGTGCCAGCAGGCCGCGCTGCGGATGGCGCCAGCGCAGCAGCGCCTCGGCCTTGCGCACGGCGCCGCCGGCAAGGGCGACGATGGGCTGGTACAGCAGCTCGAACTGTCCCTGCGCCAGCGCCTGGCGCAATTCGGCGGCGATGGCCTGGCGCGCCAGTGCCGCTTCCTGCAGGTCGGGCGTGAAATAACTGTAGCGGTTGCGGCCGGCGTTCTTGGACGCATACATCGCCTGGTCGGCGCGCGACAACAGGTCCGGCAGCGCGCCGGCGTCGGCCGGATACAGCGCAATCCCGACCGAGGCCGAGACGTCGGCATATTCCTCGCCCGCCTCCCCGGCCAGCCGGAAAGGCCGCGCCAGCGTGTCGACGATGTCCTGGGCGATGCGGTCGACATCGGCCACCCGCTCCAGTCCCGCCAGGATCACGGTGAACTCGTCGCCGCCCAGGCGCGCCAGCGTGTCCGAGGCGCGCACGCAGGCCTTGACGCGGCGCGCCGCCTCCACCAGCAAGGCATCGCCGCTGGCGTGGCCGAGGCGGTCATTGACTTCCTTGAAGTGGTCGAGATCGAGGAACAGCAGTGCCAGGAAGCCGGCGCCGCGGTCGGCCTTGTGCATCTCGTGGCGCAGGCGGTCGCGGAACATGTGGCGGTTCGGCAGGCCGGTCAGCTCGTCGAAATTGGCCTGGTGCCAGATGCGCTCGGCGCTCGCACGCTGGCGCGTGATATCGGTGACCAGGGCCAGCGCGCCGAGGTAGCGGCCGCCGGCGTCGAACAGCGGCGTGCTGGCGGCGCTGGTCCACAGCGCCTGGCCGTCGGCGCGCACGAACTTCAGCTCGGCGCGTTCGCCATGGGCGTGTGGGCGGCGCACGTCGTGGGCGTCGAAACGCGCGCAGCCCTCCTCGTCCATGAAGCGCACCAGCGGCTGCTCGAGCAGGTCTTCGATCTCGCAGCCGAGCAGGGCCGCCATGCGCGGGTTGACGAAGGTGATGAAGCCGAGCGCATCGATTTCCCAGATGCCTTCGTCGGCGCAGTGGACGATGCGGCGGAAGCGTTCCTCGCTGCGCGCCAGCGCATCCAGCCGCGCGCCCTCCTGGTTCGGCTCGACCACGATGCGGCAAGCCTGGCCGCTGCCGTCGGCGATCGCGCGCAGGGTGACCGCGGCCGCCATGCCGTCGGCGAGGCAGCGCAGTTCGAGAGCATGGATTTGCTGGACCGGACTGTTGAGCGCGGCTTGGAAGAAGGCATCGAAGCCGGCGCGCCAGGCGCTGCCCACGACATCGCGAAAGCGCTGCCGCCCCAGGTCGTGGCGTGCGATGCCCAGCATGCGCGCGCCGGCGACATTCGCCTGCAGGATGCGCCCGTCCAGGCCCACCACGAAATAACCGGACGGCGCCAGCAGGTGGAGCTCGTTGTAGCGTGCCGCTTCCTGCTCGCGGCGCAGGCGCGCGGCGCTGACGCCGCTGTCGAGCTGCTGCCTGGCCAGCCCGGTCGGCTGCATCTGCATCTGCGCCTGCCCTTGCAAGGGCACCTGCACGTCCTCGTCCATGCCTACCTCGCGGAATCCGGTTGCGCCCAGTTCTGTTGCCTTTGTGAAAAGGCTAGCATGGGCGCGCGGGCAATGTCGAGCTAGTGTTGCTGTTGGGAGCGATTAAAATGGCGTTCGGCGCGGCGCTGCAACGCTTCAAAGAACAGGCTCAGTAACCAGTAGATGACTGCGGCAAAAATGTATAAAGGAAGTGGTCGAAACGTGACCGAGATCAATTCTTTTGTCGCCAACATGAGCTCGGTCATCGTGATCACCGACACCAGCGAGGTGTCCTTGATCAGGCTGATCAGGGTGTTGCTCATAGCCGGGACCGCCATCCGCAGTCCCTGCGGCAGGATCACATGGCGCAGGGACTGCCACCATGACAGGCCCAGGCTGAAGCTGGCACGCCACTGACCCGCGGCAACGCCCACGATGGCGCCGCGCAGGCTTTCGGACAGATAGGCGCCGGCGTTCAGCGACAGCGCCAGAATGCCGGCGGTGACCGGGGTGAATGCCATGCCGACGCTGGGCAGCCCGTAATAGATCACGAACAGCTGCACCAGCAGCGGCGTGCCGCGGAAGGCGCTGACGTAGAGCGCGGCCGGCCAGCGCAGTAGCGCCCAAGGCGAGACCCGCATGATAGCGGCCGGAAAACCCAGCAGCAGGCCGCCCAGCATGGCGGCGACGGCGAACACCAGCGTGTAGCCGGCGCCGCGCAGCATGAGCGGTGCGGCATCGGCCAGCAATCCAGCAAGATCGTGCAGGCCGGCAGCGCTCACGGCGCGCGCGAGGCGTCGATGCCGAACCACTTCATCGAGATGTTTTTCAGGCTGCCGTCGGCGCGCGCGTCGGCGAGCGCCTTGTCGACCGCGGCCGCGAATTTCGGGTTGCCCTTGCGGAAAGCGATGCCCATGCGCGTGAGCTCGCCGACACGGGCGCCGGCACGGATCGGCAATTGCGAATTCTTCAGCAGATAGGCCACCATCAGGCTGTCGTTGAGGGCGGCATCGATGCGGCCGAAGGCCAGGTCCTGCAGGTTTTCCGGCGCCGCCGGATAGCTCTTGACCTCGATGCCGGGCACGGCCCTGGCCTGCTGCTCGAACACGCTGCCCTGGCCGGCGCCCAGCTTCTTGCCCTTGAGCTCGTTCAAGCTGGTGTAATTGGCCGGCTCGTTCTTGCGCACGATGAGCTGGGGCGTCGAATAGGTATAGGGCGCGGAAAAGTCGAAGGCTTGCTGGCGCTTGACGGTGATGCCGACCTGGCTGACGATGACATCGTACTTGCCGGCGCCGAGCCCGGCCAGGATGGCCGACCATTCGGTGGTGACGAAGACCGGCTTGAGGCCGAGGCGCACAGCCAGCAGGCGGGCGACGTCGACGTCGTAGCCGGCCAGTTCGCCGGTCTTCTGGTCCTTGAAGTTAAACGGCGGGTAGGTGCCTTCGAGGCCGATGCGCAGCGTGCCGTGCGCCTTGACCGTGTCCAGCAGGTCCGCTGCGGCCGTGGCCGCGGCCGCCGGAAGCATCACGCCGGCCGCCAGCCAGCCCCCGAGTACAGCACGCGTCAAAAAGTAACGGCGCGATCCTTGACCCTTCACAGAACGGGTTTGCATGCGTTCAGCACTCCTTCAAGCGTCGGAGTCTCTTTTATAGCTGAAATACTTGAGTGCTGGAAGGAAAAGTTACGTCTTAATATAGACGGCGCCCGTGCTTGCCGAAATTATGGCCCGTGACGATCAGCGAGCTTTCGACCAGGGTCGACAGGCCAAGCAGCAGCTGCACCAGCTTGTCGTCGGGCAGGGCCCAGATGCGGCCTTCGGGCTGCTCGGCGCCGGTGGCGGCCATGATCAGCGGGGCGACCCAGCCGGCGTCCGGCTCGACGTCCAGCAAAACCGCATCGGCCGTGGTCTGCATATAAATGTCGCCGCCCACGGCCAGGCGGAAGCGCACACCGACCCCGGTTTCCTGGGGCTGGATCAGCTCCAGCATGGTCTGGTTGTGCTCCGCGATCCACAGCTCGACGTCCTGCGGCGTTTCGAGCGCAGTCCAGGGGACGGGGCGGAAACGGGGTCGGTCGGGATTGTTGGCGGCGTCTTGGCTCATGGCGGGGCGATCGAAAGAATGGAAACGGCGCGTATCCTACACCAAGGTTGCCAGCCGCACCTGCACATGCTCCTGCGCTCCCGGCCCCGCCCCGATCAGAAGCTCGCCGGCCGTGATGGGCAGGCTGAAGCGGCGCCGGCCGGCGCTGCCCGGATTCACATAGAGCACGCCATCGCGCTCGCTGTGCGAGGGCTTGTGCGAGTGGCCGGAGATGACCACGCGCGCGCCGGCCGCCAGCGCGGCCGCGGACGGATCGCCGGCCAGCTGCTTCAGGTCGTGGATGACGAACAGGTCGACGCCGCCCAGCGCCAGGCGGGCCGTCTCCGGAATCGACCGGGCCCAGGCCGCGGTGTCGTTGTTGCCGCGCACCACAGTCAAGGGCGCGATCGCGCCCAGGCGCTCGAGGATCTCCGGCCCGCCGATATCGCCGCCATGGATGATATGGTCGCAGCCGGCCAGGAAGTCGAGCGCCTCGGGGCGCAGCAGGCCGTGGGTGTCCGAGATCAGGCCAATCCGCAGGCCGATCGGCAAGCCGGCCTGCGGGTCAGCATCGCGCCGGCTCAATGCGGACCGCGATTGCGCGACATCTTGCTGGCCGTATAGATCGAGTACAGGGCCGAGAGGCCGACCAGCACGTACACCAGGCGGGTGGCCGGACTGCCGGCGCCGAACAGGGTGGCGACCATGTCGATATCGAACAGGCCGACCATGGCCCAGTTCAGGCCGCCTATGATCAACAGCGCCATGGCGATGTAGTCGATCGCCGACATCGCGGGCTGGCCCTCGCGCACGGCGGAGCGCCGCTCGGGCAGGTGCCGGCGTTCCATGGTTGGTGCATTCACGCTTGCCATCATGTCCTCCACTATCCAAAGGTCGGTACGACCCTAAGATAGCAAAATCGCGGGAGGAGGTGCGCTCCCTAGCCGGCGGGAGGCGCGGCCGCTCAGCCTTTCCAGGTACGGTTCAGGCCGGTATCGGCATGGATCCAGCCGCCGCGTGGTCCGCCACGGAAATAAAATCCGACCCCGCCCTGGCGGAAGCTCTTCACCAGGCCGCCGAGGACTTCCTCGGTGAGCCCGGCGATGCGCACGTCGGCGGCCTTGCCCGACATGTGCAGCGACTGGCGCGCCGCCGGGATGCCCTGTTCGCGCAGGCGGCTGTTGGACGCCGGCGTGCGGTAGCCGGACAGAATCTCGAGCGGCTTGTCGAGGCCGTAGCGGGCGACGAAGGCCTGGGAGGCCCACAGGGTTTCGAGCAGCTTGGGGTCGATCGCCATCGATGCCTTGCCGTTGACGTCGCGCAGCATGTGGCACAGTTCCTGGTAGGCGGAGTCAATCATGACCCCGTCCTTCCAGTACAGGACATTGGCGCGCTCGCCGCTGGCCGGACGGATCACCGACAGGGTACGCGGCTTGACCCAGAAGTCGAGGTCGACCACCTGGGCATCGAACAGATCGGGCGGGGGCGCGACGCCAGTGGCGGGCGCTTCGGATTGGGTTGCGCCGGCGGCGCGGGCCGCGTTGGCGTCTATCAGGGGCACTGCCACCAGTCCGGCGGCGGTCAGGCGCAAGCCTTGGTGTAGAAAGTCTCTGCGGGAAGCCATAACGAACTCATCATTTCAATCCGCTTACTATATCGCAATGCACAAACGGATAGAAGACGTGTTCGTCTGACTTCTTGTTACGCAATGTTTCCCGCAACAGCTTGGGGGGGAGCGCGTGGCGTTCCAGATCAATTACTGCAGTTGCAGAAGCGCTTGCGTGCCGGCGGTTCCACCGCATCCAGCTGCTTCCACAAGAAATCGCATTCGAGGCCATAGCAGGCCTTGTCCTTGCCAGCATTGATATAGGCGTGGCGCTCGAAGAAGCCGCTGGCCGAGGTCGGGCAATGCATGTGCAGCTTGCCGATGTTCCAGGTGCGCGCCTGCGCTTCCACCGCCGTCAGCATGGCATTGCCGACGCCGCTGCGCAGGATGTCCGGCTGGACATAAAACAAGGCCAGTTTGCCGGCCTGGGTCAGCAGTGCCATCCCGACCAGCGTGCGCGCCGGTGCATTACCCTGCCCGTCGGTAACCTGCTCGGCGACCACGGCGTAATTGCTGGACGAACTGAACCACCCGAGCACGGTCTGCAAGTTCTTGTTGCCGAGCCAGGCCTGCAGCAGCTCCGGCCGTTGCTTGTGGTCCGCCACGCAGCCCTGCTCGATCGAGGCGCGCACCAGTGCGCAGGCCGCGGCAGCGTCGTCCGGTGTCGCCCGGCGCGTGACAATATCGAGAATCTGATTACCCATGAACTTCTGACGTCAAAAAACGATCTGGTCGAACATTGCCGAGGTTCGGCAAGCCGGACTATAACCCAAAGCGCCCAACTCCGCTTTCGCCGCCACGAACCCGGCTGCATGCTCACGGAAGCTCTAAGCATATGATTAAAATGTACTTTTGTTTTGCCACCCCCTAACGGATGATGCATTCTTCCCGCAACGTAAGTACAGAAATAACATGAAAAAACTGCAATTTTCTTCACTGCGCCGTGTCCTGCTGGCGCTCGCCGTCGGCAGTGCCGCCGTTTCCGCCACCCTGCCGCTGACGGCGCAGGCGGCCCAGGTCGAACTGCTGAACGTGTCCTACGACGTGGCGCGCGAACTGTACAAGGACGTCAACCCGGCCTTCATCGCGGCGTGGAAAAAGAGCAGCGGCGAAGACCTCACCATCAAGCAATCCCATGGCGGCTCCAGCAAGCAGGCACGCGCGGTGGCCGACGGCCTGGAAGCCTCGGTCGTGACCATGAACCAGGCCAACGACATCGACATGCTGGCCGACCGCGGTCTGGTCGCCAAGGACTGGGCGAAAAAGTTTCCGAGTAATGCCGCCCCGTACTACTCGACCATGGTGTTCCTGGTCCGCAAGGGCAACCCGAAAGCGATCCGCGACTGGGCCGACCTGGCCAAGCCGGGCGTGCAAGTGGTGATCCCGAATCCGAAGACGGCCGGCAACGGCCGCTACACCTACCTGGCGGCCTGGGGCTCGGTGGTCAAGAAAGGCGGCACCGAAGCCCAGGCGCGCGACCTGGTGACGCGCATCTTCAAGAACGTGCCGGTGCTGGATGGCGGCGGGCGCGCCGCCACCACCACCTTCACCCAGCGCCAGATCGGCGACGCCCTGGTGACCTTCGAAAACGAAGTCAACCTGGTCCGCGCCGAATTTGGCAACAACTTCGAAGTGGTGTATCCGGCCATCTCGGTGCTGGCGGAATCGCCGGTGGCCGTGGTCGACAAGGTGGTCGACCGCCGCGGCGTGCGCAAGCAGGCCACCGCCTACCTGAACTTCCTGTATTCCGATGCGGGCCAGGCGATTGGCGCCAAGCATTACATGCGCGTGCGCAACGAAGCAGTCATGAAACAGTTTGCCGCGAATTACAAACCGATCCAGCTGTTCACAGTGGACGAGGTTTTTGGCGGCTGGCGCGCGGCCCAGAAGCGCCATTTCGATGACGGCGGCGAATTCGACAAAATTTACCAATCTAAATAAATGATTCACTCCGGATTCGATAAGATGCCGGATTGAACATTTATGCTGTATATGCATACAGGGCTATCTAAAGCGAGCTCATGTTGAGACGGTTTTTTACCACTCATCAATACTTTCTTTGAAGAATTTCCCTGTACAAATAAGGCCTTGCGTGAACGCGAGGCCTTTTTTCTTGTAGAATCTTTCTGTTGGTCTTGATTTCCTTTGAGCGAGATTGGCGTTTGTCAATCGCCGCAGCTGGCTTTCACTAAAATGAATCGATGGAATGCCGCCACCTAGCTTGACGCTATTGGCGATGCCAACGCTTTGATGCTCCGCCGCCATCCGGCGCCCGACCATTAACCCGTCACCCACACACTACTCCATGATCAAAAAATTCCTCGCTGCCGTTCTGATGACGATTTCCAGCGCAGCGGCCCTCGCCGTGCCCTTCGGATCGCAATCGGTGCTGGTGGTGGAAGATGGTACCGGCAAGGTGCTGTTCGAAAAGAACGCGTCCACCGTCGCTCCTATCGCTTCGCTCACCAAACTCATGACCGCCATGGTCGTGCTCGATGCCCACCAGGACATGAACGAGCCGATCGAAATCGAAAAGAGCGACGTCGACATGCTCAAGCACAGCTCGTCGCGGGTGCCGGTTGGCGCGACCATCCCGCGCCGCGACGTGCTGCAGCTGGCGCTGATGTCCTCGGACAACCGCGCCGCCGCCGCCCTCGGCCGCACCTATCCGGGCGGCACCGAGGCTTTCCGCGCCGCCGTCAAGCGCAAGATCGCCGCCCTGGGCATGACCCAGACCGTGATCGAAGAGCCGACCGGCCTGAGCCCGCAAAACCGCTCGACCGCAGCAGACCTGGTCAAGATGGCCACCGCGGCCTCGAATTATGCGGAAATCACCCGCATCACGACCTCTTCCGACCACCTGATCAACATCAAGGGCCGCGAAGTCGAGTACCACAACACCAACCGCCTGGTCGGCGCCAAGGGCTGGGACATCGGCCTGTCCAAGACCGGCTACACCCAGGAAGCCGGCCGCTGCCTGATCATGCGCGTGAAGGCCGCCGGCAAGAATGCGACCATGGTGCTGCTCAACGCCGGCGCTTCCTCGGTCCGCCTGCTGGACGCGCTGAACATCCGCCGCCACGTGCTGAACGACCAGGAGCCGGTGGCGACCAGGGTTGCCCGTTCGCCGGTGGCGGCCAGCGTGGCACGCGCCCCGCGCCTGCGCGCCGCCGTCGGCGGTCCGCGCATCAAGGCCAGTGCAGGCGCCCCGCGCGTCAAGGCGACCGCCGGCGGCGCCCGCGTCAAGGCATCCAGCGGCCGCGCGCGCACCAAGCATGTGATCGTGACGCGCCATCGCCGTCATCGCTGATCCGCACCATCGATCCTGAAAGCCGGCACGGGCGACCCTGCCGGCTTTTTCATGCGCGCCCGCATGTGGATCTGCACGTGCGGGCGCGGAATGCTAAGCTGCGCGCTGATCCCACGTTCCCGCAATATCATGCAAAAAAAGACAGTCGGCTACCTGCACCTCCTTCCCGACGGCGACCTGCCGCACATCATGGACACCTCGCCCTTCCTGGCCATCGTCATCGCCGAGGAAGAGGTGTCGCAGATGTGGCAATGGGAAGCCAGCCGCTGGCTGGTGGAATCCGGCTGCCGCGTGCTGCTGGCCTGGGGCAAGGATGCCGAGGCCTGGTCCGAGGCGGTGCAGGACGCCAGCCAGGAAGCCTTCAACTACGAAGAGATCCCGCAGGAGCACGTGGTCGTGACCACCGCCCATGAGGACGAGGAGCTGGAAGAAGTGTTCTGGTTCGCGCGCCACCGCGCGGCGCATCCGGCCTGCGTCCTGAACCGGACCCTGATCCTTCACGTGGCCGCCAGCCCGGGACGCGAGGCGCTGGAAACGGCCTGGGCTGACGCCTGAGCGTCTCCACATGCCGCCGCGTCCGCGCCCGCGTCAACCCTAGGTGAAACTCGGCTGGAAAGTCACCGCCGGTGCCGTGCATCGCTCGACCGGTTGCGGACGGTTCACCTCGAAACCCTGCACATAGCACTCGTCGAACACCGAGCAATAGCAGGCTGAATATTCGATGTCGTCCATCTGGCGATGCAGGGCGACGAAGGAAGGGCTGCTCGCGACCGGTTCGGTCCAGGTGAACATCTTGACCGATGCGCCCGCGCGCACCAAAGCTCCGCTGATGTTATTGCGCAGGTTCAGCCCGGGGGTGGGGGTATTCTCGTTCTTCCAGCCGGCACAGCAAGCGTCCAGCAGCGCCGCCAGGTTGCGCATCGGTTTGCCCTTGAAGCGCAATTCCACCCATTCGATGCGCGCTGGCCCGATGCCATTGTTCACCATCTCGTATTCGATGGCCGCACGGCGTTTGTCGGTGCCGGGCAGGAAATCCAGTGATTGCGTCGAGCGCATCAGTTCGAGATAAGGATAGCTGTTGGCAGCCACCAGCTTTTCCATCGAATGCGCCGAGTGCAGGCCGAGCCAGAGCGATACCAGGGACACGATGGCGGCGGCGACGCCCAGGCTGATGTCGAGCCAGCGCAGGCCGGTGCCGTGCGGATGGTGGTGGGTATGGCTTTCGTGTTCCAAGTGCTTCTCCTCGGCCGAAAAGGAAAAGAATAACAAAAAATTCTTGCAAGAAAATCACACTTTATTGCATCGAATGCGCTTCAGCGCGACTTCAGCAGGCGCACGTGCCCTTCCAGCTCGGCGAAGGTCGGGCGCTCGGTGGCGGAGATGACCTTGCGCCCGAATTCGACGGCGATCGCGGGCGCGTAGCCGCCCATGCTGGCCAGCAGGGTCACCTTCACGCATTGCAAGGCCTTGGCCACTTCCTGGTGGCGCCGGTGCAGCAGATTGGACAGCGGCGCCACCAGGCCATAGGACAGCAGGATGCCGAGGAAGGTGCCGACCAGGGCGGCGGCGATCAGGGCGCCCAGCTCGGCCGGCGGCTTGCCGACCGAGCCCATGGTGTGCACCACGCCCATCACGGCGGCGACGATGCCGAAGGCGGGCATGCCGTCGGCCAGCTTGTGCATGGCCTGGACCGGGATGTCGGCGTCTTCCTGATAGGTCTCGATTTCGTTGTCCATCAGGTTCTCGACCTGGAAGGCGTCCATCGTGCCCGACACCATCAGGCGTAAATAGTCGGTGATGAAATCGATCAGGTGCTCGTCCATCAGGATCAGGCGGTGCTTCGAGAACAGCGCGCTCTCGAAGGGCGCGTCGATATCGCGTTCGAGCGACATCAGGCCTTCCTTGCGCACCTTGCTCAGTACGTCGAACAGCAGCGCCATCAGGGCCATATAGAGTTCGCGCGTGTAATGCGAGCCGCGGAACAGCATCGGGATACTGTGCCAGGTGAGCGAGATCGCCTTGCGGTCGTTGCCGATGATGAAGGCGCCGAGGGCGCCGCCAAAGATCATCAGCAGCTCATAGGGCTGGAACAGGGCCGCCAGGTGGCCGTCCTGCAGCACGAAGCCGCCGAAGACTGCGAGCAGCACGACGACGAAACCGACCACGATCAGCATGATGTTTCCTTGCGTTTAATTTCTATAAAGCAACTCTAACACTGTTGGTATATGGAAATCAAACACTGGGCGCAAGGAGTGGTGTGATATTCGCGTGGGTTGCTGGCCGCATGTAACTTGGGCCCCGGCCTGCGCCGGGGCGACGGTCTCGCAGCTAGCAGGCGTAATTCCGCTGAGGCGGATCAACTCTCGATCATTCCGCGCAAGCCGCTGGCGCGGTGGGTGCGGCGCAGGATGGCGTCGCTCAGTACCGTGGCGCCTGGCGTCACCAGCGTGAAGCGCTGGCTGGCGCGGGTGATGCCGGTGTAGACCAGCTCGCGCGCCAGTACCGCGCCGCCCTCTTTCGGCAGCGCCAGCACGGTGTGCGCGAATTCCGAGCCCTGGGACTTGTGCACGGTCATGGCGAATGCGGTCTCGACGTGGCGCAGGCGGGTGGCCAGCACGCTCCTCACCTTGTCGCCCTCGAGGAACCAGACGCGCAGCGAATCCGGGCGCGCCGGATCCGGCAGCGTCAGGCCGATGTCACCGTTGAACACGCCGGTGCCGTAATCGTTGCGGGTCACCATCACCGGACGCCCGACGTACCAGTCGCCGCCGCGGCGGATCAGGCCGGCGTGGTCGAGGCGGGTTTCGATCGCCGTGTTGAGGCCCTCGACGCCCCACTCTCCCTCGCGCACCGCGCACAGGATGCGGAAGGCTTCGAAGCGCTGCAGCACGGCGCGCACCCAGTCCTCGTGCGCGCCGCCCGCGCCCGCGCGCAGCAGTTCCAGGTAGGGGCGGTAGCCGTCGCCGGCCAGCGCGATCACGTGGTGCTGGTGGGCGTGTTCGATCCAGCTCACCTCCGCCTGCACCTCACCGCCGCTGCTGCTCCTCAGGACTTGCAGCGCGCCCTCCACATCGCCGCGATTGACGGCCAGCGCCAGCTGGCCGATCGGGCCGCCGAAGCGGCGGCTGTGGCGCAGCATCACGGTCTGCTGGGCCAGCGGCCCGCCATCGCCGGCAAAATCATCCGGAATGGTTTCGCCGCTGGCCTCGCGCACATAGGCCAGGGTATCGGCATCGTAGTGGCCGCCCTGGGCGTCGTGACACAAGTCGCCCAGCACCGCGCCCGCCTCCACCGAGGCCAGCTGGTCCTTGTCGCCCAGCAGGATCAGGGTGGCGCCCGGCGGCAGCGCGTCCAGCAGCGAGGCCATCATCTCGAGGTGGACCATCGAGGCTTCGTCGACGATCAGGACGTCGATGTCGAGCGGGTTGCCCTTGTCGTGGGCGAAGATGCGGGTATCCGGACGCGCGCCGAGCAGGGAGTGCAAGGTGCGCGCCGCCCCCATGCGCGCGGTCAGCTCGCGCAGCGGCAGCGCCTCTCCCACGCGTTCGGCCAATTCGCCCAGCGCCTTGTCGATCGACTGTTTCAAGCGCGCCGCCGCCTTGCCGGTGGGCGCGGCCAGGGCCACGCGCTGGCGCGCCGCGTCGGGCGCCGTGGCGAACAGCAGCGCCAGCAAGCGCGCCACCGTGTAGGTCTTGCCGGTGCCGGGGCCGCCGGTGATGATGGCGACCGAACCGCGCAGCGCGATGGCGCAGGCCAGCTTTTGCCAGTCCGGGCCGTCGGCGCCGTTGCGCGCGCGCGGCGACACGAACAGCACGTCGAGCCAGGTGCGCACCTGGCCGGCGTCGACCGGATGGCGCTCGCGCGCGCGCGCGCGCACGGTGCGCGCGACCAGGGTCTCGTCGCGCCAATAGCGCCGCAGGTACAGGCGCGCATCCTGGCCGACGCCGTCCAGCACCAGCGGCTGGCCGTAATCCAGGTCGCCGACCTGCCACACCGGCTCGCAGGCGGACAGTGCCGCGACCCAGCCCTTCACGCTTTTCGGCACCGGCTTGGCCGTCTTGGCCAGCGCCTTCCAGTCCTCCTCGGCCCAGCCCAGCAGGGCCGCCGGGGCCTCGGCCAGGTCGGCCAGCAGCAGGCAGCTGTGGCCGCGGCCTTCCAGTTCCGACAGCACCAGGGCTGCCAGCAGCACGGCGGCGGTGTCCGCCCCCAGCGTCGCCACGAAGCGGGCAAAGGCCGCGGACAGGCGGCGCAGCTCGCCGGCTTCGGTGAGGCGTTCGGCTTCCTGCCAGAAGGCCTCGTGCGTTTCCACTTGCATCATGCGTTCGCTCCATCGCCCAGCAGGCCGTCCAGCCCTTCCAATAAATCCATGTCCGGCTCCAGCAGGTAGCAGCCGTGGGTGGCCGGGTTGGCGATCCCGCGCAGGAACAGGAACACCGCCCCGCCCAGCTGCAGCCCGGGATCGTAGTCCTGCCCCAGGCGCGCGCGCAGCAGGCGGTGCAGGGCCAGCATGTAGATCGCACCCTGGATATCGTAGCGGTGCGCGGCCATGCCGGCCGCCATCGCGGCCTGGGTGTAGGCGCTGTCGCCCGGCCCCAGCGCATTCGACTTGTAGTCCAGCACCCAGTAGCGGCCGTCGACCTCGAACACCAGGTCGGTGAAGCCCTTCAGCATGCCGTGCAGCTGGCGCTCGGGCAGCACCGGCCGCGCCACATTGCCCAGCAGGCGCCGGCGGCACAGGCGGTCGAGCGCGCCGACGTCGAGCTGGCGGCTGGGGAACCAGAATTCCATCTCGGGCAGCACCGTCGCCGTCGCGGCCAGCTCGGACAGCGAACAGCCGAGCGGCGGCAGGCGGGTAGTCACCACGGTGCGCAGCCAGGCCATGGCATCATCGAGGCGGTTGCCCCAGCCGGCGCGCTCGATCTTCTGCGACAGCTGGATCAGGTAATTCTCGTCGTCGATGCGCTCGAAGCCCTCCTTCGCCATCCATTCCAGGCGCTCGTGCAGGAAGTTGCCGGGGGTGGCGCCGCGCGGGAAGCGGTGCCAGGGCGCGTCTTCGGTGCGCGGCGCTTGCACGGTGCCGGCCTCGCTCTCCTCCATCAGGTTTTCTTCCTGCGGCCGCTGCGGCGGCACGACCGTGTGGCGGGTCAGCGAGGTGAAGGAGCCGACCGCCCAGTTGCGCTCGAAATAGCCGTGGAAGCTGGGTGCCTCCACCAGTTCCGGCCGCACGTCGGCACGGCGCAGCACCGTGCAGCCCTCGGGCGCATCGAGGGTATGCAGTTCGATGCCGGCGCCGTCGCTATGCCGATCATTGCCGGCGCCGGCGCGCAGGGTGTCCCAGCGCTCGCGCATGCTGGATGCCATGATCGGTTCGCCGCCGGTGAGCAGGTAGCCGAGCGCCGATTCATGTAAACGGTTTTCACCCTTCTTGCCGGCCGCCACTGCCGCCACGCCCAGCCACAGGAAGTGGCGCGCGCGGGTGAGGGCCACGTACAGCAGGCGCAGGTCTTCTTCCAGGCGCGCGCGGTCCACCGCCTCCAGCGCGGCCTCGCTCAGCGCCAGGTCGATGCGGCGCTTGCCATCCTCGACGTACTCGAAGAAGGCGCGGTTGCGGCGCTCGGTCTTGCGCGCGGTGACGGCGAAGGGCAGGTAGACCAGCGGATACTCCAGGCCCTTGGACTTGTGCACCGTGACCACCTTCACCAGTTCGGCGTCGCTCTCCAGGCGCAGCACGCGTTCGCCGTTGCTGTCGGCGCCCTCGCCCATGCCCTCGATCTGCTCGGCGAACCAGCGGATCAGCGCCTGCTCGCCATCCAGCTCGCGGCTGGCTTCCTGCAGCAGCTCGGCCAGGTGCAGCAGATTGGTGAGGCGGCGCTCGCCGCCGCTTGCCGCCAGCAGCTTGGCCGGCAGCCCCAGCTCGTGGATGAAGCGGCGCAGCATGGCCAGCACGCCCTGGCGCTGCCAGGACTGGTGCAGGGCCTTCAATTGCTCGACCCGGCTTTCCCAGGCTTGCTCGTCGCTGGCCAGGCGCGCCAGTTCCGCCAGCGGCAGTGCGCAGGTGGCGGTGGCAAAGGCCGCGCGCGCCAGCGCTCCGTCGAGCGGGTTGGCCACCGCCTGCAGCCAGCGCAGCACGTCCTGCGCCTCCTCGCTCTCGACCACGGAATCCTGGTCGGACAGGTAGACGCTGGCAACCTTGCGTTGCACCAGTGCGCGCCGGATCGCCGCGGCTTCCCTGCGGTCGCGCACCAGGATCGCGATATCGGCCGGCATCAGGCGCTTGAAGCCGCCGGCATCGTCGCGGAAGCCGACGCGCTCGTCGTTCAGCAGGGTCACGATGTGCTCGGCGCAGTGGTGGGCGAAGAATTCGCGGTACTCTTCCGCGCGCAGGTCGTCACGCTCGGTGGCGGCCACCGCCAGCGCCTGGTAGGGGCCCTCCACCCCCACCAGCTCCTGCCTGCGGCCGGCGGCGTCGACCGGCTCGAAGGGCAACGGGTTCTCGTCGTCCTTTTTAAAACGGAAGGCGCCCGCCGCATAGCCCTGCTCGGCATAATGGAACAGGCGGTTGACCGCCTGCACCAGCTGCCTGGTGGAGCGGTAGTTGGTGCCCAGCTGGTAGTGGCGGCCGGCGGTGGCGCGCCGCGCCGACAGGTAGCTGTGGATGTCGGCGCCGCGGAAGCCGTAGATCGACTGCTTGGGGTCGCCGATCAGGAACAGGCCGCGCGCCGGGTCGTTGTCGGCCACGCGGTACAGCAGGTCGAAGATGCGGTACTGGTCGGGCGAGGTGTCCTGGAATTCGTCAACCATCGCCACCGGATACTGGTCGAGGATGCGCTTGCGCAGCGCCTCGCCGTTGGGGCCTTCGAGCGCGCTTTTCAGGCGCACCAGCATGTCGGCGAAGCCGAACTGGCCGTTGCGCCGCTTGAGGTCGGCCATGCGCGCGGCGATCTGGCCGGCGGCGTGGCGCAGCAGCGCGTGCGCCAGCGGGTCGATGGCGGCCAGCGCTGCCTGCAGCGCGGCGGTGTGCTCGAAGTCCACTGGCACCGCCGCGTCGTAGCCTTTGCTGAAGGCATCGACGATGCCATCCGGCGTGAGGCGGCGCCAGGCGGTGTCCGGCAGCGCAGGCATGTGGGAGGCGTCGGCTGCCCATGTGCGCAGCGCCTCGAACCATTTGAGCAGCGAATCGGGGCGCATCTTGTTGCCGTTGAAGGCTTTCGGATGGCGCTCGCGCTGCGCCGCGATCCAGGCTTCCATCGCATTCGCGCGCTCGGTCCAGCCGGCCTTCAGGCGTGCCAGCGCGGCCTGCTGCTCGCGTTCGGCGCGCGCGATCAGGGTGCCCAGGGACTCCGTCGCGTCGCCACCGAGAATGTCGGCCCGCGCCACCAGCTCGCGCACGGCGCGCTTGAGGACCTCGACGTCGGCGAAACAGGACAGCAGCACCTTCAGCGCCGGCCCGCCCAGCGGATAGACCTGCTGGCGCCAGTAATCGTGGGCGGCGTCCTCGAACAGGGCGCGCTCGTCGCTCACCAGTTCCTCGTCGAACAGGCTGCCGCTGTCGAAGGCGTGCTCGCGCAGCATGCGCTGGCACCAGGCGTCGATGGTGAAGATGGCCGCTTCGTCCATGGTCTCGGCGGCCAGCACCAGGCGGTGGGCGGCGCGCTCGCGTGCGGCGTCGTCAGGGTAGCTGTCGGCCAGCGCTTCCAGGTAGCTGTCCTCAAGGTCCGCCTCGCCGCGGAAATAGCCCGCCGCCTGCACCAGGCGCTCGCGCACGCGGTTGGACAGCTCGCGCGTGGCGGCGCGGGTGAAGGTCATCACCAGGATCTCGGGCGGCAGCAGCGGGCGCAGGAAGGCGCTCGGCGCTTGCGCTTCGTCCCACAGCCCGCCGCCATGGTCCTGGTCCGCGCGGCTGCCATGGCCCAGCACCAGGCGCAGGTAGAGCGCGGCGATGGTATAGGTCTTGCCGGTGCCGGCACTGGCCTCGATCAGGCGCGAACCGTGCAACGGAAAGTCCAGGGGCTGGAGCAGCTGACTCATGTCTCGCCTCCTTCGAAGCGGGTCACCGTCACGCCCTCGCGCAGCCAGTCCACCAGCGGCCCGTACAAGGCTTGCGCCACGGCCGGCCAGCCGCCGGCGGCGCGCAGCAGCGCGAATTCCGGCCACAGGCGCGCCAGGCAGGGGTCGCTGACCTCGCCGTCGATCTCGAAACCGCCGTCATAGGTTTCGCGCGCATCGCCCTCCTGCAGCTCGGCCAGCGCGGTCTTGCAGGCCACCGGCAGCGGCCGGTCCAGGTTGTCGCGCCACAGTGTGCCAAGGCGCTGGAGTGTCGCCAGCGCTTGCGGCTGGGCGATCGGCGCCATCTCGACGATGCCGTCGCGCGCCACCAGGTAGCCGCTGATCTCGGCGCCGATGGCACCCGCGGCCAGCTGGCGCAGCCAGGGACCGATCAACTTGTCGCCGCGCGGCGCGCCCTTGCGGTCCAGCACCTTGGACGAGATCTGCATCAGCCACACGGTGCGCTCCGCATTGCTGCGCAGGCGGTCGATCCAGTCGTCCATCAGCACGCCCTGCAAATCCAGGCTCACCACCAGCTTGGGCGCCGCCTGCGGGAAGCGCGCGCCCAGGGCCAGCCAGGCCGAGCGCACCGGCACCAGCTCGTCGACCAGCTGCTGCTGCCACTGGCGGCCGATCAGCCCGATGGGCAGCACGCCTTCGCGCGCCAGGCGGCCGGCGCGGGTGGCCAGCACCTGGCGCACCTCGTCCGGGGATTCCCGGGTGCCGCTGTCGTCGAGCAGGGTGTCTTCCAATAGGTAGCGTTCGAGGGCATCCAGCGAGAACGGTTCCTCGTCTTCGCCCACCACCTCCAGGCCGTTGAAATTGACGCCCAGGCGGCGCCGGAAGAAATAGCGCGCCGGCTGGCGCAGGAAGCCGGCCAGCTCGCCCAGCTTCAGGCGGTAGTCGGGTTCCAGTTCGTAGGGCGGCAAGGCGCCCTCCTCGCCATCAAGGCCATCCGCCTCACGCTCACGATGCGCCGAGCGCCATTCGCCGGCATAGGTGAGCAGCCCGCCGCGCTCGAAATAGCGGCGCGAGAAGGGCTGCAGCGCATGCACGGTGGTGCGTTCACTCAATTCGGGGTCCATGTCCCAGCCCTTGCCCAGGTAATCGCGCAGCTGCGACACCAGCACCGAGGCCGGCTGCTCGGTGTTGTCGCGCACGTTGCGCCCGACCCAGCTGACGTAGAACTTGTCGCGCGCCGCCAGCAGCGCTTCCAGCATCAGGTAGCGGTCGTCGTCGCGGCGCGAACGGTCGCCCGGCCGCGCCATCCCCGGAAGCACGAGCAAATCGAAGTCCGATTGCTGGGCGCGGCGCGGGAAGTCGCCGTCGTTCATGCCGAGCAGGCAGACCACGCGGAAGGGCACGGCACGCATCGGCATCAGGGTGCAGAAGGTGACGCCGCCGGACACGAACTGGTGGGTCAGCGCCGGCTGGTCCAGTTCGCTGAGCCAGGCTTCGCGCATCACCGCCAGCGGCACCGGCTCGTCGAACAGCGCGCTCTCGCAGATCTCGAGCCAGCATTGCAGCGCTTCCTCGAGCTGGTTCAGCATCACGCGGTCTTCGTCGCTGCCGGCGCGGAAGAAGCGCGCCATCATCGCACGCGCACGCTCGCCCCACTCAAGCGGACGCAGCTTGCCGTCGAGCTGTTCGCGCCAGGCCAGCAGCGCCTCGACCAGCTCGGCCAGCGATCCGGCCAGGGCCGCGTCCAGCCCGCCCACTTCGGGATAGGGCTCGATGTCCTGGAAGCTGGCGCCGGCGCCGGTGGCGTACCCTAATAACATGCGCCGGATGCCGAACAGCCAGGAATTCTGCTCGCCCGCCGAACCCAGGCCGAGGCCGGCGCGGTGGCGCGCATCCAGGCCCCAGCGCACGCTGGCGCCTTCGATCCAGTGGCCGAGGGTGGCGAGGTCGTCTTCCTCGATGCCGAAGCGCCTGGCCACCGCCGGCACGTCCAGCAGGTCGCGCACCTCGCTCTGGCGACAGCGCTGCTGCGGCAGGCGCAGCAGCCACTCGAGGGCCACCAGCAGCGGATTCACGCTGCGGTCCTTGACGTCGCCGATCTCGAAGGGAATGTAGCGCGGGTCGCTGCGCTTGTGCTGGTCGAACACGGCGTGGATCGCGGCCGAGAAGCTTTCGATGTCCGGCATCATGACGACCACGTCACGCGGCCTGAGGGGCTCTTCACGCTCCTCGGCAAACCAGGACAGCAGTTGGTCATGCAATACCTCCACCTCGCGCTGGGCGCTGTGGGCGATGTGGAATTCGATCGAGCGGTCCTCGGCCGGCGGCCGGACATGCGGGTGCTCGGACAGCGGCGCCAGGTCGCGGATCGCCGCCTGCACCTGGTTCAACAGACACTCGCCCTCCCCGTCCGAGAACAGATCGACGCGCATGTTGGCAAATTTGCTGGCTTCGCCGTTGTCGAATTCGTCCAGCATGCGCACGAAGTCGCGCCCCTGGCGCCCCCAGCTGGCCAGCAGCGGGTGGCAGTGGGCGTGCATCTGTTCCGGCGGGATGTCGGCCAGGGTGGCGCCGTTCTTGGCCGGCTGGCGGCGCGCGGCGGCGCGCAGCAGTTCGCGGCCCTCGCAGATGTCGCCCCAGTAGAACTGGCAGGGATTCGGCACCGCCAGCAGCACTTGCGTGTGGCGCGACAGGCCGGCGACGGCCTGAATGGTCTGGTAAGGCAGGGTCGACATCCCGAACAGCACCACCCGGCGCGGCAGGCGCTGCACCGGCTGGCGGTCGGCCTCGACCGCGGCCATGAATTGCTGGTGGATGGTGGCGCGCCCCGACCAGCGGCGCTCGGGCGGCAGGCTCTCGTGGACTTCGCGCCAGAGCTGGGCCTGCCAGCACTGGTCGGCCTGGAGCGGCACCGCATCGCCGCCGGGGCGCCGCAGCTGGTCCTTGTTGTCTGCCCAGTCGCTCAGCCAGTCGGCGCGGTACACCTGGTACTGGTCGTACAGGTCGGCCAGGCGCTCGGCCAGCTGCAGGCGGCGCTCGGGGTCGCCATCCTGCAGGAAGTGGCGCAGCGGTTCGAACTTGTCCTTTTGCAGCACCTCGGGCAGCAGGCGCATCAGGCGCCAGGTGAGCGCGTCCTTGTCGAAGGGGGAACGGCTCGGCACCCGCTCCGGCCCCAGCATGCCGCGGTAGCACTGCCACAGGAAGCGCGCCGGCAGCGCCACGCGGGTGGCGGCGCACACGCCCATGTCCTCGGCCAGCGCGATCTTGAGCCACTCGGCCACGCCGTTCGACTGCACCAGGATGATCTCTTCTTCCAGCGGCCCGAGCGGGTTGGTGCGCAGCCAGTCGAAGACGGCGGCGCGCAGCAATTCCATCTGGTTGCCGTGCAGGATGAGGAGGCCGGGGGTGATAGCGGATGGCATGGGAGGACGGTGATGGCGGGCGGGAATGAACCCGTGCAGGATACTACTTCTGCGCGGGCGGCGGTAGAGCTGCCGGGTAGCGCTGCGGGCCGGCGTCCGCGGCGATCGGGCTCGCTGCCGGCAGCGATGCCGGCTTATTGCTAAGATGTGGCCAGCACGCACACCGAGAACAGGATTTCACCATGCAAGACCAGGCAGGCAGCCCTACCGGGCAAACTCCCCCAACACAGCACGACGAACACCTCTGGCTGGAAGAAGTCGCCTCCGAGCGCGCCCTGGCATGGGTCGGCGAGCGCAACGCCGAGAGCGAACAGGCGCTGACGGCCAGCCCCGGCTACGAGACCCTGCGCACGCGCCTGAAGACCATCCTCGATTCGAAGGAACGCATTCCCTATGTCGGCAAGCACGCCGACCTGTATTACAACTTCTGGCGCGACGCCGACCATCCGCGCGGCATCTGGCGCCGCACCACGCTCGACGAGTACCGCAAGAAGGAGCCGGCCTGGGACACCATCCTCGACCTCGACGCCCTGGCGCGCACCGAAGACGAGAACTGGGTGTGGGCCGGCGTCACCACCCTCAAGCCGCGCGGCGAACGCGCGCTGGTGTCGCTGTCGCGCGGCGGCGGCGATGCCCACGTGGTGCGCGAATTCGATCTGGTGGCGCGCCGTTTCGTCGATGACGGCGATGGCGGCTTCACGCTGCCGGAAGCCAAGAGCAGCGTCGGCTGGATCGACCGCGACACCCTGTTCGTGGCCACTGACTTCGGCCCGGACTCCATGACCAGCTCGGGCTACCCGCGCATCGTCAAGGAATGGCGGCGTGGCACCCCGCTGGCGGATGCGATCACTGTCTACGAAGCGCAGCCCGACGACTTGTCGGCCTCGGCATGGCAAGACGTGACACCCGGTTACGAGCAGCAGTTCGTGCAGCGCCAGATCGGCTTCTACAGCAGCGAGACCTTCCTGCGCCGCGACGGCAGACTGCTCAAGCTGCCCAAGCCGGACGACGCCAACGTCTTCACGGTGCGCGACCAGGTGGTGGTCGAGCTGCGCTCGGACTGGACCGCCGGCGGCAAGGATTGGCCGCAAGGCGCGCTGCTGGCGATGGATTTCGAGCGCTTCATGCGCGGCGAACAGGACTTCGAAGCGCTGTTCACGCCGACCCCGACCAGCTCGCTCGACGGGGTGGCGGCCACGCGCGGCGCGATCCTGCTGACCATCCTCGACAACGTCAAGAACCGCATCGTCGAACTGCGCCCTGGTAACAGTGGCTGGCAGCGGCGCGAGGTGATGGCGGTAGGCGCCCCGGGCACCTCCGGCATGGGCGCGCTGGGCGTCTCCAGCGTCGACGAATTCGAGTCCGACGAGTATTTCCTGACCGTCACCGACTTCCTCACGCCCAGCACCCTCTACCTGTGCGAGGCCGGCAGCGACGTCCGTACACGCCTGAAATCGATGCCCGCCTTCTTCAGCGCCGACCCCTACGTGGTGAAGCAGTACGCCGCCAGATCGAAGGACGGCACCATGGTTCCCTACTTCGTGGTGGCGCGCAAGGATGCGCCGCATGACGGCAGCAACCCGACCTTGCTGTATGGCTATGGCGGCTTCGAAGTGTCGCTGACGCCTTTCTATAGCGGCATCACCGGCAGCGCCTGGCTCGAACAGGGCGGCGTCTACGTGCTGGCGAATATCCGCGGCGGCGGCGAATTCGGGCCGCGCTGGCACCAGGGCGCGCTCAAGGACAAGCGCCAGAACGCCTTCGACGACTTCATCGCCGTGGCCCAGGACCTGGTACGGCGCAACATCACCAGCCCGCGCCACCTCGGCATCATGGGCGGCAGCAATGGCGGCCTGCTGGTGGGCGCCGTGCTGACCCAGCGTCCCGAGCTGTTCAACGCGGTGGTCTGCCAGGTGCCGCTGCTGGACATGCAGCGCTACCACCGGTTGCTGGCCGGCGCCTCCTGGATGGGCGAGTACGGCGACCCCGACAACCCGGCCGAATGGGCGTACATCGCGCCATATTCGCCCTACCAGAACGTGTCTGCCGACAAGCGGTATCCGCGCGTACTGTTCACCACCTCGACCCGCGACGACCGCGTCCATCCCGGTCATGCGCGCAAGATGGCGGCACGCATGCGCGACCAGGGCCACGACGTCCTGTATTGGGAAAATACCGAGGGAGGCCACGCCGGCGCCGCCAACAATGAACAAACCGCAACGATGTGGGCGCTTACATATGCATTCTTATTGATCCAGCTCAAACAGTAGATTGGTTACGGATCCCCTCTGGCATGCCGCCAGAGGGGCATGTCTGAGTCATTCCTATTGGAACTAGCAGTTATGCTAGGACTCGGAATGAATGATGCATGGAATACTTGTTTCCCACACATCTTTTTATGGAGGGAGCGAGCGATGGCTAATGATTTCGTTACCGAAGCAAGCCTGCGGGAACCGTTCATCGGTGCGGGCGTAAAACCATTGGCGCCGCCGGCGCTCTCCATCCACGACCTCAAGAAGTACCGGGTCAGCAAGCGCGAAAGCCAGGAGAAATTCTGGGGCCGCTTCGGCGTGACCCAGTCGAGCGGCAGCCGCTTCGAAACCGGTCTCGCCATCCCCGCCCCGGTGGCCCTGCTGTTGAAGCTCTACGTCAACGGCAAGCTCAGCGATGGTGATCTTCTGGGGTAATCAAGCCCAGCGAGATCGCCCGCACAACCGCCTGTTGCCGGGTGTTGACGTTGAACTTCTGGCGAATGTTGCCCATATGGAAGTTCACCGTCGCCTCGGAACAGCCGGTGATTTTTGAAATCTCCCACGACGATTTGCCCACCATGACCCAGTTGAGCACTTCCAGCTCACGCGGGGTCAGGCGCGGCGCCGCTTCCTGCTCGACCACCGGGCAGAACCGCACGCCAGTCGCAAAGGCGTAGTCGCGCACCAGCGCCAGGTCCGGCAGGAAGGCCTTGGCATCGCGCACGAAGGTGGCGTCCGGCACCATATCCGTGGCAAACGCCAGGATGCCGAATTCCCCGTTCGGTCCATGGATCGGAAAGCTGATACCGGCGCGCAAGCCATGGCTGCAAGCTTCTTCATACATCGTGCGCTGGGTGGGACTGCGGAACAGCTCCGGCACCCATACCAATGGCAGCGTGCTGGCCAGGCAATGCGTTACGGTCGGATCGACATAGGCATAACGCTCGGTTTCGTAGCGTTCACGCCAGGCGCGCGGGTAATTGGTTTGCACGAAGGCATGGTCGAGGCGCGCATGACGCGAACTGGACATACCGAAACACACTTTCTCGAAACCATAACTGCGGCCGAGGTGAAATAGCGCTTCGCCCCAGCCCTGGGCGGTGTCACGTTGCAGCAGTCCGTCCAGTTCGACGCCTGTCATGTGTCCCTCGCGCTATTGGTGTAATAACACTCTGCATGCTAGATGAGTTGTAACCAAAAAGCACGAAAAATTATTTATTTATCTATGCAATTAGGGCAATACGCCAATATTAGTTGCCTGAAGGATACATGGGCGACAGGTCACCGGCTCAATCGTGCGCTTGCCTTTCACGGACTCCGTTAATATCGCGCGAATTGCCTGATTGAAATTTCTGAATTGCAAGACAGTCAATGCGCCATGATGTCGCTCGAATGCATCTCAGCCTGGCTTCGCAAAATTGCCCCTAATCAAGCTTGACTTGGGCAAGCACAAGAGTATCTTTACGTTCTTTCTGTTATTTAACAAAACTGCGTCTGCCTTTTATCCACCAGCACGTGCACACCTCCATGCCGTTTTCGCGTCTCCCCGCGCTTCCCCGCGTCCCCACTCCCCTCTTCCAGTTCCCTATCTCGAGGAATTCTAGTCAATGAATACGATGACCGACATGGCGGAACAGCTCGATGTCAAGCTGTTGCTGTCCACGCTGATGGCCTTGAAAAAAGGTGACTTTTCGGTACGCATGCCGTCCGACTGGACCGGCGTCTCCGGCAAGATCGCCGATACCCTGAACGACATCATCGAGACCAAGGAAAAGATGGTCGAGACGGTGACCGACGTCTCGCGCGTGGTCGGCCGCGAAGGCCACCTGACCCAGCGTGCCGACGTGCCGGGCGTGGTGGGCGGCTGGGCCACCATCGTCAGCTCGGTCAACACCCTGATCGACGACCTGGTGCGCCCGACCACCGAAATGGCACGCGTCATCGGCGCGGTCGCCAAGGGCGATCTGTCGCAGACGATGGCGCTGGAAGTCGACGGGCATCCGCTGAAGGGCCAGTACCTGCGCGCGGCGCAGACCGCCAACACCATGGTGGAACAGCTGTCCTCGTTCTCGTCCGAGGTGACCCGTGTGGCGCGTGAAGTGGGTACCGAAGGTAAACTCGGCGGCCAGGCGCAGGTGAAGGGCGTGGCCGGCACCTGGAAGGACTTGACCGACTCCGTGAACTCGATGGCGGGCAACCTGACGTCCCAGGTGCGTAACATCGCCGAGGTGACCACCGCGGTGGCGAACGGCGACTTGTCCAAGAAAATCACGGTGGACGTGCGCGGCGAGATCCTGCAGCTGAAGGACACCATCAACGTGATGGTGGACCAGCTGCGCTCCTTCGCGTCCGAAGTGACGCGGGTGGCGCGCGAGGTGGGTACCGAGGGCAAACTGGGCGGCCAGGCGTACGTGCCGGGCGTTGGCGGCACCTGGAAGGACTTGACCGACAACGTGAACTTCATGGCGTCCAACCTGACCGGCCAGGTGCGCAACATCGCCACCGTGACGACCGCGGTGGCGAACGGCGACCTGTCCAAGAAGATCACGGTGGACGTGAAGGGCGAGATCCTGGAACTGAAGAACACCATCAACGTGATGGTGGACCAGCTATCCTCGTTCTCGTCGGAAGTGACGCGCGTGGCGCGCGAAGTGGGTACCGAGGGCAAGCTGGGCGGCCAGGCGCAGGTGAAGGGCGTGGCCGGTACCTGGAAGGACTTGACCGACTCCGTGAACTCGATGGCGGGTAACCTCACGGGCCAGGTGCGTAACATCGCCGACGTGACCACCGCGGTGGCGAACGGCGACTTGTCCAAGAAGATCACGGTGGACGTGAAGGGCGAGATCCTGGAACTGAAGAACACCATCAACGTGATGGTCGACCAGCTGAACTCCTTTGCATCGGAAGTGACCCGCGTGGCGCGTGAAGTGGGTACCGAGGGCAAGCTGGGCGGCCAGGCGAACGTGCCGGGCGTCGGCGGTACCTGGAAGGACTTGACCGACAACGTCAACTTCATGGCATCCAACCTGACCGGCCAGGTGCGTAACATCGCCGACGTGACCACCGCGGTGGCGAACGGCGACCTGTCGAAGAAAATCACGGTGGACGTGAAGGGCGAGATCCTGGAACTGAAGAACACCATCAACGTGATGGTGGACCAGCTGTCCTCGTTCGCCTCCGAAGTGACGCGGGTGGCGCGTGAAGTCGGTACCGAAGGCAAGCTGGGCGGCCAGGCCTACGTGCCGGGCGTCGGCGGTACCTGGAAGGACTTGACGGATAACGTGAACTTCATGGCATCCAACCTGACCGGCCAGGTGCGTAACATCGCGGCGGTGACGACCGCGGTGGCGCGCGGCGACCTGTCGAAGAAGATCACGGTGGACGTGAAGGGCGAGATCCTGGAACTGAAGGACACCATCAACGTGATGGTGGACCAGCTGTCTTCCTTTGCATCGGAAGTGACGCGGGTGGCGCGTGAAGTCGGTACCGAGGGTAAACTCGGTGGCCAGGCCAACGTGTCCGGTGTCGGCGGCACCTGGAAGGACTTGACCGAGAACGTGAACCAGCTGGCGGCCAACCTGACCAACCAGATGCGCGCGATCGGCGAGGTGGCGACGGCGGTGACGCGCGGCGACTTGTCGCGCTCCATCCAGGTGGAAGCGCGCGGCGAGATGTCCTACCTGAAGGACAACATCAACGAGATGATCCGCAACCTGAAGGAAACCACGCAGAAGAATGCGCAGCAGGACTGGCTGAAGACCAACCTTGCCCGCTTTACGCGCCTGCTGCAGGGCCAGCGCGACCTGCAGGCCGTGACCAAGCTGATCCTGTCCGAACTGGCGCCGCTGATCTCGGCCCACCACGGCGTGTTCTACATGATGGATTCGCAGGATGCCGACGCGCGCCTGCGCATGATCGCCTCCTACGGCTACCGCTCCAGCCGCAAGCTGCCGACCTCCTTCCTGCCAGGCGAAGGCCTGGTGGGCCAGTGCGCGCTCGAGAAGAGCCGCATCTGGCTGACCGACGTCCCGCGCGACTACATCCAGGTGTCGTCCGGCCTGGGCGCGGCGCCGCCGACCAACATCGTGGTGCTGCCGATCCTGTTCGAACAGCAGGTCAAGGCCGTCATCGAAATCGCGTCGCTGGACCGCTTCACCGAAACCCACCTGTCCTTCCTCGACCAGCTGATGGAATCGATCGGCGTGGTGCTGAATACCATCGAGGCCAACAGCCGTACCGAGTCGCTGCTGACCCAGTCGCAGTCGCTGGCCCAGGAACTGCAGCAGACCAACCAGGAACTGGCGGAAAAGGCGCGCCTGCTGTCCGAGCAGAACATCGAGGTGGAACGCAAGAACCGCGAGGTGGAGCAGGCCAAACTGGCGCTGGAAGAAAAGGCGACCCAGCTGGCACTGTCCTCCAAGTACAAGTCCGAGTTCCTGGCGAATATGTCGCACGAACTGCGCACGCCTTTGAACTCGCTCCTGATCCTGGCGCAGCAGCTGTCCGATAACCCGGAAGGCAATTTGTCCGGTAAGCAGGTGGAGTTTGCGAAGACGATCCACGGCTCCGGCTCCGACCTGCTGACCCTGATCAACGACATTCTTGACCTGTCGAAGATCGAGTCGGGCACCGTCACCCTGGACGTCTCGGAATACCGCTTCGCCAACCTGCGCAACTACGTCGACCGCACCTTCCGCCACATGGCCGAAGCCAAGCACCTCGGCTTCCAGGTCGACCTGGCGGACAACCTGCCAACCGCGGTGATGACCGACACTACCAGGCTGCAGCAGGTCCTGAAAAACCTGCTGTCGAATGCCTTCAAGTTCACCAGCCACGGCAACGTCGCCCTGACCATCAGCCTGGTCACCAGCGGCTGGACCGCCGACCACCCGCACCTGCTGCATGCGGATGCGGTGCTGGCCTTCTCGGTGCGCGACACCGGCGTCGGCATCCCGTCCGACAAGCTGCAGCTGATCTTCGAAGCCTTCCAGCAGGCCGACGGCTCGACCGCCCGCAAGTACGGCGGCACCGGCCTGGGCCTGTCCATTTCGCGCGAACTGGCACGCCTGCTGGGCGGCGAAATCCGCGTGGAGTCGACCGTCAACATCGGTTCCACCTTCACGCTCTACCTGCCTTACAACCGCGCCGGCTTCATCAACTACGAACAGACGCGCCAGCCGCAGCCGGCCCGTTTGGCGCCGCCGCAGGGCGCCGCCGGCGCGCTGGCCTCCTCGTCCTCCTCGTCCTCCGCATCCTCGTTCTCGTCGTCGGCAACGGCATCGGCATCGCAGGCGATGCTGATCCCGTCGCCATCGGCCCAGGCCGACGCCGACGTGGAACACGAAGTCACCACCGTGCCCACCGTCACCGTGACCGACCTCTCCACCGGGGTGATCGAGTATGCGACCCTGCTGGACGACCGCGGCCTGATTGCCCCGGGCGACCCTTCGGTGCTGATCGTCGAGGATGACGAGCGCTTCGCCAAGACCCTGCTCGACTTCGCCCGCGAAAAGAATTTCAAGGGCATCGTCACCTACCGCGGCGATTCGGCGCTGTCGCTGGCGCGCGATTACCTCCCGTCCGCCATCCTGCTCGACATCGACCTGCCGGACATCGACGGCCTGACGGTGCTGGACCGCCTGAAGCGCGACCCGAGCACCCGCCACATTCCGGTGCACGTGATGTCGGCCCTGCGCGAGCGCGAGCGTGCGCTGCGCCAGGGTGCGATCTCGTACATCAACAAGCCGGTCAGCCGCGACGCGCTGCAGGAAGAATTCAAGCGCATCCAGAAGTTCCTGATGGGCGGCAAGCGTTCGCTGCTGGTGGTCGAGGACGACATGGCCCAGCGCGAATCCATCGTGTCGCTGATCGGCGACGCCGACGTCCACATCGTGGTGGCCGAGGATGGCAAGGCGGCGCTGGCGGCGCTGGGCGAACACCAGTTCGACTGTATGGTGCTGGACCTGACCCTGCCCGACATCTCCGGCTTCGACCTGCTCGACCAGATCGGCAAGCTGCCGCAGCTGCGCGACCTGCCGATCGTGATCTACACTGCCAAGGAACTCTCGCGCAAGGATGTCACCAAGCTGAAACGCTATGCCAAGACCATCGTGGTCAAGGATGCGCGCTCGCCGGAACGCCTGCTGGACGAGACCGCGCTGTTCCTGCACCGCTCCCAGGCCAGCCTGCCCGACGCCCAACGGAAGATGCTGGAAGAGATCCATGCGCTGGATGGCGGCCTGGCCGGACGCAAGGTCCTGATCGTCGACGATGACTTGCGCAACATCTTCGCGCTGTCCTCGCTGCTGGAGCGCCAGCAGATGCAAGTGCTGTTCGCCGAGAACGGCCGCGACGGCATCGAGGTGCTGGAGAAGGACCCGACCATCGAGATCGTCCTGATGGACATCATGATGCCGGAGATGGATGGCTACGACACCATGCGCGCCATCCGCCGCATCCCGAAATTCAAGTCGCTGCCGATCATCACCCTGACCGCGAAAGCGATGAAGGGCGACCGCGACAAGTGCATCGCCGCCGGCGCCTCGGACTACATCACCAAACCGGTGGACGTGGCCCAGCTGCTGTCGATGATGCGGGTCTGGTTGCACTGATGTCGGCGGCATCGACGGGACCGAACCGTACCTGGACCGGCCTGGCCGCCGGGCTGGCGATCGAAGACCTGGAAACCGAGCTGCTGCTGGAAGCCTTGTTCCAGCGCTTCGGCCACGATTTCCGCGCCTACGACCGCTCTGCCCTGCGGCGCCGGCTGGCCGAGGCGATGGCAGCCTGCGGGAGCGCGACCCTGTCCGGCCTGCAGGAAAAGGTGCTGCACGACGGCGCCTGCGCCAGCGCGGTACTGCGCAAGCTGTCGGTGGCACCCGGTGCGCTGTTCGACCAGGTCCGGCACGCGCAGCGCCTGCGCACCGTGCTGGCGCCTTCGCTGCGCGGCTGGCCGGTGCCGCGCGTATGGGTGGCCGAATGCGCGGGGGTGGGCGAAGCGTGGACGCTGGCGATCGTGCTGGCCGAGGAAGGCATCCTGGGCCGGCTCGACATCCATGCCACCCTGGCCAACGAGGACATGGTGGACGGGCTGCTGGACGCCAGCATCCCGCTGGCCGACCTGGAGGCGGCCCAGGCGCGCTATGCCGACAGCGGCGGCATGGGCACGCTGGCGTCTTACTTCGACATCCAGGATGGGCGCGCGCGCCTGCAAGCGCATCTGCGGCGGCGCATCACCTGGTCGCAATACAGCCTGGTGACGGACGCCTCCTTCAACGAGTTCCAGGCCATCCTGTGCTGCAACGCCCTGGCCGACTTCGGCCCGGTGCTGCGCCAGCGCGTGCTGCGCCTGTTCCATGACAGCCTGGCGCGCTTCGGCGTGCTGTGCCTGGACCGGCCTTTGTCGGTCACGGATGCGTATGCGGGGACTTATCAGGCGGTGGAGGGGGATCGGCCGTGGTACAAGCGGGTGGGGTAAGTTCCTCCCGCGTGCCACGCCAGTCCTTTCGCCCCGTAGCTTATGCACGTCGCCTCTGCGCAGGCAGGGGCGACGTTGTTTAATTGATCGACGGATTACACCACCTTCGCACTCGGCCGCTCCGCCACCCGATCGCGCCACGCCTGCAAATGTTCCATCCCCTCGGCCCCTGGCCGGAACCGCATCAGCCCACGCGCGAACTCCAGCGCGCAAAACGCCGTGATATCGGCGATCGTGAAGCGCTCTCCCGCCACATAAGGCTGGCGCGCCAGCACCCCGTCCAGCCAGCGCGCGCTGTCGCGTACCTTCTCTCCCTGCGAAGCGCCGAAGTCGCCGAACTGCGGCTGCTCCAGCATGGCAAGTCCCGGGTGGCTGTGGCGCACGCAGTTGGCGACCCGCAGGAACAGCTGCAGTTCGCAGCGCCGGTCCATCATCTCGATGAAGGCGCGCTCCTCGAAGCCCTCGCCCATCAGGTTCGGCTGCGGGTGCAGGCCTTCCAGCCAGGTACAGATCGCGCGCGTCTCGCTCAGCCGGCGGCCGTCGTCGAGTTCCAGCACCGGCACCTGGCCCAGCGGATTGAGCGCCAGGAAGGCCTCGCTGCGGTGTTCGCCCTTGGCCAGGTCGACCTGCACCAGGTCGATGTCGGTAATGTTTTTCTCGGCCATGAACATCAGCACGCGGCGCGGGTTCGGTGCGCGTGCGCTGGTATGCAGTTTCATCGCTGTCTCCTGTATTTATAGTAAAGGCTCCGATCATAGCGCAGCCACCGCCATCCGTTGACACCGTCGCGCTTAGCCCTTAGATTCGCAGCTTGGCCTTGCCGCAGCGCGCGCAAGTTCGACATACATACATATAACAGATAGGTCCCCATGCACCGCAGTCTGATCTCCGTCGCCGTCGCCCTCGCATTTGCAGCCGCCCCCGCCTTCCACGCCCAAGCCGCGCCCGCCACCGCCGCCAAGGCCAAGGCAAATAGCGAGACCACCACCCAGCTGCCGCGCGGCGTCGTCCCCAGCCATTACGAGATCGCGCTGACGCCGGACGCCGCCGCACGCAGCTTCAGCGGCAAGGCCACCATCACGCTGACCGTCACCAGGGCCACCGACAGCATCACGCTGAACGCCGCCGACCTCAAGTTCGCCAACGCCGCCGTCAGCCCGGCCGCCGGCGGTGCCGCGCTGGCCGCCGGCGTCAGCGTCGATGCGGAAGCCCAGACCGCCACCTTCAAGCTGGCGCGTCCGCTGGCGCCGGGCAGCTACAAGCTGGCGACCGACTACACCGGCGTCATCGGCACCCAGGCGGTCGGCCTGTTCTCGCTGGACTACCCGGGCGCCGACGGCAAGACCCAACGCGCGCTCTACACCCAGTTCGAGAACTCGGATGCGCGCCGCATGATCCCGTCATGGGACGAGCCGGGCTACAAGGCCAGCTTCGCGCTGGAAGTCACGGCGCCGGCCGGCCAGATGGCCGTCAGCAACATGCCGGCCGCCAGTACGGCCACCCTGCCCGACGGCCGCCGGCGCGTGCGCTTCGCCACGACGCCCAAGATGTCGACCTATCTGCTGTTCCTGGGCCTGGGCGACTTCGAGCGCGCCACCGTCAACGAGGGCGGCACCGAGCTGGGCGTGATCACCCGCCGCGGCGCCATCCAGCAGGCCGACTTTGCGCTGCAATCATCGAAGACCATCCTGCGCGAATACAACGATTACTTCGGCGTGCGCTACCCGCTGCCCAAGCTCGACAACATCGCCGGCCCCGGCCAGAGCCAGTTCTTCGGCGCCATGGAAAACTGGGGCTCGATCTTCACCTTCGAATACGCGCTGCTGCTGGACCCGGCGATCTCGACCCAGCACGACCGCCAGGAAGTGTTCGCCACCGCCGCCCACGAAATGGCGCACCAGTGGTTCGGCGACCTGGTCACCATGCGCTGGTGGGACGACCTGTGGCTGAACGAAGGCTTCGCCTCCTGGATGGAAGGCCGCATGACGGCGCGCGCGCATCCGGAGTGGAAGACCCACCTGGACGCGGTCGGCAGCCGCGACGCCGCCATGGGGCGCGATTCGGTGGCGGCGACCCACCCGGTGGTGCAGCACATCGAGACCGTGGAACAGGCCAGCCAGGCCTTCGACGTCATCACCTACCAGAAGGGCGAAGCCGTGATCCGCATGCTGGAAGCCTACGTCGGCGAGGATGCCTGGCGCAGCGGCGTGCGCGCCTACATGCAGGCCCATGCCTATGGCAACACGGTGTCGGACGATTTGTGGAAGCAGGTCGAAAAAGCCGCGAAGAAACCGGTGACCGCGATCGCCCACGACTTCACGCTGCAGCCGGGCGTACCGCTGATCCGCGTCGGCGAGCCGGTGTGCAAGAACGGTAACACCAGTGTGGCCCTGAGCCAGGAAGAATTCTCGCGCGACCGCCCGGACAAGAAGCCGCTGGCCTGGCGCGTGCCGGTGATCGCGCGCATCGGCGGCGACGGCAAGCCGGCCTCGACCCTGGTCAGCGGCGGCAAGGGCACGATCAGCGTGCCGGGCTGCGGCGCGGTGGTGGTGAACGCCGGCCAGAGCGGCTATTACCGCACCCTGTACGCACCCAAGCAGTTCGCGCAGCTGGCGCAAGCCTTTGCCGGCCTGGCCCCGGTCGACCAGATCGGCCTGCTGGCGGACAGCGCCGCGCTCGGCATGGCCGGCCTGCAGCCGGCATCGAGCGTGCTCGAGCTGGCCAAGGCGACGCCGGCCGCCGCCGAGCCGCAGGTATGGGCGCGCATCGCCGGCGTCTTCGCCGGCCTGCATTCGCGCTATCAACGCGCGAATCCGGAAACAAGCGCGCGCCAGCGCACCTTCGACAGCTTCGCCATTGCACGCCTGGCGCCGGTGATGGCGCAAGTCGGCTGGAACGCGCGTGCCGAGGAGCCCTCGACCGTGACCAATCTGCGCTCGCAGCTGATCGGCGTGCTGAGCGAGCTCGGCGACCCCGCCATCATCGCCGAAGCACGGCGCCGCTACGCCGCCATGGACAAGGACCCGGCGGCGGTGCCCGGCCCGCTGCGCAAGACCATCCTGGCGGTGGTGGCGAAACACGCCGACGCCGCCACCTGGGACAGCCTGCGTGCCCGCGCCCAGGCCGAAAAGACGCCGCTGCTGAAGTCCAACCTGTACACCCTGCTCGGCGTGGCCAAGGACCGCACCCTGGCCGAACGCGCGCTCAAGCTGGCCCTCACGGACGAGCCGGACCTGACCACCAGCGCAGGCATCATTTCGGCGGTGGCCCAGGAGCACCCGGACCTGGCCTTCGACTTCGCGCTGGCCAACCAAGAGAAGATCAACCAGCGCATCGACGCCACCTCGCGCAGCCGCTACTTCGCGCGCCTGGCCGGCGGCTCGTCCGACCCGGCCATGGTCGGCAAGCTGAAGGCCTATGCCGGCGCCAGCCTGGCGGCCAGCGCCCGCGGCGACGTCGATGCCGCGATCGCCTCGATCCAGGACCGCGTCAAGGTGAATGCCGCGCGCCTGCCGGAGATCGATGCCTGGCTGAAGCAGAACGCCCAATAAGCCCGGGTACACGATGGCAAGCCGCCCGGTGCGTACCGGGCGGCTTTTTTTTTCGGCTTCAAGGTCAGCTTCAAGGCGTGGCCAGCAGTGCCGGCACGCGGCGCACCAGCTCGTCGATCACGACGCGGATCCGCATCGGCAGGTAACGTCCGATCGGCCACACTGCGTGGATATCGAAACCCGGTCCGCGTAGCAGCGCCAGCACTTCCACCAGCTGACCCGACGCCAGGCGCGCGGCCACCAGCCAGGATGGCAGCCAGGCCAGCCCGTGACCGCCGGCCGCGGCGTCGGTAATGGCCTCGAGGTCGTCGAAGCGGATCCGCCCGGCAGGCAGGATTTCACAGCGGCGTCCGGCTTCATTGAACACCCAGGGCACGATGCGCCGCGCCTTGCCGTAAGCGAGCAAGGCGTGCGCCGCAAGATCGTCGAGCCGCGCCGGCGCGCCATGCGCGCGCAGATAGGATGGCGCCGCGCACAAGAGCATGGTTTGCGTGCCCAGGCGGCGCGCCTTCAGATCCGCCTCGTCGGCCAGCGCCCCGCTGCGCACGACCAGGTCGAAGCCGTCTTCCAGCAAGTCCACCGGCCGGTCCGTGAACGCGACCTCGAGTTCGAGCTGCGGGTGGGCGGCCGCCAGCGCAACCAGGGTCGGCGCAATGCAGTGACGCCCCAACAAGACCGGCACACTGACCCGGACCCGTCCCACAGGCTGCCGTTTCGCCGCATCGAATTCCTGCTCCGCCGCGCCGATGTCGGCCAGCGCGCCGGCGCAGCGCTCGTAGAAGGCAGCGCCTTCTTCGGTCAGGCGCAGGCTGCGGGTGGTGCGGTGGAACAGCTGGACGCCCAGGCGTTCCTCGAGGCGCGCAATGGCCTTGCCCACGGCCGAACGCGACAAGCCCATCTGTTCCGCCGCCACCGCAAAGCTCGATGCTTCCGACGCCCTGACAAACGCGGCGATACCGCTCAATTGATCACGCATGCCGTCCGTTGTCCTTCATAACAAGTAATGTAGAAAAAAATGCGCCATCGAAGATAAATGCGTCTCCACTGGCGACCTTCTTTCTCTTATAAGCTGCGCTCTCGATTTAGACAAGAGGAGCTTTCATGATGGATTTACGGACGCACACCAGCCGCCTGGCGGCAGCCATCGGCCTGGCGATGGCGATGACGGGACAAGTGCTCGGCGCCGCACCAGTGCCAGCGCAGGCGCCACTGCCGGCGGCGCAGGTACCCGGCTATTTCAGAACGCAGGTGGGGGCATTCGAAGTCACTGCCTTGTACGATGGTCATGTCGATATCGATGCCGGACTGCTGGACGGTCCGAGCAACACGTCCATCGACCAGGCCCTTGGCCGTGTTTTCCTGTCGCGCAGCCGGCCCGTCCAGACCGCGGTCAACGCCTACCTCGTCCGTACCGGGAAACACGTGATCCTGGTCGATACCGGCACCGCGAAACTATTCGGCGACCAGCTCGGCTTTCTGCTGCAGAACCTGCAGGCGGCCGGCTTCGCGCCCCAGGATGTCGACACCATCCTGCTGACCCATTTGCACCCCGACCATGCGGGCGGACTGCTCACCGGTGCCGGACAGATGGCGTTTCCCAACGCCCGGGTGTTCGTGCCGAAAGCGGATGCGGATTATTGGCTGAGCACAACGGAAGCCGCGCGCGCGCCAAAAGACAAGCAAGCCCTGTTCGGCATGTCGCGCGACGCGGTCGCTCCCTATCTGGCAGCAGGCAGGCTCACCGTGTTCACGCCCGGCCAGGCGCTGCGCGAGGGTGTCAGCGCGATGGCGGCGCCCGGCCATACGCCCGGGCACACTGCCTATATGTTCAGCTCGCAGGAACAGCGCCTGCTGGTATGGGGCGACATCGTGCACAACGCCGCCGTGCAATTCCCGCACCCCGAGGTCGCCATCGAATATGACTGGAACAAGCAGGGCGCGATCGCCACCCGCCGCACCCTGTTGTCGCTGGCCGCATCCGGGCAACTGCTGGTGGCGGGCGCGCACCTGCCCTTCCCCGGTCTCGGGCGCATCGGGTTCGACGGGTCGCGGGACTATCGGTGGGTGCCGCTGGAATATGGGCCGGTGCGTCGCCTGGAGAGACAGCAGCCCTGAGGATGGACCGGCCGCTTGCTCAGGCGGCCGAGGCTGCCGAGGCTGCCGCTGCTGCCGCTGTCGCCTTATCCGGGTAGAACACCGGTATCTCATCGAAGGTGGAGCGGGTACCGACATCCGCCCCGTGCTCGCGCAGCCAGGCGTCGGCCGCCTTCACACCGCAATCGTGCAGGTGCAGCAGGAAAGCCAGTTCGGAATTGAACTTGCTCGAGATGCCATATTCCGAAATGACGTCGGTGCCGCTGATCAGGTGCAGCCGGGTCGGTGCATACGCCATGCCGGCGCCGCGCTCCTCATCCGGCAAGGCGTTCAGATGTTTCAGCATGCTCATCTCGCGCACGAAGCTGATATTGAAGGCGATCTCGTTGGAGCGGTTGCTGATGTCGGCAAGGCTGCGCGGCAGATTGCTGCGCGCGATCGGGTTGTTCTGCACCACGATCAGGTCGCGCGCCGGGCGCTCCAGCAAAGGCGTCAGCGGCGGATTGGCGACGTAGCTGCCATCCCAGTAAGTCTCGCCGTCCAGCTCGACGCCGGCGAACACGGTCGGCAGGCAGGCCGAAGCGATCACCTTTTGCACGTCGATTTCGTCGCGCGTGAAAATGCGTCCGGTGCCGGTGCGGACGTTGGTGGCGGCAATGAACAGCTGCAGCTCTTCGCAGGCCCGAACGCGCTCGAAATTCACCAGGCTCTGCAGCAGATTGCGCAGCGGATTCAGCGTGACCGGCATCTGCATCACCGGGCCGATGACGGCCCCCGCCATTTCCATCAACTGGTAGATCGGCGAGCGTTCCATCGACCAGCGCGCCGTCACGCGGTCGAGCGGCGTCGGCTGCAGCGGGCTGAAGGCCGAAAGCTGGCCCAACGTGGTCCAGAATTTGCGCAGCGAGGCCTGGGCGCCGCGGCGCCCGCCGCCCTGCGCATAACCGTCGGCCAGCACCACGGCGTTGACCGCGCCCGAGCTGCTGCCGCTCAGGCTGTCGAAGGCAAGACTTTCGTCATCGAGCAGGCGGTCCAGCACACCCCAGGTGAATGCGCCATAGGTGCCGCCGCCCTGCAAGCCGAGGCTGACCGGCCTGGCTATCGGTAGGTTAGTGAACTGCAAGGTCCTCTCCTTCATGCGGCGCTTATACGCCCAAGTGTGAAGAAGAGTCTAGACGAGTCCGGAATGCTGCGGCGCAGCGTACGTTCAGGAAATAACTTGTCCTTACGGTCCTTGCCCTTTGGCGGCTTCTTTTACTTGGCGTCGTAGCGCCGCTGGACCTCGTCGTAGTAAGCCTTCATGGTCCAGAAGGCCTGCTTCTTCTTGCCGTCGTCCGAGATCAAGCCCTTGCGGTTCCAGCCATCCTGGAAATACGGGTGCTGGCGGCGCGGCGAGCGGAAGTCGACCAGGATCCAGGGGGTCAAGCCGCGCAGCCCGGGAATTCCCGCCAGCATCTTGAACTGGTTCTTGTACAGCGTGTCCTGGTATTCCTCGCTCCAGCGCGTGTCGGCATCCGCATGGTAGCCGCCCAGGGCGTCTGCGCCGAACTCGGTGATCATCACCGGCTTGTCGTACTTGATGTTGAAGCGGTAGTTCAGCATCTCGGCATTGCTGGCCCAGTACCAGCCGGCGTACTCGTTGAAGCTGACCAGGTCGATCTGGTCCGCCAGCGGATCTTCCACCGTGATCTCATTGCCCTTGCGGTGGATTTCCAGCGCGGCCGCCACCAGGCGCGTGTCGTCGAGGGCGCGCGCCGTGCCCGCCAGCTTGCCCATGAAGGCGTTGCGCGGCGCGCTGATCGGGGTTTCGTTGCCGACCGACCAGATCACCACGCTGGCGCGGTTCTTGTCGCGTACGATCAGGTCGGTCAGCTGGGCGCTGGCGTTGGCATAGGTGGCGGGATTGTCCCAGGCGATGGTCCAGTACACCGGCACCTCGGCCCACACCATCAGGCCCATTTCGTCGGCCAGCCGGATCATCTCCTCGCTGTGCGGGTAATGTGCCAGACGCACGTAATTGCAATTCATATCCTTGGCCCACTGCAGCAGCATGCGCATGTCGCCCTGGCCGCGCAGGCGTCCCGGGATCAGCGGGTTTTCGTCGTGCACGGAAATCCCGCGCAGGAACACGGACTTGCCGTTCAACAGGATGTCCTGGCCACGCGTGACGATGGTGCGGAAACCGATGCGGTCGCGCACCTTGTCCTCGCCGGCCCCCAGTTCCACCGCGTACAGCCTGGGATGCTCTGGCGACCAGACCTCGAGCTTGCCGGCCGGGATGTCGATGGCGGCGCGTCCGCCGGCATCGGTCCGCACCGTGGTCTTGATGCCGGCCTCGGGAATCGCCAGCGTGACGGTCTGCGCCTTGAGCTCGCCGCCCATCTGCACATAGCCCTGGATGCGGCGCGCATCGCCCTTGGCCAGTTGCACCTTGTAGTCGGCGATATAGCTTGCCGGCAGCTCGGCCAGCAGCACGTCGCGCGTGATGCCGCCATAGTTCCACCAGTCGGTGTTCACGGTCGGGATCTCGTCCGGGTGCCGGGTGTTGTCGGCTTTCACCACGACCACGTTGCGGCCCTTGTTCAGCTTGCCGCTGACCTCGAACTGGAAGGGCGTGAAGCCGCCTTTGTGCATGCCCAGCTTCTTGCCGTTGAGGTAGACATGGGCTTCGTAATTCACCGCCCCGAAGGACAGCACGTAATGCCGGCCCGGTTTGGGGTCGGCCTGGAACACCTGGCGCAGCCAGATCGTGCCCTCGTACAGCTGCAGCTTTTCGGCCTGGGAATTCCAGTCGCCCGGCACTTTCATCGTGGGCGCACGGTCATAGTCGTACTCGACCCAGTCGGTCTTGTCCTTCGGCTTGCGGTCGTCATAGAAACCGCCCTTCCCGCTTTCCGAGGCGTCGAAGGGCTTGCGGCGGTAATCGTAATAGCCGGTTTCGTAGGGGTCGATGATGTAACTCCAGCGGCCGTTCAGGCTCTGGTGCGTGCGGCCGTAGATGTTCTGGATTGGGGCGATCAGGCTGCTTGCGCGGGCTGCAATCGTCGATTGCGCGGCGGGCTGACCGGCAAGCTGGACGTCGACCGGGCCGGTGGCCGGGGCGGACTGGGCGGCTGGGGCCGCAGCTTGAGCAAGCGGGTCGTCGGCCTGGGCCTGGAATGCCGCGAACGCCGCCAGCGGCAGGGCGAATCGGCGCAAGGCGGCCGCCAGCCCTGGGTGAGGGTATGCCATTTTGTCTCCTGATTATTATGGTTGCGCGCCGATGTGTGCGTCGATGTGAGCGCTACCGACTTGCTTGCAAGAAGGTTATCGGCAAACAATGCAGGCGTCAAAACGTTTTTTGGCGGGGCCAGGTGGAGGGCTGGCGCGAACCCCGGTTGGGGTTCGCAGTGCGCTCGTTGGCTGGAGAGAGGAAGCAACTGCGGGGTGCAGCTGCGGGCAGGTCGTCAGCTGCGGGCTTCAGTCACCCGGGCCTTCGCCGGGCATGGTGTCCGCCATCAGCCGCAGTTCTTCCGGCGTCAGTTCGTCGGCTTTCTTGTCCGCCAGCCCGTCGACCTCGTCCAGGGCCTGGGCGGCTTGCTGCTTCGCGGCCTCAGGGTCCTGCTTCAACTGCGCCTGCTTCTGCTGGTCCTGGCCGGGGATATCCTGGGTTTGCTGATCCGGGGTTTGCTGATCCTGGGTTTGCTGATCGTTACTCATTGGGGGCTCCATGCAAAGTGAATCGATGAACCAGTCTCGCACAGAGCGGCGCCCGGCGGCGTCCGGATCGCATCGGCTGGCCGGGCGCGGCTCGCGTTGATTGCATCTTGACGATGAATCACGCGGCAAGCTTGTCCGACTGTCTATTGCGTTCAGGCCGGTACGACCCATCTAGGTGCAAAAGCTGTTCCGAGCCATCGAGGAGAACACATTGAAACGCATCTTTGCATTGTGGCGCGTGGTCGCCGGCCAGGACCTGCGCCTGTTGTGGTTCGCCATCCGCCATGAGCAACGCCCCGGGTGGCTGTTGCCGGCGCTGGCTGGCCTGCTACTCTTTGCCGTCGAGCCCTTCAATGTCGCCCTGCCCATCCTCGGCGCGGTCGACGAACTGGTCCTCGTCCCGCTGCTGCTGCACGGCATGGTGAAGATGCTGCCCGCACACGTCCTGGATGGTTTTGCGCACGCCCATGCGGGACGCCGGCGGCGCGCCTGAAGCCGCGCGGGCCTGCTGACGGTGCGGGCGCGCGCAGGCAGCGGAGCTCAGCGGCTGTTCGAGCCGGCGCCGCTGTTACCGGTGCCGGCATTATTGCCCATCGAGTTGTCGGCGCCGCCGCCGTTGCTGCCGTTCGTACGGTCGGTTGCATTGGCGATGTCCGCCGAGCCGCCGCTGCCGGTTGCGCCCACTGATGAGCTGCCGCTGCTGTTGGTAGCGGTGCCCGTCGAGCTGCAGGCGGCCAGGCCCATGGCCATGAGTCCTGCGATCAAAATGCCTTGGTATGTTTTCATGATGGCTCCGTTGATTGGTGTGTGCAGCCATCATGGACACGCCCGCTTGCGTTCAGAATAGGATGGGCACTGGTCGGCGTGTAGGACATGCCATAGCAATAGCCGGTGCGCAGGCCGGGTTCGGTGGCCCATGATGTCGGCGTCAACTTGTGCGAGGAAAAAATCAGGACCTACGGTCGGCGCGCCATATTACACTGCGCAGTCGAGTTACTACGATATCGCCATGTCCTCATCCGCCTCCCCCAAGTCCGCCGCCCAGCCCGGACACGCCCAGAACGGCACCGTATTGCAGATCCTGTTTTCAGTGGCCTTCGTTCACCTGCTCAACGATTGCGTGCAGGCCGTGCTGCCGGCCATCTATCCGCTGCTCAAGCAGGAATTCGCTCTCAGCTTTACCCAGGTCGGCCTGATCACCCTCACCTTCCAGTGCACCGCCTCGCTGCTGCAGCCCTGGATCGGCCTGTATACCGACAAGCGCCCGATTCCCTTCCTGCTGCCGGTCGGCATGTGCGTGACCCTGGCCGGGGTCGGCCTCCTGGCCGTGGCCGGCAGCTTTGGCATGCTGCTGCTGGCGGCCGGCATGATCGGCGTCGGCTCGTCGACCTTCCACCCGGAAGCCTCGCGCGTGGCCCGCCTGGCTTCGGGCGGGCGCTTCGGCTTTGCGCAATCGCTGTTCCAGGTCGGCGGCAACCTCGGTTCCGCGCTCGGCCCGCTACTGGCCGCCGCCATCATCGTCGGCCGCGGCCAGGGCAAGATCGCCTGGTTCACACTGTTCATCCTGGTGGCGGTGCTGGTGCTGGTCGGCGTCAGCCGCTGGTATGGCAGCCACCTGCGCAATGCACCTCGCAAGACCGGTGCCCAGCCCGGCTCCGGCCTGCCGCGCAAGCAGGTCATCAAGGCGCTGGCGGTCCTGTCGCTGCTGGTGTTCTCGAAATACATCTATATGGCCAGCCTGTCCAGCTATTACACCTTCTACCTGATCGAGAAATTCCAGGTGCCGGTGGGCACCGCCCAACTGTATCTGTTCCTGTTCTTGGCCGCGGTTGCCGCCGGTACCTTTGCCGGCGGCCCGATCGGCGACCGCATCGGCCGCAAGCGCGTGATCTGGGTGTCGATCCTGGGCGCCGCGCCCTTCACACTGGCACTGCCCCATGCCGATCTGTTCTGGACCGGCGTGCTGTCGGTGGTGATCGGCCTGGTGATGTCCTCGGCCTTCTCGGCCATCGTCGTGTTCGCCCAGGAACTGGTGCCGGGCAAGGTCGGCATGATCGCCGGCATTTTCTTCGGCCTGATGTTCGGCGTCAGCGGCATCGGCGCCGCCGCCATGGGCCATATCGCGGACGTCGCCGGCATCGAGCAGGTGGTCCGGATCGCTTCCTTCCTGCCGCTGCTGGGCATCCTGGCGGCCCTGTTGCCGCGCTTGGAGCAGGCGCGGCGCTGAGCCGCCATGTCGGCCCGGACCGGTCCTGGCCGATCAAACGGGATTGGTGCTGCCCGGGCCCGGCGCCGGGGGCAGTGCCGGCGCTGTTGGCGCCGCAGGCTGCGCGCTTGCCGGCGGGGTCCCAGCCGGCGTCCGCAGCGGCGCGGGCCGCGCCAGCCAGGCGTCCACCGGCGCCGCCATGCCCGGCGCCAGGTGCAGGCCGAGCTTGGTGCGCCGCCACAGCACATCTTCTGCGTTGAGCGCCCATTCGTTGCGCCGCAAATACGCCAGTTCCACTTCGAACAGTCCAGGCACGATTTCCGCGCCGAGGTCGGCGCGCGTGCGGCAATGCGCCAGCAAAGCGCCCAGCCGGGTGCCGTAGGCATGCGCATAGCGGCGCAGGACGGCCGGCGCCAGCCACGCATATTGCTGCTGGCGGGTGCGCAGCCAGGCATCGAATTCGAGGACGCCGCGCGCATCCGGCTGCTTGCCGAACAAATCGCCGCCCGGCAGGCAGGCACGCGCCGTCCAGCCGGGCAGGCGCCGGCCCAGCAGGGGCGCGATCCAGTCGACCGCATCCTCGGCCAGGCGGCGGAAGGTGGTGACCTTGCCACCGAACACGGACAACAGCGGTGCGCCATCGGTATCGGTGGCCAGCCGGTAATCGCGGCTGGCGGACGAGGCGCTGGCATCGCCTTCGTCGCCGACCAGCGGACGCACGCCGGCAAAACTCCATGCCACGTCCTCGGGGCCGATGCGGCGCGCGAAGCAGCGGTTGACCGCCTCGCACAAATACAGCGTCTCGGCGGCGCCAATCGCCACCCGGTCGAGATCGCCCGTATATTCCACGTCGGTGGTACCGACCAGGGTGAACACGTCTTCGTAGGGCAGCGCGAACACGATGCGGCCGTCGGGCTGCTGCAGGATATAGGCCTGGCCGTGGTCGAACAGGCGCGGTACCACGATGTGGCTGCCCTTTACCAGACGCAAGGGGCGCGTGGACACCGCACCGCCGCCCACCGAGTCCTGCAGGAAGCGCGCGGCCCAGGGGCCGGTGGCATTCACCAGGCAGCGCGCCTGCACCCGCAACCCGCCATTCGGACCTTCCAGCACGGCCGACCAGCGCGCCGCATCGCGCCGCAGTGCCGTGCAGCGGGTGCGCGTAAGGATGGTGGCGCCATGTTCGCGCGCATCCATCGCGGCCAGCACCACCAGGCGCGCATCGTCGACCCAGGCATCGGAATACACGAAGGCGCGCGCAAAACGGCGTTGCAGCGCGGCGGCGACCGGGTCGCCCGGGTCGGCGCGCAAGTCGATGCTGCCAGACCCCGGCAGGAAATCGCGCCGCGCCAGGTGGTCGTAGAGGAAAAGTCCGGCGCGGATCATCCAGGCCGGACGCTGGCCGGGCGCGCCGTCGCCGGCCGGCCCCTCGCCGCTGCGCTGGGGCATCACGAAGCGCAGCGGATGCATGATGTGGGGCGCGCTCTTGAGCAGCACCTCGCGCTCGGCCAGCGCCTTGCGAACCAGGCCGAACTGGTATTGCTCGAGGTAGCGCAGGCCACCGTGGATCAGCTTGCTGGATGCCGACGAGGTGTGCTGGGCCAGGTCGTCCTTTTCGCACAGCAGCACCCGCAGACCGCGTCCAGCGGCGTCGCGCGCGATTCCGGCGCCGTTGATGCCGCCGCCCACCACCAGCACGTCGCAATCGATGCGTTTCGCTCCCTCGCCCATGTTCGCCCCTCCCCGGATCGCCCCAGTCTAGAGCCGCGCGCAATCCCGGTGTTCGGCCATATCAATCTCGCGGGGAGCACCCTGCGCAATGTGTAAAATCGGCGCATGAGCTTCTTCCCTGCCGCACACTGAGATGGCGCCCGACATGCGCGCCTGGGTTCGCATGCCTTCCGGCAAGCGGCTCGACCTGTTGAACCCCACGCCATTCGATTGGGACGACGCCGACCTGGCACTCGGCCTGGCGCGCACCTACCGCTGGGGCGGCCATACGGCCTGGCCGCTGCCGCTGTCGGTGGCCCAGCACTCCATCAGCGTGATGCTGCTGCGCCGCGCGGGCGCCGCCACCCCGCTGGCCCCGCTGATCGAGTTGCGCGAACTGCTGCACGATGCCGAGGAAGGCTTGCTCGGCTTCGATGCGGTGTCGCCCCTGAAACCCTTCCTCGGCGAGGGTTTCCGCGCCCTCACCCGGCGCCTGGAGCAGGCGGTGTTCCTGCGCTACGGCTTGCCGGCCTGGACCCCGGCCGAGCATGCACGCCACAAGCGTGCCGACCGCCTGGCCGCGGCCAGCGAAGCGGTGCACGTTGCGGGCTGGTCGGAACAGGAAGTGCGCGCCACCTTGCGCATCCGCGCCGGCGTACTGCGCGAAGACCCGCTGGCTGCGGTCTACGGCTGCCAGCCGTGGGAACCCTGGCCGCCCGCTGTCGCAGCCGAGCGCTTCCTGGGCGAGCTGGCCGAATTGAAGCGGCGCATCGATGTCTTGGATGGCAGTTCATCTGCAAGGGGCAAGACCTTGCGCTGATATGCATCAATCCACACGCCACAAGGCTGCCACATTTCGCCGATGATGCCATTGCGGCGGATGATGGCGGTAAGGTCTTGCACTTTGCGCGGCGTCATGACCGTGCCATGTGCTTTTCCGCGTGAAAGAATATTTCATCTTTTTGTCTAAGATGAAATTTCCTATCGGATACGTTTTATGCAGCATACATGCGATACATGTCCAATATGCAATCATTCCTTTCGTGAAAATTCTAAGCCGGTTCTGAACACTTCCAGCTAAAGCATTGATTCGACAGCTTTTATTTTAATATCCACAAGAAATGTGGATAACTATGTGGACAAGCGCCTCTTGACAAGCCGGAAGCGCAGTATTGATGCGGGTTTCAACAAACTGCCCGTTTCAAAGGCAAAAATCATGTCTTTAAAAATCAATGACTTACGCATGCATATGTTTTCAGCAGGACCTAAACTTGAGGCAAATTCCTACAAAAATGACCTGTAGGGGATAAGTCTCATCCCGAGCGCATGATGTCAACGCCTCCTCGGTAAGCACACGGTGGAGTTAATTGCCACAGGGATATAGGGAAGGCGTCCTGGCTGTCGGTCTCGCTGACACAGGGACCTGAGGCCACCAGCGAGGCGACCACTGAAGTTTCAAACACTAAATAAGCTCACGCAGTTTGTGCTATCTCAACCAACGTAAATACATTGGTCAGATATCCACAAATTCTGTGCATAACTGTGTGGAAAAACACCCCCTTGACATGCTGTAATCAAGACAGCAAGCGGCTTTCAACAACTTGCCCGTTAGGCGAGCACGGCTGTAGAGAGCAATAAATCACGGATTCAGCTGCTCCGGATCCATCGCTCCACCGCCTCCGTATGAGCGCACAGGGATTTACGCAGGAGAATAGCCAATCGGCGTTAGAACTGCCATGAGCGCCGACGTCCCGGTTCGGTCAGTACGCGTTCGATGACGTCGTTGGCCACTTCCTGGGAACGCAGATACTCGAGCGCCGACATCGTATTGCTGCGCTGTTGGAGGGCGATGCCGAGATCGACGATGTCTTTCTGGCGCGCGTCGCGCCGTTGGTAGGGCACGACCGATTCGCCGTCGCTGTGGTCGAGGTTATCTTGGGGCATCGCAACTCCTGATTGGACATGGATTAAGGGTTGGACCGCGAATGCCGAAATCGCCTTCGTGGCCTAACGAGTATTTGTCAGCATTTGCCAAAGTCAAGCAAATTTCGCATGACGGTGTGAAGCGTCGATGACAGCCGCTCCCGGCCCATGCATGACGCATGCCCGCGGGCGTGCGCCGCTGTCGTCCGCCTCAGCCTAGAATTGTCCCGTCATCCATTGTCTTATCCACCATTCACACGCGAGGTCCCCATGAGCATGAGTCCCGATCCCGATCTGAAACCTGGCGACGAAGCCGAACCGGGCACCCCTGGCGCTGCCGAAGACCTGTGCGAAGGCTGCGGCGGCAGCGGCAAGCTGGCGGACGGCAAACCCTGTCCGGAGTGCGAAGGCACCGGCCGCGTCATGCGTGGCATCGGCGGCGGTTGAGCCAACCTGCGCCGAACCAGGGCCCGGCAGGGCCAATCAAGCCTGCCGGGCCCGGCACCCTCCACCATCCTCACCGACACGGCGGTGCACGAATCGTGATCGCACTGCTGGGCGCTTACGGCCTCGTCCAGGTTCGGTCGCCGCAGCGACGCGCCTGCAGCACCGGGGCCGATCGGGCATACTTGGGCTTCCATTCACCCTCATCTATTCTTACTGCGAGCTCCGATGGATTCCGTCAACCTCGACCTCCTCAGCGAACACGCCTGTTTCGGCGGTGTGCAACGCTTCTACCAATATGACTCCGCAGCAATTGGCTTGCCGATGCGCTTTTCGGTCTACCTGCCGCCCGGCCACGCTGCGAGTGGCAAACGCCTGCCGGTGCTGTTCTACCTGGCGGGCCTGACCTGTACCGAAGAAACCTTCATGATCAAGGCCGGCGCCCAGCGCGTGGCCGCCGAGCTGGGCATGATCCTGGTGACGCCGGACACCAGCCCGCGCGGCGCCGCCGTCCCCGGCGAAAGCGACAGCTGGGACTTCGGCATCGGCGCCGGCTTCTATGTCGACGCCACCGCCGCCCCCTGGTCGCGCCACTACCGCATGTACAGCCACATTCTGGAACTGCGCGAACTGGTGCTGGCAAAACTCCCGGCCGATGCGGACCGGGCTGGCATCTTCGGCCATTCGATGGGCGGCCACGGCGCCTTGATGATGGCGCTGCGCAATCCCGGCCTTTTCCGTTCGGTCTCGGCCTTCGCCCCGATCGCCGCCCCCGCACGCTGCCCCTGGGGCAAGAAAGCCTTCGGCGGCTACCTCGGCAGCGACGAGGCGGCCTGGCAAGACTACGACGCCAGCGCGTTGATGGCGCGCCATGAGGGCGGCGCGCCCTTCCCCAAAGGCATCCTGATCGACCAGGGCCTGGCCGACAAATTCCTGGCCGAGCAGCTCTACCCCGAAGCCTTCGAGGAAGCCTGCCGCGCCGCCGGCCAGCCGCTCGAACTGCGCCGCCATGCCGGCTACGACCACGGCTATTACTTCATCCAGAGTTTCGTCGAGGACCACTTGCGCTTCCACGACCGCAACCTCGGCTGACCACGGCAGCAGTCCCAGGCGCCATGCATCTTCAGCGACTGCGTGGCGCTTGTCTTCATTTGCTTACATCCCCTCAATAGAGCGCCTCGTGCGCGCTGAATTCCCCACTTCCGTCCGCATTCTGGCATGCGTCAAACTCGACGCCGGCAGGCCCGCGGCCTGCTGCGCGCGGACTTGAAAAGTGCTTTCTTCCGCCCTATAAATGGAATGCAGAACAGGGCGACGCATCCACGCGGCGCCATCAATGTCAACCACGACAGAAGGGAGCGCATCATGAACCTGATCAGGCGAGGCAGTTCCCCGCTGGCGGCATACCGCCCGGGCACGGTGGAAGACCAATTCGGCCGCATGGTCGAAAGCATGTTCCAGGATTTCCTGGCACCGCTGGCGCAGGGCCGGCGCGGGCAGGAGGATGGTATGGGCCTGCCCCGGCTCGACGTCAGCGAGACCGACGCGGCATTCGAGATCCAGGCCGAACTTCCCGGCGTCAAAAAGGAAGACATCAAGGTATCGGTGGAAGGCGCGCGCGTCACGATCGAAGGCGAGTGTCAGCAGGGAAACGAACAGCGCCAGGGCGAACAGGTGGTGTACTCTGAGCGCTCGACGCGCAGGTACCAGCGCAGCTTCACGTTGCCGTCCGAAGTCGACGACAGCGGCGCCGAAGCCAGGCTCGAGAACGGCATCCTGATGCTGACGCTGCCCAAGAAGCAGGGCAACGCGGCGCGGCGGCTGACGATCCAGTAGTACCGATGCAGTAGCACAGATCCAGTACAACTCCTGCACGGCAGTGCAGGTCAACCGGGAGCAGCGCGCCGCATGGCCCAGGTTCAGCTTTTCAGGAACCGCGAACACGCGGGCGAGCTGCTCGCCGCCCGGCTGGGGTGCCATGCGCAGGAAGCCGATGCCCTCGTGCTCGCCCTGCCGCGTGGCGGCGTACCGGTTGGGTTTGCGATCGCGCGGCGGCTCGGCATCGCGCTCGATATCCTCATCGTGCGCAAGCTGGGCATGCCGCGGCACGAGGAGTTTGCCATGGGTGCGGTCGGCAGCGGCGGCGTGCGCGTGCTGCAGCCAGGCGTGCCTGGACTGATGGGCGTGACCGCGCAGGACATCGATGCAGTCACCGTGCGCGAACTGGCCGAGCTGGAAAGGCGCGAGCGGCTTTATCGCGGCGCCCGCCCACCGCTCGACCTGGGCGGACGGAGCGCGATTCTGGTCGACGACGGCATTGCAACCGGATCGACGATGCTGGCCGCGATCCAGGTGGCGCGCCGCATGCGGCCACGCAAGCTGTCACTGGCGATTCCGGTGGCCCCGGCGGAGGCGCTGCACGAGCTGGCGCCCCAGGTTGACGAGCTGGTCTGTTTGTCGACGCCGCTACTGTTCCGCTCGGTCGGACAGTGGTATGAGGAATTCGAACAGACCGGCGACGCGCAGGTACAGGCATTGCTGACGCGCGCCTGGCAAGACCGGGCGGCATCTCACCACGCATCTCACCACGCATCTCACCAACAAAGCGGAGGACGGAATGATGAAGACACGGATGACGGACAACAACCTTGACCTTGGACTCGATCTGGCGAAGCTGCTCGGCGGCGCCGCCGCGGGCGCCCTGCTGATGTACATGCTCGACCCGGACCGCGGCGGTGCGCGCCGTGCCCGCTCGGCCGAGGCCGTCAACACGGCGGTGCGCACGGCCGGCACCCGCACCTCGAGCGCCATCGGCAATGTCTGGCGTGGCGCCGGCGCGCGCCTGGGTGCCGTCACCGACGATGCGCGCGACAGCGCCGCCGAACTGGCCGATGCCGCCAAGCCGGACGGCAGTCTGAAATCCTCGCTCGCGCGCATCGGCAAGGCCGCCGGCGAGCTCCTCGACGACACGGTATCGAAAGCCAGGAGCGTGGCCGGCCGCGCCGGCGAAGTGGCAAGCGAGGCGGCGAGTGGCGCGGCCGGCGATGTTGCCAGTTCCGCGGCCACGCGCGCCGGCAGCGTCATCGACAGGGCCGGCGCCGGCGACCTGGCTTCCCGCATCACCAGCCGCGCCAACCGTGCCGCCAAGGCAGTGAGCGAGCGCGCCGACGCGGCCGGCGCCCGCGTGCGCGGTGCCGTGCAGGACACGGACTGGCGCGCTTCGCTGCAAAACCCGTCGGTCATCGGCGGCGGCCTGCTCGGCCTGTACGGGCTGGCGCGCCGCTCGCCGCTCGGCCTGGTGCTCGGCCTGGCCGGCGCCGCCCTGCTGGCGCGCGGCATGACCGGCCAGCCGCTGCGCAGCCTGGTGTCCGGCCGCAAGCTGAGCGACAGTTTGAGCAGCGGGCTGAGCCCGACCATCGATTTCGAGAAGTCGATCCACATCGACGCCGCACCGGAAGCCGTGTATGACCTGTGGACCAACTACGAGAACTTCCCGCGCTTCATGTCGCATGTGGTCGAGGTGAGCGACCTGGGCCGGCGCCGCTCGCACTGGGTGGTCAAGGGACCGGGCGGCACCGAGTTCGAATGGAATTCGGTGCTCACCGAACAGAGCCGTCCACATCGTCTGGCATGGCGCAGCGAGCCTGGCGCCGAAATCCCGCAAAGCGGTTCGATCCAGTTCGAACGCCACCGCGGCGGCACCCACGTCACCGTGCGCATGTCGTACACGCCGCCGGCCGGCGTGCTGGGTCATGGCCTGGCGACCCTGCTCGGCGCCGATCCGAAGGCGAGGATGGACGATGACCTGGCGCGCATGAAGGCCTTCATCGAACGCGGCGCCGTGCCGCGCGATGCCGGGCAAGCGCGCTCGTCCAGCCGTTTCTTGCATTGATGCCGCTGTTCTTCCGTACTGATACCGCGCCGACACCATGACGAACCAGGACCCGCTTGCCGCCATCCGCGCCGCCGCCATTCCACTGGATGGCGGCGAGCGCGACTACGACGCCCTGCTCGACCTGGTCGGCGATGCGCGCTTCGTACTGCTGGGTGAAGCCACCCACGGCACCCACGAGTTCTATGAAGAACGCGCGCGCATCACGCGCCGCCTGATCGAGGACAAGGGTTTTCACGCGGTTGCGGTCGAGGCCGACTGGCCCGATGCCTACCGGGTCAATCGCTACGTACGCGGCCAGGGCGAAGATGGCGATGCCGACGCCGCCCTGTCCGGCTTCCAGCGCTTTCCGAACTGGATGTGGCGCAATACCGACGTGCTCGCCTTCGTCGACTGGCTGCGCGGGCATAACCAAGGCAAAGCGGCCAACAAGGTCGGCTTCTACGGCCTCGACTTGTACAGCATGTTCACCTCGATCGGCGAAGTCCTGGATTACCTGGACAAGGTCGACCCGAAGGCGGCCAAGGTGGCACGCGAACGCTATGCCTGCTTCGATCACTATGCCGAGGACAGCCAGCACTACGGCTACACGGCCAGCCTGAGCCTGTCCGAATCCTGCGAACAGGGTGTGATCGAGCAATTGCACCAACTGCAGAGGCGCGCGGCCGAGTACATGCAGACCGACACCTTGCGCAAGGAAGCCGCCGAGGAAGCCTTCTTCCACGCCCAGCAGAACGCGCGCCTGGTCAAGAATGCCGAGGAATATTACCGCACCATGTTCCGCGGCCGTGTCTCGTCCTGGAATTTGCGCGACAGCCACATGGCCGAGACGCTCGACGCGCTGGCCCGCCACCTGTCGAAGGATGGCGAACCGGCCAGGATCGTGGTGTGGGAGCACAATTCCCACATCGGCGATGCGCGCGCGACCGAGGTCGGCGAGCAGGGCGAATGGAACGTCGGCGAGCTGGCACGCAAGGCCTACGACGGCGACACCCGCCTGATCGGCTTTTCCACCTACGAGGGCACGGTGACGGCGGCTTCGGAATGGGATGCGCCCGCCGAGCACAAACGGGTGCGCCCGGGCATGGCGGGCAGCTACGAGGAATTGCTGCACAAGACGGGGATCCCGCGTTTCCTGTTGCCGCTGCGGGAAGAAGGTCCGGCGCGCGACGCGATGCTGCAGCGCCGCCTGGAGCGCGCGATCGGCGTCATCTACCAGCCGCGCACCGAACGCCACAGCCATTATTTCTCGGCCCAGATGGCACGCCAGTTCGACGCCGTGATCCATATCGACCGCACGACGGCGGTCGAGCCGCTCGACCCGGGCGGCGGCTGGCATTCGGAGGAGCCGCCGGAGACGTACCCGGGTGGGTTCTGAGCGTGCGGCCAATAAACAATACAGTCCGTTAATTCAACCGTCGATCCTCCAGATCACCGTCGTCCCCGGCCTTGGCGGCCCCTTGGCGAGGACGACGGCGAACCTGTTCCTTGCTACTGCCTGACGACGGCCTGTTCCCCCGCATCTACCGCCGCGAGCGCCTGCCTGGCCATCTCGCGCGCGCCCTCATACGACTTCACCGCCGCGATGAAGCGCCCGTTGTGGCAGAACCCCGCATCCGCGACCCCGGTCACGGCAGCCAGATCGGCATCGCGCAAACCGGCCCAGGCCGCAGGCAGGTCGGCCCGTGCTTCGAAACTGTCGACGCTGACCGGCACCGTGTGCAGCATGTGGCGCCCTTCGCCCAGGTTGTGGCTGATGACGAACAGCACCTTCGGCATTTCCTTGCGCACCACGCTCGACCAGGGCAAGGCGCTGTTCTTCAGGAACAGCACGCGCCCGCCTTCCAGCACTTCCGACTGGCGTACCTGCTCCACCGCCAGCGTCGCACCGACGCGGTATTTGACCGCGTTCACCATGATATCGGTGAGCAGGGCCATCGCGCGCCGGAACTGTTCGAGGCGGTAGGCTTCGGTCGGCGCGCCATAACCCATGCGCTGCTCGTCCATCCAGTTCGGGTTGAAGCCCGAAATCACGGCCGACAAGCCATAGCTGCCCGGCGCATTCCGGGCGGCGCCGGTGTCCGACATGTCGAGGTATTGCACGATGTCGGCATCGATGGCGTAGGCAATCTCGCGCGCGCTGTCCTCGGACAATGCATGCCCGGTGTGGGCCAGGGCCAGGGCGGCCACGCAGCGCGCACCGTACTCGCGCCACACCAGGCCGGCGCTGGCGTAGACCACGCCGCTCATGCGCGCGCCGTCGAAGCCCTTCTGGTGGTGGTCGAAGCGGCCCGTGGCCGGGTCCCAGATGCCGCCGACGTCGACCGCGAAATCGGCCTTCTCGATGATGGCCTGGTCGCGCGTGCGCACGATCTCGCTGTCCGGATACAACACTTTCAGTACCGCCGCCGCGCAGGCGTCGTCGGCGTGGAATTTACCGCTGTGGGTCACAATCACCATACATTCTTTCATTTGTAAACGCTGTCGCTATTCCGCGATGATACCGGCTTTGGCGCGCGGAAGCGCCCGTCACGGGCCGGCGGGCAACAACAAAATTTCCTGGTTCGGCCCGCCCGCTTTGGTTTACGATGTGCCTCGTTATGATCTGGCAACTCACTCCGAGACAATGAGTAAATACAAGCTGAACGTGAACGGCAAGACCCAGGTGGTCGATGTCGAAGCCGACACCCCGCTGTTGTGGGCCCTGCGCGACACGCTGAACCTGGTCGGCACCAAGTATGGCTGCGGCATCGGCGCTTGCGGCGCCTGCACCGTGCACATCGACGGCCAGCCGGCGCGCGCCTGCCAGATGCCGGTCTCCAGCGTCGGCAAGCACAAGATCACCACGATCGAGGGCCTGGATGCGCGCGCCGCGCACCCGCTGCAGCAGGCGTGGCAGGAGCTCGACGTGCCGCAATGCGGCTATTGCCAGTCCGGCCAGATCATGAGCGCCTGCGCGCTGCTCAAGCAACATCCGCGTCCGAGCGATGCCCAGATCGACGACGCCATGGCCGGCAATTTGTGCCGCTGCGCCACCTATGTGCGCATCCGCGCCGGCATCCATCGCGCCGCCGAGATCGCTTCCGCGAGCGGTAGCAGCAGCGCCAGCAACACCGGCAGCACCGGAAAGGGCAAGAAATGACACAAGCTGACGTTTCCAGGGCCGGCCTCGCGCACGGACGCCGCAACTTCCTGCGCCAGTCCGCCGCCGGCGGCGCTTCCCTGCTGCTGAGCCTGCATACCGGCGGCGTCATCGCCGCGGTCACGAACAGCGCCGACACCGCCGCAGTCACCAACACCGCGGCGAACGGCGACTTCGTCCCCAACGTCTTCATCCGCATCGGCCAGGACGGCCGCGTCACCCTGATCTCCAAGCAGCCGGAAATCGGCCAGGGAATCAAGACCTCGCTGCCGATGATCATCGCGGAAGAGCTGGACGTCGCCTGGCAAGACGTGCGCGTGGTCCAGGGCGACCTCGATCCGGCCTACGGTTCCCAGGGCGCGGGCGGCTCGACCTCGACCCCGACCAACTACGACAACTTCCACCGCCTGGGCGCCACCGCGCGCACCATGCTGGTGCAGGCCGCCGCCCAGACCTGGGGGGTGGCGCCAAGCGAATGCACGACCAGCCAGGGCAAGGTGCTGCACGGCGGCAGCGGCCGCAAGCTGGGCTATGGCGCGCTGGCAAAAGTGGCGGCAACCCTGCCGGTGCCGGATGCCAAGGCTGTGGCGCTGAAGGACCCGGCCACTTACCGCCTGCTGGGCACGCGCGTTGGCGGTGTCGACAACGGCCTTGTGGTCGCTGGCCGCCCACTGTTCGGCATCGACGTCACCCTGCCGGGCATGCTGTACGCGACCTACGTCAAGTGCCCGACCCTGGGCGGACGCCCGGTCAGTGCCAACCTGGCGGCGATCAAGGCGATGCCGGGCGTGAAGGATGCCTTCATCGTGGAGGGCACGGCCAACCTGAACGGGCTGCGGCCGGGCGTGGCGATCGTCGCCAACTCGACCTGGAACGCCCTGCGCGCGCGCAAGCAGCTGGTGGTGAAATGGGACGACGGCGAAGGCGCCGACCACAGCTGGGCTGGCTTCACGGCCCAGGCCCAGGCACTGTCCAAACAGCCGGGGGTATCGGTCATGCGCAAGGATGGCGACGTCAATGCCGCCCTGGCCGGTGCCGCCCACGTGGTCGAGGCGGCCTACACCTATCCCTTCATCTCGCACGCGAGCATGGAGCCGCAGAATTGCACCGCGTGGTTCAAACCCGACGGCAGCCTCGAGCTGTGGGCACCGACCCAGAACCCGGGCGCCGGCCAGGCCCTGGCCGCTACCACCTTCAATATCCCGAAGGAGCGGATCCTGCTCCACATCACGCGCAGCGGCGGCGGTTTCGGGCGCCGGCTGTCGTCCGACTTCATCGTCGATGCCGCGGCGATCTCGCAAAAGGTCAAGGCGCCGGTCAAGCTGACCTGGACGCGCGAAGACGATCTGCAGCAAGACCACTTCCGCGCCGGCGGCTTCCACTTCCTGCGTGGCGGTGTCGACGATGCCGGCAAGCTGGTGGCCTGGCACAACCATTTCGTCACCTTCGCCAACCGCATCGAGAAGAAGGAAAGCGACGGCACCAGCGCCAGCGTGCTGCAGCCGGGCAGCGGCGCCAACCTGTCGGGCGACGAGTTCCCCGGCCGCTGGGCCGCCAACTGCCTGCTCGAACAGACCCCGATCGAATGCCGCATTCCGATGGGACCGTGGCGCGCGCCGGGCAGCAATGTGTTCGCCTGGGTCTTCCACAGCTTCATCGACGAGCTGGCGCATGCGGCCAAGCGCGATCCGGTCGCCTTCCGCCTCGAACTGCTGGGCGACAAGGACATCGTGCCGGGCACCGGCGAGCGCGGCCAGCCCTACAGCGTGGCGCGCATGCGCAATGTGCTGAAGGCGGTGGCCGAGAAGGCCGACTGGGGCAAGCGGACGTTTGCGCGCGGCCAGGGCGCCGGCGTGGCCTTCCACTTCAGCCACCGCGGCTATGTTGCCGAAGTGGCCGAAGTGACGGTCAGCAAGGAAGGCAAGCTGACGGTCGACCGCGTGGTGGTGGTGACCGACATCGGCGCCCAGATCGTCAACCTGTCCGGGGCCGAGAACCAGGTCGAGGGCTCGGTGATCGACGGCCTGTCGACCCTGATGGGACCGGCGCTGAACATCGAGAAGGGCCGCATCGTGGAGAGCAATTTCCACGAGTACGCGCTGCTGCGCATGCCCGACACCCCGGCGAAGATCGAATCGCACTTCCTCAAGACCGATTACCCGGTGACCGGCCTGGGCGAACCGGTGTTCCCGCCGCTGGCGCCGGCCGTTTGCAACGCCATCTTCGCCGCCACCGGCAAGCGCGTGCGCGAACTGCCGCTCAGCAAAACCGACCTCAGCTGGAGCTGACCTGGCTCTGTCGCCGCAAGCCGACGCCCTGCTCCGGCAAGCCCTGCAAGCGCACCAGCAGGGCCGGCTGGACGCCGCCGGCGCGCTCTACCAGCAGGTGCTGGCGTTGGCCCCGCGCCAGTTCGACGCCCTCCACCTGCTGGGCGTGATCGCGCGCCAGCGTGGCGACGCCCCCCGCGCCGCCAGCCTGATCCGGGAAGCGCTGGCAGTCGACCCGTCCCAGGCGCGCGCCTATGCCAACCTGGGCGCCGCCCTGCAAGACCTGGGCGACACGCAGGCAGCGCTGGACAGCTACGACCAGGCCCTGCGCCTCGACCCGCGCTACCCGCTGGCCTGGGACAACCGCGGCAACACGCTGCGCCGCCTGGGCCGCCTGCCCGAAGCCCTGCACAGCTACGAACAGGCGCTGGCCCTGGCGCCGAACGCCGATGCGTGGTGCCACCATGCGATCGCGCTGCACGACCTCGGACGCCATGCGGATGCCGTCGTCAGCGCCGAACGCGGGCTGCAGGCGCGGCCGGGCAATGCCGATGCCCTGCTGGCGCTCGGCAATGCACTGCAGGGACTGGAACGCTTCCACGAGGCGCTGGCCGCCTACGACGCGGCGCTGGCCGGCAAGGCGCGCGCCGACATCTGGTGCGCGCGCGGCAGCGCCCTGAAAAAGGCGGGCGAGCTGGCGGCGGCCCTGGCCAGCTACGAACGCGCGCTGGCGCTGCATCCGGCATACGCGCTGGCGCAGCACTACCGCGCCAACACCCTGCGCGCACTCGGGCGCAAGGACGAGGCGATCGCCGCCTACCGCAAGGCGCGCGAACTCGGCGCCGACGCGGGCGAGATCGACTTCGCCCTGGCGGCGCTGGCGGCACCGGGCGAGGGCCAGTTGCCGACGTCCGCCCCGCCCGACTATATCAAAGGCCTGTTCGACCAGTATGCCGGCCATTTCGACCAGCACCTGGTGGGCGTATTGGGCTATCGCACCCCGGCCCTGCTGGACGATTTGCTGCGCGCCCACCTGGTCCATCCGCAGCTTGTCGACGAGGCGCTCGACCTCGGCTGCGGCACCGGCCTGTGCGGCCCCTACCTGCGTCCGCTGGCACGCCGGCTGGCCGGCGTCGACCTGTCGCAGCGCATGCTGGACAAGGCGGCTGCATCCGGCGTCTACGATGCGCTGGCCTGCGCCGACATCGGCGGCTTCCTGGTGGCGGAAGCGCCGGCGCCGCGCTACGGCATCGTGCTGGCGGCCGACGTCTTCGTGTATTTCGGCGAGCTGGCGCCGGTGTTCGGCCAGGTCGCGCGGGCGCTCCTGCCGGGCGGCTGGTTCGCGTTCTCGGTGGAGGCGCTCGAGGATGTGGCGAACGTGCCAGAAGTGGCAGACGCGGCCGGCCCGGGGTATGCGGTCACGTCCTCGAACCGCTTCGCGCATACCCTGGATTACGTCCGGGACTGCGCCGCCGCTGCCGGCATGACAGTCGCGGAAACCCGGCAAGCGGCCTTGCGCCGCGAGCATGGGCGCGACGTCGCCGGTCACCTGGTCCTGCTGCGCAAGCCCTGAATCGACTGCGCCGCTTGTTCAGGCGACCGACAGCGCCGTCATGCCGATCTCGCCCAGGCGCACCGGCACCGCGCCGCGCGCCACCATGCGGTCCATCGCGCGCGAGCCGTCGCCCGGCTTGACGTCGACGGCGCGCATGGCTTCCGGCACGATCAGGGTGTCGAAGCCCTCTTTCAGCGCATCCGTCACCGTGTTCAGCACGCAGTAATCGGTGGCCAGGCCGCACACGGTCACGCGCACCACCTCGCGCGCGCGCAGCTGGGCGGCGAGATCGGTGCCGCCGAAGGCCGAATAGGCATCGACCGCGGCGGTGTCGGCTTTCGAGACGATGATGGCATCGTCCGGCAGCGCCAGCTCGGCGGCGAACTCCGCGCCCGGGGTGCCAGCCACGCAGTGCGGCGGCCACGGACCGTCCTGGGCCGCGAACGAGCAATGGTCCTGGGGATGCCAGTCGCGCGAGGCGACGATCGGCAAGCCCTGGGCCTGGAACAGCTCGATCAGGTGGTTGATCGGCGCGATGACTTCATGGCCGGCCGTGACGCCGAGGGCGCCGCCGGGCAGGAAGTCATACTGCAGGTCGATGATGAGCAGGGCGTCGCCTTGCTCGAGGTGGATGGCACTCATAGTGATCTCCGCGGTGCGCTGTAGGCGCGAGCTTTAAAAGTTACCATCAGTATACCGCTGCACCGTCACGGCGCATCAATGCGGCAGCGTCGACCCCGAAGCCCGGGCCGCGCGCGCCGCCGGATCCGGGTTCAGCGCCCCCAACCGGTCGAGGATGACGATGGCCTGTTCGGCCTGGGCCGCGTCCGCTGCGGTCACCGTGATCTGGCAATCGCGCACGTCGTCCTGGGCGGTCGGTGCGTAGGTGTGGGTGTAGGCGGTCTTGCCCTTGACCGACGGGTCGTCGCCGACGGTGAAATTGCCCTGCACCGGGCCGGTCTCGTCGATGCGGACGTCGATGGCAACGCTGTCGGCGGGGATGCCGGCGGCCAGCAGTTCATTGCGTGCCTGTTCGGCGGCGGCGAGTTGCACGAAAGTGCGGACGATCGGATTTTGCATGGTTCCTCCTGCAATGGATACATTGTGTTAAAGACCACCGTACCAGAAACGGACGCGCCGTGGCGCTCGCAGGCCACACTCTCTTATCGATGTGTTATCGCAATGCTCGATAGGCAGCACAATCCCGGCAGCAAGGTGTACACTCGCCCGCACCGGAATAAATATAGACTTAAAGCAATAAAATGAAACCTGGATTCAGCCGTGGCTTGGGCTTCTTCAGGCTGAACAGCCTGCGCAGCCGGCTGATGCTGCTGGTGGCGCTCGCGATGCTGCCACTGGCGACGATGACGATCCTGTCCGGCGTGCGCGAACGCGCCCATGCCATCAAGGCATCCGAAGAAAACCTGCGCCGCCTGACCGGCATGGCGGCAGCCAACGAGGCGCAATCGATCGAGGGTGCGCGCCAGATCCTGGTCGACCTGGCCAGCGTGCCCGATTTGTTGAAAGACACCGCCAGCTGCACCTCGCTGCTGTCCGACGTGCTCGACCGCAACGAAGGCTTCGTCAATTTCGGCCTGATCCAGCTGAACGGCGACGTCACCTGCAGCGCGGTGCCGCTGCTGCATCCGGTGAACCTGGGCGACCGCAGCCACTTCAAGCGTGCCATCCAGGAGCGCCGCTTCATCGCCGGCGACTACGTGTTCGGCCGCGTGATCAAGAAGCACACGATCAACCTCACCTACCCCGTGATCGACCGCGCCGGCAAGGTGCTGGCGGTGGTGTTCGCGGCGATGGACCTGGAAAGCCTGGATACGTTCATCAACGAGGTCAATTTGCCGCCGGGCTCGATCCTGAGCACGGTGGACGCGCGCGGCGGCATCATCTCGCGCCGCCCCGATCCCGAGCGCTATTTCGGCACGCGGATGGCGGCGCCGCTGCTGGCGGCGATGGCGAGCGCCGGCCAGAATGCGGTCACCCTGCGCGGCGAGGATGGCGTCGAGCGCCTGCACACCTTTTCTCGCGTCGGCGCGCCGACGCTGACCGACTATACGCTCACCATCGGCATTCCCACCGCCGGCATCCTGGCGGCGGCGCGCCACGACCAGCTGATGTCGCTGCTGGGCCTGGGCGCGACCAGCCTGCTGGCCCTGCTGGCGGCCTGGCTGGTGGGCGACGTGCTGATCGTGCAGCGCGTGCGCAAGCTGATGGGCACCGCCGAGCGCATCGCGGCCGGCGACCTGGAAGCGCGTTCCGGCATCGATGACAGCGGCGAGGAAATCGGCGGCCTGGCCCAGGCGCTGGACCGGATGGCGGCGGCGCTCCAGAAAAAGGAAGCGGCGCGTTCCCAGGCCGAGCACGAGCTGCGCGCCGCCGACCAGCGCAAGGACGAATTCCTGGCAATGCTGGCGCACGAACTGCGCAACCCGCTTGCGCCGATCAGCACCGGCGCCCACCTGCTGCGCCTGCTGCACTCGGGGAACGTCCAGATCAACCAGACCTGCGCCATCATCGTGCGCCAGGTCGAACACATGACCGGGCTGGTGGACGACCTGCTCGACGTCTCGCGCGTCACCCGCGGCCTGGTTGCGCTGTCGACCGCGGCGCTCGACCTGAACCGGGTGGTCGGCGATGCGGTCGAGCAGATCCGCCCGCTGGTGGCGACGCGCCGCCATCGCCTGGAGGTCGAGCTGCCGCCCGGCCCGGCCTGGGCCGAGGGCGACCACAAGCGCCTGGTGCAGGTGGTCGCCAACCTGCTCGGCAACGCCGCCAAGTACACGCCGGAAAACGGCAAGATCCGCTTGACCCTGGCGGCCGACGGCGCCAACTGGCTACTGAGCGTGAGCGACGACGGCATCGGCATGGCGCCGTCCCTGGTCGAACACGTGTTCGAGCTGTTCACCCAGGCCGAACGCACGCCCGACCGTTCCCAGGGCGGCCTCGGTCTCGGCCTGGCATTGGTCAAGAGCCTGGTCGAGCTGCATGGCGGTGCGGTGACGGCGGCCAGCCCCGGCCCCGGGCAAGGGTCGATGTTCACGGTGCGCCTGCCGCGCCACGCCACCGCCGCCCCGGCGCCGGACTTGCATGCCATGCCGGCGCCAACGCCGCAACGCACCGCCGTGCCGCTGCGCATCCTGCTGGTGGACGACAACGTGGATGCGGTGCACACCCTGCAGGACTTCCTGCGTTCGGCCGGGCACCAGGTCGAGGTGGCCTACAACGCCGGCGATGCGCTCGAACTGGCGCGCCTGATGCAGCCCCAGGCCTGCCTGCTCGACATCGGCCTGCCCGACTTCGACGGCAACGAACTGGCGCGCCGCCTGCGCCAACTGCCCCAGGCCTTGGGCGCCACCCTGATCGCCACGACCGGTTACGGGCGCCAGCAAGACCGCGAGATTGCGCTGGCGGCCGGGTTCGATCATTACCTGGTCAAGCCGGTCGACAACGGCGCGCTGGCGGCGCTGCTGGCGACGGCGGCGGTCGCGGTCAGGGCCCCGCGCTGACGGAAGGCAGGCCGCGTCCGGCAAGCGCCGGGGTGGCATCGGCGCCATGCAGCGGCATGCGGATGCGCACTTCGAAACGTCCAGCGTGCTCGTGCGTCTCGAGCGACGCCCCCGGGCCGCACGCCAGGTGCAGGCGCGCACGCACCCCGCGCAGGCCGTGGCCGGTTCCCGGGTTGGGCGGCGCAGCTGCCGGTACCGCATTGCCGATACGGATCTCGACGGTGTCGCCGATGCGGGCGAAAGCCAGGCAGACATCGCCCGCGCCATCGTGGCGTTCGAGTCCGTGGCGCAGGGCATTCTCGACCAGCGGCTGCAGCAGAAGGGGCGGACAGTCGGCCGCCAGCAGTTCACCGACATCGCCCTCGATCGTCACCCGCAGCCGTTCGCCATGGCGCAAACGCTGCAGCCCAAGATAGTCGCGCACGAATTGCAATTCGTCGCAAAGGGTCACCCATTCACGCTCGCTGGCGGCCAGCGTGTGGCGCAACAGGTCGGAAAGGCGGCCGATCCCCGCCAGCGCCAGCGCACCGTCGCCGGCGCGCACCAGCGCGCTGACGGCGTTCAGCGCGTTGAACATGAAATGCGGCTCCAGCTGGCCGCGCACGGCCTGCAGGCGCTGGCGCTCGAGCGCCAGCTGCAGCCGCAACACATCGTTCTCGGCGCGCTGCAAGGCCTGCTGGCGGCGCCGGTCCTGGCGCCACAGGCAGAGTGCCACCACGCCGATGTAGGTGCCGCTGGTCCAGGCGATCTCGACGAACCAGTCGAAGCGATGCATCTTGAACAAACCCGCCTGGGCAGCCGCCAGCGTCACCGGCTGTCCTGCGGGCAGCGAGGTCGCGGCGATGTACAGCAGTTGCGCCGGCTGGAACACGGCCAGCACCAGCAGGTAGCCGGCCGCCAGCCGTGCGGCGCTGGCAAAGCAGTCTGGCCAGCGCCGGTGTACCAGGTGCAGCACGGTGCCAAGCAGGCACACCGGGACGTGGTCGCGGCACCAGGCCCACAACAGGTGCATATAGCTGGCATCCGGATTGCCGCGCAAGGCATCGCTGTAGGAACCGGCGGCGCCGACCGCGCACAGCGTCAACCAGAAGGCGACGTTTGCCGCAACCGTGCGCGCGGCCTGCAACCCGGGACCGGGCGCCGGGATCGGATCAGAAAGCTTCATGGGCGGGCAGTATAGCAGCGCCGACGCGCCTGAAGAGGCGGACCGATACACCTTCGTCCCGCAACGCCGGGCGTTCGTCACAGCGGATGGGTTTCCCCGCCTGCGACTCCCTATACTTGCGCTTCCTGCAACCCATCACGATACCGCCGCCGCCATGCCCCGCCGCCCTGCGCTACTCTTGTCCGTCCCTTTCCTCCTCGTTCACGTGGCCGCACCGGCCCAACAGCTATCCGACACCAGCAGCGCAGCGTCGATCCAGCAGGTGGAAATCAAAGGCCCGGGCACCCAGGAAGTGCGCCGCAACGACAGCCTCGGCCGCATCGTGGTCGGGCGCGAGGAACTGGCGCGCTATGGCGACACCAGCCTGTCCGGGGCGCTCAAGCGCCAGCCCGGCGTCAGCATTAGCGGCAGCGAGATCCGCATGCGCGGCCTGGGCGCCGGCTATACCCAGATCCTGATCGACGGCGACCCGGCGCCGGCCGGTTTCGCCGTCGACAGCCTGGCGCCGGACCTGGTCGAACGCATCGAGATCCTGCGCAGCGCCAGCGCCGACACCAGTGCCCAGGCAGTGGCCGGCACCATCAACATCGTGCTGCGCAAGACCGGCGGGCGCAGTTCGACCCGGCCTTCGCGCAGCCTCAAGCTGACGGCCGAGCAAGCCCAGGGCCGCGCCAGTCCGGCGGCCACCCTGCAATGGTCGGGCGGGAGCGGCGCCAGCAAACTCAGCCTGGCGGCGACCGCGTCCCAGGTGCGCCGCCACGACGACATCACGATCGATGAACGCGAAGCAGGACCGGCGGCGGGCGCGCTGCGCCGCTTCGACGAGAGCGACGACAGCCGCCTCTCCAGACTGAGCCTGGCGCCGCGCATGGAAACCAAGCTCGATGGCGGCGACACCCTGGCGCTGAGCGGCTTGTTCGACCTGGCGCACAGCAGCTTCAGCGGGCGCCAGCTGGAGACCACGCTGCTCGGCACACCGACCGCCTCGCCGGACGCGCGCTCGCACGCCATCTACGACACCTGGCTCGCCAAGTCGGACCTGAGCTGGTCGCACGCCATGGGGAGCGGACGCCTGACCATGAAGGCCGGGCTGGAAGCCAACCGGCGCCCGGGCGATTACCTGTTCCGCGGCATCGACGCCGGCGGCGACGCGTGGTTCGAGCGCGCCGTCGATTCCAGCGCGGAAGAGCGGCGCGCATCCAGCAGCGGCAAGTACCTGGCGCCCTGGCGCGAGGGTCACGACATCGCCATCGGCTGGGATGCCGCCCTCACCCGCCGCGGCGAGACCCGGCTGCAGCAGGACCGCGCGCCCGGCCAGCCGGCCTATTACACGCTCGACCAGGACTACACGGCGAGCGTGCGCCGGTTGGCCCTGTACGCCCAGGACGAATGGGCGCTGCGGCCCGACCTGCAAGCCTACCTGGGCCTGCGCTGGGAGGGACTGGATACGCGCACCGAAGGCCGCGATTTCGGCGGCGGTGCTACCACCTCGAGCGTGTTCAGCCCGATCGGCCAGCTGGTGTGGAAGCTGCCGGGCCGCCCGCGCGACCAGTTGCGGCTGGCGCTGGCGCGCACGTATAAAGCGCCGCAGCCGCGCGACCTGGTGCCGCGCCGCTACACCGTCAACAACGACAACGGCCCGGCCAATCCCGACTTCGAAGGCAATCCGACCTTACGCCCGGAACTGGCCTGGGGCCTGGATGCGGCGCTGGAGTCGTACTTTGCGCGCGACGCCGTGCTCAGCCTGTCGGTGTATGCGCGCCGCATCCGCGACGTGGTGCTGCAGCGCCTGTGGCAGGACGGCGCCACCTGGGTCACCACGCCTTCCAACAACGGCGGTGCCAGCGTGCGCGGGATCGAGGCGGATGCGCGGCTGCCGCTGGCGCCGCTGGCATCCGGTTGGCCGGGCATGGAGCTGCGCGCCAACCTCGGACGCAACTGGTCGCGCGTGGACGGCCTGCCCGGTCCCGACAACCGGCTGGCGGCGCAGGCCCCGTTCACGCTCAACCTCGGGGCCGACGCCCGCTTCGCCGGCAATGACATGGGCAAAAGCGCGGGCAAGAGCGCGGCGGCCGGCATCAACCTGCACGTGGTCGGTGCCAACAACGCGCGGGTGGCGCCGGCGCTGACCAGCATCACCGCGAGCGTGCGGCAGCTGGAAGCCTACCTGGCGTGGCCGGCCGCCGGCGCACAATGGCGTTTGACCCTGCCCGATCTGCTGCGGCGCACCGCGCGCGAGGGCCAGCTGTACCAGGACGGCAGCTTGCTGGAACAGCGTATCGTCAACACCTCGCGCCGCGCCGCCGTGCGCCTGCAGGTCGAGCTGCCGATCTAGTGGTCGACGTTGACAGGCCATGTGGCACGGCCCCTATAATGACTGTCTTTGCCCTTCGAAATCCTCTACGCCCGCGGCATGTCAATGGCAGTCAAATCCCCCTGTATCGAGCAATGCAAGTTTGACGGCCGGACCGGCTTTTGCACCGGTTGCCTGCGCACCCAGGTGGAAGCACGCGAATGGAAAAAATTGACCGATCACCGCCGTCACCAGATCGTCAACGAGCGCCCGCGGCGCGAACGCAAGCTGGCCGGCAAATGAGCTCACGGCAGGAAGGAACAATATGGCCTGGGTCATCACGAAATACCTGATCACGGCGGCGCTCGTCGTCCTGGTCTCGGAATTCGCCAAGCGAAGCGACAAGCTCGGGGCACTCATCGCAGCCCTGCCGATAGTGACCGTGCTGACGCTGATCTGGCTGCACGTCGAACAGCAACCACCATCGAAGGTCGCCAATCACGCCTGGTACACCTTCTGGTATGTGCTGCCGACGCTGCCCATGTTCCTGGTCTTCCCAGGGCTGCTGGCCCGATTTGGATTCTGGCCTGCGCTCGCCGTCAGCCTTGTCATCACGGTCGTGTGCTTCGCAGGATTTGCGGCGCTACTCAAACGCTTCGGCATCCTGCTCATGTAGCGCAAAGGGCGCTCTCGAGGACAAGCAGGCCACGCTCGTCCGCACTATCCTTTATCATCCGGTATATATGCGGTATATACGCGAAAAATAAGGGAAGTACGGGAATGGATTCAATCGAAGTTGTGCTGGCGATGCTGCTCGCCGTGATCGGTAGTGGCTATCTGGCGCGTATGTTGCCCTTCGGCGTGCCGCTGCCGCTGATCCAGATCGCGCTGGGCGCCGTGATCGCGGGCGTGTTCAAGCATGGCGTCGCGCTCGAGCCGGACATTTTTTTCCTGCTGTTCCTGCCGCCGCTGCTGTTCCTGGACGGCTGGCGCATCCCCAAGGTCGGCCTGTTCCGCGACAAGGGCACCATCATCGAGCTGGCCCTCGGTCTGGTGCTGTTCACCGTGGTCGGCGCCGGCTTCCTGATGCACTGGCTGATCCCCGAAATGCCGCTGGCGGTGGCCTTCGCGCTGGCCGCCATCGTGGCGCCGACCGATCCGGTGGCGGTATCGGCCATCACCAGCCGCATCCCGGTGCCGCCGCGCCTGATGCACATCATCGAAGGCGAGTCCCTGCTCAACGACGCCAGCGGCCTGGTCTGCTTCCGCTTCGCCGTGGCGGCGGCCCTCACCGGCCACTTCTCGATGGCCCAGGCCAGCCTGACCTTCCTGTGGGTGGCGCTGGGCGGCATCGCGGCCGGCGTCGCGGTCACCTTCGTCATCGCCCGCATCCACTCCTTCCTGCTGCGCACCATCGGCGAAGACGAAGGCGCGCCGGTGCTGATCAACCTGCTGACGCCCTTCGGCGCCTACCTGGCGGCCGAACACATGGGCGCCTCCGGCATCCTGGGCGCGGTGGCCGCCGGCATCACCATGAGCTACGTCGAGCTGGGCGGCAGCGCCAGCCCGAGCACCCGCATCAGCCGCAACGTGGTGTGGGACACCCTGCAATTCGCCCTCAACGGCGTGATGTTCGTGCTGCTGGGCGAGCAGCTGCCCGACATCCTGCGCGGCGCCATCCACCCGCCCGGCGGCGGCCTGCCCTACAACCCCTGGTGGCTGGCCGGTAACGCGCTGGCGCTCAGCCTGGGCCTGGTGCTGCTGCGCTTCGTCTGGGTCTGGGTGTCGCTGCGCCTGACCCTCCTCAACCAGCGCCGCCTCGGCCACAAGGTCTACAAGCCGCGCATGCGCCTGATCCTGGCCACCTCCTTCGCCGGGGTGCGCGGCGCGCTCACCATGGCCGGCGTGATGACGCTGCCGCTGGCGCTGCCCAATGGCGATCCCTTCCCCGGCCGCCACCTGGCGATTTTGCTGGCCTCGGCCGTCATCATCGTCTCGCTGATCCTGGCCAGCATCATGCTGCCGCGCCTGCTGCGCGGGCTGGAGGCGCCCGAGGAAGACGAGGTCGGCCAGGAAGAAGACCGCGCGCGCCAGGCCGCCGTCACGGCGGCGCTGGAAGCCATCGAAAAGAGCGGCCGCGAACGCGCGGTCGGGCCCGAGGGCGAGCTGCACCTGAGCGCCTCGACCCACGTCGCCAACCTGTACCGGCACCGCCTGCGCGTGGTCCAGCCCGACGCCGACGGCGATGCCGCCGCCCATTTCCAGGCGGCGCGCGAGGCCGAGCGCGACTACCGCCTGACCGCCCTGCGCACCGAACGCGACACCATCCTGCGCCTGGGCCGGCGCCGCGAAATCTCCGACGAAACCGCGCGCAAGCTGCTGCGCGAGATCGACCTGGTCGAGGCAAGGTACCGCTAGCAACGTTAGTTCCCGTACGGTTCTTGCTTATTCATCGCGCGTAGACTCCAATCTCGGGCTGGCCTTCCGTAGGGTGGGCACCCCGTGCCCACGCGCGGTGCCGGCGAGCAGTCGGCTCTTCACGCGTTACGCGTGGGCTCGGGGAGCCCACCCTACGAGGACGCAACGATGAGCAACGACGCACAGCAGGACAGCCACGCCATTCCAAACGCAGACCCGCCCGCGGCCGCCAAGGCGGCCGGCCTGCGCTACGTTCATGACGACCGCCCCGGCATCCGGCGCGAGCCGGTGCGTGAAGGCGATCCCAAGAGCGGCTTCCGCTACCTCGACGCCAAGGGCGCCCCGGTCGAAGACGAGGCCAGCCTGAAGCGCATCAAGTCGCTGGTGATCCCGCCGGCCTGGACCGACGTCTGGATCTGTCCCCAGGCCAACGGCCACCTGCAAGCCACCGGGCGCGATGCGCGCGGGCGCAAGCAATACCGCTATCACCCCAAATGGCGCACCGTGCGCGACGAAGTCAAGTACGAGCGCATGCTCAACTTCGGCAAGGCGCTGCCGCAGATCCGCAAGGAAGTCGACCGCGCCCTCAAGCTGCCCGGCCTGCCGCGCGAAAAAGTGCTGGCCACCATCGTCTACCTGCTCGAAGCCACCATGATGCGCATCGGTAATGACGAATACGCGCGCGAAAACAAATCCTATGGATTGACCACGCTGCGCAACCGCCACGTCAAGATCGACGGCAGCGAGGTCGAGTTCCGCTTCCGCGGCAAGAGCGGCGTCTACCACGACGTCAAGGTGCACGACCGCCGCCTGGCGCGCATCATCCAGAGCACGCGCGACCTGCCCGGCCAGGACCTGTTCCAGTACCTCGACGAGGATGGCGAGCGGCATACGGTCGGCTCCGCCGACGTCAACGACTACCTGCGCGACATCACCGGCGAGGATTACACGGCCAAGGACTTCCGCACCTGGTCGGGCACGGTGCTGGCCGCGCTGGCGCTGCAGGAATTCGAGATGGTCGATTCCGAGGCCCAGGCCAAGAAGAACGTGGTGCGCGCCATCGAATCGGTCGCCGAAAAACTCGGCAACACGCCCTCGGTCTGCCGCAAGTGCTATGTGCACCCGGCCGTGCTGGACGCCTACATGGACGGCACCATGCTGGAAGGCTTGCGCGCACTGGCCGAGGAAAAGCTGGTCGAAGACCTGCAGGACCTGCAGCCCGAGGAAGCCGCGGTGCTGGCCATGCTGCAGCGCCGCCTGGCCCAGGAAATCCCGGACGACGCCAAGCTGCAGGTGAAACGGCGCGCCGCCTGAACTCTTCATTTAATCAACCCATACGAAAGGACGTACCCATGACAGCAGGCGCATGCACGATCGAACTGGTCCAGGCCTTCGAGCACCAGGTCACCGGCATCTCGGTCTCCGAAGACAATCGCATCTTCGTCAACTTCCCGCGCTGGACCGAGGACAACGCCATCTCGGTCGCCGAGCTGGTGGATGGCTGCGTCAAGCCCTATCCAAACGAAGAGTGGAATGCCTGGCGCAACGCCAAGAAAGACGAGATCACCCCGAACGACCACTGGGTCTGCGTGCAGAGCATCGTCGCCGACGGCCGCGGCAGCCTGTGGGTGCTGGACCCGGCGGCGCCGGCCCAGTCCCACATGGTGGCCCAGGGACCGAAGCTGGTGCAGATCAGCCTCGCCAACGACCAGGTGGCCAAGGTGATCGCCTTCGACGAAGACGTGGCGCCCCAGGGTTCCTACCTGAACGACGTGCGCTTCTCGAACGACGGCAAGTATGCCTACATCACCGATTCGGGCGTGGTGGGCGCGCTGCTGGTGGTCGACATCGCGGCCGGCAAGACGGTGCGCCTGCTGGATGGAGACCCATCCACGCAGATGAAGAAGGGCCTGAACGTCAGCGTCGACGGCAAGGTGCTGCGCCGCCCGGACGGCCGCGGCGTGGAATTCTCGGCCGACGGCATCGAGCTCTCGGGCGACGGCAAGTATCTGTACTGGCAGGCGATCAAGGGCGATGAGCTGTACCGCATCCCGACCGACACCCTGCTGGGCGCCGGCCTGCGCGGCGAGGACGTCTCCGGCGCGGTCGAGCACTACGGTACCAACGGCGTCAACGACGGCCTCCTGATCGCGCGCGGCACCGAGGACATGTACCTGACGTCGGTGCAGGACAATGCGATCAAGGTGCGCACCCTGTCCGAAGGCCCCGGCGCCGCGATCCGCACGGTGGTGCAGGACGAACGCCTGCGCTGGCCTGACACCTTCAGCCAGGGACCGGATGGCACCATCTACGTCACCACCTCGCACATCCAGGATTCAGCCTTCTTCAAGCCGGACGCACCGGCGGCCTTGCCGACGCAGTTGTGGAAGCTGGTGTTTGGCGGGTGAGCGTCCGCGAGACGCTGAGATAGACCGTCATTCCCGCGAAAGCTTGAATCGTCATTCCCGCGAGAGCATGAACCGTCATTCCCGCGAAAGCGGGAATCCATACTGAGCTTCCGAAGTCAGTGCTTCGGCAGCAGTGCGAAACGTCCGATGTACGGAATCCTGTCATTCAGCATGGAGGGAATAGTGCCGGGGGCACTATTCCCGCTTTCGCGGGAATGACGTTTTAAAGCTGACGCAAGCACGCATGGAACGCAGCGTGCGCGCTTGAAGTTCGCGCGCCTCAGTTTGTACCACTCAATATAAAACCGTCGCCCCTGCGCAGGCAGGGGCCCAAGTTTTGCACGCGCCAACGCAACGCGTATAACTTGGGGCCCTGCCTTCGCAGGGGCGACGTTCAGGGGCAAACTCAGTCTACGAGCGCCAGGTGAACACGCTTTAGAACACCAGACGCCCCTCGATCGAATCATCCAGCGTCTTCCCGATCAAGGCTCCCACCGCCACCTTGGCCCCTGCCACCACCGAGCCATGCTTGTTGTCCCAGTAGTACCCGGACTGCGGCACGAAGCGGATCACGGTCACGCGCGGGTCGTCTTCGCCCTCGGTGAACCAGGTCTTGAGCAGCGGGTTCCACAGTTCGTGGATCTTGCTGCGGTCCTGCAGCACTTCGGCGCGGCCCTCCAGTTCCAGGAAGCCGGCGTGGGCGCCGACCTGGAAGTAGAGCTTGACGGCCGGGTTGCTGGCCAGCTCCTGGTTCTTGTGGCTGTCGCTGGCGCTCAGGAACCATAGGTTGCCGGCGTCGTCGGCCTGGCGGATGCTCATCGGACGCACGCCATTGGTCTCGCCGGTGCTGCTGGCGGTGACGAAAAAGCAGGTCTCGGCGTCATCTGCCATGTCCTTGACGCGCTTGGCGGCATCGATGCCGCTGAGGTCGCGGCGATTGTTTTCGGGTTGGTTGCGGTTGATCGAATCCATGGAAGTCTCCTGTGGCCGGAATGGCCAATATGGCGACTGTAATTAATCCAGTGCGGCGCGTATGTGCGGCATTGCACCGCCCCGTCCCTTCATCGTTCAAAAACTATTTCAATGCTATTTCATTAAGGCATGAGCTAGAATCCCGCATGCCTGTGACCACCCTGCTTCCCGTCTTCCTCGTCGCCCTGGCCGGCGCCCTGCTGGCACGCCTGCCCTGGCTGCGCACCCAATGGCATGCCGGCGTGACCGAACTGGCCGCCAAGTTCCTGCTGCCGGCGCTGCTGTTCACCAGCAGCTACCGCACCGGCATGCCGGCCGCGATGTCGTGGCAGGTGCTGTGCGCCTTCTACCTGCCGCTCGGCCTGCTGTTCATCGGCGCGCGCCTGCTGGCCCGGCGCGACGCCGCCGCCAGCGCGCTCGCCGCCAGCTACTCGAACACGGTATTCGTCGGCTTGCCGGTGCTGGTGCAGGCCTTTGGTCCGGCCAGCCTGCAGTTCGCGATGCCGGTGATCGCCTTCCACAGCCTGTTCTGCTTCACCCTGTACCACCTGAGTGACGAGCAGGCCGGCGGCGGCTGGGTCGCATCGGTACTGAACACCCTGCGCAACCCGATCGTCGCCGCCCTTCTGCTGGGTCTGGCGCTCAACCTGGCCGGTGTCCGCCTGCCGCAAGTGCTGACAAAGGCGCTCGATATCCTGGCCGGCGCCGCATCGCCGTGCGCGCTGCTGTCGCTGGGCGGCTCGGTGGCGCTGCTCAAGCCGGGACGCTGGCCGGCCACCGCCGCCATCACCGTCGCCAAGCTGCTGCTGTTCCCGCTGGCGGTGATGGCGCTGGCCGTGTTCGTGTTCCGCTTGCCGCCGGCGGCGGCCGGCGTGCTGGTGGTGCTGGCGTCCTGCCCGGTCGGGGTCAACGCCGCCTTCGTGGTAGCGCCAGCGGGCGAGGCCGCGCGCCTGGTGAATTCCGCCATCCTGCTCTCGAGCCTGGCCTGCGCGCTGACGATTCCGGGCTGGCTGTGGCTACTGCACAGGGTGTGAGCGGCCACCGCAGCGCCGGGCAGGCGCCGATAATGCTACCCTTCGCACCTTCGCCGCTTTGCCCACGCAGCGCGGCGCGCAACACCTGAACACATGACAGAACGGACCAGCTTGAACTCGAGTTTCAATTTCCTTGCCGGTGGCGGCGAAATGGGCGCGCTGATCCGCGCCCACGACTGGCACAACACCGCACTGGGTGCGCCCGACACCTGGCCGTCCACCCTCAAGACCGTACTGCGCCTGGTCCTGTCCAGCAAGCACCCGATGTTCGTCTGGTGGGGCGAAGACCTGATCCAGTTCTACAACGACGGCTACCGCCAGACCCTGGGACCGGAGCGCCATCCGGCCGCGATCGGCCAACCCGGGCGGGTGTGCTGGGAAGAAGCCTGGGACCTGATCGGCCCGGACATCGAACGCGTGATGCGTGGCGAAGGCACGGCCTGGCACGAAGACCGATTGGTGCCCCTGACCCGCTTCGGCGAACGCCAGGACGTGTGGTGGACCTACGGCTACAGCCCGATCGAGGATGAGGCCGGGATCCACGGGGTGCTGGTGATCTGCAACGACGTCACCGAAGACCACTTGCTGCGCGAGCGCCTCGAGCAGACCAACCATGCCTTGATCGAGACCATGGACGACGGCTTCTGCCTGATCGACATGATCCGCGACAGCGAGGGCAAGCCGGTCGATTACCTGTTCGTCCAGACCAACAAGGCCTTCGCCGCCCAGACCGGCCTGACCGACACGATCGGCAAGACCGCGCGCCAGCTGGTACCCGGCATCGAACAGCGCTGGATCGATATCTACGACGAGGTGGCGCAGACCGGCGTGGCGCGCCGCTTCGTGGAGGAGTCGCCGGTGATGGGGCGCTGGTTCAACGTGTATGCCAGCCGCATCGACTACCCGGCGCGGCGCCGCGTGGCGGTGCTGTTCACCGACATCACCGACGTCAAGAACGCCGAAGCCGCCCTGCGCGCCAGCGAGACCCAGGCGCGCGCCGCCGCCGCCCGCGCCGAGGACGAGCGGCGCCGACTGGATGCGCTGCTGGGTTCGGCTCCGGTGGGCATCACCTATGTGGACGAGCGCGGCGGCCTGTCCGCCGCCAACCACATGCATCGCCAGCACTGGGGCGAGCATCCGATGTCCACCCACCAGGACCAGTACGCCGAATGGCGCGGCTGGTGGGCCGACGGCTCGGCGCGCCACGGCCAGCCGCTCGCTGCCGGCGACTGGGCGGTGGCGCGCGCGCTGCGCGGCGAACAGGTCGATGCCGACATCGTCGAGATCGAACCCTTCGGCCGGCCCGGCGAGCGCCGCACCCTGCTGATTCGCGCCAGCGCCATCCGCGACGCGGACGGCGTCATCAGCGGCGCCGTCGGCGCCACCATGGACCTGACCGAACAGGTGGGCACCCAGCGCGCCCTGCGCGAGAGCGAAGAGAAATTCCGCACCATCACCGAGGCGATGCCGCAGATGGTGTGGTCGGCCCTGCCCGACGGCGGCAACGATTATTCCAACGGGCGCTGGCGCGAATTCACCGGCATGAGCAACCATGAGCTGCTCGGCCGCAGCTGGGTCAGCCTGATCCATCCGGACGACCTGGCGGCGCTGCAGGCCAGCTGGCAACGCAGCCTGGATAGCGGCTGCCTGTATGAGCTCGAGCACCGGCTGCGCCACCGCAGCGGCGAATACCGCTGGGTGCTCAACCGCGCGCTGCCGGTGCGCGACGAAGCGGGCAAGATCGCGCGCTGGATGGGCACCGTGACCGACGTCCACGACCAGAGACTGGTGGCCGAGGAACTCAAGGCGGCGAATGCGCGCAAGGACGAATTCCTGGCCATGCTGGCGCACGAGCTGCGCAATCCGCTGGCGCCGATCAGCACCGCGGCCCAGATCCTCAAGCTGCCGGGCGGCGACGCCAAACGCAGCGCCCAGGCCAGCGACGTCATCGCGCGCCAGGTGAAGCACATGGTGGAACTGGTGGACGACCTGCTCGACGTCTCGCGCGTCACGCGCGGCCTGGTCGAGCTGGAACGCGAACCGGTCGACCTGGCCTCGGTGGTGCACAGCGCCATCGAACAAGCGCGCCCGCTGATCGAAAAGAAGGGCCATACGCTGGCCACCCGCCTCGGCGCGGCCCATGTGCGCGTGATCGGCGACCGCAAGCGCCTGGTGCAGGTGATGGCCAACCTGCTGAACAACGCCGCCAAGTACACGCCGGAGGGCGGTGCCATCACGGTGTGCGCCGAGGTGGAGGCCCACGAGATCAAGCTCAGCGTGATCGACAACGGCATCGGCATCGACGCCGCCCTGCTGCCCCAGGTGTTCGATCTGTTCACCCAGGCCAAGCGCACGCCCGACCGCGCCCAGGGCGGACTCGGTCTCGGCCTGGCGCTGGTGCGCAGCATGGTCGGGCTGCATGGCGGCCGGGTCGAGGCCGGCAGCGCAGGCCCAGGGCGAGGCAGCCGTTTCGACGTGGTGCTGCCGCTGCAGGCCGGTGCCGATGCGCTGGCAGCCGCGGCAGCCCCCGGCACGCCGGGCGCGGGCCTGCCGCGTGCCAGGGCCGCGCTGCGCATCCTGGTCGTCGACGACAACCGCGACGCCGGCGAATCGCTGGCGGTCGTGCTGGCGGCGGCCGGGCACGATGTGATGGTCGAGGAAAGCTCGCAGGCGGCCCTGCGCCGGGTGCACGCCGAGACAGCCGACGTCTGCCTGCTCGACATCGGCCTGCCCGACATGGATGGCCATGCGCTGGTGCGTCACCTGCTGGCGGCGCCGCTGACGGCGCGCGCCACCATGATCGCCCTCAGCGGCTACGGCCAGCGGCGCGACCTGGAAGCGTCGAAGCGCGCCGGTTTCGCCATGCACCTGGTGAAGCCGGTGGACACGGGACACTTGCTGGCCGTGCTTGACGGCATTGCAGCGGCGGATCGCATCAATGTGACATAGACTGCAAGTAAAATTCACAATCGTACTGATTCCCGCGCCCACGCGCAGTAAAGTAAGGGTTCTGCCACTCGTCGTCACCACCAACCGTCATGACCCTCGCCAGCGACCAGAACCCCGACGCCGCTTCCGTCTGCGCCACCGCCCGCAGCATGCTGGCATTGCGCGACGAGGTGCTCGCCACGTGGGAAGCGCGGGTGCGCGAGTGCGTGCGGCAGGCGCGCGCGCTGCAGCACCCAATCCTGATCGATACGCTGCCCATCTTCTATGGCGACATCGTCGAAAGCGTCAACCCGGCCTACCCGCGCGACAACGCGGTCGACGGCAGCACCGTGGCCTCGGAGCACGGCGGCGAACGCGCGCGCATCAGCTCGTATGACCATGCCGCCTTGATCGAGGAATACCAGATCTTCCGCTGGGCCATCTTCGAGGTGCTGCACCGGCACGGCGTCGTGCTCGACCTCCGGCAAACCCATGCGGTGAACGCCTCCATCGATGCCGGCATCCAGGAAGCCGTCGAAGCCTTTTCCCTGGTCCACAGCGGCTTGCGCGAACGCTTCGCCGCCGCCCTCACCCACGACCTGCGCGGCCCCCTGAACGCCACCGCGATGGCGCTCGAACTGATCCTGATGAACGGCGACCCGGCGCGCGTCAAACACGCCGCGGCCATGGCGCTGTCGAATACCCGGCGCATGAACGCCATGATCGACGAATTGCTGGACACCATGGCCTTCCATGGCGGCCAGTCGCTGCAGCTGGCCATCGCCCCGGTCGACATGGCCGAGGTTGTCAATGAAGTGCTCACCGATGCCGCCGCCCAGCATGGCGCGCGCATCCGGGCCGACGGCGCGCCGGTGCGCGGCTGGTGGGACCGCTCGGCCATCAAGCGCGTCACCGAGAACCTGGTCACCAACGCCGTCAAGTACGGCAGTCCGGACGGGACCATCACGATCCGCACCGAGGAAAACCATGGCCGCCTGGTGCTGTCGGTGCATAACGAGGGGCAGCCGATTCCACCGTCCGAGCAGGAATGCATCTTCCAGATGTACCGCCGCGCCGAGGCGGCCAAGAGCAATACCAAGGGCGGCTGGGGCATCGGCCTGCCCTATGTGCGCGCGGTGGCCGAGAGCCACGGCGGCAGTATCGCGCTCGACAGCTGCGAAGAGCGCGGCACCACCTTCACCATCAGCATTCCACTGGACGGCCGGCCCTACCAGAACACGCCCAGCCTGGATGCCGACGGTGCCGGCGACCGGCCGCCGGGCGACTGAACGGCAAGCCTTCAGGCCGGCTTGCGGTGGGCCGAGGCGCAGGTCAGCACGCCGCCCACCAGCAGCACCATCGCCAGCGCCTCCAGCGCGCTCGGCCAGCGGCCCTCCCACAGGAAGCCGTAGAGCAGCGCGAACAAAGTCTCGAACACGATCATCTGGCCCACCATGGTCAAGGGCAGCAGGCGGCTGGCGCGGTTCCAGAGCGCGTTGCCGACCACCGAGCACAGCAGGCCGACGCTGGCGACGATGGCGCCGAAACGCAGCCATTCGGCGGCCGCATGCTGGCCCGGTGCCAGCAGGAAGGCGGGCACCGCCAGCACCAGTGCCTGGGCGCCGGTGACCACGCCGGTCAGCAGGCTCCATTCGTGGGCGCTGACCTGGTCCAGCCGGGCCAGCCAGCGGCTGTTGCCGACCGCGTACAGGGTCCACGACGCCAGCGCGCCGACCGCATACAGCAGCCCGATCAGGGAAGCCGGGCCCGCCACCGCCAGCGAGCTCCAGCTGATGCACAGCAGGCCGCCCGCGCTCAGGGCCAGCGAAGGCAGCAGCGCACGCAGGGACAGGGCATTGCGCTCGCGGCTGCCGGCAATGGTGATGGTCACCGGCAGCAGGCCGATCACCAGCGAGGTCATGGCCACCCCGCCCTCGCGCACGCCATTCGCCAGGAACACGTAATAGATGATGTTGCCGCAAAAGCTGAGCCAGACGAGGGCGCGCCACTCGCGCCAGCCGAGGGTGGCTGCCAGCCGGCGCCAGGACGGTGCCACCAGCGCCGCCGCCAGCAGGCCGTAGGCCAGGTAGCGTCCGGCCGACAGCTGGATCGGCAGGAAGCCGCGCGTCAGTTCCGGCGTCAGGAATACCAGGCCCCAGAGGGCGCCGGCCAGGATGCCGGCGCCGAGGCCGAACAGGGTTGTACGTGTGCTCGTACTTGTGCGAGTGCTTGTGTGCATGCGATGAGACCTCCAGGGCCGGGATTATGCCCGGCGCCGCCGGAGGTTTCTTGACCGGTTCTCGCCTTAGTTTGACCCGGTCTCCTCCTTGTTATCGCGTGCTTTGCGCCGGAACGCCGCTGGCGCCAGATCGCCGGCCTGGCGCATCGCCCGTGTCAGCGCGCTCTGCTCGGAAAAGCCGGTACGCAGCGCGACCGCGGCGATCGGCAGCCTCGACTCGGCCAGCAAGGCGCGCGCGCTGGCCAGACGCTGGCCGAGCAGCCAGGCGTGCGGACTGCTGTCCAGTTCTTCGCGGAACAGCGCATGCAGGCGGCTGACGCTCACGCCGGCGGCGGCCGCCATCGCGTCGGTGCGCCATGGCAGACCGGGTTCGGCCGCGACCCGCGCCAGCAGTGCAGCCAGGCGCGAGGCCGGGCGCGGCGCCTCCAGCGCCAGCGTGTCCAGCAGCAGCGGCAGCCAGCCCTGCAGCAGGGCCGGCCGGCGTTCGCCAGCGGCCGCCATGATGCCCATGAACTCGACCAGCTTGCGCGCCGCCGCGCCCAGCGGCGGGAAGGGCCGTTCCAGCAGGCGCTCGGCTGCGGCCGGCACCAGGCTGTCCATCTCCAGGTCGACGATCAGGGAGCGGTTGGCGGCCTCGCCCACCTGCGAATGCCAGGCCCGCGGCGCGATGAAGGCCGCACGTAGCGGGTCAAGCACACCCTGGCGTCCTTCGACCTCGAGCACCAGTTTGCCGTCCAGCGGCAGCACCAGCTGGGCGAAGTCGTGGCGGTCCGGTGTGCGGACGCGGTCATAGGTACGGAGGTGCAGGTCGGCGGACGGGGTGGCGTTCATGCGGTGACGGGATGGCTGGTGCTCGCCACAGTGTAGCACCAGCCGCAGCCTTAGCCATCGGGCCGGATGTTGTGGTTGAAGCAGAACAGGTTGTCCGGATCGTACTGGCGCTTGACCTCTACCAGCCGGTCGTAATTGCCACCGTAGGCTTCACGGATGCGCGCACCCTCGTCCTGGGTCAGGAAGTTGATGTAGACGCTGCCGGCGGCGAACGGCGCGGCGGCGCTGAAGAAGGCGCGCGACCAGCCGATCACGCTGGCGTCCTCGGCCGGGTCCAGCCAGCGGCCGTGCACGTTCATCGCGTACAGCACGTCGCGGTGCGGGTAGGCGGTGGCGTCCGCCGCGACCCGGTTGGCGCGCCCGCCGATCAGGCCGAGGAAGATTTCGCAATGCGGCGTCGGCAGCGTGCCGGCATATTCGCAAACGACGTCGATCGCCTCGTCGCTCAAGGCCTTGAAATTGTGCGACTTCCAATAGTTGCGCGCGCCCGGCGCCAGCAGCGGATCGAAGGCCTGCTGCCAGGCGGCATAAGGCACGGCGCCGACGTGCTCGCCCAGCACGGTGCCGAACCAGCGCAGCGGCGCCACCAGCGGCAGCGCGGTCTCGAAAGGCAGCGGCGAGAACACCGCCAGCGCCACGATCGGCTCGCCATGCACCTCGGGCGGCAGGAAGGGCAAGGGCGGCGCGCGCCGCAGCACGGCCCAGATCGACACCTCGTCCGGCAGGCTCGCCACCAGGTCGCGGTACTGGCGCAGCACGGCCTGCGCCTGGGAGAACGGAAACACCACCAGGCCAGCCGTAACTTCCGGCCCAACCGGATGCAGCGCAAATTCGAACTCGGTGACCACGCCAAAATTGCCGCCGCCGCCGCGGATCGCCCAGAACAGGTCCGGTTCGCGGTCCGGACCGATATGGCGGCGCCGGCCGTCGGCGGTGACGATCTCGGCGCCGACCAGGTTATCGACCGCCAGCCCCAGCGTGCGGCTGAGCCAGCCGAACCCGCCACCCAGGGTCAGGCCGGCCAGCCCGGTGGTGGAATTGATGCCGATCGGGACCGCCAAACCATAAGCCTGGGTTTCGTGGTCGAGGTCGGCCAGGGTGGCACCGCCGCCGGCACGCGCGATGCGCTCCTCGGGATCGACCCGCACCGCGCGCATGGCGCTCAGGTCGATCACCAGGCCGTCGTCGCACAGCGCATTGCCGGCGATGTTGTGGCCGCCGCCGCGCACCGCCAGCGGCAAGCCGTGGGCACGCGCAAAGGCCACTGCCGCCAGCACGTCCGCGGTGCCGCTGCAGCGCGCGATGAAGGCCGGGCGGCGCTCGACCATCGCATTCCAGATCGTGCGCGCGCCATCGTAGTCGGGGTCGCCGGGCTGCAGCAGCGGCCCCCTGAGCGTGGCCTTGAAATGGTCGACCACATCGCTTTTCATGTCCGTCATCAGGCACCTCCACAGGAAGGAATCATGCAATGTTGTCATTGCAGGATATGCCTTCGGCCCGGATGTGCAAGCGGAGGCGGCTGAGCGCCTGACAAAACCTACAGGGCGCGTTGCATCGTCTCGCCGTACAGTCGTACTGTCTTCGACGATGCGTCGGCAGGCCGCATCCCTTGCCCTGAAGCTTTTGTTAGGCGCTCTTATTCGGTTGCTACTTGATGAAGTAGCCGGACACCTTCCAGCTGCCGTCCGGCAGGCGCATCGGCACCACCGTCTCCACCGACGCCGGCTTGTTGGCGAACTCGGTCGCGTACTGGATCAGGACATAGTCGCCCGCGGGCGCGCCGGGAATGCTGTTGGTGAAGCTGGCAGATTGCAGCTTGCGCGCCTTCACCGCGCCCAGCGGCGCACGCACCGACGACACGCCGCCGGTCCAGCTGGCCTGCGGCAGGGCGGCCCGGGCCGCCGGCGCCAGGCTGTCCCAGGTCTCGGTCCACTTGCCGGCGTCGGCCAGCGCCAGCCAGCGCGTGGCGCTGTCGGTGGCGGCGGCCACGGCAGCGGCCGGGTCGACCGTCGCAGGGGCAGTCGGCTGTGCATGGGCGGCGCCGGCGAACAGCAAGGCACTGGCGAACAGGATGGCGATAGGCTTGGTCATGGCGGATTTCCTGTGAATGGCGGAGCACCGATCTTAGCAGGCCGCATTGCGCCAACATCCACGGATTGTCACAAACCGGCGGTCACAGCCTGGCCAGGCGACCGCCATCCACGCGCAGGGCCGCGCCGCAGACGAAGCCGGCATCGTCGCCCGCCAGATAAGCGATGGCGGCGGCGACGTCCTCGGGCGTGCCGACGTCCGCCTGGTTGACGACCTCGATGCCGGCGCGGACGTTCGGGTTATTCCACAGCATCGGCGTGTCGACCGCGCCCGGCAGCACGGCGTTGACGCGGATACCCTTGGGCTTGCCCTCCAGCGCGGCCGAGCGTGTCAGCGACAGCAGCGCGGTCTTGGCGGCGGCATAGGGCGCCACCATCGGCTCGGTCTCCACCGCGTGCACGCTGGCCACGTTGACGATCGCCCCACCCTCCTTCATCTTGAGGAAAGCCTGCTTGGTGAAAAAGAAGGCACCCAGCAGGTCGACGCCGAGGATGCGCTGCCAGTCCTCGCCGGTCTGTTCCTCGATCGGCTTGAAGATCATCAGGCCGGCATTGTTGACCAGCATGTTCCAGTGGCCGAAGCGGGCGATGGCGGCGTCGGCCGCAGCCGTCACCTGATCTTCGCGCGCCACGTCGCACACCACGGTCGCGATGCGCCCCGGGCCTGCATCCTGCGCCAGCGTGGCGGCGGCCTGGTCCAGCGCCGGCTTGTGCAGGTCGGCCAGCATCACGCCGGCGCCATCGCGCAGCAGGCGTCGTGCCACCGCCAGGCCGATGCCGCCGGCGGCGCCGGTGACGATGGCCACGTGTTGCGGGCTGTCCTGGGTCATGCTGCCTCCTGTGGGATGGGGCCGGCGTCGGTGCCGCCAGGGATCACAGCATAGACCAAAGCGCCGAAACCATGCATTCGTTCAGCACCGGCCTCACCACGCCAGCGCCCGCGTCTGCGACAATGCCGGCTTCGCCCCGCGCCACCGGACCCCTTCCTCATGGTTTTCCCGCTTGTAAACACCCTCTTCAATCTCGGCCTCGGCGCCGCGCTCGGCGTGGCCGGCGGCCTGCTCGGCATCGGCGGCGGCCTGATCGCGATTCCGGTGCTCGGCTACCTGTACGGCATGGACCAGCACCTGGCCCAGGGCACGGCGCTGGTGATGATCGCCCCCAACGTCCTGCTCGGCTTCCTGCGCTACCACCAGCGCAACCGCATCGACCTGCGCTCGGTGGCGTCCATTGCCGTGTTCGCGATGGTGACGACCTATGTGGCGGCGCGCCTCGCCAGCGGCATCGACGCCGGCCTGCTGCGCATCGCCTTCGCCATCTTCCTGATTTTGCTGGCGCTGTATTTTGGACGCCGTCCCAAGGGATCGACCGGCATGGAGACCCCGGCCAGGCCGATGCCGCGCGCTGCCCTGCCGGTGCTGGGCATGTTCAGCGGCGCCATGTCCGGCATCTTCACGGTGGGCGGCGGCCTCATCGTCGTGCCGGCGCTGGTCAGCCTGTTCGGCGAAAAGCAGACCCGCGCCCAGGGCATGGGCCTGGCGCTGGCGGCGCCGGGTTCGCTGATTGCGCTGGTGGCGTATGCGCAGGGCGGGCACGTGGATTGGGTGGTGGGCTTGCCGATGGCGGTGGGCGGGGTGCTGAGCGTGTCCTGGGGCGTGGCCCTGGCGCACCAGTTTTCGCCGGCGCGGTTGCGGCTTTGTTTCAGCGTGGTGCTGGTGGGTACGGCGGTGTTGATGTTGTTCGGTGGGCGTTGAATCTGGCGGACGGTGCGCCGAGCGGGAATTGGATAGCACCGCTACCATTTAACCGTCGCCCCGGCGAAGGCCGGGGCCCAAGTTTGTAGCGCTGTCGATACGCGTGCAACTTGGACCCCGGCCTTCGCCAGGGTGACGGGCATACGTTAACGACGGGTTGGTTAACGACTAAATGAATCAGATCCGCTGATCAAACACCTGCCGCAAATAAGCAATAAACGTCTCATCCGTACTGAAGCCCTTCCCCGCCGAATCCGACAGCTTGGCCACCGCCTGCCCATTGCAGCGCACCAGCTTCATCACGATATTGATCGGCGCGAACTGGGTATCGTTGGTGAGCTTGGTGCCGATGCCGAAGCCGGTCTGGACGCGGTCGGCGAAATGGCGGTACAGGTCGAGCGCCTTCGGCACCGTCAGCGCATCGGAAAAGACCAGGCGCTTGGTGCGGGCGTCGATGCGCAGCTTGCCGTAGTGGGCCAGCGCTTTTTCGCCCCACTCCACCGGATCGCCGGAATCGTGGCGCAGGCCGTCGAACAGCTTGGCGAAATACAGGTCGAAGTCGCGCAGGAAGGCATCCATGCCGACCACGTCGGTCAGTGCGGTACCGAGGTCGCCGCGGTATTCCATGACCCAGTCCTCGAGCGCCTTTTTCTGGAAATCGCGCAGGCGCACATCGAAGGCCTGGAAGGCCTGCATGTATTCATGCGCCATGGTGCCGATCGGGACCAGCTTGAGTTTCTTGGCCAGGTAGACATTGGAAGTGCCGCGGAAGAATTGCGGCAGCTCGCGCGCCAGGGTTGCCACCACTTCCTCGTGCCAATCGCCGGAAAAACGGCGGCGCACGCCGAAATCGAAGAACTCGAAAGGATTCAGGCGCTTTGGCTCCTGCTCGAATGAGCGAAGTTCATCGATCTTTTGAGCGAGACGTTTGCGCGCCTCGGTGATCGCCGCAGCCTGGTCGAAGCGGCGGAAATACAGCTCGTTGACAATGTAGAGCACGAAGATCTCGAAACCCATCACGTGCACGATCGGGCCGCTGGCGCGAATGCGCAGGTGCTCGCCATCGGTCTCGACGTGGATGAACTTGCGCTGGAAACGGAACAGGGTCAGGAAGTCGGCGAAATCGCTTTTAATAAAGCGCAGCGAGCGCATGTAGGCGATTTCGTCGTCGCTGAACATCAGCGTGCACAAATGATCGAGTTCGCGCTCGACTTCTTCCTTCAATTCGGCCAGCGGATACGCCGGGGTATTCCTGCACTTGAACTCGTACTCGCCAACCGCGTTCGGGTGCATGTGCAGGAAGGCCTGCCACATCGTGAATTTATACAGGTCGGTTTCGAGCAGGCTGCGGACAACGGGGGTCATGGCGGGCTTTCTTGTTCGCGCATTCGGTCGAATGCTGGGTCAGGCGGCGGTCGCGGTAGCGGCGGCCTTTTTCTTTGCACGGCGTTTCGGCGCCAGCATGGTGCCGGTGCAGGACGGCGTCCCGCAGCGGCAGGCAAACAGGCGCTTCAGGGCCGGCGTATGGCGCTCGTCGTAGATCAGGGCGTAATTGTAGTTCAGCTCTTCGCCGGCGGCGATATTGCGCATGGCGTGGATATACACCTTGCCGTCCTCTTCGAAGGCTTCGCAATTCGGTTCGCAGGCATGATTGATCCAGCGCGCATCGTTGCCGCGCTTGCCACCGTCGATCACCTGCCCATCGGCCAGGCTGAAGTAGAACGTGTGGTTGATCGGCCCGCCACGCGCCGCGGCACGCTCGGTGGCGGCGTCCCAGGAAATGCGCTCGCCGCGGTATTCGATGATGCGGTCGCCGGCATCGATGTCGGTCAGCGCGAACACGCCGTTGCCGTGGACCGGGGACTTCCTGACTTCGTACAGCTGGGGTGCTGGCTTTTTTGCGGATGGGCTCATGGCGTGGCGGCGGATGGCAATGGATCGGGGGAAGCTGCGAACTTCCCTATTATTGCTCAAATTGCAGTATTGCTGTCACACAGGGTTTATACGATCGTCGCTGATCGTGTTTTCTAAGTCCAAAGCCCTATTTGCGCTTGCAGGCATGCGGCTTAAGCTGGCATATCGCTGACCAGCCGAGGTGTCGCCATGAAGCTGCTCCACGTCTCCTTATTCACCGCCCTGCTCGCCGCTGCACCGTGCGCCTTTGCCCAAACCAGCGGCACCTCGTCCAGCGTCACCACGGCGCCAGGCTCGGCGCGCACCGAACAGACGACCCGGATCATCGCCACCGTCACCGCCATCAATCCCGCCAATCGCGTGATCGGCATACGGCGGCCAGATGGGCGTATCGTCGATGTCAAGGCCGGTCCCGAGGTGAAGAATTTCGACAAGATCAAGGTGGGTGACAAGGTGGTGACCGAATACACCCAGGCGCTGTCACTGCAACTGAAGAAAGGGCCGACGGGCGCGGCCAAGCGGATCGAGTCGCCGGTCGCGGTGACCAGCGCACCGCGCGGTGCGCAACCAGCCGGCACGGCAGCCGCGACCTTGACCGTGGTGGCGGATGTGGTGGCCGTGAATCCGGCGGAGCACGCGGTAACGCTGCGCGGACCGGAGGGGCATTTGGTCGATCTGATGGTGCGGGATCCGGAACAGCTCAAGCGGATCAAGCAGGGGGACCAGGTGGAGGCGGTGTACACGGAAGCGCTGGCGGTGAAGGTGGAGCCGGCGGGGTAGTCAATCTCAAATCTCCCCCAGGGAGGGCAATTCGGCCACCGCCTTGCATCCGGCCATATTGAACTGCTGTTGATCGTTGGCCGCATCAACAGGCAGGGTCGCTACCAGCGGCTTTTCATCGGCGGCGCCGGACAGGCCAATCAGGCGCAGTTTTCCTTCCTTCACTTCATACACCAGGGCGGCGTCGAAGCCGTGGTCCAGCATGCCGTTGCGATAGCCGGTCAGTATCTTTCCCAATTGCTTGCGCTTGGCTTTATCGTGAACCGCACCAAGGGCCAGCTCGCTGGTCAGCTGGGGTGGCACATTCTTGATATAAACATTTTCCAGGCTCACCCTGTTTTCGCCGCATTTGATCGTGTGTGTCCTGGCGTCGGCCAGGAATTGCTTCATCATACCGGCGTAGGGCAAGGCAGTCTCACTTGGAATAACCGCGAGGCTCAGGCCATCTGGCGAGCCGGCTTGGGCCGAGGTCATACAAGCGAGCAGCCCCAATACGAAAATTGTTTTATTCAGCACGGAGTTCATCATTTTGTTTCTTTTTCCCTTCGTATGACAACAAGAAAGCTCGGGTGACCCTGGTCGGCTTCGCCATTGCCCGACGTTGTCGTTTGAACTTATGTCCAGACAGGATACTGATCGAACGACTGGCATACTGCAACGAGCGCAACAATCATATCGACGCGGGTCACGGACAGCCGCAGCCAACGGCAATCGATCAATAGCCACTCTATTGATGTTTGAGTAGTAGTTCGCGTACTGCTTTGTACTCGTCTACCCGCGCATAGTCTCGTCCTGTCGGAAATTCAATCCTGCGTAAATCCATGTTTTCGGCATTGTCAGCCAGTTTGACCTTGCGAGCAATCGCATTCACCGCCACCCACTCTGCCGCTTGCAACCATGATTCACCGGCGCGTTTGGTTATTGCTTCTACGGCGGAAATAATGTCGGGGCTGAATCCTTCTGCAATCAGGTCTTGCAGCGAAACATTCGTGTCTTCAACAACATCATGAAGCACTGCGACGCTTCGCTCCTATAATGAGCTTACACGCAGCATCACTCGAAGAGGATGCTGACACGCCGCCTTGTTGATTAGGCGAGCCCACCGCACCGGCAATCTACCCGTTATCCTATTTCTTCAACCTGGAAACCCCTTCTTTTTCCAACACCTGCTCAACCGTCAATTTTGCACTGGACGGATAGCTGGCAGCGGAAATCTTCTTGAAAAAGTGCGCCGGACCGTAGGGATTGTCATCGCTGTATTCGGAAAGCCGGTAGCGGCGTACCGCCACCGCCGCAAGCGCGCCCGGCCTGGTCGATGCAATTACGAGTTCGACGCTGCCTGCGTGCGGCACCACCACGGCATCGGAAACAGTCTGCTCGCCCTGGGAGATGCTGAACCAGGTCAAGTCCTGGTCGGTGTCGCTATTGATCAGCGGGACGTGCAGCCAAGCTGAGCCTGGTTTGTCTTCAAAGTAAAAGGTCAGGCTGCGCTTGTAGGTCGTGACATCCTGGTAGCTGCCGTTGATGAGGATGAGTTTCCCTTTCGGCAGTTGCCACTGGTGCATGCCCTGCTGTTGGGACGATACGCTGACGCCTACTGCAGGCGCGGCGTTGACGCCGGAATGGAAAGCCATGACCACAGAAAAGGTCAGTACCAAGGTTTTGAAAAGGCTCTTGTTCATGAATTATTAGCAAATTGCGGCATAGTTTTCTATTCGGTGCTGAAGCGCGCCAGAAAATCCGTATTGACGAGGGTCCGCGTGATTTTCCTGTTCGCGCCGATATAAACATCGACGCGGCTGAACTGCGGCTTGATTTCCACGCCATCACTGCCGTCGACTGGCAAGCTCACGCCGATGTAGTAGTCTGCCGGAGGACGATGCGGCGTACGGAATTCGACACGCTTGCCAGGAAAAAGATATTCCTTGGTAACGTGGTCATCTTCATTGAAAAAATAGACAATCGGCTTGGCGGCCGCAGCGTCGTAATGCAGCACCACAACCGGCGAGGTTTCTACCCACACGCCCAGCGCCAGCCAGAGCACGACCGCCACCCCAACGACCTTCGCCAGCGCCTTCCACACGCTGAACGGCAATCAGGACTTTTGCCGGAAGCTGGACGCCAGCACGGTATCGTCGAAACCATCCGAGCCACGGCCATCGACCGCATACCGGTACAGCACCGCCGAATAGATCCCGCCCAGCGTCACCTGGAACAGCAGGCAGGCCAGTAAAGCCAGCACCACAATGACGCCAAACAGGACGATCAGCGCCGGACTGACGGCAACCCCGATAAACAACACCAGCAGCGCCAACAAGACGATGCCGCCGGCCAGTCCAAAGTACACCAGGCCGAATGCGGCGCCCAGGCTGGCATGGCCGACCAGGTTCTCGCCCCAGGTGCGCTTCAGCAGTGCCGTGCTCTCCGAGATCGATTCGATGGCACCGCGATCGCGCGTCACGATCACCGGCACCACCAGAAAGGTGGCCAGCGCCCAGCTCGCGCCGATCAGGCCGACGACCAGGCGGCCGACGAAGCCGAGGCGTTCCTGGATGGCGCGCAGGACCACGCCGACGGTGGCCGCAATGACGGCGTAGCCGAGGATGGCGCCGATGCGGCCGTTGGCGATGCGCAGGCCGTCGCCCAGGGTCGGCGTGCCGCCGTCCAGGCGGATCATGACGGCGCTGACCAGGGCGGCGTTGAAGTAGAAGATGACGAAGTACTGCAGGACGTAGAGCAGGAAGGCGGCGGAATAGGCGCCGCCCCTGCCCAAGCCGTCGATGGACGCGAGGCCGAGCAGCGGCAGCGCAAACCCGGCCAGCACCAGCAGCATGGCCGCCGCCGACATCACGGGGAACAGCATCAGGCGGCTGTCCTGGCGAAGCACCCGGGCACTGGCGCGGACGAGATCGAAACTGCGCTTGATACGGTCGAACATGGCAAGGCTCCCCGATAGTTGCCGCCAGACTGGCGGCGCGCCGCCCATGTTACCGCGCCGGGGCCGCCGAAAATGCGCGCTTTGTCACAGCCGGCGCCGTCTCGACCGTGCCCTGACGGCCAGCGCCGGCCGAGCGCAGGCGATACCAGGCGATGCCGATCCATTCGTACACCGCGTACCAGGAGCGGCGCATCCCTTCCGCACTGGGCAGCCAGCCCGACAGCGATTGCGCCTGGCGGCCGAAGAAGATGGTCGGCGCGCTGACCACCTCGAGTCCGGCGCGCTCGAAGGCGGTGCGGGCGCGTGGCATGTGCATGGCGTCGGTGACCAGCAGGATGCGCTTGACGCCGGCCACGCGCAGCAGCGCGGCGCTGAAGATGGCGTTCTCGCCGGTGTCGCGCGAGCGCGACTCGATCCACTCGACCGGCACGCCGAAGTCTTCGCGCAGGGCCGCCGCCATGGCGTCGGCCTTCGCATAGCCGCGGTCTTCGGCACGGTTGCCGCCGCTGACCAGGATCGGCAGGCCGGTGCGGCGCTGCAGGCGGGCGCCGTAGCGCAGGCGGGCCAGCGCGGTGTAGTCGGGGATGTCGCGGTTGCCGTATTCCGGGGCGCGCTGCAGGCTGCCGGCGGCCAGCACGACGATCGCCTGGGCGCCGCTGCGCTCGGGGGCCTGCAGCGGCGCGGTCAGGTTTTCCAGCGGCGCCACGAACAACTGGGCGCCGCCGGTGGTGGACAGGAAGGCCAGCGCCGCCAGGCCGCCGGCGGCGACGATACGGCCGGCGCGCGGCCAGCGCCGCCACATCGCCAGGCCGAGGGCGATCACCAGGAACAGGCTGGTGGGAGGCAGGATCAGTTCACGCGGGATGGCATTGAGCAGTTCAAACAGATCAGGCAGATCAGGCACCGGGCTGGCAATCATGGAGCGGGTTGGTCATTGGAGGCGGCCAGAGTAGACCGCAGCCCGGGCCCGCCGTCAAGCGCCGACCCTTATGTAGCGCCGAATTCCTCTTCCCGGTATTCCACGCCGCCGCGCCCGCCCGCCGCTTCCGCCTTGCGCAATTCCACGCGGCGGATCTTGCCGGAGATGGTCTTGGGCAGCTCCGCGAACTCCAGCCGGCGGATGCGCTTATAGGGCGACAGCCGCTCGCGCGCAAAGGCGAAGATGGCTGCCGCCAGTTCGCGCGTCGGTTCCACGCCGGGGCGCAGGGCGATGAAGGCCTTGGGCACGCTCAGGCGCAGCGGATCGGGGCTGGGCACGATGGCCGCCTCGATCACGTCCGGGTGCTCGATCAGCACGCTCTCCAGCTCGAAAGGACTGATGCGGTAGTCGGACGACTTGAAGACGTCGTCGTTGCGGCCGACGTAGAAGTAATAGCCGTCCGCGTCCACGGTGGCGCTGTCGCCGGTGTGGTAGCGGCCGGCGCGCATCACCTCCGTCGTCTTGGCCTCGTCGCCTTCGTAACAGAGCATCAGTCCGAGCGGCGCCGGGTCCAGCAGGATGGCGATTTCGCCCTCGCTGGCCGGCTGGTCGTCGATGTCCAGCAATTCGATGCGGTAGCCCGGCAGCGGCCGCCCCATCGAGCCGGGCTTCACCAGCTGTCCCGGCGAATTGCCGACCTGGCAGGTGGTCTCGGATTGGCCGAAACCGTCGCGGATGCGGATGCCCCAGGCACGCTCGACCTGCTCGATCACTTCCGGATTCAGGGGCTCCCCCGCCCCGACCAGCTCGCGCAGCGGCGGCTGCCAGGCCGTCAGGTCTTCCTTGATCATCATGCGCCACACGGTGGGCGGCGCGCACAGCGAGGTGACGCCGCAGCGGACGATGGTGTCGAGGCAGGCGCGCGCCGAAAAACGTTCGTAGTTATAGACGAACACCGTGGCGCCGGCATTCCAGGGCGCGAACAGACAGCTCCAGGCGTGCTTGGCCCAGCCGGGGGAGCTGATGTTCCAGTGGACGTCGCCGCGCTGCAGGCCGATCCAGTACATGGTGGACAGGTGGCCGACCGGATAGCTCTGGTGGCTGTGCAGCACCAGCTTGGGTTTGGCGGTGGTGCCCGAGGTGAAATACAGCAGCAGCGGGTCGGTGGCCATGGTCACGCCGTCGGGCGTGAATGCGCGCTCTGCGGCATCGCTGTCGGCGAAGTCGCGCCAGCCTTGCTGCGTGGCTGTGCCGCCAACGGCGATGCGCGTGTAGTCGCCGCCCAAAGCCGCGAACTTGTGGACCTCGGACGCCTGCACGATCGCATGGCGGATCTGGCCGCGCTCCATGCGGTCTTCCAGGTCGGCGCTGGATACCAGCATGGTGGTCGGCACCAGCACGGCGCCGAGCTTGATCCCGGCCAGCATGATTTCCCACAGCTCGACGCGATTCGGCAGCATCAGCAGGATGCGCTCGCCGCGGCGCACGCCGCATGCGCGCAGCCAGTTGGCCACCTGGTCGGAGCGGGCCGCCATCTCGGCGTAGCTGATCTTGCGTTCGCTGCCGTCTTCTTCCACCACCCACAGCGCGGGGATGGGGTTATAGCGCGCCTGGACGTCGAAATAATCGAGCGCCCAGTTGAAGGTGTCGAGCCGGGGCGCGCGGTAGTCGCGGTAGGCGGTGTCGTAGTCGCTGCGGTGCTGCTGGAGGAAGTCGCGCGCCTCCAGGAAGCGTGCGGTGGGGGATGGGCTGGTTGCGGCGCTCATGGTTTGTCTCCTGTGCGTGATGTGGCGAGGCGTGGAACTCTGCGGTTCCTGCTCGTTGCACCATTCTGCCACGGCTGGCCAGCCCACGGCAGCTGCACAGGAGACGGCCGTCAGCTGCGCCGGATTGCCGTCACCTTCATCTCGTCCTGCGGCTGCATCATGTCGATCACACGGCAGTCGCCGCACATCTTCATGCGGTCCAGGTTGCCGGCGAATGCCGGGTGCGCGGCCAGGCGCCCCACCATGGCCTCGATCATGCGCAGGGTGCCGAAGGGCTTGCTGCAGCGGATGCAGTGGAAGGGCTGGGTCTCGTTGAGCAGCACCGGCTGCTTGCGCGACTCGGCGAAGGACAGGCGCGGCACCAGCGCGATCGCGTTTTCCGGGCAGGTGTCGGCGCACAGGCCGCACTGCACGCAATTCTTTTCGATGAAGCGCAGCTGGGGCGCGTTCTGGCCGTCCTGCAGGGCCGATGCCGGACAGGCGCCGACGCAGGACATGCACAGGCTGCAGGTATCGCGGTTCACCGCCAGCGTGCCGAAAGGCGCGCCCGGCTGCAGCGGGATTTCCTGTACCTGCTGCGGCGCGTGGCGGTACAGGTGGTCCAGCGCATAGTCCAGGGTGTTGCGCTTGTCGGCCGCGATATTGAAGCCGGCGCGCTGGGCCGGGGTTTCGCCACGCGGGGCGTGCTGCAGCGCCAGCGCCAGCTCGTCGGGCAAGGTTTGTCCATCCACACGCAGCAACTGCAGGTGCGGGCCGGCATAACCCAGGCCGTCGAGCACCGCCTGCGCCACCTGCATCTGCTCTTCCAGCGCGGCCGTGTACTGCGGCGCATCGTCCTCGGTCATGAGCACCGTGATGCCGCTGGCGCCGTAGGCCAGTGCGCTCAGCCAGACCTCGATGCCGGTCGATGCCGTGTGATGCAGGGCCACCGGCAGCACGCGCGCCGGCACCGGCTGCGGGAGATTGGCCAGCAGGTGGCCGCCGCTCTCGCTGTGCAGCAGTACCACGGGTTCGCTGCCTTCCACCTCGAAGTAAGCCTGCAGCAGCGATTTCAGGCGGCTGCCGGTGTGGCTCGGTGCCGGGTAGGCATAGGTCATGGCGCCGGTCGGACACACGGTGGAGCAGGCGCCGCAGCCGGCGCACAAATACGGATTGACCTTGACCAGGTCGCCGGCGCCCTCGATCGCCTTGGCCGAGCAGACGTCGATGCAGGCATTGCAGCCGGTGCGCTGGTTGCGGCTGTGGGCGCACAGTCGTTCTTTATAGAGGAAGTACTTGGGCTTTTCGAAATCGCCGACCATGTCGGTCAGCGCTTCCAGCGCCGCCGCGCGCGCCGCTTCGTCCGGCCCCGGCGCGTAGTAGCCGTGGGGATGCTGGTGCGAGGTGATCTGCGGGCTGGCGCCGAGGTCGAGCACCAGGTCGAAGCGTTCCTGCTGCGGCGCCTGCCCGGCGGGCTGCCAGGTGGCGTGGAAGGCGCCCAGCCAGCCGCTCAGCACGATGGCGCGGGCGTCGAACACGGGATAAAGGCGCAGGCCGCCGGCCCCTTCCATGCCGTCGGTCAGCAGCACGGTCAGCGGCAGCGCGGCCGCCAGGCGGTCGGCGTGGGGCAGCACATCGCGCGCTGCGCCGATCACCAGGGTCTTGCCGGCCGAGCGGTAGCCGACGGTGTCGATGGCCTCGGGCATGCCCACCGCATCCAGCGCCACGATGGCGGCAACCTTGGCCAGGGCGTTGCGACGCTCCTGCTCGGGGTCGGCGCCCTGTCCTTCGATAAAGCGGATGTTCATTGCGTCTCTTGTTCAGGTGGTCGGTCTTGTGATTATGGTTGTTTCTGCATGATTATGGCCGTTTCCGCAGATGCGTGCGCGCCGGCTCGCATGGCGGCTGTCTCCAGCAGGTCGGACGTTTCCGCCTCCACGGCGACCGCTTCAATGGCTTCGGCCTGGACCGCCGGCGGCGCTTCCTCCAGGCCGGGCTCGGACGTCTGCGGCAGGGCCAGCACCCTGCCCGCTTCCGCCTCGGCACGCTTGCGCGCATCCTCGGCGGCCTGGTCGAAGAAGCTCTTCGAATGCTTGAGCGAAGCCAGCATCCCTTCCGGCATCGGACTGGCGACGTTGTAGTCGTCCATGTACATGTCGAGCTTGTCCATCACGTTGAAATGCGGATCGGCGAACAGCTTCTTGAGCGCGCTGCGGCGCACCGCCTGGTCGACGCCGCGGGCGACGAAGGCGGAGAAGTCGGATTCGCTGGTGAGCTGTGCCACGTCGTCCATGGTGGGCAGGAGCACCGGTTCGGCGGGCGCCGCTTGCGGTAGCGGCGCTGATACAGTCGCCGGCAGTGGCGCCGGCTGGGCCACGGATTCGAGCGCCGGCTCGGGGGCCGGCTCAGCTGCCGGCACGATCCCCGCATTCGTCTCGGTCTTGCGCCGCGCCCAGCGCCTCAGGAAGCCTTCTTCGGACATGGTCAACCGTGCTGGCGGCCGCGGCGCGGCTTGGGCTGGTAGTGTTCGCGCAGGTAGCCGGCCAGCCAGGCATACACATCGGCCGGCATGTCGACGCCGTCGGCGTTTTCGCCCGAGTCGAACATGCGCGTGCCTTCCACATAGCTGACCGAGGCGCGCACCGGCATCGCCTTGCCCTCTTCCATGCGCCACAGCACGAAAACCTTGGATTCCGGCGCCATCGCGTTTTCGTAATAGCCTTCGTTTTCGTCCGGATACAGCTCCAGCTCCAGGCCGGATACCAGGTAATAGTCGCGCTCGGGCGTCTGGCTCAGCATCTGGAAAGGCGGCAGATTGCCACGGTCGGCGACGATGCCGACCGCCGACCAGGCTTCATCGGCCCAGCGGTGCTGGAGAGTGCGGCGCTGCATCAGCACCGCGATCGGCATGCTTCCCATTTTCATTTTTTGCTCACACCTTCCGGGGAACCCTTCTGGACCGTCGGCGACGCGCTGCGCGGCTCGGCCTTGGTCGGGCCGGCCTTCTGGTCTTCGCTCGGCGGCGCGGTGCCGAATTTCTCGCTCTTGACGATCGGGTTGGCGGGCGAAGCCGGTAATTGCCCGGCTTGCTGGCCGCCGGCGCCCGCCGTGGTGACGATGCCGCCCGATGACGGCGCCGCACCTGCACCGGCTGCGGCGGCCGGGGCGCCAGCGGCGGGTACTGCTGCTGCCGGCGCTGCCGGTGCAGCAGCCGCAATCGCCACCGGCGCATGCGTCTTCCAGCCCTGCTGGGCGGCGCGGCCGCGCCAGCGCGTGCTGACCGCGTCCATCGATGCGGCCAGGCTGGCCTTGTCCTTGGCGGCCTGGGCGTCGGCTGCGGCCTTCTTGGCGGCAGCCGCCTCCTGCTGGGCCGGCGTCGGCGTCGGGACCGGCAAGGCAGCCAGGGCCGTGGCGCCGGCGAATGTGGCCGACACCAGCAGCGCCGCCTTCATGCTGTGCTTGATCTTCATGGTTGCTCCTCAGCGTCCCGGTGCCGCCTGGCTGGCGCCCGGGTCGCGGTGGGCGGCGGCCGGCTGGGGCGCCGGGCCGCCCGCCGCGGGGGTGGGTCCGGCCGGTGCCGGCTTGTTGTCGCCGGACTGCTGCTGGGTGGTGCCCGCCGCAGCGCCCGGATCGCTGACGCCGGCGCTCGGGCCCTTGCCGGTCTCGGTGGTGGTACCGCCGGTGCCGGCGCCCGAGGTATTGCCGCCGGCGCCGCCCGCGATGCCCGGCGTGCCGCCGGCATAGGTGGCGTCGGTCTTGGGGCCGCCGTGGGCCGCCATCACCTGGCCGCTGGTGCCGCCGCCGGCCGTCACCATGCCGGGGAACTTGGTTTCAAGCTGTGCATTGTCGCCGTGCGGCTTGCAGCCGGCCAGGGCCAGCGCTACCAGGGCGCCCTGCATCAGAAGTGTCGTGACTTTCATCCTGCGGTCCTTGTCATTCAGTGCGCCGGGCCGGGGCGCGGGCGCATGCCACCCGGCGGCGGGGTGTCGGGCGGGGTCGGCGGATGGTCGTCGGGGAACACGCGGTCGTCCAGGGTGCCGGGCGGCACACCGGCCTTGACTTCCTCGTACCACACGCGGTGGTGGGCCTTGGCCCAGGCTTCGTCGACGGTGCCGTGGCGCATCGCCTCATAGGCGCCCGGCGTGCCCCAGGTGCCGATGAAGGCATGGCCCATGCCGGCGGCGATGTAGAGGGTGGCGCCGATCATGTGCAGGTAGTTCGCTACCTGCAGCATGTAGCGGGTCTGGCCGTAGCCGATGAAGTCCAGGATCAGGCCGCTGATCGACATCACCAGGCCCAGCAGCACCACGCCGAACCAGAACCAGGCTTTTTCGCCGGCGTTGAAGAAGCCGGCCGGCACGTGCTTGTGCTGCACCAGGCCGCCGCCCTGCTTGACCCAGTTCCAGTCGATCTTGCGCGGGAAGTTACGGCGCAGGAAAGTGAAGAACATCAGCACCGAGCACACGATGAAGAGCGGCCCGAGGAAATTGTGCAGGTACTTGAAGACGTAGGCGATGAAGGCGAACACGTCGTGCCCGACCAGCGGAATCAGGAGCTTCTTGCCGAAAGTAATCAAGAGGCCGGTCACCGCCAGGATCACGAAGCTGATCGCCGTGGCCCAGTGCACCCAGCGCTCCCAGCCGGTAAAGCGCTGCAGCCGGCGCCCGGTGTCCGGGGCATCGGTGCGCGCCGGGCCGACCAGGCGGTAGAACACGAAGATCACGACGATCGCCAGTACCAGCAGGCTGCCCATGGTCGTGGCGATCGGGCCGTTGCGCCACACCCGCCACTGGTTGCCGCCACGCTGGACGATGACGTTGGCTTCGGTGCTGCCGTACTGGCCGAGGTAGTGGCGGTCGATGTGCACGCGGCCCGAGGATTTGTCCGTGAGGCCGGGCTCGGGCACGCGCGAGTCGGCCTCCACTTGCAGGATGGTCTGTTCCTCGGCATAGGCCGGTTCGGCACGGTTGTTCGGCACGCCCGCATAGGCCGTGGACAATGAAGCCGCCAGGCCCAGGGAGAGCATCAGCCCCAGCAGCCAGGCCCGCATCGAGTAGGGAAAAGCACGCATGTCGGTTCCTTTACGGGTTGGCCCGGTTGTACTCGTTCTGGTGCATGTTGCGGTTGGCAACCGTGCCCCACCACGCCAGCCTGTCCTTGTGGAAGCGCACTTCAAACGGGCGGTTGTCTTTCTTGCCGGCGTACTGGCCCTTGACCCAGTTCGGATGCTGCTCGACTTCGAGGCAGCCGGTCAGCGCGGCCAGTGCCGTCAGCAATGCGCATAAACGGAAAGTCTTCATGTCGGCAGCCTCCCCGCGTCGTTTTGCGAATCCTTCAGGTTCTGGTTTTCGCGCGGCCCCTTGCCGGTGGCCTTGATGTCGCCGCCGCGCTTGGGTTTGCCGTAGGCGATCTTCCAGCCCCACAATTCCGGTCCGTAGCCGCGCGTCTCGACGCGCTGGCGATAGATGTCGGCCACCACTTCGGCATCGCCGCCGATCAGCGCCTTGGTGCCGCACATCTCGGCGCAGGCCGGCAGCTTGCCTTCGGCGATGCGGTTGCGGCCGTATTTCTTGAACTCGGCTTCCGAGGTGTCCGGTTCCGGGCCGCCGGCGCAGAAGGTGCACTTGTCCATCTTGCCGCGGTGGTTGAACAGGCCGGTCTCGGGGAATTGCGGCGCGCCGAACGGACAGGCGTAATAACAGTAGCCGCAGCCGATGCACTGGTCCTTCGAGTGCAGCACGATGCCGTCCTCGGTGTGGTAGATGCAGTTCACCGGGCACACCGCCAGGCAGGGCGCGTCGGTGCAGTGCATGCACGCCACCGAGATCGACCGCTCGCCGGGAATGCCGTCGTTGATGGTGACCACGCGGCGGCGGTTCACGCCCCACGGGGTTTCGTGTTCGTTCTTGCAGGCGGTCACGCAGCCGTTGCAGTCGATGCAGCGTTCGGTGTCGCAGATGAACTTCATTCTTGCTGTCATTGCCAGCCTCGCTCTCTCTACCGTTGTTTCTATTGTTGCCGTCATTCCCGCGGAGGCGGGAATCCAAGTTCTGCCAGCGTCACGGTGATGCGTGCAACTTGGGTCCCCGCCTTCGCGGGGACGACGCGTTATTGGTCTACGCCCGCACCAGGCGGCACAGCGACACCTTGGTTTCCTGCATCATGGTCACGGCATCGTAGCCATAGGTCCAGCCGGTATTCACGGCTTCGCCGCGCACGGTCGGCGCCCCGCCCTCCGGATAGTGCTTTTCCAGATCCTCGCCCATCCACCAGCCGCCGAAGTGGAAAGGCATCCAGACGATGCCGATCGGTACCCGCGGCGTGACCATCGCCATCAACTTGAGGCGCGCGCCGGTCGGGGTTTCCACCCACATGAAGTCGCCCAGCTTGACGCCGATCTGGGCGGCATCCTCGGGATTCACCTCGCAGAACATGTTTTGCTGGAGCTCGGCCAGCCAGGGGTTGGAACGGGTTTCCTCACCGCCGCCTTCGTACTCGACCAGGCGGCCGGAAGTCATGATCAGCGGATAATCCTTGGAGAAGTCGACCTGCTGCACCGACTTGTACAGCGTCGGCAGGCGCAGGAAGGCGGCCTTGTCGTCGTAGGTCGGGTATTTGGCGACCAGGTCGCGCCGCGGCGACAGCAGCGGTTCGCGGTGGGTCGGCACAGGGTCCGGGAAGTTCCAGACGTTGGCGCGGGCGCGCGCGTTGCCGTAGGGCGCGCAGCCATGGGAAATCACCACGCGCTGGACGCCGCCGGAAAGGTCGGTCTTCCAGTTCTTGCCTTCGGCCGCGATTTTCTCTTCCGGCGTCAGGTCGTCCCACCAGCCCAGCTTTTTCAGGAAGACGTGGTCGAACTCCGGGTAGCCGGTGTCGATCTCGCTGTCCTTGGTAAACGAGCCATCGGCCGCCAGCAGGCTTTCGCCATTGTGCTCGACGCCCCAGTTGGCGCGGAACGGCAGGCCGCCCTCGGCAACCGATTTATTCAGGTCGTACAGGATCGGCGTGCCCGGGTGCTTCATTTCCGGCGTGCCCCAGCACGGCCACGGCAAGCCGTAGTAATCGCCCTTGCAGGGGCCGTCGTCGGCGCGCATCGTGGTCGGATTGAAGGTGTGCTTGTTCTGCATGTGCAGCTTGAGGCGCTCGGGCGAGCAGCCGGTGTAGCCGATGGTCCAGCACGAGCGGTTGATCTCGCGCAGGATGTCCTCGATGACGGGCTCGTTGTGCACCACCTTGATGTTCTTGACCAGCTGCTCGCCGAAGCCCAGCTTTTTCGCGAACAGATACATGATCTCGTGGTCGGTCTTGCATTCGAACAGCGGCTGGATCACGCGTTCGCGCCACTGGATCGAGCGGTTCGAGGCCGTCACCGAGCCCTGGGATTCGAACTGGGATGCCGCCGGCAGCAGGTAGACGCCGTCCTGGCGCCCGTGCATCGAGGCCGTCATGCTCGGATAGGGGTCGACCACCACCAGCATATCGAGCTTTTGCATGGCCGCCTTCATGTCCGGCAGGCGGGTCTGGCTGTTGGGCGCATGGCCCCAGTAGACCACCGCGCGCAGATTGCTCGGCTGGTCGACGTACTTGTTTTCCTCGAGCACGGCGTCGAACCAGCGCGACACCGTGATGCCCGGCTTTTCCATCAACTCCTTGGAGCCGAAGCGCGACTTGATCCATTCATAGTCGACGCCCCAGACGTTGGCAAAGTGCTTCCAGGCGCCTTCCGCCAGGCCGAAGTAGCCCGGCAGCGAATCGCCGTTCGGACCGACGTCGGTGGCGCCCTGCACGTTGTCGTGACCGCGGTAGATGTTGGCACCGCCGCCCGGCTCGCCGATATTGCCCAGCACCAGTTGCAGGATGGAGAGCGCGCGCACGTTGGCGGTGCCGACGTGGTGCTGGGTGATGCCCATGCACCAGACCACCGACGAGGGCCGGTTGGTGGCCAGCATTTCGGCCGCCTGGCGCACCGCGGCTTCCGGAACGCCGGTCACTTCCGTCACCTTGTCCGGGGTCCATTTCGCCACTTCCTTGCGCACGTCTTCCATGCCATAGGTGCGGGCGGCGATGAATTCCTTGTCTTCCCAGCCATTGGCGAAGATGTGCCAGACGATGCCCCATACCAGCGGAATGTCGGTACCGGGCCGCACCCGCACGTAGTGATGCGCGAAGCGCGCGGTGCGGGTGAAGCGCGGATCGATCACGATCATCTTGGCGCCGAGTTCCTTGGCGTGCAGGAAGTGCAGCATCGAGATCGGGTGGGCCTCGGCCGGATTCGAGCCGATGAAGAGTACCGCCTTGCTGTAATGCAAGTCGTTGAAGGAGTTGGTCATGGCCCCGTAGCCGAAGGTCTGGGCCACGCCGGCGACCGTGGTCGAGTGACAGATGCGCGCCTGGTGGTCGCAGTTGTTGCTGCCCCAGAAGGAGACCCATTTGCGCAGCAGATAGGCTTGCTCGTTGCTGTGCTTGGAGCTGCCGATCAGCATCAGCGCGTCCGGGCCGGCGTCGCGGCGCAGCTGCAGCAGCTTGTCGCCGATTTCGTTGACCGCCTGGTCCCAGGAGATGCGTTCGTACTTGCCATTGACCAGCTTCATCGGATAACGCAGCCGGTGTTCGCCGAAGCCGTGCTCGCGCACCGAGGCGCCCTTGGCGCAGTGGGCGCCCATGTTGATCGGCGAATCGAAGGCGGCTTCCTGGCGTACCCAGACGCCGTTGCTGACGACGGCCTCGACCGAGCAGCCGACCGAGCAGTGGCTGCACACCGTATGCTTGATTTCGGTCTGGGGCTCGCCCGCGACCGGCTCGGCGGCGGTAGCCGGCTGCATCACGTTCAGCGGCAGGTGGCGCGCGAGTGCGCCGGCGCCGGCAGTGACGCCGGCCCCGACCAGGAAACGGCGTCGCTTCAGGCCGCTGTCGCGCGATGTTTTCACCAGGGTCATGAGGTCTCCTTGCTTGCGCCTACCAGTAGGCGGCGGTGCGGTAGTAACGGCGAATGTGTTCGGTTTCGTGGTAGCCGCGCGGCTTGGCCGCTTCCGGTGCCGCCACCGGTGCAGGCGCTTCGGCTTCCTTGGCGCCGGCGGCGGCAGCCACCGCCAGCGCGCCCAGCGGGGCCGCCTTCAGCAGGCTGCGGCGGGCCGGGTTGGGCAATTGCTCGTCAGGTTTTTTGTCGATGCTCATGGTTGTCCTCATGCCGCGGCCTGTGCGGCCGCTTGTTCGGGCGATGCCGGCGCGGTCCCGGCGTCCGCGAAGTCGGCCGCGTCCAGCACCGCAAAGGCCTGGGCTTCGATCGACAGGAAAGCGTCGGCCACGGCGGCCACGACGCGGTAGAAATTGGCGCCCTCGGCCTTGGCGATATCGGCCAGGCAGGCCGCATACCAGGGGCGCAGATGGGTTTCGAAAAATTGTTTCTGAGCCAGCAGCGGCTGGCGGGCGACACCCTGGGCGCCCTGGATCAGCATACGCATGGTTTCGCACAGCGCACCGAGGTGGTCTTCCGATTCGCCCACGCCGGGCGTGCGCGCCAGGCGCAGGCTTGCCAGGTCGTGGCGCAGTTGCACCAGGGGGTAGTCGTTCAGGTGGCCGGTCTGGTAGAAGGAGCCGAAGGGGTTCACCAGCGGATCGCCGGTACTCAGGAAGATCCCGGAAAACTCGTCGGCGACGGCAGCGGCATCGACCACGCTGGCGGCCTGGGTCAGCTTCAGCCAGGCGTCTTCCAGCGCGAATTCACCACTGGCCGACACCGGCTCCGCCTGGGCCAGGGCCGCCAGCAGGCCGCTACCCGGCGCCGCCAGCAACAGGCTCGCGACCAGCGCGTAGAAATCGGCGCGCGCCTGGTCTTCGCCGGCCAGGGGCAAAGGCAGCGCCAATGATGCCGGAGGCTGTGCCGGAGATCCGACAGGAGGAGCGGTAGCGGCGGACTGCTCGAATGACATGGTTCTCCCGTTATTAAATTTCCATGGAAAGTGTATTCGTTAGCAAGAGGATGACGCGCACGCTTGAACCGCCCTGCATGAAGCCTGCTCAGTGCGAGCGCATCCCGGCCGCATGCATGAACAGGCGCAACATCAGGGCGACGGCACCCAGCGCCAGCACGCCGCCGAGCCAAAGCGCCACCAGCCAGCCCACCCTCTTCAGCCATTGGCCACGCATCAGTGGTAGCCCTCGCCCGCCACCTTGCCGCGGAACACGTAATAACTCCACACCGTATACATCAGGATGAAGGGCAGCACGAACAGCGTGCCGACCAGCGCGAAGCCCTGGGTCGCCGGCGGCGAGGCAGCTTCCCAGATGGTGATGGCGTTGGGCACGATGTGAGGCCAGATACTGATCGCCATCCCGGTATAGCCCAGCAGCACCAGCGCCAGCGCGCTGAGGAAAGGCAGGCGGTGCGGGTCGCGCTTGAGCGACCACAGCAGCAGGACGATGGCGCCGGCCACCAGCAGCGGCACCGGCGCCAGCAGCAGCATGTTGGGGAAGCTGAACCAGCGCTCGGCCACCTGGTGCTGGGACAGCGGGGTCCAGATGCTGACCGCCGCGATCGCCGCCAGCAGCGCCAGGCCGGCCGGGCGCGCCAGTCGCACCATGCGTTGCTGAAGCTCCCCTTCCGTCTTCATCACCAGCCAGGTACAGCCCAGCAGGGTGTAGGCGATCATGGTGCCGATGCCGGCCGCCAGCGGAAACGGCGCCAGCCAGTCGAGCGGACCGCCCGCGTAGCTGCGGCCCGACACCGGAATCCCCGAGAGGAAGGCGCCCAGCGAGACGCCCTGGAAGAAGGCCGCCGTGACCGAGCCGCCGATGAAGGCCAGGTCCCACACCGGGCGCTCGCGGTCGTTGGCCTTGAAGCGGAACTCGAAGGCGACGCCGCGGAAGATCAGGCCGATCAGCATGAAGATCAGCGGCAGGTACAGTCCTGACAGGATGATGGAATATGCCACCGGGAAGGCCAGCAGTAGCCCTTCCCCGCCCAGCACCAGCCAGGTTTCGTTGCCGTCCCAGACTGGGGCGACGCTGTTCATCATGCGGTCGCGCTCGCTTCTGTCCTTAACGAATGGAAACAGCATGCCGATGCCGAGGTCGAAACCGTCCAGCACCACGTACATGAAGACGGCAAAGAAGATGATGCCGGCCCAGATGGAAGAAGTGTCGATGCCCATGATTGCTTGACCTTTAATCGTTGCTGACCGATGCATCGGCCTCGGGTACAGACAGCGGCCGCGCCGGCGTGCGCCCTTGCCCCGGTCCGCCACGCGGAGGCCGGGTATCCTCGAAGGCTTGCGGCCCCTTGCGCACCATGCGCAGCACATAGGCGATGCCGACCCCGAACACGAACAGGTAGGACACCACGAACAGGGCCAGGGTCAGGGCCAGCGGACCGGCGCCGTGGGGCGACACCGCGTCGGCGGTGCGCAACACGCCGTAGACCACCCAGGGCTGGCGCCCGACCTCGGTGGTGATCCAGCCGGCCAGCACCGCCACCAGCCCCGCCGGCCCCATCCACAGCGCCATGCGCAGGAAGGGCCGCGTCGCGTACAGACGCCCCTTCCAGCGCAGCCACAGGCCCCAGGCCCCGAGGGCGATCATCAGCAAACCCAGGCCCACCATCACGCGGAAGCTCCAGAACACGATCAGGGAATTCGGGCGGTCCTGGCGCGGAAATTCCTTCAAGCCCTTGATCTGGCCGCCCCAGGTATGGGTCAGGATCCAGCTGCCCACGCGCGGGATGCCGACCGCAAATTTGGTCTCCTCGTCGGCCATCGACGGTATGCCGAACAGCAGCAGCGGCAGCGGATCGTCGCCCTCGTTCTGCCAGTGCCCTTCCAGGGCGGCGATCTTGGCCGGCTGGTGCTTGAGAGTGTTCAGGCCGTGCATGTCGCCCACCAGGGCCTGGATCGGCGCCACGATCACCAGCATCCACATCGCCATCGAGAACATGGTGCGCAGGGCCGGCGTGTCGCGCCCGCGCAGCAGATGCCAGGCCGCGGACGCGCCGACGAACAGCGCGGTCGAGAGGAAGGCGGCGATCGCCATGTGCACCAGGCGGTAGGGGAAGGAGGGATTGAAGATGATCGCCAGCCAGTCGGCCGGCACCATGCGGTTGTTGACGATCTCGTATCCTTGCGGGGTCTGCATCCAGCTGTTGGCGCCGAGTATCCAGGTGGCCGAGATCAGCGTGCCCAGCGCCACCATGCAGGTGGCGAACAAATGCAGGCCGGGGCCGACCTTGGTCCAGCCGAACAGCATCACGCCAAGGAAGCCGGCTTCCAGGAAGAAGGCCGTCAATACCTCGTAGGCCAGCAACGGCCCGGTGATATTGCCCGCGAACTCGGAAAAGAAACTCCAGTTGGTGCCGAACTGGTAGGCCATGACGATGCCCGACACCACGCCCATGCCGAAGTTGACGGCGAAGATGCGCATCCAGAAGTGATACAGGTCGACGAACACCTGGCGCTTCGTCTTGAGCCAGCAGATCTCGAGCACGGCCAGGTAGCTGGCCAGGCCGATCGTGATTGCCGGGAACATGATGTGGAAGGCCATCGTGAACGCAAACTGTATTCGTGCCAAATCCAATGCTTCCAAGCCAAACATGTAAGTCCCCTATGCGATCGTGATCAAAATCTTACACGGGGTCGAGGCGCGCACGCTTGCATTGGCCAAAGCATTCCATGCAAACTGCATGGTTTCAACGGCTTGCCTCGGGCGCACTGCCCGGCGGCAATGCCCGGCTGCATTGCCGCATTTCTTACCCTCATCGAGCACGAGGCAATTGATATGGATTTCGAGTTGAAGAAGCTACTGGAGGCGGTCGGCCCGAATGCCGGCCTGGTGTTCGCGTCCTGGATGTTCATGCAGTTGCTGCAGAGCCGCTACAGCAATGCCTACGAGCGCTACCGCGCGCTGATCGACAATTTCCGCCAGGGCGCCGATGGCCGGCGCAAGGACACCATCCGCGACGAGATCGCCCTCTACCGCACCCGCGTGGACTATATGCGCCGCGCCACCGACCTTGGACTGTACGCCGCCATGCTCCTGATCGGCACCCTGATCATCGCCGCCCTCGACACCATGTTCGGCAGTCCGGCCATCCTCAAGTACCTGGGCACGGCCACCACCCTGGCCGGCCTGGCGGCGATCATCTGGTCGGCGGCGCTGGTGGTGCGTGAAAACCACATGATCAAGATGCCGCTCGACCGCGAACTGGACGACGTGCCGGAGCTGCGTGACATCGGCGCCTCTCCACGCAGCACGGAGATGAAATCGCCCTTCGGCCGGACCGGAAAATAGCGGCGGGCGGCCGGGGCCGTCTATAATCCAGGGCATGACCCCATCCGATTCCGTCGCCTCATCCCCACTGCAGATCGACCTCCCCGCCATCAAGGCCGGCTGCTCGGCCTGCAGCATGCACCAGCTGTGCCTGCCGATGGGACTCGGGGACGCCGACATGGAACGCCTCGACCGCATCATCGGCCGCCGCCGGCGACTCCAACGCGACGAGCGCCTGTACGGAATGGATGAACCCTTTCGCAACCTGTACGCCGTGCGCTTCGGGCATTTCAAGACTTACCAGGTGAATGCCGCCGGCGAAGCCCAGATCACCGGCTTCCAGATGGCCGGCGAACTGCTGGGCATGGACGCGATCAGCGCCGACCGCCACCACTGCGACGCAGTGGCGCTGGAAGACAGCGAAGTCTGCGAGATTCCGTTCGCGCGTTTGGAAGAGCTGTTCGGCGAAGTGCCGACCCTGCTGCGCCACTTCCACCGCATCATGAGCCAGGAGATCACGCGCGAGCAGAACGTCATGCTGCTGCTCGGGAACATGCGCGCCGAACAGCGCTTCGCCGTGTTCCTGGTGAATTTGTCGGCGCGTTACGCGGCGCGCGGCTATTCCCCCACCCGCTTCCAGCTGCGCATGTCGCGCGAAGACATCGGCAATTACCTCGGGCTGACCATCGAGAGCATCAGCCGCCTGCTGTCGCGCTTCAAGAAGTCGGGCCTGTTGCAGGTCGACAAGCGCGAGGTGGTGCTGCTGGAACCGGTGCGCCTGAAGGCGATGGCGGCCGGCACCGAGCAATGCAGCCCGATGGATTGACGGCGATGAAGGTCACCCTGGAAGCCGTCACCATCGACAATTTCGAAGCCTTGATGGACATGGAGCTGCCGCCCGAGCAAGCGCGCTACCTGGCCAGCAACGCCTATTCGATCGCGCAAGCCCATTACTATCCCGACTGGAAACCGCGCGCCATCTATTGCGACGGCGCGCCGGCCGGCTTTGCCCTGTACGACATCAGCGGCAACGACGAGCCCGGCCACTATGCGATCTACCGCCTGATGGTGGACCACCCGCGCCAGAACAGCGGCATCGGCCGCCGCGCGATGGCGCTGCTGCTGGACGAGATTCGCAGCCAGCCGGACGCGCGCCGCATCTCGATCTGCTACAAGCCGGACAATGCGACGGCCAGCCGCTTCTACGCTTCGCTCGGGTTCCGGGAAATCGGCATCGACGAACTGGGCGAGATGGTCGCCGAGATCAGGCTTCCTCGGGCCTGAGCGGGCCGAGACGTTTTTCCATCAGCATCGACGCGATCGCGATACCGCTGCGGTGCGCCACCATGCGCTCGCGCAGTGCGCGGAAACCGGCGCGCTCATAGAAAGGCACGGCATTCAGCGAGGCCGACAGGAACAGCAGATCCAGCCCGCGCTCGCGCGCCAGCGCTTCCAGCGTGCGCAGGAGCGCCTGGCCGATGCCGCGTCCATGCTGGCCGGGATCGACGAAGACGGCATCGACTTCGCCGGTGTCGGCATCCAGCACGGCATAACCGACCGCTTGCCCATCTTCCTCCGCGACGATGCCGCCGCCTGCGCGCAGCAGCAACGGCATGCCGGCCGGCGGCGGGGCTGCGCACCAGGTGGCGATGACGGCGGGTGGGTAATGGGAAGCGCAGCCGGCGCTGACGGCGCGGGTGCGCAGGGTCCAGAGGGTGGGGAGGTCGGCTTCGGTGGCAGGGCGTTGGGTTGGCATCGCAAGTTCCTCGTTGACCTGTGACGCGGCATACAAAGTGTACACGTCGTCCCTGCGAAGGCAGGGATCCAAGTTTTGCATACGTTCCCGGCGCTCGATCAACTTGGGTCCCTGCCTTCGCAGGGACGACGGTGCATAAGCAGAGGGTGAATCAGGCCCCCTTCTGCCCCACGATCCACCGGTCAATCACCTCCCCCAGCACATCCAGCGGCACCGACCCGTTCTTCAGCACCACGTCATGGAAAGCTGGCAGCGAGAACTTGTCGCCCAGTTCGCGCTGCGCCTTGTCGCGCAGGTCGATGATACGCAACATGCCGATCATGTAGGCATTCGCCTGACCCGGCCAGGCCACGTAGCGCTCGACTTCCTGGGCGCCGATGCCGTAGTCGATCGCCTGCTCGCGCGTCCAGCCCTTGGTGTGCAGGCCGGTGTCGACCACCAGGCGGCGCGCGCGGAACAGTTCCGAGCCGAGGGCGCCGAGCAGGCCCGGCACATCGCCCTCGTACCAACCCTGCTCCACCGCCAGCCGCTCGGCATACAGCGCCCAGCCTTCGCTGTGGGCGCTGCCGCCGCCGAAGATGCGCTGGGCGCGGAATTTCGGCAGGCCGGTCTGCTCCTGCTGGATCGCCAGCTGGAAGTGGTGGCCGGGCACCGCCTCGTGGTAGGACAGGCTGCGCATGCGGATCATGTCGAACTTCGGTCCGCGCATTGGCACCCAGAAGATGCCGGGACGGCTGCCGTCCGGCGCCGGCAGCGAATAGTGGGCCGCGGCCGAGGCCTCGGTCAGCGGCGGCTCGCGCCGCACCTCGACCGGGGCGCGCGGCACCAGCCTGAAGACGGCGCTGCTGCGGCGCTCGGCGTCGGCCACCATTGCCGCGTACTTCTGCAGCAGCTCCGGGCGCGGATCGCCCTCGCCCTTGGGCTGGAAGGTGGCGTCCAGCTTGGCCATGCGCGCTTCCACATTGCCATCAAGATAGCCGAGGGCGCGCAGGTGGCGGTCCATCTCGGCTTCGATGCGCGCCACCTGGCGCAGGCCGGTCTCGTGGATCTGCTCGGCCGTCATGCTGGTCGAGGTATAGGTCTTGATGGCTTGCTGGTAAGCCGCGGCGCCGTTCGGCAGGCGCGTGATGCCGGCCACGTCGCCGGTACGCGGATGCAGCTCGGCCATGTAGGCCTGGATGCGCAGGTAGGCCGGGCGGATCTTGGTGTCGACGATGCGGGTGGCCTCGGCCAGGTCCCTGGCGCGGGCGGCCGGCGCCAGGTCGGCCAGCTTGGCGCTGCGCTCGTCGAAGGACGTCACCAGCACGTTCTTGCCGGCTTCCGGCTTGAGGAAGAGATCGACCTGGTGCTGGGCGCGCTCCAGGATGAAGCGCGGCGGCACCAGGCCGCGCGCGGTGGCTGCCTTCGCGCGCGCCAGCGCTTCGTCCAGGCGCGTGCTTACCTGGTCCAGGCGCGCCAGATAGCTGTCGGCATCGGCCGCGCGCCGCATCGGATGGGTGTTGGTCATGAAGTTGACCAGGCTGACCTGCACCCCGCTGAACTGGTTGAAGATGAAGCCGTAGTCCTCGAAAGGCTCGCTGGCGACCGTGTTGGCGAGCGACCAGCGCATCACCGCCGCCGAGGTGCGCTGCTCTTCGCTGAGCGGACCGGCCAGGAATTTGTCGAGGCGCGCGACGCCGGTCTTGGCCAAGTCGACCATCTTCTTGCGCTGGGCCGCGGTCAGCGGGGTCAGCAGGCGGTCCAGCTTGTCCTGCTCGGCGCCGGCAAAATACTGGGTGCTGGTGGCCAGCTGCGGGTTCTGGCGTACCCAGTCCTCGGCGAAGCGGTCGGACCAGGTGTCGAAGGCCTTGTTGGGCTTGACCGCCTGGGCCTGGGCCGTGGCAGCGTTGGCGGCGGCATGCGCCTGCAGCGGCGCCAGGCCGACGGCCAGCGGGATGGACAGGGCGATGGCGGCCAGGGTGGCGCCGGGGAGACTGCGGGGACGGATGCGCGGCATATTCTCTTCCAGTGGTGGTTATGGTTGCCAGTTCACCTCATCTTGCGGCAACTAATTGGCATTAAGAAATTTACCATGGAATTCGACCGTACAGACGCGTTCGCCTGCCGTGCCGCGTGCGCGCCTCTGCGCGGGCATCGTTTAGACTGATGTCAAGCTTATCAACTATGTCAACTAAGCATTAAGGACTTCCCATGCCGCCAATCTCCACCGAACTCCACGAAGAACTCGGCAAACGCTTGCGCCAGAGCCGCGAAGACATCCTCGCCACCGTGCGCGCCCGCACCGCCGGCGACACCGACGACCGCCCGGCGATTTCACCGAACGCCCACATGGGCCAGAACGACGACGCGCCGACCGCCGAAATGCTCAGCCATAACGAAGAACACCTGGCCGAACACGAAACCAATCTGCTGCACGACATCGACGCGGCTATCGGCCGCCTGGAATCGGGCGGCGCCGGCATCTGCACCGTGTGCGGCTGCGACATCCCGGAAGAGCGCCTGCTGGCGACGCCGACGGTGCAGACCTGCATCGTGTGCCAGGACCGGATCGAGAAGGAAGCGCATACGGGGCGTGGGCCGACGATGTAAGGGCCGCCGCTCCCGCAAAAAACCGTCGCCCCTGCGAAGGCAGGGGCCCAAGTTATTCGCGCTATCAATATGCGTGCAACTTGGGCCCCTGCCTTCGCAGGGGCGACGGGCGTAACGTGTGGCTATAAGCGCTCAAACAGTCTGCGAATGCCGAACCTCGTCCCCAGCCAGGTAGCGGTCGAACACCATGCAAACATTCCGGATCAACAGCCGCCCCTTCATGCTCACGCTGATCCAATCCTCCCCTACAGTCACCAACCCATCCCGCTCCAGCCCCGCCAGCGCTTCCAGCTCGCACGCAAAATAGCGCCGGAAGACCACCGGAAACGCCTGCTCGACCGCCGGAATCGACAACTCGAACTGGCACATCAGCGTATGGATCACGGTACGCCGCAGCAGGTCGTCCATGCTGAGCCGCACGCCGCGCACCACCGGCAACTCGCCGCAGTCCAGCGCGGCGTAATAGGCATCCAGGGTCTTGGCATTCTGGCTGTAGCTGGCGCCCACCGCCCCAATCGCGGACACGCCGCAGGCCACCAGGTCGCTGTCGGCATGGGTCGAATACCCCTGGAAGTTGCGGTGCAGGCGGCCCTGGCGCTGGGCCAGGGCGAGGTCGTCGCCGGGCTTGGCGAAATGGTCCATGCCGATGTAGACGTAACCGGCCGCCGTCAGGCGCTCGATGCATAGCTGGAGCATGCGCAGCTTGGTGTCGCTGTCGGGCATATCGGTGTCGAGGATGCGCCGCTGCGGCTTGAACAGACTGGGCATGTGGGCGTAGTGGTAGACGGCGATGCGGTCGGGGTCGGCGGCCACCACCTTGTCGAGCGTCGCCGCCATGCTGGCCGGGGTCTGCTTCGGCAAGCCATAGATCAGGTCGATGCTGACCGAGCGGAAGCCGGCAACGCGCGCCGCCGCGATGATGGCGCGCGTCCCGGCTTCCGGCTGGATGCGGTTGACCGCCTTTTGCACGTCCGCATCGAAATCCTGCACGCCCAGGCTGATGCGGTTGAAGCCCTGCCGCCGCAGGCTGTGCACGCGCTCGACGGACACGGTACGCGGATCGATCTCGATGGCGTACTCGCCGACCTCGTCGTCGGCGAAACGGAAATGGCGGCGCAGGTGGGCCATGAGCGTGTCCATCTGCGCATCGTCCAGGTAGGTCGGCGTGCCGCCGCCCAGGTGCAGCTGTTCGACCAGTCGCCCGTCGCCGGCGAACAGGCGCCCCTGCATGGCGATCTCGCGCTGCAGGTAATCGAGGTAGACGGCCGCCTTGTCGCGCTGTTTGGTGACGATCTTGTTGCAGGCGCAGTAGTAGCAGACCGTAGCGCAGAAGGGAATGTGCAGGTAGAGCGACAGCGGCCTGGCCCTTGCCCGTTCGCGCACGATGGCGACGGCGTCCAGGTAGTCGCGCTGGCCGAAGCCCTCGTCGAAGCGGTCGGCGGTCGGGTAGGAGGTGTAACGGGGGCCGGACTTGCCGAGGCGGGCGATCAACTCGGCATCGAATTCGACGGGGGACAGGCTTGTGACGGGAACGTCGCTCAGCTTCATGGCAATCAACTCCTTCCGTGCCACATTGCCCATGCAATGTGGAGCACTTTGAAAGAGTCTATTGATCGCCCTCAACTAAATCTTTGACTTGCATCAAAAACCGCTGAGCCACTCTTATCTGGAACGTGGCGCGATCTTGAACACCGCCAGCGCCTGCGACAAATGCGCCGCCTGCTCGGCCACATTGGTGGACGCCGCCGCCGATTCCTCGACCAGGGACGCGTTCTGGCGCGTGATCGCATCCAGCTCCGCCATCGCCGCATTCACCTGGGCGATGCCCTGGTTCTGTTCGCGCGAGGCCACGGTGATGCCGTGCATGATGACGGCGGCGTCCTGCACCGAGCTCACCACTTCGCGCATGGTCTGGCCGGCGTTGCCGACCTGCTCGTTGCCCTGGCCGACCTTCTGTACCGAGTCTTCGATCAGCGCCTTGATTTCCTTGGCGGCGCTGGCCGAGCGCTGCGCCAGGCTCCTGACTTCGCCCGCCACCACGGCGAAACCGCGGCCCTGCTCGCCGGCGCGTGCCGCTTCCACTGCCGCGTTCAGGGCCAGGATATTGGTCTGGAAGGCGATGCCGTCGATCAGGCCGATGATGTCGACGATGCGGGTGGCCGAGCCGCTGATCTGGCCCATGGTGGCGCCGACCGCTTGCACCGCGTCGCCGCCGCGGCCGGCGATGCTGGAGGCGCTGCCGACCAGGCCGTCGGCGCGCACCGCGCTCTCGGTATTCTGCCCGACCGCGGCCGCCACCTGCGCCAGGCTGGCGGCGGTCTGCTCCAGGCTCGCGGCCTGCGATTCGGTGCGCTGCGCCAGGTCGTGGTTGCCGCTGGCGATGTCGCGCGTGGCCGCTTCGATCGAGCCGACGTTGGCGCGCACGTCGCCGACGATGGCGGTGAGGTTGACGTTCAGCTGGCGCAGTGCCAGCAGCAGGCTGCCCATTTCATCGTCGCGCGCGCCGGAGAGCGGCGCCGTGTGCGACAGGTCGCCGCCCGCCAGCGCGTTCACTGCGTCGCGCGCCTGGTCCAGCGGCGTGACGATGCTGCGTTGCAGTTCGAACCAGGCCAGCAGGGTGAGGCCGGCGCCGCAGGCGGCCAGCACGCGCCACAACGTGCCCTCGGTGGCGCAGGCCAGCGCCACCAGCAAGGCCGCCTGGCTGCCCAGCATCAGCGCCAGGCGCCGTCCGAGCGGCTGGTTGCGCAGGGCCAGCAGGCGCGCGGTCCAGCCGGATTTGACGACGGCGCCGCGGCGGATCGCCAGGCCCTGCGCCTTGTTCTCGCGGAAGCGGCGGTACAGGGCCTCGGCTTCCTTGATCTGTTCGCGCCCGGCGCGGGTGCGCACCGACATGTAGCCGACCACCTGGCCGCGCTCCTTGACCGGCACCACGTTCGCCACCACCCAGTAGAAATCGCCGTTCTTGCGGCGGTTCTTCACCAGGCCGGTCCAGGGCTGGCCGGCCTGCAGGGTGGCCCACAGGTCGGCGAAGGCCGCCGGCGGCATGTCCGGATGGCGCACGATGTTGTGCGCCTTGCCCAGCAACTCATCCAGTTCGAAGCCGCTGACCTCCACGAAGGTCGGGTTGACATAAGTGATACGGCCCTTGGTGTCGGTCTTGGACACGATGGACTGGCCCTCTTCGAGCAGGTATTCGATACCGGTGACCGGCAAATTGGTGCGCACGACGAACTCCTTGATTCTGCTGCAACGTTGCGGGGCGGATATGCCCAACATCGAGTTTATGGATTCACGGCAACTATTTTCTTTGACTTAGATCAAAAAAGCGAACTAAACATGCCTTTGTGCGGAAAAAAACAGACACATCCATGCCACCTGTCAAAATGAGGTACGCTGCGCCGGTGGGTCCGCTTACCATGCTTCTCCAGCCTTGTTTAACGAATTGCTTACCCTCATCTAGTCGTCGATGAACGATTACACCTCCCTCACGCGACACCCCGACGTCCTGTATGGACCGCACCAGCCCGCGCTGCTGCGCGACGAAATCCTGGCCGACCTGCTGGAAGCGAGCGCACGGCGCACGCCCGACCAGCCCGCCCTCATCGCCGGCGCGCGCCGGCTCACCTACCGCGAGCTCGACGAGCAGGCCAGCCTGGCCGCCTCGCGCCTGATCGAGGCCGGCATCCAGCCGGGCGACATCGTCGGCCTGTGGATGCCGCGCGGGATCGACTTGCTGGTCATGCAAGCCGCGATCGCCAAGACCGGCGCCGCCTGGCTGCCGGTGGACGAGGACACGCCGGTCGAGCGCCTGCTGGTCTGCATGGAAGATGCCGGTTCGCCGGCGCTGGTCAGCAGCGAGCGGATGCGCGAACGGCTGGTGGGACTCTCGCAACCGCTGCACATGGCCGAAGACCTGCTCCTGCCCGCCGCGCCCGGCTGCGCGCTGCAGCGCCGGGGCCAGGTGTCGGGGAGCGCCCCCGCCTACGTGATCTACACCTCGGGCTCCACCGGCAAGCCGAAAGGCATCCTGATCGACCAGCGCAGCATCTGCCATTTCCTGCGCAGCGAAAACGAGGTGCTGGGCGTACGCGCGACGGACCGCGTCTACCAGGGCTTCTCGGTCGCCTTCGACATGTCCTTCGAAGAGATCTGGATTTCCTACCTGGTCGGCGCCACGCTCTGGCTGGGCCCCAAGGAAACCGCCGGCGACCCGGAAGCCCTGCCGCGCCTGCTCGGCGAGAACGGCGTCACCGTGCTGCACGCGGTGCCGACCCTGCTGGCCTTGTTCGCCGAGGACGTGGACAGCCTGCGCATCATCAACCTGGGCGGCGAGATGTGCCCGGACACCGTGGTCGAACGCTTTTCGCGTCCCGGCCGCCAGATGTTCAACACCTATGGGCCGACCGAGGCGACGGTGTCGGCCAGCCTGGCGCGCATGGAACCGGGGCGCACCATCACCATCGGCAACCCGCTGCCCAATTACGGGCTGCTGGTGATTTCCACCGAGGTCAATAATGAACCCGGCGAAAAAGGCTTGCAGATCCTGCCGCGCGGCGACACCGGGGAACTGTGCATCACCGGCCCCGGGCTCTCGGCCGGCTACCTGGGCCGTCCCGACCTGACGGCCGAAAAATTCCTGGCCAACCCCTGGGCTTCCAGCCTGGACGACGCGCGCCTCTACCGCACCGGCGACCTGGCGCGCATCGAAGCGAACGGCGAGGTCGTGTGCCTGGGCCGCACCGACGACCAGGTCAAGATCCGCGGCTTCCGCGTCGAACTGGGCGAGATCGAGGCGGTACTGGCCCAGCAGGATGGCATCGGCACCACCGCCGTCCTCCTGCGCAAGGATGACGGCATCGATCGCCTGGTGGCCTACCTGGTGCCGGCGGCAGGCGCAACGGACGAACAGCTGGCCCCGGCCACGCTGCGGCGCGCGCTGTCCGGCCGCCTGCCGCCCTATATGGTGCCGAGCCGCTTCGAAGTCCTCGGCATCATGCCGCGCCTGACCTCGGGCAAGATCGACCGCAAGGCCCTGAAGGCGATGGCCCTGAGCGCGCCGCTGCCGAGCGACCCGGCCGAATCGGACACGCCCGAGACGCCGGGCGAGGAAGCCCTGTTCGCCGCCCTGGCCACCCTGTTCCCGGGTCAGCCGATCCGGCGCGAGCAGGATTTCTTCTCCGACCTCGGCGGCCACTCCTTCTTTGCCGCGCGCCTGGCCACCGCCCTGCGCGCCGACCCGCGCTTCGCCCAGGTGACGGTGCGCGACATCTACCAGCAGCGCCAGGTCGGCGCCATCGCCTCCGGCCTCGACCAGGCCGCCGGCACCGTCAAAATGGAAGACGACTGGACGCCGCCGCCGAGCGCGCGGCGCTGGCTCTGCGGCCTGGCCCAGCTGGCGACGGTGCCGCTGCTGGTGACGCTGCGCATGGCGCAGTGGCTGGCGCCCTTCTTCATGTACCACTTCATGACGGGCGATCCGGGCGACTCCATCCCGCGCGCGATCGCGGTCTCGATCGGCACCTTCCTGCTGGCGACCCTGATGGAATTCGTGCTCGCCATCGGCGGCAAGTGGCTGGTGGCCGGGCGGCTCCAGCCGGGTTCCTACCCGCTGTGGGGCAGGACTTATTTCCGCTGGTGGCTGGCGGACCGCCTGATGGAAGCGGCGCCGACCTACCTGCTGGCCGGCTCCTCGCTCTACGCCTGGTGGCTGCGCCTGCTAGGGGCGAAGATCGGCAGCGACGTCGTGATCGGCTCGATGACGGTGCGGGTGCCGGAACTGCTGCGCTTCGGCGACAACGTCAGCATCGGCAACGCCGTCAATTTCGAGAATGCGCGCGTCGAGCGCGGCCGCCTGCTGCTGGGCGCGATCACGCTGGACGACGATGCCTTCGTCTCCTCGTATGCGATCCTGGAAGGGAATACCCGGGTCGGCCGCCGCGGCCATCTGGAAGGCCAGTCGGCGCTGCAGGATGGCGCCGCAGTGCCGGACAACCGCATCTGGAAAGGCTCGCCCGCGCGCGACGCCGGCGCCTTCGATCCGTCGACGCTGCCGCCACGCCCGCCGGTCACGCGTCTGCGCCTGGCCGGAGAAGCACTGTTCTTCCTGTTCGGCATGCTGCTGGTGGCGACCCTGTTCTTCATGCCGGTGTTCCCCAGCTTCGTGCTGATCGACTGGTTCGACGAGCGCGGCGCCCTCTCCGCCCTGCACCAGAACACCATCCAGGGCCAGCTGGCGCGCTACTTCGTGCTGGCGCTGCCGGCCAGTGCGGTGCTGATCGCGCTGACCATGCTGGTGTCGGCGGCGATCCGCTGGGGCTTCCTGCCGCGCATGACGCCGGGCCGCTCGGCGGTCCACTCCAACACCTATTGCAAAAAATGGCTGGTGAGCCACATCCAGGAATCGAGCCTGCAAGTCCTGCACGGCATCTACGCCACCGTGTTCGCTCCCTTCTGGTACCGCCTGCTGGGCGCCAAGGTCGGGCGCGACGCCGAGATCTCGACCGCGCTGGGGGTGGTGCCGGACATGCTGACCCTTGGCGACGAAACCTTCATCGCCGATGCCGTCATGCTGGGCGACGAGCAGATCGACGGCGGCTGGATGACGATGGAAGCCACCGTCGTCTCGAACCGCTCTTTTGTGGGCAACGGCAGCTACATCCCGGACGGCACCGTGCTGCCGGAAGGCGTGCTGGTGGGCGTGCACACCCACGCGCCAGTCAACGAGCGCATGACCGCGGGCGATACCTGGCTGGGATCGCCCCCGATCCACCTGCCGGCGCGCGAACAGGTCAGCGGCTACCCGGAACACCTGACCTACCGGCCCTCGCCGTTGCGGCGCCTCGGCCGCACCCTGGTGGAAGCCTTCCGCATCGTGGCGCCGCACGCGGTGGTGATCGCGGTCGGCTACACCGTGGTGCTGGACCTGATGCCGCTCGCCGGCGCCGGCCGCTGGGGCGAAGTGATCTGGGACCTGGCCCTGGTCGGCCTGGCCTACGGCATCGGCAACTACCTGTTCGTGCTGGCCTTCAAATGGCTGCTGCTGGGCCGCTACCAGAAGCGCGCGGAACCGATGTGGACGCCCTTTGTGTGGCTGTCCGAAGGCGTGACCAATATGTACGAGGGCATCGCGGTGCCCAACTTCATGCGCTACCTGCGCGGAACGCCCTGGCTGCCGATCGCCTTCCGCCTGCTCGGCTGCCGCATCGGCAAGGGCGTCTACATGGACACCACCGACATCACGGAATTCGATTGCGTGAGCATCGGCGACCACAGCGAAATGAACGCCCTGTCCTGCCCGCAGACCCACTTGTTCGAAGACCGCGTGATGAAGATCGACCACGTCGAGATCGGCAGCAAGGTCTACCTGGGCCCGCGCAGCGCGGTGCTGTACAGCGCGAAGGTGGGCGACAACGCGCGCATCGGCCCGCTGACCCTGGTGATGAAGGGCGAGCACATTCCAGCGGCGACCAGCTGGAGCGGCTTGCCGGCAGCGCCCTTACGGGCAGCGGGGTGACCGTGACGGCGGCGATTGCGGTGCAGTGGTGCGATGGCGGGCCGGTCCTGCCGGTCGCAACGATGCAAGCCCCGCCGCCGGGTGTGACCGTGATCGGCCTGCGTGGGCAAACCGAGCGCGAGTCGGCGCGCCTGGCGATCCGCGCCGTGCTGGCCGATGTGCTGGCTGTGCAATGTGGCGTGGCGCCGGATCGCGTGCTTTTGCATTCGCCGTCCGGCGACGCGCCCTGGGCGACCGTCCAACTCGACGCGGGGCCGCGTCGGGTAGCGCTGGCGATCAGCCACGATGGCGATTTGTCGGTGGCGGCGTTTTCCTTTGCCGACGCAGTCGGCATCGATGTCAGCCAGGTCGTGCCGATGCCGGACTGGGAAGCGGTGGCGCGCGACTACCTCGGCCCGGCCGCGGTGCAGACGCTGGCCGCCCTGCCCTCCGACGCGCGCGATGCGGCTTTTGCCCGGGCCTGGAGCGAGCATGAGGCACGCCTGAAAAGCCTGGGGCTGCAGCTGGAGGAATGGCGCGCCGAGCGCGCGCCGCTGCTTGCGGCTTGTGCTTGCCTGCCGCTGGCGCTGCCGGCCGGGTATGCCGGTTGCCTGGCACTGGCGGCGACTGGCTGATTCAGCAAGCCTGCCTGCAGCGCAGGCGCTCCCGGTCTGCTTGATGGCGGCCTTTGTATCGGGGTGGCCGCATGTCGGTTAGTTGCAATATAAGGCGGATCGTCAGGACGTTGACAGCTTGATGGTCTAGACTATGTTGGAATACGCCATGCTGCAGGCATCGGTCGACGTCTACATCAACCCATACCTCCAAAGCGAACTGATGAACCAGCTTCCGGTGTCACCACAAACCACAATCAGCGTCCACCGCATCGGGCTGGAAGCCTACGAGGATGCGCGGCGCTTGTTCACGGAATATTTCGACCTGATCGGCGTCGTGCTGCGCGACGACGACACGGCCATACGCGACCTGATCGGCAATCCGGCCGCAGGCGTCTGGCTGGCGTACGCCGATGGCCTTGCGGCCGGCTGCGTGGCGCTGCGGCCGCTGCCGGCGATCCCGGAAGCCGCGGAATGCAAGCGGCTGTACGTGGCGTCGCGCTTTCGCCGGCGTGGCATTGCCGAGGCGCTGCTGGCGCAGATGGAACGCGACGCCGCGGCCTTTGGCTATCGGACGATCTACCTCGACAGCAAGGACGATTTGCGCGCCGCGCTGGCACTCTACGAAGGCGCCGGTTATACGCATTGCGCGCGTTATAACGACAATCCGCAGGCAAGCGTGTTCATGTCGAAACGGCTGGCCTGAGGATCGACCCGGCCAGTGCCCTAATGCTGGTGGCGACCGCTTGCGACGCTACGCGCCTGACGAGACATCCACTTTATTGGCAGCGCACGGTTTCTACACTCATGGATATTTGAAAACGCGGTCCGACGGCCAAGTTGATACACCTTATGCCACATGATGATTTACAGCGCATTGCTGACTACGTCATGCCCACGTACCCAGCGGCTCCCGCCGATCTCGGCTTCTTGTTCGGTACCCGTCATGGCGTACCTGCGTTTTGCGAGGCGGCGCACGAACTCTGGCGCAAGGGCATGTTCAGCCGCCTGCTAATCTCCGGTGGACCGACCGGGTCTTTGCCCCTGTCGGAGGCCGACGACATCGCCAATCGTCTGATTGCGCTGGGGATACCTGAAAACATTCTCATTCTGGAGACAGCTGCAATGAACACAGGCGAAAATGTCCGTTTCGGCCGCGCCAGGATGACTGAGGTGATGGACCTCGGCGCGATCCGGCGCGTCCTGGTCATCGGAAAGATATGCGCGACCCGGCGCTACCTGATGACCTTGCAGAAGCATTGGCCAGGCTTGATCCTGTCGGTTTGTCCGGTCAACTACTTCGATGTATCGGCGGACCGCTGGCATGAACACGAAGAATTTCGCCGCCGCGTACTCGACGAATTCGCCAAGATCCCACGCTACCTTGCCGAGGGCTTCCTCGAAGAGATCGATGGCCCGCCAGTCTTTCCGCCGGCCCCGCCTGCTTAAATACCGCGCCCCTGCGCAAGCGTGCTTCCCAGAGACTGGCAATGACCGCCATCCAGCCCCTGCCATGCCAGCGTTCAAGGTAAGATTGCAGGATGGACAATATCACCCACTCGGTCGTCGGCCTCGGCGTCGGCGCCCTGATCGACCGCAGCCTGCCGCCGGAACCCGATGACACGCGCGAGCGCGTGCGCCAGCGCATGTTGCTGACCATCGGCTGCCTCGCCAGCAATTTTCCCGACCTCGACCTGGTCCTTACCAAGCTGCTGCCGGCACCGCTCGGCTACCTGCTACATCATCGCGGCCACACGCATACACTGCTGGCGGCGCTGGGCGAAGTCGCCCTGCTGCTGGCGTTGATCTGGCTGCTGTGGCCGAACGCGCGGCGCCTGCTGGCGATCAGTTCCAGCGCGCGCTGGGGCGCCCTCCTCGCCGCCTGCGCCGGCCTGGTGCTGCACCTGTCGATGGACGGCATGAACGTGTACGGCGTGCATCCGTTCTGGCCACTCGACGCCAACTGGTATTACGGCGACCTGGTCTTCATCGTCGAGCCAGTGTTCTGGTTCGCCTTCGGCGCCCCGCTCGCGGCCATCGTGCCGCGCCGGCCACTGCGCTGGACGCTGCTGGGATTGATGGTCGCGATTCCTCTCGCCGCCACCTGGGCCGGCTTCCTGCAATGGGGCTCGCTGGCCGGCCTGCTCGCGCTCGGGCTGGTGCTGGCCTGGGTCACGCGCCATGCGCACGAACGCCATGGCGCGCGCGGCCGCCTGGCGCTGGCGGCCGGGCTGGCGCTGTCGATTGCCTTCGTCGGCGTCCAGGCGCTGGCCTTGCAGCAGGCGCGCGCTATCGTGGCCGCCACGGTGGCCACCCTCGACCCGGGCGAGCGCCTGCTCGACACCGCGCTGTCCGCCTACCCATCCAATCCGCTGTGCTGGTCCTTCGTCACGGTGGCGAGGGACGATGCCGGCGGCAGCTATCACCTGCGCCGCGGCCTGCTGAGCGTAGCGCCGGGGACGAATCCGGTGACGTCCTGCCCGTCGCGCATCGGCGGCGCCGCACCGTCCGGAGCGACGCCCCAATTGGCCTGGCTCGGCGACGAGCGCGAAGACCTGGCCAGGCTGCGCGGGCTGGCCGCGGGCGACTGCCACGTCAACGCCTGGCTGCGTTTTGCGCGCGCGCCCTCGCTCACGGATGGCCTGGCCACCGACGTGCGCTGGGGTCCGCCCGGCAGCTGGAATTTCTCGACGATGGACATTGCGGCGCAGGCGCACACGGCTTGTCCGCAACCGTTGCCGGGCTGGGGATATCCGCGCGCGGATCTGCTGGATGGTGCCGAGCGTGGCGTCAGGACGGCGGCGCCACAAGACACTCGGTGAGGCGAGTGTCGGCCGGGATATGTCCACCGATTGTCGCGAATAGCGCGCGAGCGTATTTGATGCCCACAAATATTAACTTGACGACAAGTAGGACGTGGTCGATGATTGCCGGGCGGCACGGCATGGTGCCGCTGCCATCGATCCTGGAGACGAGACAATGAAACGATTCATTTTGGCCGCCGGTTTGCTGACGGGCGCCCTGGCCGGCCTCGCGCAGGCCGCAGAAAAGGCTGACGATGCCCAGCTGCGCACGGCCATCGCAGGCAGCCACCGGAGTAGCGCCAACGTGGCGCGCGATACTTGGCGCCATCCTTACGAAACGCTCACTTTCTTCGGCATCAAGCCAACCATGACGGTGGTCGAATTGATGCCGGAAGGCGGCTGGTACACCGAGATCCTGGCGCCCTACCTGCGCCAGGACGGCAAGCTGATCAGCGCCGGCGCCATATCCAGGACCTTGCTGGAGTCCAACCCGGCGGTCTATGACAAGGTCGTGCGGGGCGCCTTCAGTCCGCCAAAGGCCATCTACAACTTCGCCCCGCCAAACAGTGTTGACATGGTGCTCACCTTCCGCAACGTGCACAACGTCGTCGAGCTGGGCGACGACAAGGTCAAGGACATGTTCAAGGCGCTGTACACCAGCCTGAAGCCGGGCGGCGTGCTGGGCGTGACCGACCACCGCCTGCCGGAATCCATGCGGCAGGATGCCACGGCCACGAGCGGCTACGTCCACGAGTCGTATGTGATCAAGATGGCGGAGAGCGCCGGCTTCAAGCTGGCCGGCAAATCCGAGATCAACGCCAATCCGAAGGACAAGGCCGACCACAAGGGCGGCGTGTGGGCGCTGCCGCCGACCCTGACCAACGCCGCACTTGACCGCGACAGGTACCAGGCCATCGGCGAGAGCGACCGCATGACGCTCAAGTTCGTGAAGCCATAAACGGCCGGTGCTCGCCTCGGCGAACGCAAGGCCGAGGCGAGTATCTGTGGATTTCTGCTGCGGTGTCGCGCGTAGTCGTGGCCGATGCTTCCTATCGGAGCGGACGTCCCTCATGAACTCATCAAGAAGAGATCCCCGCGATGAGGTCGGTTCAGCCTGTCGCGACTGGCAGAAATCGGCCAGGAGCGGTCGTCGATGAAGTGGGCTGTGCATCCCATGATAAAAGGCAAGAGATGCTGGAACTGACTCCTGTCGCTGGCCGCTGCCGTCATCTGGTCGCGCTTTATAGATGACTTGTGTTAGCGGCTCTTAGCCAGTAAATCAATCAACAAGAAAACTATGCGAATCGAAATCAGCTATCTTTGGATGTTGATTGACCCTAAATACGCACTAACGGTGGGCCTCACTATAATCCTAAGCATCGCTCTTGTTGCCTATTTTCTGACGCGCAATAGCCCTCATGCCAGAAGATGGCAGGCATTGCTGTCGGAAGTGCTGGTTTCCGTTGGCGTCATTGGCCTGCTGACCTTTGCAGCGAGGGCTCACATCGATTCCGAGATTCGCCACGATACAAGTCAGGTTGAAGAAAACAGGCGCCTGGCCAGAGTCGCCTCGATGGACCTGCTAAAGATGACTTGCTTGGCAGAGCAGTCAGCGTTTCCGCCGACGCCTGAAGCGGAAAAAATCTGGGTTGCATGTGATATCGCCTTCCGCTTTATTGAAAGGGATGAGGACATTATGACGTACTGGGTAGCTCGCGACCGGCTGAAAGGGATGTCTAAGCCGGCAAATTTAAATAGTGGAGACTCCTCCCGCATTGACGCCCTGAAAACTGCTGTTAACGACGTGATTGAGTCGGATACTGTACGAGACCACAACCTCCATCGAAAGAAATTGGTCGAGTCAGAGGTGTCGTGGCTACTGATATCGATATGCGCAGTATCTGCGATGTTTGGCATCGGCCTGAAATGGGCGAAAGCGATTTTTGAGTTCCGAAAGGCATCAGCTAAGTGATATATCTCCCGATTTAAAATTTACGGACGCCGTCTAGTCGCGTTTTTTAAACCGTACCGGTAGGACTTAAGAACGCCTAACAAAATCTATGGTCCCCCTCCTTTTTTTGCAAGATGCATTGTTTGCAATCGTAACTCTCGTCGCCTTTGGTGCAATTTTGTCAGTCGCATCCAGATAGCTGAGAGTCCGGTATGGGTCGGTTGCGGCCTGTCGTGACAGTCAGTGACTTTTCCAGCTCGGCGACCTGCTATGCTGGCGCGACCGGCTGCTTCCGGCCTATTGTGTTGAAAATGTCGGGCGGCAACGATTTCAAGAGCTCTCAGATGTCCAACCGTTCCACGATCGTTCAATAGGGGCGGTTCTGGTCAGTCCAGACCGCCAGGATTTCTGTCCACAACTTGAATCGCCACGACAATTGTAGACACTCCTGAGCCATAATTCCGGGCACAAGGAGAAAGTATGAGTGGAAAGCGGTACACAGAGGAATTCAAGATCGCAGCGGTCAAGCAGGTGGCAGAGCGCGGCCACCCGGCGAGCGAGGTAGCGGCGCGCTTGGGGGTGAGCATCCATAGCTTGTACACGTGGACAAAGCGCTACGGCGTGCCTGAAGAGGAGCGCAAGGCGGTGGATTCCCAGGCCGATGAAATGCGGCGCCTGAAGGCCGAGTTGAAGCGCGTAACAGAGGAGCGCGACATCCTGAAAAAAGCCGCGGTGTACTTTGCCAAGACGTCCGGGTAAGGTACACCTTCATTGTC